>Ga0187886_1000761_pt1 | contig 34835 bp, 38 predicted proteins | sample June2016WEW_20_1_FD_133001 | JGI IMG/M metagenome (GOLD analysis project Ga0187886, IMG submission 133001) | Peatland microbial communities from SPRUCE experiment site at the Marcell Experimental Forest, Minnesota, USA - June2016WEW_20_150 | ecosystem: Environmental > Terrestrial > Soil >...
GTCAAAATCCCTATCGATTTTCTCTCTCAGCCTGCAGATCCTTGCTTCGACCACATTGGTCTGCGGATCAAAATTGTAGTTCCACACATGTTCCATGATCATGGTTTTTGAAACAACCCGCCCTGCGCTTCGCATGAGATACTCCAGTAAGGAAAACTCAATCGGCTGGAGGTCAATCTTTTTACCCCCTCGTGTGACCTCTCGTGAGAGGAGATTTAGGGACAAATCCCCAACGGTAAGACGGGTTGGCTCAGAAAGGCCGCTCGCCCTCCGGATCAGGGCCTGCACCCGGGCAAGAAGCTCAGAGAAGGCAAAGGGCTTGGTGATATAATCATCGCTTCCGGTCTGAAGACCTTTGACCCGGTCATCAATCGACCCTTTGGCACTCAGGATGATGACCGGCGTGCGGATTTTTTCTTTCCGCATTTTTTCGATAAGCGAAAGCCCATCCAGCTTTGGCAGCATAATGTCGATGATGGCTGTGTCGTAAGGTTCGGTTAGGGCCATATGAAGGCCCTTTTCTCCATCGTCGGCATGGTCTATTGCATAACCCGCAGCTTTTAGCCCCTTGATGATGAAAGAGGCGATCTTGACGTCATCCTCAACCAGTAGGATCCGCATAACGAACCCCCTTGTTTAATAATGAGATCGGGCCGGTCCACAGAAATAGAATACATAAATCAAAGGTATAAGACAAGGACTTCCCCTCTCCAGCTTTTTCCCTCGCATTTCATCATTAGGCTATGGGAAATTGCCATTCCAAGTTTAATCAACATGAATGGGCGCCCTTTGCAAACACGTTGAAGTACGTCTTTATGGCTACCAACGCCAATTTCGGAAACATGTTCAGCATGGCCGGAGTCTCTCTCTTTCTGCCCTTCCTCTCCAAAAGGGAGCTGTACCTCAGAAGTATCGTGAATTGATTGGTATTGCAATATCCGGCGTAATGAAATGCCGCTACAGTGCTCTTTACCATACCGAGGCAGCGAAGCTAAACGGTGCTACACAGTCTGAGATCGAAGATGCGGTCCATTTTGCAAAGTCGAGCGCTGGATGGAGTACGTACATTAACGGACTTCAGATTGACTTTAATCAATTTAAAGAGGAAATCCGGAAGGTATCCAAGTATATTCGTTTCTAATAATAAAAAAATAAAAAAAATTCTTGACAAATAAAAATTAATGAATATAATGGAACAAAAGTTCAACTTGGTGGAATAAAATATTGCCTTCGAAAATTACTAATTCAATCACAAAAGCAGCTGATATCTTAAAGATTTTATCCGATGGGACAGATAGGATCAGCGACATATCTTAGGCTTCAGCTTAGCAAAAGCACAGCTCATAGGTTGTTGAAATCCCTTGAAACGCCTGGACTAGTGATGCAAGATCCCGTCACTCGCCGTTACCATTTAGGGCCGCTGATTCTTAATTTTGCCTCCCGGCCTATGATTGCTCATCAGAATTTAATTGTTTGTGCATTTGAAGATATGAGGTACTTAAGAGATTTGAGTGGAGAGACTACGGTTCTCCATATTCGGATCGGTTGGAAAACTGCTGGAGAACCGCACTATTGATCCGGTTCATCGCCTCCTTGGAAAGGCGACTTCGAAACCGGGAGAAGGTGGAATGATCGGGAGAATGCTGAAGGAAGGACAAATCCATGAACTTGTTGAAGGAGATCCAGTGGTTGATCTGGTTCTCCAGTTCCGGGTCGGAATCGATCCGGTACCACTTCTGCAGGAGAAGCCCTTTGAGCAGCATCAGGGGAGAATAGGCGTTGGCGCCTTCGAGACTGCTCCTCACGGTATAATGAGACATCAGGATCTCTTCGACTTTCGACCAATTAATCGCCTGGCTGATCTTTTCCAGTCTTTTGAGGCTGCACTTATGTTCCATGGATTTCAGAGGCGATACTTCGGCGAAGGTCATGTTCTGCTCGATCTGCTTGTAATCCATATCCCCTCGGGTAAGAAAATTGATAGAGGAAATATGGCACAATACAGTGATATGTCAAGTAATATCGAATACTTATTATGATTTATCTTGAAATTTCTCATGCAATTTGGTGCGGATTTTTCACCCGGGAAAATCGGCGCGGCTTCCATGAGGGCAATGTCCCGAGGGATGCTATCGATGAATGATCCGGGACGGCAAGACGGGTTATGAAAAGGTCTCAAATAGTGTCTTTTTCAAAGGTCTCATGTCGGATCGGCGCCGCAGGGGCATTTTGTCAAGGGTATCCCGGAAACACGGCCCGGGTTATCAAGTTAAGGAGAGTCTCGCAAAAAATGTTTTGTTGGCTTGAATGGCTGCGGATGGCTTACATGGCCGAACAATATTGCGAAAAGGAAGGGAGGGATGCCAGGGAAAATGGAGATATAGATCAAGAATAGAAAGGTTGGTGTTGCAAGAAACAGCAGACAATTATTACAAGAAAGGGAGGAAATTGAACCATGGAGAAGAGAAGAGAGAAATCTCAAAAATTGATCAGTGTATTGCTGGCATTGACTTTCCTATCAGCTGTGTTCACGATCCACTCCGCCGAGGTGTTTGCTCAGACCTTGGAGCGGAAAACTATTAAAATCGGGGTGGCAGCCGCTCTAAAAATGACGTATGGAATAGGATCATTTCGTGGCGCAACGATGGCAGTAAAGGAGATTAATGATAAGGGAGGAGTGTTAGGGGCTAAGATTCAATTATTTTCAGCCGATACTGAAGGCACCGCTTCCAAAGCCACAGAGGCTATAGAAAAACTTTACTACGGTGACAAAGTTGATACGATCGTAGGGGCTTTTTCCAGCGAAGAGGCTACCGCCTTTCAAGAGGAGTCGGCAAAGTTAAAACTCAATATTATTTTCCACGGAACGACTCACATTCTCGACAAACAATACAATTCTGATCCTGTGAAGTATAAATATTACTGGAATTACCACCCAACGGACTTCCATTTGGCAGAAAGTGTAACCGATGGACAGCTTCCTTTCCTCATTGATGGTCTCAGGATAGGACTCGGGCTTGCCAAGATCAACGTGGCTGTATTTACGGATGCCGCTCTTTGGACTGAAAAGATTCATGGAATTTGGATTGATGGAGTAAATAAGAATCCCTATTGTAATTTGGTTTACACTGGCAAGATATCCCGGGATGCTGTTGATTTTACTCCTGAGCTGACAGAATTTAGGAAGAAGGATGTCCAACTTGTTCTCCTCGCTTGTGGGTATGGGTCAAGTATCAGCCTGCAAAAACAAACCTATGATGTCCAGCTTCCAGCACTTTTGGGGGGCATGAGCTCGAAAGCATGGAGTATCAGCAACTTTATAAAGGCTGTGGGGGTAGATGCTGCAGCTTATTCGATTAACAGTGGGATTTCGACAATGCCTACGACTCCTAATACGATCAGGTTACTGAAGGAATATGACCGTATTTATAGTGGCGATCCTGATTATGATGTCGGCCTCACTTATAATGGCGTAAAATCCTATGCCAAAGCCGTTGAAATGGCCAAGAGCCTTAATCAGGATAAAGTGGCCGAAGCCCTGAAAAATGTACGTATGGCGGAAAATGAGGTTTGGGGGGCTAAGGCATTTAGGTATGAGGATAACCACCGTGTTCGTGTGTCGCAAACGGATGGACTGTTATTTTACACATTCCAATATACCCCAGATGGCAGAACGATTATGCTTTACCCGAAAGAATACAAAACAGGGGACTTATTAATTCCATCATGGATGGTCAAGGCGTGGAAAAAGAAATAATGGGGAAAATTTAGCCGTGGGAATGGGCTATAGCTGGTTTAACTCAGTTATAGCCCATTACTGGCGGAGGAGAGGATGGATATAATAGTCAATGGGGTTCTGTTGGGCTTGGGGTATTGTTTGATCACGTCAGGAATCGCTCTCATCTTGGGCGTGGCCAAAATATTTGATCTTGTTTATTCAGGGTATTATTTAATCACAGCATATCTTTTGTTTCTGCTTTTTTATTCTAAGTTGTCACTTCCTCTTTGGCTTATTTTTCTCATTGGAGTAGGGGTAGCAATCATTCTTGCTCTGCTCAATCATAAATTCCTCATTCTGCCCATACGCAAGAAACCAACTGCGGTCATGGTTTTAACCATAGCTATCTGTATGATTATCCAGGAACTCTTAATCATAGTAGGGGGACCTGAGGCAATCCATGTACCGGCAGTATTAAAAGGGACCAGCAGTTTGTTTGGAGTTTTGGTGACCAAACAGAAGCTTCTGGTGGGTGGGGTTACGATTGGCCTAATTGGATTACTTTGGCTTTTTTTCAGCAGGACGAGGCTGGGATTGGCTATTCGAGCCACGGCAGAACAGCCGGAGGCGATGCAATTGGCCGGGGGAAATATTCGAAGAATGTGCCTTTGGGCTGCAATTTTATCGGCCATTTTGGCTGCAATCGGAGCCCTGCTTATCGGTCCAATTTACCCTCCCCACCCCTATGCATGGTTGGACTTGCTGATTATTGCCTTTGCCGTGATGGTTCTGGGTGGCTTAGGAAATTTATGGGGATGTGTTCCGGCAGCTTTGATCTTAGGGGTTAGTGAGGTGGCCTTCGCCGTTTATGTGCCGTATGGGGGCATTATCAAACGTAGCGTAGGGTTAATAATTATCTTTATGGTTTTAGTCTTCAGACCTATAGGCTTATTCGGCACTAAAGGTTGGGAGGAAGAGGAATAATAGATGGAAAAAAATAAAAAGGCCATTCGGAGACTCCCGAACCTGTTCAGGAAGAACAGGCTATACTGGTTGTGTTCCCTGTTCCTTATAATTGAACTCTTCTTTCCACTCCTCATCAGTAATTATTGGACATTGCGGATCATCATGTTTGCTAATATCTTCGTTATCTATGCCACTTCCTATGATTTACTTGCAGGTTATGGCGGGCTAATCAGTTTTGGTCATTCTATTTTTTTTGGAGGAGCTGGCTATCTGGCAGGACTCCTCAGTTTACATTTGGGTTTGCCTCTGATCGTTTGCATTGTCGCAGGATGCATAGCCTCTCTGATTTTTGGATCCTTATTGGGTTATACTTGTTTACGTCTTAAAGGTCCTTACCTTGCTGTAGTGACGTTGATATGTCCCCTCATCCTTATAACGGTAGTTCACATATCTCCTACTTTCCTCGGCGGGGATAGCGGCATTTCTGGCTTTTCTCAGCTCGCTGGGGGCTCCCTCCATGGTCAATTCTATATCGTACTCTTATTAACCGCCGTCAGCCTTCTCATTATTTTGCGACTGGCTCAAGGGAATTTTGGACTCCTCTTAAAAACCATTCGGGAAAATGAGATGGGGAGTGAAGCCGCTGGAGTGAATACCACCAAATACAAGGTTTTGGCTTTTGTAATTAGTGGGGTATTTGCCGGACTGGGTGGAACTCTTTATGTTCTCATCATGGGTTCAATTGCACCAAACACTTTGTCTCCCCATTTTTCTATGCTGCCCATAGTTATGATTTATCTAGGGGGCGCCTCTTCCATTTTCGGACCGGCGATTGGCGCTTATATCCTAACTTTTCTGGATTTGTACTTATTGAATTTTCCCTACGTACGCGTGATTATCTATGCGGTGGTTATAATATTGGTGTTACGCTTGTTTCCCGGAGGCTTAATGGCCATACCTATGGAAATCAGGAGGTTTAAGAAATGGCTGTACTCGACGTGAGGGGACTCTTTAAGCATTTCGGAGGACTAACAGCCGTCAACGATTTGTCTTTTTCCGTAGAAGAGGGGCAAGTTTTGGGTATTGTAGGACCCAATGGTTCGGGCAAGACGACTGCCTTTAACCTAATCACAGGGTTTATTAAACCCGAAGCCGGCCAAGTCTTCTTGGACGGCGAGAATATAACTCTCTGGAAACCCTATAGGATCGTACGCAAAGGTATGGCCCGGACTTTTCAGGTGGTCAAAGTTTTCCGTCAATTATCCGTTCATGAGAACATTAAAGTGGCAAAAATGCTTACGATTAAGACAATAAAAGACCTGAATGAAAGAGTAGAAGAAATCGTTAGTCTTGTAGGATTAAAGGGCAAGGGAAAAGAATACGCCATTAACCTACCAATCGGAGACCTAAAGCGCTTGGAAATTGCCCGGGCACTGGCCACCGACCCCCGGGTATTGTTATTAGATGAGCCATTTAGTGGCTTGAGCCACCATGAGGTAGAAGAAATTTCTTACTTCCTTCAGGATTTGGTGAAGCACGGCACGACGATCGTGATCGTAGAGCATGTGTTGCGGGAATTGAGAAAAATAGCCGAAAATATCATTGTACTTGATTTTGGGGCAAAAATTGCCGAGGGGAAATTCGGTGATGTGATTAATCAACAAGTGGTAAGAGAGGCTTATTTAGGAGGGGCTGCCAGTGCTTATAATCGATAATCTTTTTGTAAAATATGGAGCTGCTTATGCCCTCAAGGGCATAAGTTTAAATGTGAATGACGGAGAGTTTGTTTCTATCATCGGACCAAATGGGGCGGGCAAGACGACTTTGCTCCGAGCCATCTCTCGGTTAGTCATGATCACTTCAGGAGCTATCATTTTCGATGGAGAGCGAATTGATCAACTGGAACCGGACCTGGCGGTCAGGAGAGGAATCATTCACGTCCCAGAAGGCCGAAAATTAGTGGGAACGGCATCGGTGGTGGATAATCTTAAATTAGGAGCCTACTTACAATGGAGCAAAATCAAGGACAATCTCCCGTTGGTCTACGAGGTATTCCCCTTCTTAAGAGAGCGGAAAAAGCAGCAGGCCCGGACCTTGAGCGGTGGTGAGCAGCAGATGCTGGCCATCGGCCGCGCCCTTATGGGAAATCCCAAATTACTCCTTCTAGACGAGGTGACGTTTGGATTGTCTCCCAAATTGGTTGATTTTATTGGTTCTAAATTGAAAGAACTTCACAAGATGCAAATTGGGATTCTTTTGGCTGAACAAAATGCTGAACTTGCTCTTTCTCTGTCTGGTCGATGTTATGTGATTGAGTATAGCGGGATTTCTAAAATGGGAAAAGCCTCGGAATTGCGCGATGATCCAGAGATCCGGGCTGCCTACCTCGGAATCTGATCGAGGTCGTTCCGGAGTGGGCGAGCCATGAAAAGACATGGGTGATTGAGCACGAAAAAACACGTTACCGAATAATGAAAGGAGGCAAAATCATGGATCAAAAATTAAGGTCAAAAATACTTGCCAGTTTACGCATGCCAAGACTGCGCATCGAGAAAGCCCTGATTGTCACCCAGGCCCATAAGGATACAGAAGGCGAACCTATGATCATCCGTAGGGCCAAAGTTTTCCGAGAATTGGCAAAGAAAATGCCCATCTCCATTGACGACTGGCAGCTGATAGTGGGCAATTTCTCTTCTGAGCCTTTTGCAGTTTCACCCCACCCCGAGGCTGGCTGGAGGGATATCGTGGCAGGCTTGGACGAATTTGGCACACGGGACGGCGACAAGTGCATTGTCACAGAGGAAGACAAAAGCACCCTGCGGAAAGTGCTTCCCTGGTGGGAAGGCAAGTCTATCCAAGACGTGGCCATGAAGATCCTTCCTGAAGATGTCCGGGGTATTTATGAAGCAGGGGTTAGCGATACGGGATATTTTACCCAGGGAAGCGGAAGCTTTTCAGCAGATTACCCGAAAATAATCCAAAAAGGATTTGTCCAGATCAAGGGTGAAATCCAGGCTAAACTTGACGAACTAGACCTGACGGTGCCGGGAGATATAGATAAATGGGTTTTCTACAGGGCTACCCTCATCTGCTGCGATGGAGCCATGGAGTATGCGGCTCGTTATGCCAAACTGGCTAGGGAGATGGCCCAGAAAGAAAGAAGACCCCAACGGGAAAACGAGCTTCTTCAGATTGCCGAAATATGTGAGCGTGTTCCCAATTACCCGGCCAGGGATTTCCGTGAGGCTGCCCAGGTCTTCTGGTTTGTGCATGTGCTCCTGCATTATGAAGTGGCAGGCGGAGCCGGGATTGTGGCCGGTCGGCTTGACCAGTACCTCTATCCCTATATGAAGGGTATGGAGCGGGAGGAAGTCAAGAAGTGGCTGAAAAACCTCTGGATCAACTATAACCAGGTAATGCTTTTCTTGCCGGGCAGGGCAGCTTCCAACTGGTCCGGCTACCCCGTTTCCGAACAGCCCACTATCGGCGGTATAGACTATGAAGGTAATGATGCCAGCAACGAACTGACCGAGTTAATCCTGGAAGTGGAAAAGGAAGTGGCGATGCCGCAGCCTGATATCGCCGTCATGTATCACAAGAAAATAAACCGCAAAGTGATGGAGAAAGCCTGTGAGACCTTGAGCATCAGTATGAAACCGAAATTTTTCATGTTTGAGACTGCTGCCGCGCAGGCGAGAGAAAGGGGTATAACTAATCCGAAGGACCTGGCGGACCTGGTGGATATTGGCTGTGTGGCTGTCGGACCACAGGGGAAGTCTTGGGGGAATAATGGCGTAGGTTTTTTCAACCTCGGCAAGGTGTTGGAATTGACCCTAAATAATGGCATTGATCCTGCAACCGGCAAAAGAGTAGGGTTGGAAACAGGAGACGCTGTTACATTTACCAACTACGACCAATTCTACGAAGCCTTTAAAAAGCAGCTGGCTTATTGTAATAAGCTTACTATCAAAATGATAAACATCATTGAAAAGGTTCACATGGAATTGAATCCCCAACCTTTCACCAGCATTCTAATTGATGACTGCCTGGAAAAGGGTCTGCCGGTTTGGAAGGGGGGGGCCCGCTACAATATCCCCGGGGTGGAAGCAGTGGGGCTGGCCAATGTTGCCGATTCCCTGGCGGCCGTGAAGAAGTTGGTGTTCGATGATAAGAGCACGAGCATGGCAGAGCTTTTAGAAGCTCTCCGTAACAATTTCGAAGGAAAATGGGAACGCCTCCAGCAGAGACTAATCAATGTAGCCCCGAAGTTTGGCAATGATGAGGATTATGTGGACGAAATCGCTTCCGATGTAGCCGCTTTCTACTGTAAAGAGCATAACAAATACGAAGGATTCAGGGGAAAGTACTGTCCTTCCATCTGTTCCGTATCCGCCCATGTGGGGCTAGGGAGATTTATTGGAGCTCTGCCGGATGGCCGTACTGCCGGAAGGCCTCTGGCCGATGGGATGTCTCCGGTCCAGGGCGTCTGCAAGAACGGCCCCACGGCCATAATCAAATCCCTGTCCAAGATTGACCAGCGAATTACTTCGAATGGCAATCTCCTCAACATGAAATTCAACTCGGGCATACTTAAGCACGAGTCAACTAGGGATAAATTCATCAGCTTACTTGAGACTTATCTTGATTTAGGCGGGTTCCATGTCCAATTCAATTTCATTGACACCGCTCTGCTGAAAGAAGCCCAAGCCAACCCGGCCAAGTATCCGGAATTGACTGTGCGCGTTGCCGCCTATGTAGCACAGTTCGGGCAGCTGCCCAAGGAGCTCCAGGATGATATTATTGCGCGTTCCGAATTAGGGCTTTGATAATAGGAAGATAAGAAAGGAGAGTAAAAAAGTTAACAGTGGCTGCCCTGGTTGCTCCTAAAGTTAATGCGCGCCAAGGGAGGGCGATGCATTGGTGACTGCGGAGAACAACAAGGGAATGATTGTCAAGGTCCAGAGGTTCAGCACCCAAGACGGGCCGGGTATCCGGACCACCGTGTTCCTCAAGGGCTGTCCGCTCAGCTGCCTCTGGTGCAGCAATCCGGAGACCCAGAGCATGGAGGTGCAGTTGGAATATGACTGGAACCGTTGCGACGATGACTGTATCGAGTGTATAAACGTGTGCATCCGTGGGGCCCTCGCCAGGCGGGGAAAGAGAGTCATCATCCACCGGGAAAAATGTATAAGGGATGGGGCCTGTACTAGGATCTGCCATAAAAAAGCACTCATGCTAGTAGGGGTGGAAATGACCGTTGCCCAGGTTATGACAGAAATTCTCAAAGACAAACCTTTTTACGCCCGTTCCGGGGGAGGTGTTACCATTTCAGGGGGAGAACCCCTGAATCAGGCAAGATTTACTTTGGAACTGGCTAAATCCTGCAATCAAAGCGGTATATCAACAGTCCTGGATACTTGTGGTTTTTGCACGTGGAAGGCTCTGGAAAAGGCATTGGCTTATTTTGACATGGTTTATTTCGACTTAAAACACATGGATTCCCTGGAACACCGGCGGCTAACCGGTGTCGACAACAGCTTGATCCTTGACAACTGCTGTCGGCTGAGTGCTAAAGGAGTTCCAATGTTCTTGAGAATGCCGTTGATTCCGGGTCTCAACGATAAAGACGAAAATCTGAGCCAGCTGATACATTTTGTGCGTAAACTTCCTTCGTATGAGGAACTGCATCTTTTGCCTTATCACCGGATTGGAAAAATAAAATACGAGATGCTTGGATTGGAATATTGCCTGTCTGATCTTCAGCAGCCCAAAAAAGAAACCGTGCTGCGAGTGGCACAATTCCTTATGCAGGCAGGGATTAAGGTCAAGGTAGTATGGTGATATATCCAAGATGAGGATGTAGGAAAAGCCTATTTGTGGGAGCAAAAGACTCGGAATATTTCATAAGGGTAAACTAGAGATTTGAAAAAGCTCTTAATGAAGATGATACCAAAAACATTGTTAAATGAAATCAAATATCACTCTTGTCCAAATTGGGTTTTTAAGAACCCTCTATTTTGGACAGCATAATCAAGATGGAATCCAGATTAACCCAATTACGCCGCTGAATACCTTGTCTTTGGGGGCCTAGAGGGCGTATAAACAATCCTTTGACCCCATTATTTTGGACAGCAAAATGAATGCATAAAAAAAGAAAAGGGGAAATCTTTCTTAGAATAACAGGAAAGAGAGGAAGGGAATCTTTGGTTGGTGATAACGGGGGATGTTCAAATCGGGAGTAACACCGCTCATTTTGTTTTCATCAGGAGTGAACATTTGACGCGAATGTCATTTTTTATTTATTAAGGTAATTGGATCTAAAAAAGTAATAACATGGGGGTAGATCAATGGCTGCAGGTTACATGGGAAGAATAGGTTTTGTTGATTTATCAAGTGGGGAAATTCGGGGAGAGAAACTGGATGAAAGCATGGCGCGAGATTTCATAGGAGGATATGGAATAGGTGTTAGAATTTTGTTTGAGAAACAGAAGGCCGGAATAGATCCTTTAGGGCCAGAGAATATTCTTGGTTTTACAACGGGGCCTTTAACGGGTACTCCGACACCGACTGGTGGAAGGTATATGGCAGTATGTAAATCTCCCCTCACCGGTGGCTGGGGGGATGCTAATTCAGGCGGTTTTTTTGGAAGCGGGTTAAAATCAGCCGGTTGGGATGCAATTTTTATCTCTGGCATTGCCGCCTCACCGAAATATCTTCTGGTTAGTAATGACAGGATTGAATTGAGAGATGCCTCTAATCTTTGGGGGAGGGATACTGTTGATACTGAGGACATACTTCGTGAAGAGTTGGGTGACTCAAGAGTAAGAATCGCGTCAATTGGTCCCGCTTCTGAAAAACTATCTTTGATCAGTGGGATTGTCAATGATAAAGGGCGCATAGCTGCTCGATCGGGCGTAGGGGCTGTTATGGGCTCAAAGCTGTTGAAGGCCGTTGCAGTCACAGGTAAGCAGCAGGTTGCTGTAGCTGATAAGGATAGATTGTCCCAGTTGAGTAAGGCTTTTATTAAAGAATTTCGTGAAATGCAGGGTTTTCCTCAGGTTTTGATGAATTATGGGACTTGTGGAGTTACAGAGGGATCGGTCGTTGGAGGTGTTGCTCCCCTGAAGAACTGGCTGCTGGCAGGAGAGCAAACTTTCCCTGATGTGCGTAAGATTTCAGATGGTAATAATGTCATTAAATTTCAAGTAAAAAAGTATGGTTGTGCCAATTGTCCGATAGCATGTGGTGGTATTTTTAGCGTATCAGAGGGGCCCTATCCTATGGTAGAGGTTCATAAACCCGAGTATGAAACCATTGTGGGATTGGGGACTCTGTGCATGAATGCGGATCTTTTATCGATCATAAAGATGAATGACATGTGTAATAGGAGTGGTTTGGATACGATTTCGGCTGGGACGGTAATCGCTTTTGCAATGGAGTGTTTTGAGCATGGAATTATCACCAAATCTGACATGGATGGTATCGAGCTTACATGGGGAAATTCGGAAGCCATGATTGCGATCTTAGAGAAGATGGAACGGCGTGAAGGTATTGGTGATCTTTTGGCTGATGGGGTAAAGATTGCTGCTATGAAGATCGGGAGAGGTGCGGAACAGTATGCTATCCATGTGGGAGGACAAGAACCCGGCTTCCACAATCCTTTAAAGTTTCCAGGCAGGGGCACGGGTTATGTCTGTGATCCCACACCTGGCCGACACACCGCAGCCGGTCCGATGGCGCGTATCGACGGTGGAACAGGAGCCGTTGGCCCATACCCAGAGTTAAAGTTTGAAAATATTGAACGTTACGAATATAAGAGTAAAGGTCCTATGAGTGCTAGATTTTCTTGTTATTGGCAGGTGGGAACTTGTGCCGGAGTTTGCCTCTTTCCAGTTACTATTTTTGGTAATTATCCTTTGATAGATTTTCTTAATGCTGTTACCGGATGGAATATGGACATGACTGAAGCACTGGAAACTGGCGCCAGAATACAGACATTACGGCAGTGTTTCAATATTAGAGAAGGCATCGTGGCTTCGGATGTTAAACTTCCAAATCGTCTTGCCGGGATACCCCCTATGGCTGAAGGACCTGTCTCAGGGATCACCGTCGATATTGATAGCCTTACTTCTGAGTATTTCAAAGCCATGGGGTGGAATCCGAGTAATCGTCATCCTGAAGGTTCAACATTAGAACGACTGGGACTCGAAGATTTAGTAAAAAACCACGGGAAATCTGATAAATGAAACACAGAAGGAGCAAAAATGGCATCGGTGTTGCGGCTAAATGATGATGACAATGTAGTAATTGCTCTTAGGCCATTATCGGAAAGTGAAGTGGTGGAAACAAATGGACTGACTATCGTCATCCGTTCCGCCATTCCTGTTGGTCACAAAGTTGCCGTCAATAAAATCTCAAACGGAGAACCAGTAATTAAATATGGTCAGATTATCGGTTACGCCTCCAGACATCTTTGAATCTTGCGAAGGAGTCGACGGGCACTCTAGAGGTTACGATTCCCAACTAGAGATGCCAAACGGAGATGAAACTCGAGAGCAAAGGCTCGCGGCTCCAGGTGGTCCCAAGCTTCGGCCGCGACCCTTTTGAAGGAGAAAGGGGGTCTTGGGGTTATCGCTCCAATGAGATTTTGGTGTTTTCTTTTAACGAAGGTAATTACGAAACTCAAAATTTGGCTGAATTTTGCAAGCAATGGTTTGAACCACGGGGTGCGCCCCAAACCCCAAATTCTGCCACATGCGGGGAGGGGGAATCACCCCTCCGTGTTTTGAATGATTTAAAGTCGAGCCAATCGTAGAATTCAGGTTCTAAAGGACGTTGAGACCGCGTAAGGTTTGTGATAGAGGGTGAGATAAAAAAGTTTTGACAAACAAAAATCAATAGCGTAATATTAATATTAATGGAACTAAAGTTCAACAAGGTGGAATAAAACGTTGCCTTCAAAAATTAGTAATTCCATCACGAAAGCAGCTGATGTCCTGAAGATTTTATCCGATGGGGTAGATAGGATCAGCGACATATCTAAGAGGGTTCAGCTTAGCAAAAGCACAACTCATAGGTTGTTGAAATCCCTCAAAACGTCTGGACTAGTGATGCAAGATCCCCTCGATCGTCGTTACCATTTAGGGCCGCTAATACTTAATCTTGCCTCCCGGCCTATTATTGCCCATCAGAATTTAGTTGTGTGTGCATTTGAAGATATGAAGTACTTAAGAGATTTGAGTGGAGAGACTACGGTTCTCCATATTCGGATCGGAATAGAAAGAATATGTTTGGAGGAATTACAGAGTTTTAGCAGTATTAGATATACATCAGGTAAAGGATTCATCGCACCAATATATTCGGGGTCCGCTGGAAAGGTATTGCTTTCTGAATTGGAAGATGATGAGCTACATCTTATACTAGAAAACATACGCTTCATTCCAATTGCGCCCAATACTATTACAGACAAGAGAATGTTGTTAAAGGAATTGAAGAAAGTGAAGGAGCAAGGGTATGCGACAAGTTTCAGCGAGAGGGTACTGGGAAGTGGAGCCATTTCTGTTCCAATTAAGAACTATAGCTGCCCAGTGGCCCTGAGTATTCTTGGTCCCGATAATCGTTTCTCCTTAGATAAGATGATGGGGATTTTGGAAAAATTAAGAGATAGTGCTTCAAGTATTTCAATAAAGCTTAAAGGAGCCGCTGAAGGGAGGAGAGGGGTCAAGTGAATGTTCGATATCTGATCAATAGAGCAGTAAAAGAATATCCTGATAGCATAGCAGTGGTTTATAAAAACATCCGAAAGACTTTTAGTGAGGTAAATACGAGGGTAAATTGTCTTGTTAATGGACTTTTCAAACTGGGAATAAAATCTTGTTGTAGCTGGGAGGTGAATTTTTGCTGAACAGAAGATTATGGGACGACATGGATGTATCGGAGCTTCAAGAAAATTTACGGAAACACAAATAATGAATTTGAGCTTACTCCAGAGCAATTGGACAAGAGGTAAGACCCACATAGATAAAACCCACATAGAAAGGAGACTAAGATGAGACAAAGAAATCTTTTAGCAGGAATCATCGGAATCGTTTTTGCTTCGGCGTTTTCTCTGTCATCCATATCGGTAGCAGCAGAGAAAGTTATCAAGGTAGGCTTCGTGTTACCTCTAACCGGTGGTCTTGCTGAGACTGGACGGTATATGCGGGCTGGGGCTGAGTTCGCTGTTGATATTATAAACAATAAGTACCCAGATTTAAACCTTCCTCTGGCAAAAACCGAAGGAATTCCAAGTCTCAACAACGCCAAGATCGAAATCATATTGGCCGATTCCCAGGGAGATCCCAATGTAGCCCGTGCTGAAGTGGAGCGTTTAATTGAAAATGCGGGCGTGGTGGCCATTTTGGGGGGATGGACGAGTGCGGAAATTAAGACAGGTAGCGCGGCAGCGGAAAGGTTGAAGACTCCCTATGTGAGCGGGGGCGGCAGTTCCACGGATCTCACCCGTCGGGGCTTCAAGTATTTCTTCCGCCTGTGCCCCCATCTGGGTACCAATGCGGAAAGTTTTTTTGACTTCATTGGCGACTTAAACAAGATGTATAACGTTGGCTTAAAGACAGTAGCCGTTCTTTATGAGAACACCGAATACGGTTCCGTGACCTTCGAGGAGACAAAACGGGTGGTCGGTGAGCGGGGGTACAAGGTCGTAGCTCAGATTCCTTTCCCTAAGGATACGACCTCCCTCCTCTCCGAAGTCATGAAACTAAAGGCCTCGAATCCGGAGATCTTCGTGCACGCCGGATATGTTTCGGATTCCATCCTCCTCACGAAGGCCATGGAGAACCAGAACTTTCTTCCGAAAGTATGGTCCGGTCTGACGGGCTATGATAACCCAACCTTTATACCCAGCGTTGGGAAAACAGCTAATGGGGCTTGCCTTCGCGGTTTCTTCAGTCCCCGACTCCGAAAGGATGTAGTGCAAAAGGTAAACCAGCTCTATGCTAAGAAATATGGAACGGAGATTAATATGGAATCCGCGATGCCGTTCAACGCTCCCTTTGTTCTGGCGGATGCCATCAACCGGGCCAAATCCTTGGACAAGGAAGCAATCACGAAAGCCTTGGAAGCTACCAATATTCCCGGAGACCAAACCATCATGCCCTGGGATTCGATTCGCTTTACCCCTTACACGACCCCTCCGGGGCATACCCATGACAATGTAAGCAGTCGGGTACTGATGTTTCAGATCCAGGATGGTAAACAGGAAATCATCTGGCCGTTTCCGCTGGCAACGGCTAAACCCATCTTTCCCTTGAAGCCCTATGATAAACGATGAAGCAAACGGCTCAGGCCGCACGAGGTAGTTTCTCCTCGTGGCCATTAGAGTCCCAGAATACGAACTTAATTAAAGAGAGAAATTCCTATGGATCTTTTTCTGGAGGCTTTGGTCAACGGTGCTTCACTGGGCATGGCGTATGCCCTTGCGGCCATCGGGCTAACGATCATCTGGGGAGTCATGGAGATCATCAATTTCGCCCATGGGGATTACCTGATGTTAGCCATGTACATCAGCTTCTTCTCCTTTAGTCTCCTGGGAATCCATCCACTGTTCTCGATTCCCATTACCTTTGGTGTTTTGGCTGTCTTGGGCGCTCTTACCTATTTAACGATTATCAAGGGGGTTCTGAAGAGTAACGTTTTGCTTTCCCAGATTGTGGTTACCTTCGGAATTAGTATATTCTTGCAGAATGGAACTCTTTTCGTATTTTCACCCAATTTCAGGGCCATCGCTAATATTCCCTGGCTTACGGGTTCGATCAGCATTGGGGGAATTTTTTTGCCCAAGACTCTTTTTATTGTGGCTTTGGTTAGCTTGATTACTTGCCTGGCTTTATTCTATTTCATCCATCGAACCACCACCGGCAAGACCATCCTAGCGATGGCCATGGACAGAGAAATGGTCCAGCTTGTAGGGGTGAATGCGGATAGAGTCGAGTTAATCGCCTTCAGCCTTGGAATCGCCACTCTTGGGATCGCCGGCTCTTGTTTAATGATGGTGACCTATGTATCTCCTCGGGTTGGCTTTCTCTATGGCTTGATTGCCTTTACCGCAGTAGCTTTGGGGGGGTTTGGGAGTATTCCCGGTACGATCATTGCTGGAGTGATCATCGGAGTGACCGAGATATTCACCGCCCTTTACATCGGACCGGAATACAAGTATGTCGCCATTTTTGTGGTGTATTTGCTGATACTCATATGGCGGCCGAAAAAGGGTCTGTTAGGATGGTAAGACCATGAAAAGACTTACAAGCCCAAAGATAATGCTGATGGGGTTGGTCCTGGTCATTCTTCTCCTCTACCCCTTTTTCCTGAAAAGTTCATTCGCCCAGCACGTGATGATTATGGTCTTTATGTATGCCAGCCTGGGTTTGGCCTGGGACGTTATCGGGGGACACGCCAATCTGTTTTCCTTTGGGCAGGCGGCCTTTTTTGGCGTGGGCGCCTATACTTCAACAATGCTGTATATGAAATTGGGGCTGACGCCCTGGGTCGGGATGTTCGCCGGTGGAGGGATGGCTGTGCTCTTGGGACTGATGATTGGATTTCCCACCTCTAATCTGCGAGGCCATTACTTTGCCATCGCCTCCCTGGCCCTGTTGGTGGTGATGGAAGCCTTATTCACTAACTGGACCTTTATCGGAGGAGCAAAGGGTATATCCATCCCGGTAGTGAACGATCGTCCCTGGCTCGATATGCAGTTTCACCAGACAAAGACGGGATACTATTTCATCATAATGGGCCTGTTGCTAATCACCATGATTACGACCTGGCTGATACTCCGTTCGTGGATCGGTTTTTACCTAAGGGCTCTGCGAGAGGCCCCAGATGTGGCCGCCAGCTTAGGGGCCAACAACTTGCTCTACCGCCTTATTGCCATTGCCATCAGTGCTTTTTTCACCGGCTGGGTTGGGAGTTTTCATGCCCAGTATGTTCTTTACCTCGACCCGCCGAGCGTGATGGGGATCGATCTTTCTGTCCGAATCGTCCTCATCGCGATTTTTGGAGGAAGTGGAACCCTTTGGGGGCCCGTTTTGGGGGCCGCCATCCTTGCTCCTCTCATGGAACTCAGTCGGGTTTGGCTAGGAGGACTGGGCTACGGACTGGATCATATGCTCCTGGGCCTGCTGATCGTCATTCTGTGCCTTATAGAGCCTAATGGAGTAATTAAATTAATCGCCCAACCGGTAAACTGGGTAATGAATATAGCGAAGGTGAAGAAAGGAGTTCTAGAGGGTGGCACTCCTTGAAGTCATCGAGTTGACCAAGACATTCGGCGGACTAGTCGCCAATAATCGGATCAGTTTCAGTGTCGATCAGGAGACCATTCTGGGCATCATAGGTCCAAACGGATCTGGAAAAACGACACTCTTCAACTGCATCTCGGGTTTCTACAGCACGAATTCTGGTCAGGTCATCTTGGCCGGGCGCAAAATTACCGGCCGCGCACCCCATGGGGTCTGTCGGCTAGGCCTAGCCAGAACTTTTCAGATCGCCGAGGTCTTCACTCGCATGACGGTGCTGGAAAATGTGATGGTGGGAGCTTTCAAAAGGGATAAGCGACTGGGCCCGGCCAGGGATATGGCCATGGAGACATTGAGACTCGTAGGTTTATTGATCAAAGCTAACGAACCGAGCAAGGGCCTTTCTCCTCCAGAAAGGCGCAGACTTTCCCTTGCCATGGCCTTGGTTACCGCTCCTCAGGTTTTGATGCTAGATGAAGCCATGGCTGGGTTACTTCCGGCGGAAATCGACGAATTGCTGAACTTGATTCGGGATATAAAGAAGCAAGGGATGACCATTCTGGTGATTGAACATGTCATCGATGCGGTGATGAGTATTGCGGATACAATCATGGTCTTGGAAGCTGGCAAGGTGATTGCGACTGGAACTCCACATGAGATCGCAGCCAATGATCGGGTCATCGAGGCCTATCTTGGAAAAGGTTACCGCCATGCTTAAAGTCGAATCTATAAGAGTGGGTTACGGGGATCTCATCATTATTGATAATCTATCCCTCCAGGTGCAAAGGGGGGGAATGGTTGCCTTGATTGGCGCTAATGGTGCTGGTAAAACAACTCTGCAAAAAGCGATTTGTGGCCTTCAGCCGCCGAAGAATGGCAGAATCTTTTTTGAAGATAAAGAACTTACGGGCATGCCCACCTATCGAATCGTCAGGCTTGGGCTTTTGATGGTTCCTTCCAACGCGAGGGTTTTTCCCAAATTCAGCGTGGCCGATAATTTGCTAATGGGCTCTTTGGCTTGCCGTGACACGACTCGGAGTTACGAGGAAAGGCTCAGGCAAATCTATGAAATGTTCCCCATTCTTGGAGAACGGTCCAAACAAAAGGCCGAAACTCTAAGCGGGGGAGAACGGCAGATGCTTTCCATGGGAAGGGCCTTGATGTCGGAGCCAAAACTGCTCATGCTTGATGAACCGACAGCGGGTCTGGCTCCCAAATTGGTGGAGGAAGTTTTTAGATTGATCCAACGCATGCATGCTCTCGGACTTACCTGTCTCATCGTGGAAGAGAAGGTTGAGCATGTCTTGAAGATTACTCACCGGGCCTATGTCATGCAAAACGGCCGCATCGTTTTTGAGGGGACTTCGAAAGAAGCCCAAATTTCAGGGGCTATTTTGAAAGCCTATACAGGCACCGCAATTAAGGCGACAGAGATCGGGCATTAGCCTCTTAGAAGAAGATCTATCTGCTCGAGTTGCATAAAAATTAATGAATATAATGGAACAAAAGTTCAGCATGGTATTGCTTTCTGAATTGGAAGATGATGAGCTACATATTTTATTAGAAAACATACGCTTCATTCCAATTGGACCCAAGACAATTACAGACAAGAGAGTGTTGTTAACAGAATTGGAGAAAGTGAAGAAGCAAGGATATTCGACAAGTTTCAGCGAGAGGGTACCGGGAAGTGCATCCATTTCTGTCCCTATTAAGAACTATACCTGTCCAGTGGCCCTGAGTATTTTGGGCCCCGATAATCGTTTCTCCTTAGGTAAGATGATGGGGGGCTTGGAAAAATTAAAGGATAGTGCTTCAAATATTTCAATAAAGCTTAAAGGAGCCGCTGAAGGGAGGAGAGGGGTCAAGTGAATGTTCGATATCTGATCAATAGGGCAGTAAAAGAATATCCTGATAGCATAGCAGTGGTTTATAAAAACATCCGAAAGACTTTTAGTGAGGTAAATACGAGGGCAAATTGTCTTGCTAATGGACTTTCCAAGCTGCGGATAGAAAAAGGGGATCGGGTAGGAATGCTATTGAGAAATTGTTCTGAATCTATCGAAATCGATTTCGCTTTATCCAAGAGCGGCATCGTCAGGGTGCCTCTCAATGTCCGACTAACGGAAAGAGATCATGAGTACATGCTAAATGATTCAGAGGCAAATACTCTGATATTTGGGGAAGAATTTACTGAAAAGGTTCAAGCGATAAAACCAACCTTAAAGACTGTTAAGACACTTATACGTGTTTCGGAAGGACTTTCGAAGGAAAATATTCTAGATGCTTTGGACTACGAAGAATTAATTAAAAACAACACCCCGAACGAGCCTTCCGGTGAGATTGAAGAGGATGACTTGCATACCTTATTCTATACTTCAGGCACCACCGGGAGACCTAAAGGAGCCATGCTGACCCAGAAATCATGGGCAAACGTTGCTATTAATCTCATCTTAGATTATGGTCCGATTACCGATAATGATGTGATTTTGAATACTCAACCTTTGAGTCACGGTGCGGGTTTCTTTGTACTCCCTTTTTTTATTAAAGGAGCAACGAACGTCCTTATGCCAGAATTTAAACCTGCTCTCGTATTCGAAACCATCGAGCGAGAGAAAGTAACCGTACTAAAATTGGTACCTGTTATGCTTTATCAACTTCTGGAATCACCAGAAAAAAACCGGTACGATCTTAGCAGCCTTCATTCAATTATTTATGGTGGTTCACCAATCGCTGTTCCAAGGTTGATCGATGCGATTCAATTTTTTGGGGCAAAACTTGTTCAACTCTATGGGCAAGCCGAAGCCCCAATGTGCATATCAACCTTATCAAAAAAGGATCATCTCATTGAAGGCTCGGATGAAGCGGTTAAAAGGTTAAGGTCTGCTGGAAAACCATGTGTTAATGTAGAGGTAAAAATTGTAGATGAAAATGGGGGGGATGTGAAGTGTGGTGAGGTTGGAGAAGTGATTGTGAGGGGATACCACCTCATGAAGGGATATTGGAACTCTACCGAGGCAACGTCCGAGGTATTGAAGAACGGATGGATTTATACTGGCGATTTAGGCTATTTCGATTCTAAAGGATATATCTTCTTGGTTGATAGAAAAAGAGATGTGATCATTAGCGGGGCTTTTAATATTTATCCAAAAGAAATTGAAGATGTCATCATCACCTACCCGAAAATCAAGGAAGTTGCAGTTATTGGGGTGCCGGATGAATATTGGGGGGAGGCTGTCAAGGCTGTGGTGGTTCCGAAAGAAGGGGTTCAGGTGACCGAGCAAGAGATTATCGATCATTGTCGCGTATGCATGGCCAGTTTTAAAAAGCCGAAATCAATTGAATTTGTTAAAGAACTTCCTCGCAATCCCTATGGCAAAGTCATTAAAACGATACTGAGGGATTCTTACTGGAAAGGGTTTGATAGAAGGATTCATTAATAATGTTTTGGAATTTACGATTCTTTTTAAAGACCTCTCATGAACGATTTGTAATTCTCTGTATCTTTTGGATAAAAAAAGAATCAAACACCATGCTTCGTATAAAGCATTCTTATATAAGGTGGCACGCTAAATATCGATCTCTTTGTCCTAAAACTCGAGACTCACGATTAGACGAAACAATGGAGGGTCAGAATGGATGAGATTGTAGTAGTAAATGGTAAGAGGACCCCTTTCGGGGCCTTTGGGGGATCCTTGCGCGAGATTCCATCTTTCGAATTAGGAGGACTGGTTATCCGAAGAACTATTCAAAATCTTTTTATCGAAGATGCAGAAATAGGCTACGTCATCATGGGTTCATGTTTGCCAGGAATTGGGTTGTCTCCGGGTAGACAGGCTGTTCTTGCAGCGAGGTTACCCGTTGAAACCAATGCTTTGACTTTAGATAGAGCCTGCTGTTCGGCTTTGACCGCTGCTGGGATTGGGATGCAATTAATTCTGCGAAACCAAGCCGCTACAATTGTTGCAGGCGGCATGGAAAACATGAGCAGAACCCCTTACCTAATACCGCAGATGAGGTGGGGAGCCAGGTTGGGAGATATCACGATAAGAGACGAATTAGTAATCCGCAATGCTTATCTAGATATGCCGATGGCTAAATATGCAGGGGAGGTTGCTGTTGAAAAGGGTGTTAATCGAAGGGAACAAGATGAGTGGGCCCTTCGAAGTCAGTGCTTATGGGCAGATGCACAAGCCAAAGGTAAATTTAACGAAGAGTTAATACAGGTAGAGATCCCTTCTACGGGGCGAGAAAAGTTATTATTGACTCATGATGAACATCCTCGACCGGGCACAACTATTGAAAAACTTTCTGCACTGAAACCTGTATATCAGAGTCCAACAGTAACTGCAGGAAATTCATCAGGAATATCAGATGGCGCCACCGCAATTGTTTTAATGAAAAAGGAAGAAGCCAAAAAAAGAAACATACTGCCTTTGGGAAAACTGATTGCTTACTCTCCTATTTGTGGGGAACCTCGAGAATCTCCAATTTTACCGGCCATAGCCATCAGGAAAGTTTTGAGACAAGCGGATCTCACACTGAAGGATATGAAGTTGATCGAAATCAACGAGGCTTTCGCCGCAATGCCCTTGGTAAGTAGTTTGGTGCTGGCTGATTATGACCGAGAGGAAGCTGAACGTATTCGAAAAAGGTTAAATGTAAATGGTGGGGCGATAGCCATTGGTCATCCCATTGGAGCTACTGGTGCTAGGCTACTAATGAATATCTTATACGAGCTGGGACGGCGGGGTGGAGGTTACGGAGCAGTTGCTATCTGTGGGGCCATTGGGCAAGCCGATGCAATGGTTGTTGAAGTATGACACAGCAGATTTAGAGAGGTGGTGTGCAATTTGGATGAATTTGGGGCGATTAAGGCCACTTTAGGCCATTTAAAGCCTCCTCGGATAACCCGTTATTGTCGCCATCGCACTTTAGGACATTTTGACAGTGCCAGCAAATTCTTTTGCCGTTGTTTGTATAAGAACCGGCAAACGGAGAAGACTCGCCTCCATCTTATGGAGATTCTACCTCATTTGTGTCGCGTAGGGATTATACAGGTAAAGGTATGCGCGTAACCTTGGATCTGGGGTGGCAGTTTTTAATTAAATATTTCATAGGAGGCATGAATGACTGAGATTTATGACATTATTATCGTCGGTACTGGGCCTGCTGGGCTGACTGCTGGGATATATTGTGCTCAGGCTGGATTTAAGGTAGCGGCACTGGAAAGGGAGTTACCCGGTGGGCAGCTCGTCAACATAGAAAAAGTAGAGAATTATCCTGGCTTTCCCGATGGCATATCTGGTGCACAGTTGAGTCAGGCAATGCTACTTCAAGCAATGAAATACGGGGTAGAATTAAAAATGGAAGAAGTTATGGGTTTAGAAGTCGGATCTAAGAATAAGCTGGTAAAGACCGTGGATAACACCTATCTGAGTAAGGCAGTGATCATTGCCAGCGGAGGTCATCCCATGAGGTTAGGAATGCCTGGGGAGGAAAAATTTATTGGGGAAGGGGTAGCGTATTGTGCTTTATGCGAAGGGGGACAATTTAAAAATAAAGTAGTAGGAGTGGTTGGCGGGGGAGATGCGGGAGTTACAGAGGCACTTTACCTTACTAAAATAGCTTCCAAAATTATAATAGTAGAAATTATGCCTGAGCTAACCGCTAAATCACTTCTTCAGAGGAGGGCTCGTGAAAATGAAAAAATAGAAATAATCTGCTCGACCAAGGTTGAGGCCATCTTGGGGAATAATCATATTGAAGCCATTCAACTTCTCAATATCAAAACAAAGGAGGTGAGTAACCTACGCGTAGACGGTGTTTTAGTGCATGTGGGTTGGGAGCCGCAGACGAAGTACCTTGAAGGTGTTCTCTCTTTAGATAATCAAATGTGTGTCGTCGTAAATGAGACAATGGCGACAGAATTACCCGGGGTATTCGCTGCTGGGGATCTTCGCCAGGGCTCACTAAGACAAGTGGCAACGGCAATCGGAGATGGGGCTACTGCCGCCATTGTGGCTCAGAGATATCTAAGAGAAGTTTCATGACCTTTATTCTCGAAACAATAGCATAATTGCGCTTAGAAGATGTTGTTTTTGTCATGATAAAGAGAATAGCAATAGGTAAGAATTGTAACTGAAGTTCGACAATATGAATAAGGAGGCGACAAAATGAGTGCGACATTAAAGGTAGTAAATCCTGTTGGGGAGTCTGCCAGTAAGGCAGTAGCTCCTAGTTCCTCTCCGAATACCCTAAATGGGAAGAAGGTTTGTGAAATCTGGAATGGCAGTTTCGAAGGCCATGTATCCTTTCCTATAATTAGAGAAATGCTTCGAGAGCGATATCCAGATATAACTGTGATTCCATATACCGAATTTCCTTTGTTTCCCGTAATTTCACTAAGTGCAGAGAGGAAGGCGGCGAAATTGGAATCTGTGAGGAAGGCAATTTTGGAGAAGGGATGCGATGTTGTGATAACTGGTAATGGTGGCTGAGGTACCTGCACACCGGCCGCGGTGCGGCCAGCATTGGTAGCGGAAAAACTTGGCATACCTGCTGTAGTAATAGCTGCCACGACTTTTCTACCCCTTGTTCATATATTGAGTGCTGCAGAAGGAGTGTCCGCCCCGAGAGTTGCTGAATATCCTGGTACACTTGCTATCGATTCGGAGGATGTAATAAGAGAAAATTTCAAGAAAATGACTTTTAACCAGGTCGTTGATGCATTAACTAAGCCAGTAAAGAGTTCAGCGATCGTGGCGAGTGGTAGAGAGAAGATTATTTCCGAGGGCAGTTTTGAGGAAATTAACGAGTTGTTTCGCAAAAAAGGTTTGACTGATGGGCTTGCTATAATTCCTCCCAGTATAGAAAAGGTAGAGGAGTTTTTAAAGTATACTGACCGATCTCCAGACGAAGAGATAGCAGTGCTTCTGCCAGGAAATCTGCGAGCAACCCCATCGACTATTGCTGCCAACGGAGTAATGGCAGGATGCCGTCCCGAACACATGCCGATATTAATGGCAGCTGTAGAGGCTATGGCCGATCCGAAGTTCGACTTAGAACAGATTGGCACTACTGCAGGACTCATCCCGTTCTTCTGGATAAATGGTCCAATTATTAAACAGTTGGGCATTGAATATGGCGTCGGACTTGTTTCTCGTGGGCCTAATCCTGCTATTGGTCGTGCCCTTGGCCTAATAATTAGGAACATTGCTGGTTTCAGGCCAGGGGAGCAACAAATGGGGACATTTGGCTATATATTACCATTCGTTTTGGCGGAGGATGAAGAGGGCTCTCCATGGGAACCTTTCCATGTAGAGCACGGTTTTGACAAACAGACTAGCACTGTGACTGCTGGAGGGACTTTCAACTGGGGTTTTCAGGCTTTTCCTTCTGGGACTGATCCAGAAGGCTTATTGAAAATTATATGCCGCGAAATCGTTAAACACGTAAACCTTAATATTCAGTGTTTATGTGGGCGCTTGTCAATGATGACTGTCCTTATAAGTCCGAGCGTCGCCCGAGGTATTGCTCATGGCGGCTATTCAAAAAAGGATGTTGAGCGGTATCTATTTGAGAATTCTAGGGTTACTATAGAGGAAATTAGCTTTGAATCAAAATATGGAAATGCCGTTGGTGGATCTCAAACAATTCGCGGTTTGATAGAGATTGGGTGGGATACCCCTAAGGAATGGGCTGACCTTGAACCAGATGTTGCAGTTCCAGCAATGGCATATCCAAACTTAACTCACATTGTTGTTTGTGGTGATCCCAACAGAAACAAGGCGATGGCCCTTTACACCTGTTACAATAATCCAACTACTAAGGAAGTAAAACTCCCAAAGAATTGGGACAAGCTGATATAAGGAATGGGCCACTGTGGACCAGTTATTCGTCAATTCGGGATTCGTTTGCTTTGAGAATGATGAGTACGAATTCACGGCTAATCTGGTAACCCAATGAGGTAATTCTCAAATAAGGTTACCTCGTAACCCTCTGCTATGAACAAGAAAGGAGAATGAAAATGAGACTCAAGGGAAAAGTAGCCATTATCACCGCTTCAGGGTCGGGGGCTGGACGTGCTGGAGCTCTGATCTTCTCAAGAGAAGGAGCAAAGGTGGTCGTAGGTGACATTGACCCCAAAGGCGGAAAAGAGACTGTTAAGAGAATCAAGGACCAAGGTGGAGAAGCGACTTTCGTTGAAATCAATGCGGGACAAGTGGGGGATATGCAGAAGTTAATAAACACGACAGTGGAGGTTTACGGTAAAATTAATATTCTATGGAATCATGCAGGCATGCCAGGCCCGGGTATAATAGAAGAAACAGAAGAGGTTGATTTTGATAAGTCTATGGCTGTCAATATCAAAGGGGGATTCTTTGCTACAAAGTTTGTTATTTCGCATATGAAAAGTGCTGGCGGGGGCGTTATTATTTTCACCGCTTCGGCGTCAGCTCTGCGGGCATCGCCATGGAGCCCTTCTTATGCTTTATTTAAGGGAGGGCTTATTCCCTTGACCATGTCTATGGCAGCATATCTAGCGCCGTATAACATTCGTACAAACTGCATCTGTCCCGGACTCATAGACTCTCCTATGGCGCGCGTCTTCCTCGATCGAACCGGGACCATAGGAGCTGAAGCTTTAGAAAATGCGATAAAAGACTTCGGTAAGAAAGTGCCGATGGGGCGGGTAGCTACTCCTGAGGATATTGCCAATTCTGCCCTTTTTCTGGCCTCTGATGAAGCCTCCTATATAAATGGGGCCGTTCTCGTTGCAGACGGTGGTCTAATTACTCGATATTGAAAAAACATTACTCAGATGGAATGATTCAGAATGTCTGTGGACTATGTAATCAATCACCTAGTGTCCTGAGTCGGAAGTTCGTTTAAAAACTCGGAGAAGAGTCGCAGGAATTTTGCCCCCCTTCCCCCTATTTAAATGGCTGATTTCAACCCCTGGGGCCAACTTGGCGGTTAGAGGGACAAAGATACTTTTTCAACGAATTTATAACTCAGGACACTAGCGTCGTGTCTTACAAATAAGTTGAATTCATTTAGTTGCTGAACTAGCTGATTTTGTTAGGAAAGTATGAAACAACTTTATCAATGTATTTTCTGAGACACGACACTAGCTTGGCAGGTATGGTTTAGCAGGAGGAGACTACAATGTAAGAAACTGTCTAAGGACATACTAAACAAACAAAGTATGGTAACAGAATTCTATCCTTGTTAGTTGAGTTATCACCTACCAGAATGTGTCCTAAAAGGGAATAAGAATGAAGAGCAAATCTAACGTGCGAACCGTTAGTCGAAAGACAATGTACAAGGCACTATGGCCTCGGGGTAGGAAAACGTTAGATATTGTCCCTCTTGCCCGCCGCTTAGACACCCTGGAGGGTAAAACGATCTGTGAATTGTGGGATGGCCTTTTTCGAGGGGATGAAATTTTCCTTATGCTGGAGGAGTTAATATCAGAGCAATATTCTGGAGTGACATTTGTCCGTTGGACACAGCTTCCTAGAGACGGTGACCATGGTTTTCCGGATTGGAAAGCCCATCCTAATTTACTAACTGAAAAAGGTTGTGACTGCGTCATTGTCGCAACTGGTGCCTGAGGGAGTTGTACGCCTGCGGTCGTGCGGGCAAGTGTACAAGCTGAGAAATCGGGTATTCCTAGTGCGTCACTTATTTCTGAAGGTTTTATATCACAAGGAAACCTTACAGCTGGTGGTTTATGGACGCCCAGCCTACCTCTTGCAATGATCCCTGGCCATCCCGACCTCCATGACAGAAGTGAACTCCTAAGAGCTGTTAAAGAAGTGACGTTTAATCAGGTTATCAAAGCGCTGACTTTACAGCCAGAAGAGACAAAGACAGACGTCCAATCAGAGCCCAAAGATAAAGATATCATTTTCGAGGGCACCTTCGAGGAGGTAAACAAATTCTTCTACGAAAATAAATGGCAGGAAGGAATTCCCATAGTACCTCCTACTATGCAAAAAGTTGAAGAATTCTTGAAGTACACTGACCGTTCCCTTGACGAAGTTATAGGTGTACTTCTGCCGGATAACCGGGAAGCCACGATATGGAACGTTGCGGTCAATGGGGTGATGGCGGGTTGCCGCCCCGAGTATATGCCGGTGCTAATAGCGCTTGTGGAGGTTATGGCAGACCCTCAATATGGTTTAGAGCATAGTGCCAATACTCCCGGGGCAGAGGAATTGATTACCATAAACGGACCGATAATCAAGGATCTAGATTTCAACTACAGTCAAGGGGCTCTTCGTGTGGGGTTCCAGGCGAATACCAGCGTTGGTCGTTTCTGGAGACTATATTTGAGAAATGTGGCAGGATTCCTACCACATGAAACAGATAAAGCGACGTATGGTAATACCTGGAGAGTCGTCCTGGCAGAAAATGAAGATGAACTTGCTAAGATTGGTTGGGAGCCTATGAGCGTCGACCAAGGATTCAAAGAAGGTGATAATGTTTTAACAGTCGCAAGGTATACTAGTGGTAGCGTAATAGTTTCAGTATATGGAAGTACAGCAGAACAGGTTCTTCCTTATCTTGAAGATAGTATAGTAAGACACATTGGGTGGGAACTATTTTTTACTACAGGTTCCTTAGGCATGCCTGGGGCTGCTTGCACTCAAAGACCCCATCTTATTTTGAGTCCGTGTATAGCAGAGGTAATAGCTAGGAGCGGTTATTCAAAGAAGGACCTGAAGCTACATCTTTATGAGCATGCTAGAGTACCCGCCTGGAAAATTGAGCAAATAGGGAGATGGTCGAACCTATTCCCCTTTATACTTTGTGAGTTGGTTGAAGCAGGTGTTGCACCCAGACAGTTCTGCGAATCTACGGACCCGAACCGACTTGTTCCGGTAGTTTGTTCGCCCGACGATTTCCTTATCACTGTAAGCGGGGATCCAAACAGAAATAATGCTTATGTGTTTGTGCATAATGGGAAATTTGGATATACGACTAGCAAGAAGATAGAGTTGCCGGCAGACTGGAAGCAGATGCTGAAAGAAGATAGTGAGAAGTGATGAGTGAGAAATGAGAAGAATTGTTTTGTCGGAGCATCGAGAGCATGAGCGAAAACGAATGGTGCGGTGAGCTTATGCGTTCTCACTCTACGGTTTAAAGATAGAACTTGGGTAAAATCGACAAATCATTCTGATCACGGATGAGACTATGGTGTAATGGGCATATTGGGCCCGGTTAAGAAGCCTTTGAAAAAGGAACACTTGGTGTGGAGGGTTTTGGAACGATTACCCGTGAATCACATATACAGATTGATTCCGCCCTTTACGAAAGGATGCACAAGACAATGCATGATCTGGTAGCCACTTCGGAAGGCGGTAACTCTATGAATATAGCAGTTCCTTCGATCGCGATCACGGACGACAGAGCTTTTATAGTACTATATCTTTCGACCGCTGCTTACTTAATTTTGAAGCAATTTAGATCTGCTGGTCGGAAAGCGGAAAGAGGAGGGTACACAGCCATGAATTAGTGGATAAAGATACGACTTGAGGTAAGCTAGCAACGAAAGTGTACGAGCAAGTATGAGCTTCCTTATGCAAGTGGATAAAACCGATGAAAAATGAAGAGAAGATTTTGAAAGAAGGTCTTGGAAAAGCATCTGAGAAAGGGATAATTTGTTTGGAATCTCAAATTCTCAGAGGTTGTTCCTGTTTCTTGGCTGAAATAAATGGGCGCTTTCTTTACGCAATTATAGGTCAATGTTTTTTTCATCCCTAATAATTAGAATACTTTAGTAATTTAATGAAAGGAGGAAAAGAAATACTTATGGATCACAAGATAGCTCTTGTAACAGGGGGCGGTCGAGGGATAGGAGAAGCAATATGTCTAGCTATGGCTGCAGCAGGCATCAAGGTAGGGGTCAATGATGTGAGAGAAGACTTGGCTCTTGAAGTGGTAGACCGAATAAAGAAAGGGGGTGGAATTGCATCAAGTTTCCAGGCAGATATTAGTAATGAACATGAGGTTAAATTTATGGTTGAGAGGTTATTGAAGACATTTGGAAGGATTGATTTCCTGGTTAATAACGCTGGAATTGCCGATCAAATAGTTCCAATTATGGAGTATGAAACTAATAAGTGGGAAAGAGTAATTGACATTAATCAAACGGGTCCTTTTTTGTGCAGTAGAGAAGTTGCAAGAAGTATGATTAAGAGCAATTTTGGGCGCATTGTTAATATTGCATCTATTTGTGGATTTAATGCCTTTCCCATGAGGCCGGCATATTGTTCAACAAAAAGTGCAGTTATCATGCTAACAAAAGTTCTTGCGATAGAATGGGCTTCGTTTAATATCAATGTGAATGCTGTTGCACCTGGTTACATTGGAACAGAGATGGTGGAAAATTCAGCGCGTTTAGGCAAATTAAGTGTGGAGAGCCTCTGCAATAGGATTCCACTAAAGAGATTAGGCTCCCCGAAAGAAGTTGCAGACGTTGTATTGTTTTTGTGTTCTGATGGGGCTAACTACATTACAGGATCAACTATAGTTGTGGATGGCGGATGGACTGCTTATGGTTATATTTAGCCTGAATCATGGTTTTTTGCGGTTTATCCCAACATTTAGTTCCGGGTTGAATCTGGTGGAGCGTTGGCTTGGGAAAATTACTGTCAAACACATTTGGTGAGGTACGTTCCAGAACGTTTATCCGGAAAGATACAAATACAAACTATGAAAAGAAACGGATCATTATAGTGGGGAGAATCTAATTATTGGGACCGTTCAGGAAAAAAGTGAAGATTTCTTTGAAGGTCAGAGGAAGGTTGGATATAAGATCCTTTCATGAGCACTATGTCCAATACTCCGACTCATACAGACAGCAGTACTTGATTCGGGGATAGTGCGGATCGTTATTACTTCACCGCTTGGCTGTTTCATTAATAACACACGTCGGTTTTTCACGGTACACCTGGATTCAGGATTTACTAACCGACAGAAAAGGAGTAGGCAAAATGAGTTTGTTAGAGCTATCTGAGAAGTTTGGTAGGAAGATTATAAAAAGCGATCGAATAGAAGATCACGGTAAAAATACCTATTCCAAGATTAAGAAAATGATTGTAGAAGGGGATATACGACAAGCAATAGATTTAGTTGATTACCTGCAAATGGAGGGGAAATACCTTCATGACCTCTACTGCGACTGGACTTATTCGGATCTAACGTATATCGCTGCGAAATTCGGAGAAGAAGAAGTGCATAATATGTTGAGATATGTAAAGTCCGTTGTTGATAAAGTATCCTATGGAAAAATACCAACGCTTTCAACAAAAGAGAGGGTTATCCATTATAGTGAGGTAATGAGAGCCCATCGAACCGGGCCGAGAGAAATGGGAGACTTTGTTGTGACAGAGGAGGAGGAAAGATATGTAATGGAGTTTGACCCATGTGGAAGTGGCGGGAGGATGAGAATGATTGGAGAAATTGATAAAACTCCTCCGAGAACTGGTCCTCCAACAAATTTGGGAAAGACCAGTAAACCTTACTTTTGGAGTTGGAGTAAAGCAGGCGTTCCATATTACTGTACTCATTGTTGTATTTGGCATGAAATCATGCCAATTGAAACTCAAGGATATCCCTTAAAGGTGACAGAATATTCAGATGACCCAAATGAACCTTGTAAATGGTATTTTTACAAAAGGCCGGAACTGATACCTGAAGAATACTTTGTAAGGATTGGGAAAAAAAAGACCCTTTAAAATTTAAAGAGTCAAAGGAACGTTATTAAGTTTTCAAAAATCGCAATTCTGTGACCCATAGCTGGTGGCAACTGGACAGAACCGCTGTGTTGAATCCCCTTAGCAATGAAAACACGGCTTCGTCCAACCTGATTGTATGCGGAATAAAGCTATGCGGCAGCGATCGCCATGAAGTAAATGAAACCAAACAAACCGGGGTAGAAGAATGACAGCTTCGCTCCGCAATCTTAAACGTTCTAGAGAGATTGAATAGTAAAACAACATAAATTGGGAGGAGAACGATGAAAGAATTCAAAGATAAGGTTGCCGTCATCACCGGTGCCGCGAGTGGCATAGGCCGTGGGATAGCCAAGCGTTGTGGGCAAGAAAGGATGAAGGTGGTACTCGCTGATGTTGAAGAGACAGCATTGATCCAAACCGAAGAGGAGTTGATAGGCATCGGGACAACCGTGCTGTCCGTTCGCACGGATGTGTCCAAGGCGGATGATGTTGAAGCGCTGGTACAACAAGACCCTTGACGCGTTCGGAGTCGTTCATGTGCTGTTCAACAATGCAGGGGTAATAGGGGGAACAACGATTTGGGACAGTACGTTGGCTGACTGGGAGTGGGTAATCAACGTCAACCTTTGGGGCGTGATTTATGTAGTCAGAGTCTTTGTTCCCATCATGTTGCACCAGCAGACAGAGTGTCATATTGTCAATACCGCGTCAACCGCCGGTCTCACCACGAACCCAGGCATGGGGATCTATCGGATGACGAAACATGCGGTGGTCAGCCTTTCTGAGACGCTGTATCATGAACTCACTCTCCAAAATGCTCACATAGGCGTGTCAGTGCTGTGCCCAGGATTTGCCCAGACTAAAATTTTTGATGCCGAACGGAACCGTCCAGCAGAGTTGAGTAATCCTCCTATAGAGCCCACGCCAAACCCTGAAGAACAGGGTGTCATGCAGTGGTTTCAAGAACAGGTTCAACACGGCATGCCTCCAGAGCAGGTTGCCGATCAGGTGTTCAAGGGCATCCGAAAGAACAAATTTTACATTTTGACGCACCCTGAATATTACGAAGCCATCCGACTGAGAATGGAAGATATTCTTCAAGGTCGGAACCCGACACTTCCACAAAAATGCGCTTTAATGTGAGGTGCCTTTTTCTCAGTAATCGACGCTCTCCTATGGTACACAAAAGTGGGTTTTACGAAATTCGTAACCCATTAATTCAATTAACTTATTCAACTTACAATTTCTTGACTTGCCTTCCTATAAAAATTCCAATTTATTTTCAATTATTTACAAACTTATTAACTCCTCCCTACCTCATTTTTTGCAGTTTTTAAAAGGAGTGGAGGGCAAAAATTTTCTCTACAATATTTTTTGATCCTAATGGACCTTTTTCACCTCCTTTTAAGTCTATTTTTTCGACTTTTTTCTATCTTCGTGCGTTATCGCACAGCCGAAGGCCCTCAATACCACTGGTAACCTCTGCACCATCGCTCATATCACTGTCCTCACCGTCGCTCTTACTGCTGTCAAAATAGATCAAAAAGATAAAATCCGTTATATCAAAACCTTTATTCCAAAACTATTTTTGTGAAACCCTATACACAAAAAAGAGATAAAAAATTTCGTGTAAGAGCGAAATCACAAATATTACCTACACGCGCTCGATCATCAGCGGGAATTGGGCAAGGGAACGGGTTCTGCCGAGCATGACCATAACGCCCCTGCATCTGTAACGCTCTCTTACTCAACCTCTCAAAGCTCTGCCGCAACTCGATCCCCTCTCGCTTCGCTACCCGTACCAACGCCCCCCGCATCTTGTGATACAACCGCGCATCCGTCGGAAATGCCACCGCCTTCTCCTGTACCGTCGTATCCACATTGACCCGCTCCAGATGCCGAGTCTTCATCAACCCCTTCCTCTTCGCAGTCTCTACCGTCTCCTTGAGTAGCTTCTCTATCCCCTCCGATCCCCTCCGATCCCACCCGCTTCCGCCACCGTACCAAACTACTCGGATCCAAGGGAACTTCATGCTGAAAATACTCAAACCCACAAAAATACTGCCAGTAGGGATTCTCTAATAATCGCTCCACCACTAACTCGTCACTTTCGTTATAAGCATACTTCAGATAATGTAGCCCCACCACCAATCGGATCGGAAGCCCAGGACGTCCGAAGTTTTCTACATAGAGAGGACCAAACTCCTGCTCAAAGATAGACCAATCAATCTGGTTACCCAGTACATAGAGAGGATGTTTCCGATTCAACATTTGTGACAGATGAGACCACTAATTATTTTCTTTCAAGTATTACTTTTACGCCATTACCATCATCAAATACTATCTTATCGCAATTCTTGCTCATTTCCCCTTTGGCATCTGTCCACCCTATATCAGGTCGAGAATACCGAACCTTTTTAATCCCATCCTTATCTAATTCACCTCGTATCTTTTCGGTGCCTTTTGGTGTCCATCCACTGTCCGTTGTTGTTTTTCCAACGAAGGTATTACCTTGCTGTATTATCATCATCATACCCTTAATATTTCCAACCCATTGCATTGGTCCATAATGTTCATATAATGTGTTCCATTCACCCTTAAGATCACAAACTAACTCACCACTTGGAAGTTTTACAGTCTTCTTCTCCATTTGGGAGTAAGCGATGGATATAAAAGTAAGTATGGCAGTAAGAATAATTAGAAATAAAAAAACTCTTTTTACCATGGTTCATGCACCCTCCTTTCTTCAATATCAAGAAAATTTAAAATACTTACTTTGTGTCGTATTCCTAACCCCTTTTTTGTCAATATCAAAAATGGGATTGTGAAAATTATCTTTTTGAGGACTATCACTTGAAATCTGGTATAACGATCTGGATTCTCGCCTTGAGGAAGAAAGAGCTGAGTGCAACCTGACATTGTCCGATTTTCACGGTTCGTTGCAGCGTTCCTTAGGAGTCTGAAAATTCGTTAGGATTTATGTTTTTTTGTGTTTGATAAATGTGCCGTTCTGGTATTCTTCAAAAGCAATCTTCAGTTCTTCTTGTGTATTCATGACAATGGGACCGTACCAGGCAACCGGCTCGCCAATAGGTCTTCCGGAAA
>Ga0187886_1000763_pt1 | contig 34741 bp, 36 predicted proteins | sample June2016WEW_20_1_FD_133001 | JGI IMG/M metagenome (GOLD analysis project Ga0187886, IMG submission 133001) | Peatland microbial communities from SPRUCE experiment site at the Marcell Experimental Forest, Minnesota, USA - June2016WEW_20_150 | ecosystem: Environmental > Terrestrial > Soil >...
ACCTTAGGAACTCCTTTCAAAACGAAGCACTCCACCGCCTGGCCGCGCTCGGCGGCGCACTGCGTTGTCCTCGGTCTCGCCCGTAGCTTCGGCTACGACCGAGACACTGCTTTTCGGAGCTCGGCTGGAAACAGAGAAACACCGGCTGAGCACAATCTCGCGGCCCGAGGACGTCGTCCTCGGGCGCATCCGTATCTCTGACCGATACGAATGCGCCCTGCGTCCTAGCCTCGAACCACGATCTCGCACTCATCCAGCGCCCCTCCGCCCCCAGTCGAGCTCCCTAGCATTGCATCCACCGATCACACCCAGTCAGTGGGTCTTCATTCTGAAATGAGTTCAAGGCAGCATACTTCGCACATGTCCGATCTCTTCTCGGACGCAGCGGCGAAGAGGCTTGCCAGCCTGGCGCCGCTCGCGTACCGCCTCCGCCCGCGCACTCTCGAGGAGTTCGTGGGCCAGGAGCAGGTGCTCGGAGCCGACTCGGCGCTCAGGCGCGCGATCGCCGAGGACCGGGTCGCCTCGATGATCCTGTTCGGCCCGCCCGGCAGCGGCAAGACCACGCTCGCCCGTATCGTCGCCGAGACGACCGGCGCCGCCTTCGAGGAGCTGTCCGCCGTCTCGGCCTCGGTCGCCGATGTACGCTCGATCATCGCCCGGGCGCGCGAACGACTGGGAGCGCACGGACAGCGAACGATCCTCTTCCTGGACGAGATCCACCGCTTCAACCGCGGCCAGCAAGACGCGCTGCTACCCGCTGTCGAGGCCAGGCTGATCACGCTGATCGGCGCCACCACCGAGAACCCCTACTTCCAGGTCAACTCGGCTTTGCTCTCGCGCTGCCAGCTCTACGAACTGGTCGTGCTGTCGCAAAGCGAGCTGGAGCTGATCGTACGGCGCGGTGCGAAGGAGCTCGGGGCGGAGATCACCGACGAGATCGTCGAGGCGATCGCCAAGAACGCCGGCGGCGACGCTCGTAACGCCCTCAACATCCTCGAGCTCGCCTCGCAGACCGCCGGCGCGGAAGGCACTCAGGTCGGCGCGAACCATGTCGAGGACGCGGCCCGCAAGCGCCCGCTCGTCTACGACCGCGCCGGCGACGCCCACTTCGACTTCGCCTCGGCCTTCATCAAGTCGATGCGCGGCTCGGACGCCGATGCCGCCGTCTACTACCTGGCGTCGATGATCGAGGCCGGCGAGGATCCCCGCTTCATCGCGCGGCGGATGGTGATCTTCGCCTCCGAGGACGTGGGCCTGGCCGATCCCAGGGCGCTGCAGGTAGCCGTGGCGGCGGCGGACGCGGTCGAGTACGTGGGCCTGCCCGAGGTGCAGCTCAACCTGGCCGAGGCGGCGATCTACCTCGCCACCTGCCCCAAGTCGAACGCCGTCAAGACGGCCATCTTCTCCGCCCGCGAGGACGTGCGCGAGCACGGCAACGTGCGCCCGCCCAAGATGCTGCGCGGCTCGGGCTACCGCGGCGCCAAGGCACTCGGAAGCGGCGAGGGCTACATCTACCCGCACGACGACCCGCGCGGCTTCGAGCTCGACTACCTGCCCGAGGAGCTGCGCAATCGCCGCTACTGGCAGCCGAAGGGCGCCGGCGAGGAGCCGAAGCCCGAGCCCGAGAAGTAGGGAGCGTCAGTGAGGAGTCGCGGTCGGAATACCGGCCGCGCTCATTGCCTCCACGAGCCGGTCGTCGTAGGCGATTGCCACACCCAGCGCGTCTCCGAGTAGGAGCGCGGACGCGAGGTGAATTGCATCGAGCGAACGTAGATCAAGCGGGCCGAGCAGGGACGCATCCTCCAGCACGCGATCATCGAGCGCGATCAAGTCGAGCGCGTTCACTATCTGCTCGGCGATTCGCCTCGCTTTCACGTCTACGCGTGCGCATGCCCGCACGAGCTCGACCCTGGCGAGCGCGCTCGAGACATGTCGTTCCCACCTTTCAAGCTCGGCGCGAAGAGCATCGCTCTCCGGCTCCGGAATCGCGAGCTTTACGAGCGCGGAAGAATCGACGTAGGCGACGGCCGGCGCCGAGCTCACGCCCGCTCCGCGCGCTCTTCCGCTAGCGCCTCGCTTCCGGCACGGGAAACCGCGCGCTGAAGCGGTTGCACGGCGACCAGACCGCCGCTACCGCGCCGCATGCGTCCCTCTGCAACGAGCCTGTCCACGATGTCGCCCTCCCCGGCCCAGGGCGAGAGAACGGCCACCGACCGACCTCGCTCGGTCACAACCAGCCGCTCACCGGCGCGGACACGCCGAATGTAGCGACTGAGGTCCTGCCGTAGCTCGCGAATGCCGACTTTATCGCTCACACCCCTAATGTAGCACAATTGTAGCGTCATTCATTACCGATGATAAGGCGGGTGCCGGTACCGCGTTCCGCTGCCCCCGCTAAAGGTCACGCACCCGCGGCGTAGTGAAACGGTAGCGAGCAAAACCACACACTCTGTGCCGATTTCGTGCCGTTTCAGCGTCGCGTGAAACGAGCGTCAGAGAATCCGAGCCCCAAGCGCGCTCGCAACCAGCTCGACGGCGAGTTTCGCAGTTGCGTTCTCGCGGTCGAGGATCGGGTTGACCTCGACGATGTCGAGCGAGCCGGCCAGCCCCGACTCGGCCACCAGCTCCAGCGCCAGGTGCGCCTCGCGGTAGGAGAGCCCACCCCTGATCGGAGTCCCGACCCCCGGCGCGGCCTCGGGATCGACCGCATCCATGTCGAACGAGACGTGCACGAAGCCGGTGCCGGAGACGTCGTCGAGCGCGCGCCCCATCACCTGCTCGAGCCCGAGCCGGTCGATGTCGCTCATCGTGTAGACCTTCACCCCGAGCTCGCGCACGAGCTGCCGCTCGGGCTCGTCGAACGAGCGGGCGCCGACGACGACGATGCGGCTCGCCTGAACCATCGGCAGCGGCCACTCCTTGCTCTCGAAACCGCTGCCCGCCAATCCCAGCGCGGCGGAGAGCACCATCCCGTGCACGTTCCCAGTCGGGCTCGTCTCGGGGAGATTGAGATCGCCGTGGGCGTCTACGTAAAGGACGCCGCCCGGCCCATTTACCGAGGCCAGCGCCCCCAGCGAGCCGAGCGCGATCGAGTGGTCGCCGCCGAGCACGAGCGGGAAGGCGCCCTGATCGAGTGCCTTGTGCACGAGCCTGGCGACCTGCTCGCAGATCGCCATCACCTCGGGCAGGAAGCGCGCGTGCTCGTCGCTCAAGCTGGTCGCCTCGACGACCGGGGTCTGAACGTTGCCCCAGTCCTCGACCTGGAGCCCCATCTGCTCCAGGCGCCGCTCTAGCCCCGCGTAGCGGATGGCAGAGGGGCCCATATCGACACCGCGGCGCCCGGCGCCGAGGTCGAGCGGGGCGCCGATTACTACTACGGGCTGCGAGTTGGTGGAGCTCATCCTGGGAGTATCAACCGGACTGAGCCTCGTTGGAAGGCGAGGTGGTTGTCGTGCTTTCGACCCCGAAACGCGAAAGCAGTTCTTCGAGCGGGATCGTCTTCCCTTCGGCGATGTCGCGATCAGCCCGCTCGAGTCGCTTCGCTAGCTCGGGCGAGTTAGCGAGGATGTAGTCCTCGAGGTCTTCCTCGTCGAAGGGGTAGATCACGCCGACGGGCTTGCCTCGGTCGGTCACGACGGTCGGCTTCCCCGTCTTGCTGACGTCGTGGATGATCGCGCTGGCGTTACGCGCGAGCTGGCGGATGCCGACGACTGGCATGGTTCTGGCTCCTCGGCTCGATGGACGATGTACGTCGTTTTGTACGCACATCTGCATTGTGCCTGGACCGAGGCGCGAGGGGAAGCGCCGGTGCCGGCGTTGTTTGAGTTGTGGTGCAGATCGCGTGTGGCGTTGACGGTAGCTGTGTTGGGTGTGAGTAGTGAGTAGAATCTGCTGCCGCTTGGCGAGGTAGCTCAGTTGGTAGAGCACACGGCTGAAAACCGTGGTGTCGCCGGTTCGATTCCGGCCCTCGCCATCTTCTCCGCCGAAAGTCCGCCCGCGGAGCGGGCGTCAACTTTCGGCGGTTTTACCTCTGCGTACGAGTCACCGCGCCTGCGGCGCGTGTGCCTCGTCTGCTCCTAATTGCGGGGCGAGCTGGCCTTGATTGGAGACGGGGTCCGTGACGAGTTGGGGACGGCGTAGCGTGAGCCGCGCCCGCCATGTCGGTCGCGGCGGCCCTGGCCGCACGATCCTCTCCGAGGCCGTGGGGGTGTCCACTGTCCTCTCCGGGCTCGCACGGCCAGCGACGCTCCGAGAAAGCGAGAGGCGCAGGGGTGGGGTATGGGCGCCGTGGCCGGTTTGACGGGCGAGGTGCTGAAGTAGCGGTCGTCCGAGAGCGTTGGTTGGCCGCGCCCGCGCTTGTCGGTCGCGGCGGCGGATGTTCCTTTCCAGGGCCAGGAGCCAAACCTTGGCAGGATGCCGCTAACCCTTACCGAAACTCCCGTCTTAGTAAGGCTTAGGCAGTAATCCTTACTACAGGAAGCGACAGGGAAGGCTTGGCGCATGAGAGGAAGGCTGATCTCGTAAACCTGGGAGGCGAATCCGACGCTCTACGCGCCTGCTCGCTACAGACGCCCGTGCTCGTACGAGGCATTCGTTCCCAGGCCGCTCGCCGGGGACGCGCCGCGCCTCGATGCCTCGCTTGCCGGCGTGATCTCTGATGCAGAGGCGAAGATCGTTGCGTTGAACGCCGCCCCGCGAGCGGCCCTCGCGCCGCTCGCTCGTCTGCTCCTTCGCACCGAGTCGATCGCCTCCTCGAAGATCGAGGGAATGCAGGCCGACGCTCGCTCGCTCGCGCGCGCGGAAGCGAGGCTCGAGACAGGCGGGCGCGCCGGTCCGGAAACACTCGAGGTACTCGCGAACATCGACGCCATGCAACTCGCTATCGAGCAGGCTTCGACTGAGCACGAGCTCTCACTCGAGCAGGTCCTCGCGATACACAGGGCATTGCTCGAGCGCGCGCCTGGCTACGGCGGAGCCGGCAAGCTTCGCGCCGGTCAGAACTGGATCGGCGGAAACGACTACAACCCCTGCGGCGCCGATTACGTTCCGCCGCCGCCCGAGTTCCTCGACGATCTGCTCGACGACCTCATCGCCTTCTGCGCCGAGGAGACGCTGCCGCCTCTCGTCCAGGCCGCCGTGGCTCACGCCCAGTTCGAGACCGTGCATCCGTTCGACGACGGAAACGGTCGTACCGGCCGCGCGCTCGTCCAGGTCATCCTGCGCCGGCGCGGTCTCGCGCCGGCGTACGTTCCGCCGATCAGCGTCGTACTCGCCCGTGATCGTGATGGCTACATTCGCGGGCTGACAGCGTTCCGCGAAGAGCGGGAAGCTGAGTGGCTGACCCTCTTCGCAGTCGCCGCCGCTCGCGCTGCCGACCTCGCCGGCCGTTACCTGACCGGCGTCGCCGCCCTCGAGGAGTGCTGGCGCGAGAGACTCAGCGAGGCGGGCAAACCCCGCACCGACTCCGCGACCTGGGCCGTGATCGACGTCCTCCCGGCGCACCCGATCATCACCGTCCCGGTCGCCGTGGCGGCAACCGGCCGCAGCAAGCCTCAGGTCGATCTGGCGATCGGCCGTTTGAGCGAAGCCGGCGTGCTAGAGCCGCTATCGGACGCGAGACGAAACCGCTCCTGGGAAGCAACAGGCCTTCTCGACCTGCTCAGCGCCATTGAAAGCGAACCCGCCTGATCGAAGCTCGCCGCGATCGATACCAGATCGCAACGCCGAGCTAGGAGCCACACGAGCTAAAGGAATCGGGCGCCTTGCTCAGGTAGAAGCTCGAGACGAGTGCCGGACCGGTGTTGTGCTTCTTGGCTATGTGAGCCACGAAGACGACGTTCCCTGCCGAGGGGAAGTTGACGCCCGGGCACTGCCAGCCCCAGCCCGACCACTTGCCGTGCTGGCGCGTGACCGCCTTCGCGAGTGTCGTGCCGATGGTGGTGCCCTTGGCGGTGCGGAAGATCCCGTAGTTGGTCTCAAACGACCTCAGGCGCCCGTTCTTGAAGCCGAAGAGAGTCATGCAGGGCGAGCCGTCGACGGGGTTCGTGCCGGCGCAGTCGTACTCCCAGAGCAGGCCGCTGAAGAGGACCGGCGGGTTCTGGTTGATGTTGTGCCAGATCTTCGCGGGGCTGCCCGCCCAGGCGCGCACCTGGGCCTGGGCCGAGACGCCGATCTTGAGCGGTCCCACGCCCCTGGCGCTGATCAGGCCGTTTCCGCCCGCAGAGCCGGCCCCGGCGGGAAGCGCAAGCAGCGCGAGTGCACAGAGGAGCAGAAAGAGCGATCGCTTGCTCTTCAATCTTGCGGCGGACATGTTTACCTCCTCGCTGAGCGGCTCCAACCCGACCAGAGAAGGCTCGCGCAGAAGCGGCGGCTTTTCAAGGCGCGTCGAGAATCCGGAGCTGGTTCGCGTCGAGAAAGCGAGAAGCGCGGGCGCGGTGTTCGGGCGGGCTGCGTCCTGTTGCCCGCTTCGGGATCGGTCTACGATTGTTACTAGATGTCGGCGCTGTGGACCAATGACGGTTCGGGGTGGGCGCTTCTTTCGTCGGTCGGTTTCCCAGACGAAGCGACTCTGCACGATCTGATCGAAGAAGCGCCTGGATTGCTCCCGCTTTCCGGGGCTCCGCAGCTCGTGATGCTCGGGCGCGAGGTGGCGTTGCCAAGTGGCTCGGCTGACCTCGTCGCCGTCGAGGTGACGGGACAGCCAGTTTTTATCGAGATCAAGCTTCAGCGGAACCCCGAGGCGCGGCGGGCTGTCGTTGCCCAAGTTCTCTCGTACGCCGCCAGCGTCTACGGACTCGACGTAGAGAGCTTCGAAGGCCAAGTACTGGGGCGTCATCTGCGCGCTCGCGATTACAGCTCAATTGCGGATGCCGTCGGGCGAAGCGACGAGTCAGGAACGTTCGAAGCAGAACCGTTCACGGCCACGCTTGCCGATTGCCTGGCTACCGGCACGGCTCGGCTGGTGCTCGTCCTCGATGCGGCGCCTCCAGAGCTGATGCGCCTCGCTGGCTACCTCGAGGCGGTGAGCGAGAGGCTGGTCATCGACCTGATCACGGTCAGCGTCTATGAGGTAGGAGGACAACGTGTTCTCGTTCCACAGCGCGTCGATCCCGGCCGCGAGCAGGAGGAGCGTGTCGCGCGCGTTGCTCGACCGGCGAGTGCGACTGCTCGCTACGTGGAGGGCGCCGCCGAGTTCGTCGCGTCACTCGAGCAGGCGCCCGAAGAGAGGCGATCCGATCTGAGGGAACTCTCGGCATGGGCCGACGGATTGGAGCGGGACGGCCTGGCACGATTGGCGACCACGATGGGCAAATACTGGACGATGCTGCGCGTTCGTCTCGTGGACGAAGATGTCAGCCCAGCGATTATCTCGAATCAGGCCGGCGCGATGATGGCGATTTGGCCCAGCGTGCTTCAGAGGCGCGCCCCTGCGAGTCTCGCTCGCGTCGAACAGGCGATAGCACCGAAAACGTTCAATCCGAGTGGCGGGGCGACAAGCCCGGGTGCGATCACGCCGGAGCTGCTTGATGCCTTGGCAGCCGCGTACCAGGAGGCGGCCACGGCGAGACTCCTGACGCCACCTACCAGCTAGAAATCAGGTCGCGCCTAGAGCGACCGGGCAGCAGAACATGCCCCTGCGCAAGAACATCGTTGTGTTTACGCCAACGAATGCAACAGGAGGCTCTCAACCCGCCCGTCGGAATAGCAATCGGACGTAACGGTCGCGGCGGCGGGTGTCTTTTCTCCTAGCGACGCGCTAAACGCCGCTCTTGGCCGTTGTTAACCCGCATCGTAGCTCTTCTCGATCAACGACTTCGCTCGCTCTAGGTCTTCGATCGAGTCGATTCGGAGCTCGAGATCGCCTGTCCCGAAATGACCGACTTTCCGGACATCACGTGAGAACCCGTCTTCGAGGCTGACCTCGTCCGGGTTGATCTTTAGGAAGACCAGGAGTTGGTCTGTCTGCGGGTGAACTTCGACGCAAGCGAAGTTCTTAATTCTCCTGTACGCGAGGTAGTAGAGGGTCGTCTTCATCGAGACATCGTCACCAAGCGCGAGGAGGAACGCGTCGAGCGAGTCGTAGAGGGAACGTAGCTTCGGACTGGCTTGAGCGAGGTACTCCGTTACCGTCTTGTACGTCGACTTGCTCTGCTTACTCGCCTGAGTGATTGGCTGACCTGTCGCCTCAACAGACCCTGCAGCCCTGTTTACTAACTCCAGGGCGAAAAAGCCGTTCTCGTACCATCTGTACCTGTAAAGCTCAATGCTACGACCGATCTGGGAAACGGCGTGCTCGTCGTAACGAGTGAAGTCTCCGGCGATACAAACGAGCCGCGGTGCCGACCAGTCGATCTTGTCCTGGATATCGGAGCCGAGCGCTTTCATCGCCAGGAGAGTGAACTCGGCACGGTGATCGAGGAGCCAATCGAGATAGAAGAGACCTTGATTGATGACGTTTTCGTTTGAGGCCCGCTTGTACTCGAGGATCACGGGAGAGCCGTTCTCGTCCAGACCTAACGTGTCGATACGGCCGCCATGCACCTTGCCGGTCGAGTGCTCACTGGCGAGGAAGCGAACCCCGAGCATTGCTTCGAGGTTCCTCTCGATTAGAGCCTGTAGCGTTTTCTCGATGGCGATCGCCGACCCAGGTAGCTCGGAAGCCGTACCGTTCTCGACCCGGAAGAGCTTGATATCGCTCACGTCTCTGACTCCTCGGTGGTTGGTTGCGGCGAAAGTTCCTCCGCGATCGCCGAGAACTCCGCCAGCGCCGCCTCCAGATCCTCGACGATCTCCTGCGCAATCACCTCAGGTGCAGGGAGGTTGTCCATGTCTTCGAGCGATTCGTCGCGGAGCCAGGTGATGTCGAGGCTGGCCTTGTCGCGCTGGATCAGCTCGTCGTAGCTGAAGCGGTGGAAGCGCTCGCTCTCGGCGCGGGCCGAGCGGTCGCCGGCGGAGTAGGCGCCGACGAAGTCGCGTAGGTGCTCCTCACGGAGCGGGTTCTGCTTGAGCGTGAAGTGCATGTTCGTTCTCAGGTCGTAGACCCAAAGCTCACGCGTCCAGGGTGTCTCGGCGGCGGGCTTGCGGTCGAAGAAGAGCACGTTCGCCTTCACGCCCTGGGCGTAGAAGATGCCGGTCGGCAGGCGCAAGAGCGTGTGTGCGTCGCACTCGTGCAGGAGCTTGCGTCGAATGGTCTCGCCGGCGCCGCCCTCGAAGAGGACGTTGTCGGGAACGACGATCGCCGCGCGGCCACCGGGCTTGAGCAGCGTCTTCACGTGCTGGAGGAAGTTGAGCTGCTTGTTCGAGGTCGAGGCCCAGAAGTCGTCGCGGACGATCACGAGATCCTCGCGCTCGGCGCCGCCTTCCTCGTTGACGTAGGCGATTGAGGACTTGCGCCCGAAGGGCGGGTTGGTGAGCACCATCTCGAAGCGATCGCCCGGGTCGGCCTTGAGGGCGTCGTCCACCCGGATCGGGCTGTCGGCGTCCTCGGCGCCGATTCCATGCAGGAGCAGGTTCATGACGCAGAGACGGGCGGCGGTATCGACGATCTCCCAGCCGTGGAGCGCGTCGAACTGGAGGTGCTTCTTCTCGTCGGGATCGAGGTAGGGATAGGCGGCCGAGATGAAGCTATGCGAGGCGAGCAGGAAGCCACCGGTGCCGCAGGCGGGGTCGCAGATCCGCATATCCGGCTCGGGCCGCATCACCTCGACGATCGCTTTGATCAGCGGGCGCGGCGTGAAGTACTGGCCGGCGCCGGACTTCACGTCCTCGGCGTTCTTCTGCAGCAACCCCTCGTAAGCGTCGCCCTTGACGTCCACACCGAGCGTCATCCAGCCCTCGCGGTCGATCAGATCGACGATCAGCCGCCGCAGCTTGGCTGGATCCTGAATCCGGTTCTGGGCCTTGCGAAAGACGATACCGAGCATTCCGCCGCGCTTGCCGAGTTCTTCGAGAATGTGGCGGTAGTGCACCTCGAGATCGTCGCCGTCGCGCTCGAGCAGGCTCTGCCAGTTGAGCTCGTCCGGAACGATCGGCGGACGGTTGAAGGGCGCCCGCGTCTGTTCGTCGGCCATCTTGAGGAAGAGCAGAAACGTGAGCTGCTCGAGATAGTCCTGGTAGGAGAGCCCGTCGTCGCGGAGGACGTTGCAGTAGTTCCAGAGCCGTTGAACGAGACCGTTGTCGGTGCTCACAAGAGGGAACCCGTGTTCGTGCACGAATGCAAGTTAATAACTGACATTGTGGTAAATTGAAATTGTCATGCTTTACAAAACTCCGCAACTAGACGAACGCGAGCTGGCGGTTCTCGAGGAGATCGGGCGGCTTCGCTCCAACCTGCGCGGACAGATCGCCGTGCCGCGTCGCTGGACTGGCTCGCTTCGCCGTCTCTCGTTTGCACGCGCTGTCCAGGCTTCGAACACGATCGAAGGCTACAACGCCTCCCTCGACGACGTCGATGCCGTTCTCGCCGGCGAGGAACCGCTCGACGCAAGCGAGGAGACTCGGCAAGCGGTCGCCGGCTACCGAGACGCCATGACCTACGTGCTTCAGATCGCCGCGGATCCGCATTTTCACTTCGACGAGACGCTGGTCCGGAGCCTGCACTTCATGATGGTCGGCTACGACCTCTCCAAGAATCCCGGTCGCTGGCGTCCGGGGGCGGTCTGGGTGCGCAACGAAGCGAGCGGCGAGATCGTCTACGAGGGACCTGATGCGATGCTCGTACCGGAGCTGATGTCGGAGTTCGTTGGTTGCGTCAACGAGCCGGAGGGATCGGCTCCGATTGTTCGCGCGGCGATGGCTCATCTCAATCTCGTCCTGATCCATCCGTTCAGCGACGGGAACGGACGCATGGCGCGTTGTGCGCAGACACTGGTTCTCGCTCGCGAGCAGGTGCTCGAGCCGCCCTTCGCCAGCATCGAGGAGTACCTGGGGAGGAACACCCCCGCCTATTACACAGTGCTGGCCGAAGTGGCTCAGGGGCACTGGTCACCCGAGCGGGATACACGGCCCTGGCTTCGCTTCTGCCTCACGGCGCACCTGAGGCAAGCGAGGACGCTCATCTGGCGGGTTGAGCTCTCCGAGCTGCTCTGGGAGGCCTGCTCGCGGGAGGCTGAGAAGGCCCATCTGCCTGAGCGTGCGATCACCCTTCTCTTCAACACTGCGATCGGGCTTCGCGCGCGGAACTCCACTTATCGCGACTGGGTCGCTCAGGAAATAACCAACAACACCGCGAGCCGAGACCTTCAGGCCGTCGCGGAGGCCGGCTTGATCGTGGCTCACGGCGAGCGACGCGGCCGCTTCTACACGGCGAGCGATCGGCTTCAGCAGATCGTCAAGGAGATCCGTACGCGTAAGCCGGCGCCCGAGGCCGACCCGTTCGAGTAAAGCGTCAAGGCGCGATTCGACGGCGCCGTTGTTTGGGGGCGGGCGCCGATGCTCGCTCCGCCCTGATCCGCTCCAATAGGACCGAAGCGGGCTCGTCGCGGGGGTCCTGGGGGACGAGCTTGCCGGTGAAGGCGCGTTCGAGGATCGCGCGGCGCAGCGCAGTCGGTGGGTAGTGACGGATTGCGCGATAACAGGCATCGTGCGACTTGGCAGGCGTCGACCGAACGGTCCATGGTCTGCCACCTCTACGGTCATGTCGACCGATGTCGGACGACTATCGGCGCCGGCCCGAACGCCGAGGCCGCCAGAGCCCGTGACGGACTGCGGAATATCGCCGGATCGTTCCCGGTTCCTGAATTTGTATCGCGTGTGCCCAGCGATGGATGACGTCGCGCCTCCAAGCTGCCTCTTCTGTTACTTCGGGCCGTCGCGGATCCACCGTAGCCAGCGTGACACCGAGCTCCGCGAGAACGTCTCCGTGGTCGTCGGGCATCGCGTCGTCCCCGGACACCAGTACCCAGCCATTAGGACCGAAGTGATCAGCAAGAGCGCGGAGTAGCGGCTCGTCTTTCTCGTGATGTAGCTCGAGCTCGGAGGTTGCGACGGCGTCGCGCCCGCGAAACTTCAACTCGGTCGCGACGCGCTTATCGATATCGGCGTCAATTACTAAGCGCGCCAGTTCGATCACGGATCAAGCGGCTTCCTCGTACCGACGTACTACTCGCCACCACTCGAGAGCGTCATCGATCTCCTTGTCTCCGACCTCGTATCCCTCTCGGAGCTCTTGCCGACCTTCGGGCTTCTCCGCCAGCTCGGCGACCAGCTCCGCGGGCACTCGTGTTCCCCGGATCACCGGACGGCCGCTCAGTCGCTCGGGATCGACCTCGATGTGCTCGAGCTCGGGTAGTTCGCGGGCGGCCCAGCCGCCGCGGTGAAGTTGGCTCGCGATCCTTCGGAGGTCGTCTTCGCTGGGTAAGAGCTGCTGCCAGCCTCGGTGACCTATGTCGTAGCGAGCTTGGTCGGCTTCCACGACCAGCCGACCCTCGGACATCGCTAAAGGTGCGTGCGTCAGCGGCCAATCGTTCCCCCAGCGCTCGCGAGTAGCGGAAATCGCCCGCCGGATCTGTGTGTGAGTCACGCCGCGGTCGAGAAGCTCATGGACGACCATCGCCTCGGCGACGTCTTGGTAGCTGTAGACGCGCGGTGTCTCCTCTGATTGAGACGAACGGATGTAGCCTCTTCGCGCCCATTGGCCGATCGTCTGACCGGAGACGCCAGCCAGCCTGCCCACTTCGTGTGCCAGGTAGTGACCGCGGGGCGGCAGTTGTCGGACAACGTCGTTCATGGTTCCACCTTCCGTTTCGGATCGTACCCCGCCGGTCCTTCGGTTACTACTGTCCGAAAAGATCAGTCGTCTGATCTTGAACGCCGGGTTTTCCTCGCGGGGGTTTCGGCTGCCTGCTCCGTTTTGATCCGCTCGAGCAGAACCGAGGCGGGCTCGTCGGTTGGGTCCTGGGGGACGAGCTTGCCGGTGAAGGCGCGTTCGAGGATCGAGCGGCGCAGGGCACCGGAGCGTTTGAGCGCGGCGGTGGTCGCGGCGGCGAGGGCGTCGACGAGCGAGAGCCGGCGCTCGACCTCGGCGACGATGCGGCGTTGGTCGGAGAGAGGTGGGGTTGGGATCGACAGCCGTTTCATGCCTCCGAGGCCTAGTCGTGGACGACCGATTCCTTTGATCGATGTTGAAGCTTCTTTTTCGACCTGTGCGCTATTGAGCATCCACATGAGAAAGGCTCGATCAACGTCGTCAGCGGGACGAATTCTGATGCAATCTGCCTTTACGATTGCGAGACCAAGCCAAGGCGGTATGAGGCATGCGCGCGGCGCAGTTTCGCCGAGCGAAGCGGCAACTACGTCTCCTGCTACAACCTCGTGCTTTCGTAGACGTTCGAAGTGCGAGGGCTCTATATGGGCGCGTTCGTCGCGGAACTCTCCGTCTCCGACGTTCTGAAGTCGAACCACCCTCGGCCCGGAAGCCGTGTAATGGGACGTCTTGAGATTCGATCCGAAGGGACCGTCCGCGAGAGACGCGAATTCGCCAATAGGGCGAAGTCCCTTTACGTTTTTTTGTGCCTCAGCAAAAGCGGACGCTATGACGGATCTGCGTACGGCGTCGAGTCTTCGAGTTGCCCGGCGCAGGGACCCCTCGGCGGCGTCGAGGCGGGAGAAGTGCTCCTCGATCGCCGCCGCGATCCGCCGCTGCTCGGCGAGCGGCGGGACCGGAAACTCGACGCCAGCGAAGCGATGCGATGAAAGATGGGCGATGTTGGTCGTAATCCTCGCCTCTTTGTGGAACCGGCCAGAGTGTAGGTAATACCGAAACAGGTAGAGGCTGTATCTCCCTTCGACTTCCTCGTGCGGACGAAACCGAATCAGCGAATTCGTGAAGCACGCGCCAGGGAGTTCGCCGCGATACATCGCAGGCCGGCCTACAAGTTCCGGACTCTGACCCTCATTCAGCAAGATGTCGCCGGGCTCGAGCCGGTATCTCTCGAAATCGGCGGACGAGAACTCCATTTCCTTGACGTCTCGGAGATCGATCCGATCCTCGAACACGTTCTTGACTCTCAGGTACGGGCGCATATTCCGCCCGTCGTGATATTTCGGAGCGCGCTGCCTGCCGAGCATGACGTGTCCGGCGTCACCGACTTTCGTCCAAGCCCACCCTTCCGGTAGGTCTTTCACGCGGCCAGCGCCTCGTTCAGTTCATCGAGCAGCGAGCCCAACTCGTTGCCGAAGAGCTCGTACGCCTTGCCGAGGCCGCCCTGCTGGACGAAGGGGGCGTACTGGAAGTCGTCGGGCGTGATGGCGAGCGAGGCGGCGACGTGGTCGGCGATCTCGTCCAGCCAGCGCAGCTGTTCGGGGGTGAACTCGCGGCCGGCGGCGCGCTGGGAGGCGAGCCATGCTTCGAAGCGCTCTTCGACTAGGTCGGGGTAGGGCACCAGCTCGTCTTCCTGCTCCAGCGCGAAGCGGACGAGCGAGACGATGTCGGTGAGCACGCGCCTTCCCGAGCCGCGCACTCTGGAGCGCTCGAGCTGGGCGTAGGCCTGCCAGAGCCGCTCGGGCGTGAAGCTGTTCGGCGGCAGCTCGATTGCGCGCGCCAGCTCCCTGATCTCAGCGAAGGAGAGGCGGCGGCGGTAAGGGCGTGCGTAGAGCACTTGCAGCGCTGTGATCTCGTCCTTGTGCTCGTCCAGAAAGCGGCGGAACGACTCGACCGTCTCACGCGCGCGGTCGGCGCCCTCGAGCGAGTAGCCGGCGGCGATCACCTTGTCGCGCGTGAACTCGTCGATCAGCTGCTCGACCAGTCGCCGCGCCTCGACCAGGCGCTCGCGTAGCTCGGGACTGGTTGCGATCGGGGCGACCGCCTCGTCGAGCAGCCGCTTGCGCGCTTGAGCCCGCTCCTCGTCTGTCGGCTCAGGCTTGCCGGTCGCCTCGGCCTGCCGGTCGGGGTCGAGCGCCTCGACGATGCCGCGCGCCAGCTCGGCGATCGGCATTCCGGCCAGCTCCTCGATCTTCTCCCGCTCGACGAGCGGCAGCCGGCGATCGATCGCCACCAGCCGGCTCGCAACGCTCGAAGCGACCTCCGGCTCGCGCACGCCGTAGGAGATCTGGCGCAGCAGTTTCTCGAGCGGCACGGTCGGCTTTCGCTCGAGCGGTTGGGTGTCCATCAGGTCACTCTCGGTGACGCCGACCGCATCGACGATCACGTAGCGATCCTTGGCGAGTGCGTCGGAGGTCACCGTTTGAAACGTGTCCGGGTCGATCACGCGCACGCCGCGTCCCTTCATCTGCTCGAAGTAGGTGCGGCTCTTGACCGAGCGCATGAAGAAGACGCACTCGAGCGGCTTGATGTCGGTTCCGGTGGCGATCATGTCCACCGTCACCGCGATGCGTGGGTTGTAGGAGTTGCGGAAGGCGGCGATCAGGTCGTCGGTCTTCTGGCCGGTCGAGCGATAGGTGATCTTGACGGCGAAGTCACTGCCCTTGCCGAACTCCTCGCGCACGATCTGGACGATGTCGTCGGCGTGCGAGTCGTCCTTGGCGAAGATGAGTGTCTTCGGAACGTCGAGCCGGCCGGGGAAGATCTCGGTGAAAAGCCGGTCGCGGAAGGCGCGAATGACGGTGCGGATCTGATCCCTGGCGACGACCGCTCGGTCGAGCTCGCTCGCGGCGTAGGTGACGTCCTCGTCGAGGCGCTCGAGACGGTGGGCGCGCGTCTCGCGATTCCTGAACTGCGTCACGATCCCGGCCTCGACCTCGCCGCCCTGCTCCGAGATCTCGGTGCGGATGCGGTAGACGTCGAAGGGCACGTTGACCTTGTCGACCACGGCCTGCTCGTGCGTGTACTCCATCACCAGGTTCTGGTCGAAGAAGCCGAAGGCCTGCTTGTTCGGCGTCGCCGTGAGCCCGATCACGAAGGCGTCGAAGTAGTCGAGCACCTGGCGCCAGACGCCGTAGATCGAGCGGTGGCACTCGTCGACGACGACCACGTCGAAGGTCTCGGGCGGTACGAGCGGGTTGTAGACGACCGGCACCGGCTCGGACGGGGCGACCGAGTCGGCTGAGTGCTCGTCCAGCTCCTCGTCGAACTCGCTGTCGCCGCGCAGCACCGAGTAGAGGCGCTGGACGGTCGAGATGGTCACGCGCGCAACCGGGTCGATCCGCTGCGAGCTCAGGCGCTGGATGTTGTAGAGATCGCTGAACTTGCGCCCGTCGCCCGGCGTGGCGAACTTCTGGAACTCGGCCAGGGTTTGGCGGCCGAGGTTGGCGCGATCGACCAGGAAGAGAACGCGGCGCGCGTCGGCGAAACGGACGAGTCGGTAGGCGACATTGGCGGCGGTGAAGGTCTTGCCGGCGCCGGTCGCCATCTGGATCAACGCCCGCGGCCGGTTATCAGCCAGTGACAGCTCGAGGTTCTCGATCGCCCGCGTCTGAGCCGGCCAGAGATCGGTCGCATTGAGCGGCGGGAGTGCGCGCAGGCGGTGGCGTAGTGTGGGCGCCAATGGGCTCTTGTGGACTTCGCCGATCCACTCGGCAAGCGTCTCCGGGCGGTGGAAGCTGAAGACCTCGCGGCTACGCGCGTCCGGGTCGAGCGCGTTCGTGAAACGTGTCTCGACGCCGGTCGACTCGTAGGCAAAGGGCAGCGGTCCCTCGAGCGCCGAGGGAACCTTGTCCGGAAGCCCCTCGACGTACTTGGCGTTCTGCCACTCGACGCCTGTGAGCGTCTCTCCCTCCTTCTTCGCCTCGATCACACCAACCGCGGCGCCGTCCACGAAGAGCAGGTAGTCGACCTTACCGTGCGGCGGCGCGAGCACAAACTCGCGTATGGCGACACCGCGCGAAGCCGAGAGGTTGACCCGGTTGGCATCCTGCACCGCCCAGCCGGCGACGGCCAGCATCTCGTCGATCTTGAGGCGGGCTTTGGCTTCGGAGGTGAGGTAGGCGCTCTCGGGGTCGTTCATGTCTTGCACATCATCTCGCGAAAGCCGGGTGATCGGTTTTCGACCAGCGGAACGCCGAGTCTTTCAACTTCTACGACTCCCAAGGCGCGGCGCGCGGGACTCGGGGTCGCATCTTGCGATGCAACTACGCCGCCGGCAACGCCGAAACGAGACGCTCGGCGAGAAAGCGAACGTGGTCTGCCTGCAATGGGCCTTCCTGCCTTAGTCGTGCGCTGAGGCTCTTTGGCCACTCAACCCACACGCCACCAAGTTGAAACGGCCGCGCGAATAGAGACCATTCCGCGTCGACGAAACAGAGCACGGGCGTGATCGCAAGTTCGAACTCGTCTAGAAGCGGCTGGCCGAACGCTTCTCGGATCGCCTCGACCTGCTTCTTCATCCCGGCGATGAGCCGCGTACAGTCGCGGCGCCCGACGAATAGCCGGAGGTCCACGGAGAAGAGGCCACCTTTGTCGGCCTTGCGCACCTGGCCCTTGTAATTCTTGGCATCGACCACATAGACACCGCTTCGAGCGACCGCAATGTGATCGATGTTCGCGCGGGAGCCAGGGATTCGCCGATCGTGAAGGGCGATGATCGTCTCGTCATCGTTCAACGACTCGAGGAATCCTCCAAGCTTCCACTCGCCACTTCCGCCGACACCCCACGCGCGGGTCGATTGAGGATCGTCGGTCAGCGCCAGATAGATCCCACCAAGGCGCCCGTAACTACCCCGAATCCGTTTCTCGCGTTTTTCGTGAAGGTGCTCATACCGGCGGCGGGCAGAGGCACCGGCCTGACCACGATCAAGTGGCGTTGGCTCAGCGACCGAGGGCTCGTCGGCGCCGGTCTCAACCGACTCGGCACAGCCGATGCACGTTGCCGTCTTCGCTTCGCGATCCCAGATGGCCTCTGTACCGGGCGAAAGCTCGACGCCGCAAACCGAGCAAACGGCCTTGTAGCGAAGGCGGATGACGCGGGCATCGGTCACCGATCTCTGATTCGGCATCTCCCCTTGGCGCCTTGAGTCAACGCAAGCTCACGTGAGCCGAATGTCGAACTGCCACCCGACCAGCCGCCCGCCGAGAATGACAGCGCCCACCTGCGACGCGATACAGGCGCTCGACCGATTGAACTGCCGTCTACGAGGCCCGGCTCGCGATGACAGGAGCGGGGATTTCAGGTAAAAGGCGGGGCTGCCTCCAACTCGTCGGCATTTCCGGGTTGCGGGCGCCGCGAAACCTGAGGCGAGCGGAGGCGGCTACTAGAAACCAACACAGCCGGCGAAGCAGAGATCCAGCAGGTCGTCCTGCTCGATCCTCTCGATCGTGTAGTGACTCGCGTGCGGATCGGTGCGGACGAAACGGCGGGCCATCGACTCTGCCTCGTCGAGACTGAGCGATGCCCCGAGCAGCGTTGGCGCGAGAGTTTCGCGCGCGTATCCGAGTGCTACGTAGGCGAGCTTGGGCATCGCAGTTCCTCCACTGATAGTCATGGTCTGCATGCCCCGAGTCTCGTCGCGAGGGCCCGTTTCCACCACCGGGCCGGCACCGTAATCGGCTCGGGGACTGCCCCGGACTTGGGAGCGCCGCCCAAGAGGGCTAGCCCTGAGCGCAACTAGAGGGAACGCGCAAGGGACGGCGCCGGCGCGAATCCCGAGCCCATACTTGCTGAGTGGACGAGCCCGCCTATCTCGCGCTCACTCCTGACGAGCTCTCCCATCGCGCCGAGCAAGGCCTTGAGCTCCTAAACAGCCCCTGCCGCGTCTGCCCACGCCAATGCAAAGTCGATCGACTCAAGAACCAACCTGGCCTCTGCGGCCCCGGGCGCCGGGCGATCGTCGCCTCCGCCTTCCCCCACCACGGCGAGGAGGACTGCCTGCGCGGCCGGCGGGGCTCGGGCACGATCTTCTTCGCCGGCTGCAACCTGCGTTGCGTCTTCTGCCAGAACTGGGACATCTCGCGCCGGTTGACCGGGGAACAGGTCTCTTCCGAGCGGCTGGCCGCTCTGATGCTCGAGCTGCAGGCGCTCGGCTGTCACAACATCAACCTCGTCACGCCCGAGCACGTCGTGCCGCAGCTCCTCGAGGCCCTGCCCGATGCCGTCCGGGGCGGCCTGCGCCTGCCCCTCGTCTACAACACGAGCGCCTACGACAGCCCCGAATCCCTGCGCCTCCTCGACGGCGTCGTCGACGTCTACATGCCCGACTTCAAGCTCTGGAGCCCCGCCGTCTGCCGCCGCTACCTGAAGCGGGAGGACTACTCGCAGGTGGCGCGCACCTCGATCAGCGAGATGCAGCGTCAGGTGGGTGCGCTCGTCAAGGACGAGCGCGGTGTGGCACGCCGAGGTCTGCTCATCCGCCATCTGGTCATGCCCGGACTGATCGAGGAGACCGAGCAGATTCTGCGCTGGATCGCCGCCGAGCTGGGACCGGACTCCTACGTAAACGTGATGGCGCAGTACCACCCTGCCGGGCGCGTCGCCCGTGGCGAGTACGGCGAGATCGCCCGCCCGCTCACCGGCGAGGAGTACGAGCGCGCGCTCGCGCTGGCGGGAGAGCTCGGCCTGCGCCTGGACGGCGCCGGTTTTCCCTAGCGAGGAGATTCATCCTCAGATGCGATCGTGCGGACGTGCGACTATGAATAGAGCATGACCGCGAACCAAACAGCTCCGCGAACCCTCGCCGACGTACTAGCTCGGCGTGATGAGATCCTCGATGCCGCCGCGCGCCACGGCGCCAGGAACGTTCGCGTCTTCGGCTCGATCGTCCGCGGAGAAGCCGATGAGCGAAGCGATCTCGATCTACTGGTCGAGATGGAGCCCGGCCGCAGTCTGCTCGATCTTGCCGGCCTTCACCTCGAGCTGGAGGAGATGCTTGGTTGCGAAGTAGACATCGGCACGAAGATAAAGCCGCGTCTGCGGGAACGGATCGAAGTCGAGGCCGTTCCGCTTTGATCCGCGATCGAGACTCTCTGCTGGACATCCTCGAACAGATCGAGCTCATTCAAAACCACGGTCCGGCTGACGAGTCAGAGCTCGAGGCTGACGTAGTTCAACAGGCCGCGACTCTCCACTGGATCCAGACCATAGGCGAGGCCGCCGCGCGCATCTCGCCGGAGCTCCTGGCGCGGACGCCAGATGTGCCCTGGCGGGAGATCGTGGATATGCGCAATCTCGTCGTACACAGCTACGACCAGGTAGACCTGGCGATCGTTTGGCAGGTGCTCGAGCGCGACCTGCCCGCGCTCGAGCCTAGAATCCGCGAGATCCTGGCGTCGCTTTCCTGATCTCCGTTTGCGATCGTTCGATCCACTTCTGCGTAGAACAGTTGTAGCCTTCTCGGAGCTGACCGTGAACGGTGAGACCAAAGCCGAGCGCCGCGCCGCCCTCGAGCGCGTCCGTTCCTACTACGACGAGGAGCTGGCGGGCCTGATCGCGCACGTCGAGGAGGCGATCGACCGCTACCGCGCCGGTGAGATCGACGTGCATGCCGTCGATGAGGTGATCCACCGTTACTCGAAGGCGGCGCGCAAGCTCTGGTCGTTTTGCTGGCGGGGCGGCGGATCGCATTTCGTGTGGGTTTCCCAGATCCTCGATCACAAAGATTCCGAACTGAAGCTCGCCAGCTGGTGGGAGCAAGCAGCGCCGAGGCGCTGAATATCGCTGCCGTAGCGCCGGTCGAGTCCTGCGCGTCAATAAACATCTACGAAGCCGGCCGTTTCGTGGCGGCCGCGTCGGTGATTCGCCACTCGATGCGCTTTCCGAGCACGGCCGCGAGCTTCTCGATGGTCGAGAGCTTCGTGTCGACGCTCGCAGACTCGAGCCGCGCGACCTGCAACTGGGAGGTGCCCATCGCGGCCGCAACCTCGGTCTGCGTGAGACCGGACGCCTCGCGTTCCCTGGCCAGGATAAGAAGAAGTTCCCGGCGTTCTTCCGCCGCCTATACGAGCGCAGGAAAACTGGGGTTCCCGGCGCTTCGCTCGCGAATCACCTCGGCGAGTGCCGGATAGTCGGAACGGGCACCTCTCGTGAGCACGCGTTGCTTTTCCGTTGCGCTCCGGGATCGCAGAGGCGGATCATCGAGGAGGGAATTCATCGACAGCGAAGGAGGTGAGCCATGTCTCCGCGTGGAGGCGCACCGACGAACGAGCAGATCGTTCGACTGCTCGAAGCCGTTCGAGCGAATCTCGCCGAATCGAAGAGACAGCAAGACAAGATCGCCCGAAACGTCGAGCGGTTGCTCGCGAAGAAGACGGCATGACGTCCTCGCGTGGCGGAGGAGGAGCGAGGACTTGCGCTCCGAGTAGGAGAGGCGGATCATCGATGAGGGTTGTCAATCGAGGAGGCAGCCATGCCGCACTACCTCATTTGTTTCAGCTATCCGCCGGAGACATGGGCCGGCTTGATCGCAAATCCCGAGGATCGTCGCGAGGAGATCAAGAAGACCCTCGAGCCGCTCGGCGGTACTCTCCATGGCTACTGGTACGCCTTCGGCGACCACGACGGCTACGTGGCACTCGAGCTGCCCGACAACGTCTCGGCGGCCGCTTTCCTGGCCACCATCGCCGCGAGCGGGGCGGCAAAGGTCTCTACGGTCCCGCTCATGACCGTCGAGGAGACGCTCGAGGCGCTGAAGAAGGCGAAGGGCGTCGAGTATCGAGCTCCGGGCAAGTAGCGTCCGGAGCGGTTTCGATCGACTTCGGGGGAGCCCGGCGGGTCGCCGGGTCGCCCGGAGTCGAGTCTTCGCGAAGGTTCCTCGTCCTCCCGCTCCGGCGAGCGTCTGATTGGCATGCCGCCCGCCCCTTAAACCGGCGGCGGCTCCCAGGCGCGAGCGGCGCTCGGCCTCCACGAACACCGCCTCGGTCTCCTTTGGCTGGATCTCGCCTGATTTGATCTGCTCGGCTGAGCGCGGCGCCATTCCGCTCGAGTCGCTCGTCTACTACGAGCTCGCCGGTCGCCGAGCCGGCGCTTACGATGCCCCTTGGAGAAACGGGAGAGGAGAGACCGATGACCGGACACCCCGCGAAACCGGACCACCCGACCTCGGCGACCGGCCGCCGCTGGAGCGCGCTACTCGCGCTCGACCCCCCGCCCGGTACGACGCCTAAGCAGCGAGTATCCGGGCCAGGTCGCCGACAACGATGCGGCGCTCGGGGAAGGTCAGCTCTATCTTGCCGCCCTGCTCCTGGAATCTCGCGCGAGCGTTGAGGATGGTCAGCCCGACCAGGCTGCCGTCGGGTCCGTAGCGGGCCCCGTCGCCCTCGGCGGTGCCGTCGAAATCGACCGCGCTCGCCGGGTCGCCGACGTGCAGGTAGAGAACGTCGCCGCGGCTGTCGTACTCGACGTTGTCGAACTCGATTCCGGCGATCTTCACTTTTCTGGAGGCACCCTGCGCGCGAACGCTGTGACTATCCATCCCTCACCTCGCTCATAGTGTACGACGACCTGCAGCCAAGGAAATCTGCCGACTCGTTCGGCGAAGAACCAGATCTCGCCAGTTAGCCGGCCCTGTATCTGACGATCGGGTTCTCTGACTGCCGTCAGAATCTCGCGCAGGCTCGCGGAAAGCTCCGGATGCCTTCGCTTGATGTGGCTCCACTCGTTGTCGCCGAGAACAACCCGGCGACCATCGGGATCGAGTGTTGAAGCGATCACGTTGTCAATCTAGTCAACGAGCGGAGCGCGGCATCAGCGTTTACAAAGTCGACACACATCTACCGATCCTTTGCTCTCCATCCGAGGAGCCGATCGGGGATGGGCGCAACCCGAGCCGGCACCGGCGATCCGGTGCGCAAAACGAAGAATCCGCATCGCCCACGCCCGCACTATGAAAAACTGCCCGCAATGACCCAACACCCCGCGAAGCCCGACCACCCGATCTCACCGGCCGGGCGTAGGTGGAGCGCGCTGGTCGCGCTCGAGCCTCCGAGCCTCAGCGGCTTCGACGATCCGCTCGTCGAGTGGCGGCGCCTGTTCTCGGAGCTCCTTGGAACCTTCCTGCTGGTGCTCGTCGCCGCCGGCGGCCCCGTTGTCAGCGCGCTCAGCCACGGAGAGATCAGTCGCCCGGCCGCGGTCGCGGCGCCCGGCCTGATGGTGATGGCGATCATCCTCTTCATGGGCGCCGTCTCGGGTGCCCACTTGAACCCTGCCGTCACGCTCGCCTTCAGCCTGCGCCGGGACTTCCTCTGGCGCCGTGTCCCCGGCTACGTGCTCGCCCAGCTGGCCGGCGCCACGCTGGCCTGCCTCTTTCTCTGGGCTCTCTACGGCAAGGTCGGGGCGCTCGGCGCGACCGTGCCCGGCGCCGGCATCGCCGATTGGCAGGCGATGCTGACCGAGCTCGTCCTCACCGTCGGGCTCGCCAGCACGATTCTCGGCACGGCCTCGCGCGCGCAGAACGTCGGCCCGCTCTCCGCGCTCGCCGTCGGCGGCTACATCATCCTGGCCGGGCTCTGGTCGAGCCCGATCTCAGGCGCCTCGATGAACCCCGCGCGCTCGTTCGGCCCCGACCTCGCGCTCGCCAACTTCGACCACTACTGGGTCTACCTCGTCGGGCCGCTCGCGGGCGCCGTGATCGCGGCCGGGTTCGCCTGGATCCTGCGCGGACCGGGCGGAGACATCGGCGGCGTGACGGCCGCCCGCGGCAGGCTCGATTAGTAACTCGGTCAGCCTGGGCTCGCGATCTCAGTTACGAACCCGGCGACTTCGTGGCGAGTGCGCCGGCAGCGTGCTCGTCGCTCAGGCTGTCGAGGAACTGCTTCATGGGACGATGGCCTCGGCCTGTGCGGTAGTCGCGCCGGCGACGTTTCGGACGATTACCGTCATATGATCGCCGCGATGTCCCGCTCTCTTGCTCGTCTAGGGGCCGCCGGCTTTTTGCTCGGCGCTCTCGCCTGCTCGAGCTTGATCGGCGCCGGCGGAGCTCTGGGCCGAGATTCGGCGCCGTCTCGCGCCATGGCCACCGCGATCTCCGCGAACGCGCGCAACGCGGGTTCTAGAACGATCCGCTTTTCCGGCTATGCGTGGCAGGTCAGAAACAGCGCGATTAGCCGCAGCGGCCCGGGGCCGAACTACTTCTCCGGCCGTCGCGAGAATGTCTGGCTGGACGGGCGCGGCCTGCTGCACCTCAAGGCCGTCAAACGAGGCGGTCGCTGGTATTGCGCGGAGATTTTCACGGCCAAATCCTTCGGCTACGGCACCTACACCTTCACCCTCGCCAGCCGCGTCGACCGGCTCGACACGAACGCCGTCTTGGGCCTGTTCACCTGGGATGACGCCGCGCCCGCCTATGCCTACCGCGAGATCGACATCGAGTTTTCGAAGTGGGGCGAGCGAAGGGCTCGGAACGCGCAGTACGTCGTGCAGCCATGGCAGCACTCCGGTAACGAGCACCGTTTCAACCTGGCGCTGAGCAGCGTCTTTTCCGTTCACAGCTTCCAGTGGAGCGCCAACCGTGTTCTCTTCTCCAGCAGCCGGGGCCGTACTCCCAATCCGACCGGCGCTCTCCAGACCTGGGCCTACAGCGGCGCCGACATCCCGCCCGCGGGCGCCGGTCACGCCAGGATCAACCTCTGGCTCGTGGACGGTAAGCCGCCTTCCGATGAGCGGAGCATCGAGATCGTGGTCAAGGCCTTCCGTTTCGTTCCCGAGGCGCGACGGCCGCCCGCGGCAGGCTCGATTAGGCTCGAAAAGGCTACTCGCCTTCGGGCGGCGTGAATCCGATCGCGCGCTTCTTCGCAAGAGGAGGCGGCGCGACTAGCTCTCGTAAGACCGAGAAGACCTGAGCAAGCTGGGCGTCGTGCTCGGCGAGCCTGCTCTCGAAGTGTCTCTCCAACTCGTCGAGCTTGCGTCGCAACGCGTCCCGTACTTCGACAACCCGCCGGAGTGCGACGAAGGTGCGCATGATCTCGATGTTCACGGCGACCGCGCGATCGCTGCGAAGAACACTCGAAAGCATCGCCACGCCTTGCTCGGTGAAGACGTAGGGCGCATACCGGCGCCCTCCGCGGCCCTCGTTTGAGGTACCAATTTGGCACCTCAAAGTCTCCCACTCCTCGGGCGCGAGCCGAAAGGCGAAGTCTTCCGGGAAACGCTCCCGGTTCCGCGTCATCGCTCGCACCAGCGCCTTGGTCTCGATTCCGTACAGGTCGGCCAGATCGTGATCGAGCATGACCCGAAGCCCGCGAACGACGAAAATCCGGCCCTCGATCGCCTCGCGAGGGGACGCCGCGGCGACAACTTCTCCAGAGCTGGGCTCGAGGCTCATTTTGGCGAACCTACCCGAGGACGCAGCGCAGGAGTGTGCTCATTCAGCGCCAGTACAGCAACCTGTGCCTCTCGGACGCATAGCGATCGAGCCACGGCTCCAGCGGCTTCGCGGCTTCCAGGATGTCGCTCCAGCTGCAGGACGCGAACTCCCGAAGCGGTGAGCGGGTAAGGAGCGTCATGAAGATATCGGCGTCCACCTCGATCTTCTCGGGCGGGCCGAGGTTGATGAGTAGGAAGCCGGGTGTCTGCAGGCTCTCCGCGAGAGCCGTTCCGATCCGCCAGTTCCGAGTCAGCTCGTAGTAACCGGCGGTCGCGACCTCCTCGGGCGAGACCGCATAGAGATCGCGGCGGTCGAGGTAGCGGTCGAAATTGCGGTGGTCAGGTTGGCAATCGTTCCCGCTCCGGAACTTCGCCTCGACGAGCACAACGAGGTCGCGCCAGACGACGATCACATCCGGCTCGCTGATCGCGTTCGCAGCCTCTCCGAGCGACCGGCAGACGTCGACGAGCGCGGAGGCCGTCTCGGGGCCACGAGCGCCGCTGATCGGGACGCCCCAGAGAAGCAGCGCCGGCTCGTCCAGCGGGCGCTGCGGCGCGACGAGCGCGTCGAGGCGCCCCCGCTGCCCGAGGCCGCGGAAGACCGTCCAGGTGACCGCGTCCTCCGACGTCTCGAAGCAGAACTTGATCAGCTTGCTCTGCCGGTTTCCGCGATTGACGGCTTGACCGAGCACCTCGGCGAGCCCGGCGCGCACCTGCCTGGGCACGTTCAGCTCGGGGCTCGCCGTGATCATCTCGCGGTCGGCCTCTTTTCTCGCATTCGAGTACGCCACGCCACATTCGCAGCGGTAGATGCAGTCGTCGCGTGAGTTAACGCTTAAGCCCCGGTCGAGGCTGGCCAGGAGAGACGCATCCGGCTCGATCAGGCGCTGGCAAGCCCGACAGCGCATCGGCTCGAATCTCGTTGGTAGCCTTTCGGCCATCGGCGCTCCTCCGGCGGCTTCTCGTATCTGCAGCGTACTTCCGATCGCACTGCGATGGGCGGGCAGCCTTAGGAGGTCGAATCGGTGACGCCGACCGGATACGAGCTGTTGGTCTTCACGCCGTTACCGAGCTGGCCGAAAACGTTGCTGCCCCAGCAGTCGACGGCGCCGCCGGGCAGTAGGGCGCAAGCGTGATATTTCCCGGCGCTGATTGCCGCCGCGTTCGCGATGCCTTGAACTCGAACCGTGGTTGAGCCCGGTGCCGGCGCGCCGCCCAGTTGCCCCTCGTTGTCGCGGCCCCAGCAGTCGATCGTTCCACCGGCGAGGAGGGCGCAGCCGAAGAAGCCGCCCGCGCTGATCGCTGTGGCGCTGGAGATCCCACTCACGGCGATCGGAGTCGAGCTGGCCGTCGTCGTGCCGTCGCCGAGCTGGCCGAAAATGTTGCTGCCCCAGCAGTCGACGGTGTCGCCGGAGAGAAGAGCGCAGTTGGCGAAGCCGCCGGCGCTGACGGCTGTCGCGTTCGTGATTCCGCTGACCTGAACAGGAGTCGAGCTGCTCACCGTAGTGCCGTCGCCGAGTGCTCCGTAATCGTTCCAGCCCCAACAACTGACCGTGCCACCGGAGAGGAGTGCGCAGGTGGCGGCTGCTCCGGCGCTCACAGCGACTGCGTTCGAGATTCCACTGACCTGAACCGGAGTCGAGCTGTTCACCGTCGTGCCGTTGCCGAGCTCGCCGGCGCCGTTCACGCCCCAGCACTCGATCGTCCGGTTGGAAAGGAGAGCGCAGGTGTGGTTCGAGCCGGCGCTGAGAGCAACGGCGTTCAAGATTCCGCTGACCTGCACGGGTGTCGTTATCCCGTAAGGCGGGAGTGGAGTCTTCGTACCGTTTCCGAGCTGACCCACGGCGTTGTTGCCCCAGCACTCGACCGTACCGTTCGAAAGCAGGGCACAGCTGTGGTAATCGCCGTTGCTCACGGCGACAGCGTTCGTGATCCCGCTCACCTGAACAGCGGCCAGGGCTCCGGTTATTGTTCCGTCCCCGATCTCGCCGTGTGAGTTTTTCCCCCAGCAGCGCACCGTGCCGTCCGCCAGCGCAGCGCAGGTGTGGTAGCCGCCGGCGCTGACCGCGACAGCGTTCGAGAGCAGCGTGGGTGCGACGACCTCGAAACCGCGCAGCACGCTGTTGGCGTCGGCGGAGAGCCTCAGCCGGTACTGACCGATCGTGACCGGTTTCACTCCGAACAGTTGCTCGACGGTCATCAAGTGAGGACCTCCCTGAAAGCTCCCCCTCTGCTTGACGCTGCGCACGGTCAGCCACTTCGCACCCTGCTTGCGCGTGAGTAGGAACGAGAACTTCTTGCTCAGGTGCGAGAAGTCGACGAACGTGTACACGAGCTTGACGCTGGGCGCCTGCGACGGTAGGAATCTCGTCTTCGTCAGCCCGGCCGAGATCCTCGCTCCCGAGGACTTCAGCGGCGCCATCTGCTGCACCGCCGGAACCAGACCGTAGAGTTGACGCGACCAGTCGATACCTTCGATGATGGCTTGCGGCACTGGCAGGCGGTGCTGTCCCTTGCCGTTGACGCCGGTGATCCAGAGGCTGTGCGAGCCCCCGTTATCGCGCGCGAAGACGAGCGACTTCCCGTCCGGCGAGAAGTGTGGTCCGGGATCACCGGCGAGGCCACGGGCGACGATCCGGCGCCCTGTACCGTCGGGATGAATAACGACCAGCGCGTTATTCGATAAGAAAGCGAGCAGCCGGCCGTCAGGCGACCAGGCGGGATAGAAGGCCCCGTCGGAGTTGGGTATGGCGTGACGTCCCATTCCATTCGGGTGGACGACCCAGATGCGAAACGTCGGCCGCCCTCCCTGGTAGTAGGCGATCCAGCGCCCGTCCGCCGACCATGAAGGCGCCCGCAGCATCCAACCGCCCTCGAGTCCGCTGGCGATCGGGTGCAGCCCGGTTCCGTCGGGGCGAATGAGATAGAGGCGGGGTATTCCGTCGCCGGCTTGACCGCCGAACACGATCCAGGTTCCGTCCGGCGACCATGACGATTCCCAGGCCAAGCGACCCCGGCCGCCGTAGATGGTCCGGAGTCCGGAGCTGCCGATGGACAAGACGACCAGCGAAGACCCGTGCGCGAACGCGACCCGCCTTCCGTCGGGAGAGATAGAGGGAAACTCGTCGCCGCTCCGGCCTTCGGTCAGCCTGCGCAGATCCTGCCCGCTCGGCTCGACCGTGTAGATGTTGGAGAAGCCGTCACAGCTACTACCACGGCAGAGATGGCTCGCTGCGAAGACGATCGTGCCCGCTCGGCTCGAACCGGCACCTGCAAGCGGAATGAGCACGAGCAGCATGCCGGCGGAGAGCACGCCTACGAAGCCCCGCCATCGCACCTAATCAGAGTATCCCAAGGGAACCGCCGCCTGCCTAGCGAGCCGATGGATCGGATGGCGGCCAAGCCTGGAACGATTCGTAGCCTGGGCGCAACCCCTAGGGCCTATCCCGTTAGGGATGTGCGGTCGAGGGGGTAGAGCCGTGGATGTCAGGGGCCGGACGGGCCGTGAAGGCGCATTGGTTGCGCGTCGAACGGTCTGGGCGGCCACTGGTGCCGCGGGGCGGCCGCATCGGGCGTGTAGGCCTGGCGGGATATGTCCTTAGACCGGCGGCGGCTCCCAGGCGCGAGTGCCGCTCTCGACCTCCACGAACACGGCCTCGACCTCCATCGGTTGGATCTCGCCTGCCTTGATCTTCTCGGCCCAGTGACACGTCACCAGATGCTCGCGCTCAAGCTCGCGAAGGGGCGGCACTTCGTCCCGGCATAGGGTCGGCTGCACGAACGGGCAGCGCGTGTGGAAGCGACAGGCCGACGGCGGGTTCGCAGGGCTCGGGAGGTCGCCGGCGAGAAGGAGGGGCTTCCGCGCTCGCTCGACCTCGGGGTCGGGGATCGGCACCGCGGAGAGCAGCGAGATCGTGTAGGGGTGCAGAGGGTTCGCGTACAGCTCGGCGGCCGGCGAGATCTCGACGATCGAGCCCAGGTACATGACGGCGATGCGATCGGAGATGTGGCGGACGACCGCGAGGTCGTGCGCGATAAAGAGATACGTCAGCGAGAACTCCTTCTGCAGCTCCTCGAGCAGGTTGATGATCTGCGCCTGGATCGAGACATCCAGCGCCGACACCGGCTCGTCGGCCACGATGAAGGCGGGGTTCAGCGCGAGCGCCCTTGCAACCCCGATCCGCTGGCGCTGCCCGCCGGAGAACTCGTGCGGATAGCGACTGGCCGCATCCCGCGGCAGGCCGACGATCTCCAGCAGCTCGCTGGCTCGCCGGGCCGCCGCGCGCCGGCCGGCCAGTTTGTGCGCCCGCAGCGGCTCGCCGATGATGCGCGAGACGCTGTGGCGCGGATTGAGCGACGCGAACGGGTCTTGGAAAACGATCTGCATGCGGCGGCGCAGCACACGCATCCCCTCGGCGCCGAGCTCGCTGATGTCTTTGCCGTCAAAGATGATTCGACCGGAAGTTGGCTCGTACAGCCTCAGCAGCGTACGTCCCACCGTCGACTTGCCGCAGCCCGACTCGCCCACGAGCCCCAGCGTCTCGCCGCGGCGGATCTCGAAGGAGACGTCGTCGACCGCCTTGATGTCGCCCACGTGGCGATCGAGCACGATCCCGCTCCTGATCGGAAAGTAGACCTTGAGCCGCTCGACCTCGACGAGGTTGCCGTTGGCGCTCAACCCGCCGCCTCCTTGCGACTCCGCTGCCACTCCTCGGCCGGCACCGGATTGAAGCAGGCCACGTAGTGGCCGGGCTCGATCTCGACCAGCTCGGGAACCTCCTGCCGCGACTGCTCGACCTCGAAGCGGCAGCGCGGCTGGAACGGGCAGGCGCTGGGAAAGCTCAGCATGTCGCGCGGGGCGCCCATGATCGGGCGCAGCGCCACTCGGCGCGTGTAGTCGAGCCGCGGCACGCTCTCGAGCAGGCCGAGCGTGTACGGGTGCCGCGGCCGCCCGAACACGTGCTCGGCCGTGCCCCGCTCCATGAACATCCCGCCGTACATCACGTCGATGCCCGTGCACATCCCTGCGACCACACCCAGATCGTGCGTGATCAGGATCAGCGCCGTTCCGCGCTCGGCGACGAGCTTGCGCAGCAGGTCGAGGATCTGCGCCTGGATCGTGACATCCAGCGCCGTCGTCGGCTCGTCCGCGATCAACAGCTTCGGCTCGCAGGCGAGCGCCATCGCGATCATCGCGCGTTGCCGCATACCGCCCGAGAACTGGTGCGGGTAGTCGTGGGCGCGCTCCTTAGCGCCGGGGATGCCGACCTGCTCGAGCAGCTCGATCGCGCGTCGCATGGCCTGCCTGCGGGCCATCCCGAAGTGCGTCTCGAGCGGCTCGACGATCTGGCGCCCGATCGTCATGACCGGGTTCAGGCTCGTCATCGGGTCCTGAAAGATCATCGCGATCTCCTTGCCGCGGATTTTCCGCAGCTCGTGGTCGGAGAGCTTGAGGAGATCGCGCCCGCCGAACCGCGCGCTGCCGGCGACCACTCGGCCCGCGCGCGGCAGGATGCCGAGGAGCGCCAGCGCGGTCACGCTCTTACCGCAGCCGGACTCACCGACGATCCCCATCATCTCCCCCGGCGCGACCTTGAACGAGATGCCGTTGACGGCGTAGATCGTCCCGCGCGCCGTCCAGAACTCGACCCGGAGGTCGTCTACCTCGAGGATCGGGGAGTCGGCTCGCTCAGACACGGCCACGCAGCTTCGGGTCGAGAGCCTCGCGGAGTCCGTCTCCGATCAGGTTGAAGCCGAGCACCGAGAGCACGATCGCCACCCCCGGCGCGATCGCCAGGATCGGCGCGCTCTGCAAGTACTCGTTCACGCCCGTCAGCATCGTTCCCCACTCCGGCGTCGAGACATCCTGCGGCCCCAGCCCGAGGAAGCCGAGCCCGGCGACGTCGATGATCGCGGTCGCCATCGCCAGCGTGCCCTGCACGATCACCGGCGAGATCGCGTTCGGCAGGATGTGCGAGAAGAGAATCGCGCGCCGGCGCACTCCCACGGCCCGCGCCGCCAGCACGAAGTCCTGCTCGCGCTGCACGAGCACCGAGCCGCGCAGCAGGCGCGCGAAGATCGGCACGTTCGTGACCCCGACCGCCACCATGATCTGCCAGAGCCCCCGGCCGAGCATCGCCACAACCCCGATCGCCAGCAGCAGGCCCGGGATCGCCAGCATGATGTCCATGCAGCGCATTATGATCGTGTCGACGATGCCACCGGCATAGCCGGCGATCGAGCCCAGCACGAGCCCAATCGAGAGCCCCGACCCCGCCGCCACAAAGCCGATCAGAAGCGAGTAGCGCGCCCCGTAGATGATGCGCGACAGCTCGTCGCGGCCGTTCAGGTCGAGCCCAAGCCAGTGCGCCGCCGAGGGGCCGGGGCAGCCGCTGGTTGTGCTGCACCGCGAGAGCTCCGTGTGGAGCGGGTTCGGACTGTAGGGCGCGATCCAGGGTGCCAGTATCGCTACCAGGGCGAAGAAGGCGACCAGGCAGAAGCCGATGATGGCGACAGGGTTGCGCCGCAACCGGCTCCAGGCCTCGCGCCAGAGCCCGCTCGGCGCTCCCTCAAGCTGGAGGTCGGCCGCTTCGATCTCGGCGACACTCATGAGAGCCTGATGCGCGGGTTGATGATCGCGTAGGAGATGTCCACGACCAGGTTGACGAGGACGAAGACGATCGCGACGAAGAGAATCCCGCCCTGCAGCACCGGGTAGTCGCGGTTGGGGATCGCCGCCGTGAGCCAGCTACCGATGCCCGGCCACGCGAAGACCGTCTCAGTCAGCACGGCGCCCGAAAGCAGTAGCCCTGTCTGCAGCCCGATGATCGTCGAGATCGGAAGCAGCGCGTTTCTGAGCACGTGGCGCCGGTCGACCTCGTTCGGCGGCAGGCCCTTCGCGCGCGCCGTGCGCACGTAGTCCTCGTGCTGGACGTCGAGCACCGAGGCACGGGTGATGCGCGTGACGATCGCAAGCGGAATCGAGCCCAGCGCGATCGAGGGCAGGATCAGGTGCTTGATCGTGTCCCAGAGCGCGCCCGGGTCGCCCGCGATGATGGCGTCGAGGACGAAGAAGTTGGTCGGGTGCGCTCGCGTCGCCAGGATGTCCTCGCGGCCGATCGATGGCAGCCAGTGCAGGCGCACGGCGAAGATGTACTTCAGGATCAGGCCGAGGAAGAAGATCGGGATCGAGATCCCGATCAGCGAGCCGACCAGGCTTGCCTGGTCGAAGAGCGAGCCGTACTTCTTGGCGGCGAAGAAGCCGAGCGGAATCCCGAAGCCGATCGCAAAGATCATCGCGCCGATAGCGAGCTCGACGGTGGCCGGGAAGCGCCGCCGGATCTCGTAGGTGACCGGCCGGTAGGTCGTGATGCTCGTGCCCAGGTTGCCGCTCCCGACCGTCTTCAGATAGTCCCAGTACTGGACCGGCAGCGGCCTGTCGAGGCCGTACTGGTGGCGAACCTGCTCGACCAGTTGCGGTGTCGCGCGCTCGCCCAGAAGCGTCTGCGCGGGCGACCCGGGCAGCGCCCGGATCCAGCCGAAGACGAGGATCGAGAGCCCGAGCAGGATGGGAACGAGAAGCAACAGCCGGCGGACGATGAAGCGAAGCATTGTTCTCGTCCGCCGGCCTGCTGCTATTCCCTACTAGTAATGCAGATCTGCCCAGGGCTCGTTTACCGGTCCGATCGGGCCGGGCACGTAGCCGTGGATGTTCTTGTCCAGTGCCAGCGCGGAGCTACCCCACGCGTACGGCACCATCGGCAGGAATTTCATCACTGCGATGCTGGCCTGCTCGTAGTCCGTGGTGCGCAGAGCCGCGTTGGGCTCGGCGTCCGCCTTGGCGAGCATCGCGAACAGCGACGGATTGTTGAAGCCAAAGAGCGGCGTCTGCGATCCGAAGTGCACGTTCAGGAAGTCCTGCGGGTCGTAGTAGTCGGCGATCCAACCGAGCATGTAGACCTGGTACTTGCCCGACTGCGTTCCACCCAGGTAGTCCGGGCGCCACGGCGCTGTGTGCGGCACCACCTTGAAGCCCGCGGCGTTCAGGTTTGCCTGGAAGGCCTGGAAGATCCGCTGCGGATCCGGCATGTACGAGCGAACGACGCCCGTCGGATACCAGAAGTCGATCTTCACCGGCAGCGTCAGCCCGGCCTGCTTCAGCAACGCCTTCGACTGAGCGGGATCGAACGCGTAGTCCGGTACACCGCTCGTGGCGAAGCCGAATAGCGAGGGCGGCAGGAACTGGTTCGCCACCTCACCGGTCTGGCCGTAGATCGCCTTGATGACCGCCGCCTTGTCGAGCGCGTGGGCCATCGCCTGGCGAACGAGCAGATTGTTCATCGGCGGCTTTGCCTGGTTCAGGCCGATGTACCCGATCGAGGAGACCGGCCGCTTGAGCAACTGCAGCTTCGAGTCGTTCTGCACGGTCGAGTAGTCCTGCGGGGCCACATAGTCCATCCCCTGGATCTCACCGCTCTGCAGCGCCTGCAGTCGCGCGGCGTTGTCTGCGATCGAGCGGTAGATGACCTTGGAGATCGCGGGCTTCGGCCCGTTGTAGTTCGGGTTGGCGACGAGCACCAGCTTCACCGCCGGCTCCCACGACTGGAGCATGTAGGGCCCCGTGCCGACCGGGTTCTGGGTTGCGAACGTGCCGGTCGGGTGGAAGACGCCGGTCGAGTCGACCGTACCCGCGTCGGCGTGGTACTTCTTCAGCGCCGTCGGACTGGCGATGCTGAAGTTCGGCAGCCCGATCGCCGAGATGAAGGACGAGGAGCGCCGGTTCAGGTTCAGCGTGACCTCGCTGTCCCCGTTTGTCGTGCAGCTCTTGTAGAGGGCCTTGTCGGGCCCCGGGTTGCCGTTCGCCGGTTTCGCAAAGCCCCCGAACACCGTGTTCCAGTAGTAGCTGACGGCCGGGTTCTGAAGCGTCGCCGGGAAGTTGTACCAGCGGTCGTAGTTGTAACAGACCGCCGCGGCGTTGAACGGCGTGCCGTCGGAGAACTTCACCCCCGTACGCAGCTTGAACGTCCACGACAGCGCGTCGGCGCTTGGCGTCCAGCTCGTCGCGAGCTGCGGTACGACCTCCGAGCCGCCCGGCTTGAAGCCGACGAGGCTCTGGAAGATCTGGTTGGTGATCCGCAGTGACTCGCCGTCCGACACGAGCGCCGGATCGAGCAACACCGGATCGGCCGAGCTGGCGAACACGAACGTGGCTTTCGCCGTTTTCTTCTTGCTCGAGCCACAGCCCACCAGCAAAGCGGCGACCACGATCACGAGCAGAGTGAAGAACAAAACCTTCTTCCTCACATTCCCTCCTTTCGCTCCGTTCGAGTATTTCAGACTTCAGCCGAAAATCGTTAGCAACCAAAAAAGAACTCGCCGCCCCAATCCGCTGTGGAAAGGCCGATCCGCTTTCGGTACGAACGCCCCTTGACACCCACCGGTGTCTGGAAGTCGCCTCAGAATGAGCAGGGACCCGCACTTTGGCGGCGAACGGTTCCCGCATGAGCGAAAAACAGAAGTCTCAAGCGACGTGCAAGCCACAAAGGGCCAAGCTCCAC
>Ga0187886_1000765_pt1 | contig 34636 bp, 46 predicted proteins | sample June2016WEW_20_1_FD_133001 | JGI IMG/M metagenome (GOLD analysis project Ga0187886, IMG submission 133001) | Peatland microbial communities from SPRUCE experiment site at the Marcell Experimental Forest, Minnesota, USA - June2016WEW_20_150 | ecosystem: Environmental > Terrestrial > Soil >...
ACAACGTGAACCTGGAGATCTCGCTGATCACGGACGTGGCGATGGAGAAGGGGCTGCGGTTCGCGATCCGGGAGGGCGGACGAACGGTCGGCGCCGGCACCGTCACGGACATCATCGAGTAGATCCCATGAGAACGGGCGCCGAATATCTGGAGCCGGCCCCCGTCCTCAGCTGGAACGGGATAGAGAGGAATATTCTCAAGAGAACCGAGGGACATCATGGAAAAAATTAGAATCCGATTGAAATCATTCGACAACCGCCTCCTCGACCAGTCCGTCAAAGACATCGTCGTGAAGGCTAAGAGGACGGGCGCCAGCATTGCCGGCCCGATCCCCTTGCCGACGCGGATCCATCGTTTCTGCGTCCTTCGTTCTCCCCATGTGGACAAGAAATCCCGGGAACATTTCGAGATGCGCGTCCACAAAAGAGTGATCGATATCAGCGAGTACAACAACGAGACGATCGAAGAACTCCAGAAACTCGATTTGCCCGCCGGCATCGACGTCGAGATTCAAGCTTTCGGCGCGGGAGAGTAAACCATGCTCGAGGGTCTCATCGGCAAAAAGATCGGCATGACGCAGGGCTTCGACAAAGAGGGGAACGCCGTCCCCCTGACGGTCATCAAGGCCGGGCCCTGCACCGTCATCCAGAAAAAATCCAAGGATAAAGACGGCTACGCCGCCTTGCAGATCGGCTTCGTCGAAGACAAGGGCGTGAAGCGGATGAAAAAGGCCGCGCTCGGCCATTTCAAGAAATCCGGCGCCCCGCCGACGAAGCTGTTGCGGGAATTCGGTTACGAGGGCCCGGACGAAATCAAAGAAGGCGACCAATTTTTCGTCGATATCTTCAAGGAAGGCGAAAAGGTCCATATCACGGGGACGAGCAAAGGCAAGGGCTTTGCCGGCGTCGTGAAACGCCACCACTTCCGGGGCGGAGCAGAGTCGCACGGGTCGATGTTCCATCGGGCGCCGGGCTCGATCGGAGCCTCGTCCTACCCATCGCGCGTCGTCCGCGGGCTGCGGATGGGCGGGCGCATGGGGAGCGACCGAGTAACCGTGAGGAACCTCGTCGTGTTCCGCGCGGACAAGGACCAAAACCTCCTGGTCGTGGTCGGAGCCGTTCCCGGCCCCAGGGGCAGCTACGTCCTGATCCATAGAGCGTAAGAAGAGTTGACCATGAAAAAAGTGCGAGTTTTGGATATCAGCGGGAAAGTCAAAGAGGAGATCGAGCTCCCGGACGAGGTCTTCGCCTCCCCGGTCAAATCGCATCTCCTTTACGAGGCGGCCATCAATTTCCACGCCAATCAGCGGCGCGGAACGGCCACGACCAAGACCCGGGCCGAGGTGAGCGGCAGCAACCGCAAACCCTGGCGGCAGAAGGGAACGGGCCGGGCCCGCGCCGGCGCCACCCGGTCTCCGCTGTGGCGGCACGGCGGGACGACCTTCGGGCCTCGGCCGAAGGACTATTCGTATGAACTGCCCAAAGAGGTCAAAAAAAACGCTCTGAGATCGGCCCTCGCGGCCAAACACGCGGATCGGCAGCTGATCATTCTGGACGATCTCAAGCTGCAGGCGGCCAAGACCAAAGAGGCGGTCGGCCTCTTGAAGATCCTGAACGTGGATTCCGCGCTGGTCGTCGATGTCCGGGATAACGCCGGTCTGTTCTTGTCTCTCCGGAACGTGCCCCGGGTCAAGGCCGTCGACTGGAATCTCGTCAATACGCACGATGTCCTGAACTATAAATGGCTTGTCCTCAGCCGGAAGGCCTTTACGTCTTTGATGGAGAAATTGAAGTGAACAAGGATCCCTACGCGATCATCCTCAGGCCTGTGATCACCGAGAAAAGCACGGTGCTCAAAGATAAAAACAGGGAAGTCTGCTTTGAAGTGGCCCTCCACGCCAACAAGACCGAGATCAAGAAGGCCGTCGAGCATCTCTTCAAGGTCAAGGTCGAAGCCGTCCGGACCCAGATCAAGACGGGGAAAGAACGGCGCGTCGGCCGCAGTGCGGGCATGACGAAAACATGGAAGAAAGCCCTCGTCCGGCTCAAAGAAGGCGAGAAAATGATCGAATATTTCGAGGCGGTTTAACATGGGCATAAAAACCTACAGACCACGCACGGCGGGCTTGCGGCACCGGACGGGTTTGACCTACACGGAGTTGACCGGGGACAAGCCCCATAAGCCCCTTCTGTCGTTTCTCGCCAAATCCGGCGGACGAAATAACAAGGGACATCTGTCCACGCGACACCTGGGAGGCGGACACAAAAAAATGTACCGGAGCATCGATTTCCGGCGGGACAAGCTCGAAATTCCGGGCATCGTCGAGAGCGTCGAGTATGACCCGAACCGCTCCGCCTTCATCTCTTTGATCAAGTACCGGGACGGCGAGCGGCGCTACATCCTCACCCCCCAGGATATGAAGGCCGGACAAGCCATCATCTCTTCGGACAAGATCGTCGACATCGTCCCGGGCAATGCCACGCTCCTCCGCAACATTCCTTTGGGCACGGTGATTCACAACATCGAGCTCCAGAAGAACAAGGGCGGCCAGATCGTCCGGACGGCCGGAGCCGGCGCCCAGATCCTGGCGAAGGAAAGCGCCTATGCGCAGGTCCGCCTTCCGTCGTCCGAGATCCGGAAAATCCATATGGACTGCCGGGCGACGATCGGTCAGGTGGGCAACCTTGATCATCAGAATATCACGATCGGGAAAGCCGGGCGGACGCGCTGGCTGGGCTGGCGACCCCATGTCCGAGGCACGGCCATGAACCCGATCGATCATCCGCACGGCGGCGGCGAAGGCCGGTCCAAGGGCGGCCGTCATCCGGTGAGCCCGGAGGGTATCCCGACGAAGGGATACAAAACCCGGACGAACAAGCGGACCCGGGTCTTCATCATCAGAAGAAGGAGTAAGTGAAGATGGGCAGGTCTTTAAGCAAAGGTCCATTCATAGATTCCCATTTGGTGGATAAAATCAAGGCCCTGGAAAAGCAGGGCGAGAAGCGGAAAGTCATCAAGACGTGGTCCCGGCGTTCGACGATTCTTCCGGAGATGGTCGGCCTGACGATCGCCGTGCACAACGGCCGGAAATTCATCCCGGTCTTCATCACGGAGAACATGGTCGGCCATCGTCTGGGTGAGTTCTCTCCGACCCGGACGTTCAAGGGCCACACGTCCAGAGCGGCCAAAGCGGTCAAGGTGGCGAAATAACATGGACGCGCAGAATTACGTTTCGCACGCCGCCACGAGGCACGTCCGGGCCTCCGCCCAGAAATGCCGGTTGGTCGCGGACCTCGTCAGGGAGAGATTCGTGGGAGAGGCGCTGACGATCCTCCATTTTTCGGATAAGAAAAAGACGAGCCGGATCATCGAAAAAACGCTCCGTTCCGCGGTTGCCAACGCCCAGCAGAAGCTCCCAAGCGTCGATGTCGATAATCTTTTCATCGCCAAGATCCACATCGACCAGGGGCCGGCCTGGAAGCGTATCCGTCCGGCGCCGATGGGACGGGCCTTCAGGATCTTGAAACGGACGAGCCACGTCCATATTTATCTCGACGAGAAAAAAGGGAGATAACGGTGGGACAGAAGATACATCCGCACGGTTTTAGACTAGGATTCAACAAGCAGTGGAGTTCTCGCTGGTTCGCCAAAGGTCCGGAGTACGCCCGCCTGATCCACGAAGACCTGGAGATGAAGAAGGCGATCAAGGAAAAATATTATCATGCCGGCATCGCCGAAGTGGCCATCGAGAGGGTCGGCCCGAAGATCCGGGCCATCATCCAGACCGCCCGTCCGGGCATCATCATCGGCCGCGGCGGCAAGGAAATCGAGAACCTGAAGGCCTTCCTGCAAAAGATCGCCAAGCGCGAGGTTTATGTGGATATCCGCGAAGTGGATAAGCCCGAGCTCAACGCCCTGCTCGTCGGCGAAGGCATCGGCATCCAACTCGAGAAGCGCATCGCCTATCGGAGGGCCATGAGAAAGGCCCTGGATCTGGCGCTCAAGATGGGCGCCAAAGGCATCAAGGTCATGTGCTCGGGCCGCCTCGGCGGGGTGGAAATCGCGCGCTCCGAATGGTATCTGCGGGGGCAGCTCCCGCTCCAAACGCTCCGGGCGGACATTGATTACGGTTTCACCGAGGCTTTCACGACCTACGGACAGATCGGCATCAAGGTCTGGATCTACCGCGGTGACGTGGAAAAGTCCAAGATGACGTCGCAGACGGCGGAGGTGGAGGAGATTTAGTCATGTTGATGCCCAAGAAAGTCAAATTCCGCAAGTGCCATCGCGGCCGTATGCGGGGAAAGGCCCAAAGAGGGAACACCCTGTCGTTCGGCGAATTCGGACTCCAGGCCCTGGAGCCCTGCTGGCTGACGGCGCGGCAGCTCGAGGCCGGCCGCATCACGATCACCCGTTTCATCAAGCGGAGGGGAAAGCTCTGGCTGCGCTCGTTTCCCTGGAAACCCGTGACCAAGAAGCCGACCGAGGTCCGCATGGGAAAGGGCAAGGGCGACCCGGAATTCTGGGTCGATGTCATTCGGCCGGGGCGGATCCTCTATGAGCTGGAAGGCGTCACTGAGGACGTGGCCAAGGAGGCCATGCGGCTCGCGTCGCACAAGCTCCCCATGAAGACCCGGTTTATCTCCAGAGAATATAGGGAACTCCGATGAAAGCCAAAGAAATAAGAGAAATGGAAGCGGATGAATTGATCCAGAAAAAAGTGGAGCTCAAGGACCAGCTCTTCAAGCTTCGCTTCCAGCATGAACTGGGGCAGCTCGAAAACGCGGCCAAGCTCCAATCCATCCGCAGAGACATCGCCAGGATCGAGACGATCCTCGTGGAAATGCGGGCGAAGGCCAAGGCCTAAAGGACGGAAGCGCACATGGAGAAGACAACGATCCAACGCAAAACGGCAAAGATCGGGATGGTCGTCGGCAAGAAGATGAAGAAGACGGTCACCGTCCGGGTGGAACGGCAGGTCCGTCATCCTTTATATAAAAAGACCATCAAAAAGCAAAGGACATTTCTTGCTCACGACGAATACGAAAAATGCAAGGTCGGCGATGTCGTGCGGATCATCGAGACCCGGCCCATCAGCAAGCGCAAGCGCTGGCGGATCGTCGAGATCATCGGCCTCGCCGCGGCGCAGGATATCGAGAGCGAGATCGGGGAAGCGAAGCCATGATACAATCATACACTTATCTCAGGGTCGCGGACAATTCCGGAGCCCGTAAGATTCGCGCTATCACGCCCCTCGGGGGGGGCGTGGGTCTTGTTTGCTCCATCGGCGACATCATCTCGGCCACGGTCCGCGAGGCGGAACCGGAAAGCAAGATCCCCAAAGGGAAAGTTGTGCGGGCCGTCGTCGTCCGGGCGCACAAGGAAGTCCGCCGGAAGGACGGCTCCTATATCCGCTTCGACGACAACGCGGCGGTCATCATCGACAAGGCGGGCGAACCCGTAGGGACCCGCGTCTTCGGGCCCGTCGGCCGCGAGCTGCGGGAAAAGAAATTCATGAAGATCGTCTCGCTCGCGCCGGAGGTGCTGTGATGAGCGCCCTTTCGATCCGGAAGAACGATATCGTTGTCATCCGGCAGGGCAAGGACAAGGGCAAGACGGGGAAAGTCTTGGTGGTCTACCCCGAGAAGCGCCGGGCCGTCGTCGAGCGGATGAATTTCGTCAAGGAATTCATCCGGCCGGACCGGAGCAAGAACAAACAGGGAGGGATCATGGAAAAGGAAGCCCCCATCCCGCTCTCCCGGCTGATGGTCTTCTGCGAAGACTGCGGCCGGGGCGTTCGGATCAGGATGAGGCGTCTCGATGACGGAAGCCGGATGCGAATCTGCCCGAAGTGCGAGGCCAGCCTCGAGACGCAGAAGTGAGGAATGATCCATGAGCCGCATATACGATAAATTCAAGAACGATGTCCTGCCGGCCCTCCAGAAGGAATTCGGCATCAATAACAAGATGGCCGTGCCCCGCCTGGAGAAGATCGTCATCAATATCGGTGTGGGCGAGGCCATCCAGAACGCGAAGGTCTTGGACACGGCGAAGGCCGAGCTGAGCCTGATCACGGGCCAGGCGCCCGTCATCAGCCGGGCCAAGAAATCCATTTCGGCTTTCAAGCTGCGAAAAGGCGTGGCGATCGCCTGCTTCGTGACGCTCCGCAGCCGGATGATGTACGAGTTCTACGACCGCCTGGTCAACATCGTTCTCCCCCGCGTCCGGGACTTCCGCGGCGTATCGCCCAAAGCCTTCGACGGCCGGGGCAACTATACGCTGGGCCTCCGGGATCAGCTCATGTTTCCGGAGATCGATTATACCAAAGTGGATAAATCCCGAGGCATGAACATCACCATCGTCACCTCGGCGCGCAACGACAAGGAAGCGTATGCCCTGTTGAAGGGATTGGGCATGCCTTTCCGCGACGCGCAATAAAGGAAGGACACCATGTCGACGACAGCAGCTTTCGCCAAGTATCTCAAAGAACCCAAATACGCGATTCGCACCCGGCGCCGCTGCCGGATCTGCGGCCGGGCCCGGGGCTACTACCGGAAGTTCGACATGTGCCGCTTGTGTTTCCGGGAGCTCGCCCACAAGGGAGAGATTCCGGGCATCGTCAAAGCGTCATGGTAAAGATCGGGAAAGGATGACAACATGAGCGTAACGGACCCCATCGCGGATATGCTTACCCGGATGCGCAACGCATCTCTCATCAAGCGGAAAGAAGTCAGCATGCCGTCGTCGAAGCTGATCGTGGAGATCGCCAAGATCCTAAAAGACGAAGGATATATCAAGAATTTCAAAGTCATCGACGACGATAAGCAGGGGAGCTTGAACATCACCTTGAAGTACACCGAGGCCAACCAAAGCGTCATCACCGGCTTGCGCCGCGTGAGCAAACCCGGCTGCCGGATCTACTGCACGAAGGATTCCGTTCCCAAGGTCCTGGACGGCCTGGGGATCGCCGTCATTTCGACCTCGAAAGGCATGGCCACGGGGAGGACCTGCGAAGAGGCCGGCGTCGGCGGAGAAGTCCTGTGCTACGTCTGGTGAGGTTTCACGGAGAAAGGTTCGAACCATGTCAAGAGTAGGAAAACAGCCGATTGTGTTGCCCCAAGGCGTCAAAGTCGATATTTTGTCAGGCAAGATTGAGGTCGAAGGCAAGAAAGGAAAGCTGACGACTCCTCTTTACGAGGGGATCTCCGCCCGGACCGAAGGCCAGAGCCTGACGTTCGCGCGAGTGGACGACTCCAAAGAGCACAAGGCCCTCCACGGCCTCTGCCGGGCCCTGGCCGCCAATGCCGTCCTCGGCGTCTCGCAGGGCTTCCAGAAGCAACTGGAGATCGTCGGTGTCGGATACAAGGCCAAGCTCGACAAGAACAAGCTCGAGCTCGCCCTGGGATATTCGAGGCCCATCGTCTTTGACGTTCCCCAGGACATCGAAATCGTCGTCGAGAAGCCGACGCTCCTGACCATCCGGGGCATCGACAAGCAGCGGGTCGGCAAAGTGGCGGACGAGATCAAACGTTTCCGCAAGCCCGATCCGTACAAGCTCAAAGGCATCCGCTATGCCGGCGAGCGACTGATCAAGAAAGAACGGAAAGCGGGGGTCACCGGTGCTTAAAGATAAAATGAAAACCAAGGAAGAAGCCAAGATTCGGATCCGGCGGAGAATCCGGAAAACCGTCCGGGGAACCGCCGAAAGGCCGCGGGTGTTTGTCTTCAAGAGCAATCGCTACATCTACACGCAGGCCGTGAACGACGACGACGGCCGGGTGCTCGCCTCGGCCTGCACGCTCGAAAAAGCGTTCAAGGAAGCCGAGAAGAACCTGAAAAATATCCAGAGCTGCGAGAAACTCGGCGAAATCCTGGCCCAGCGGCTCAAAGAGAAGAAGATCGAGAAGATCGTTTTCGATCGGGGCATCTATCCCTATCATGGACGGATCAAAGCCCTGGCCGAGGCCATGCGAAAAGGCGGACTGGTTTTTTAATCCCGAGGAGGCAACAACGTGCAAGACGAAGACAGAAAAGTCGGTCATACGACGCCGATCCAGGAGACGTTCGAAGAACTCGAGGACCTTAAGGACCAAGTGATCAATATCCGCCGCGTGTCCAAAGTCGTCAAGGGCGGCAAGAACTTGAGCTTCGCGGCCCTCGTCGCCGTCGGCAACGAGCGGGGCGTGGTCGGAATCGGGACGGGCAAAGCCCGCGAAGTGCCGGCGGCCATCGCCAAAGCGGTGCAAGACGCGAAGAAGCATTTGATCCGGGTCAACCTGGCCGAGACGACGATCTCCCATTATGTCCGCGGCGAAGCGGATGCCGGAACCGTCATCCTGCGCCCGGCCTCCCGGGGGACGGGTGTCATCGCCGGCGGCGCGGTCCGGGTCATCCTGGAGCTCGTCGGGGTCAAGGACATCCTGACGAAATCGCTGCGCAGTCACAATCCGATCAGCGTGGCTCATGCCACGTTGGACGCTCTCAAGAGACTGAAAGATCCCGCCCACGTGTCCAAGAACCGGGGGAAAGCGAAGGAGGCGATATGGCAGTGAAAGCGCCCCAAGGCGAACTGAAGATCACCCTTGTCCGCAGCCTCATCGGCTATCCGCAGACCCAGCGCAAGGTCGCCTGGGGCTTGGGACTGAGGAAGCCGAACTCCGCCGTCGTCCGTAAGGATTGCCCCGAGATCCGGGGCATGATCCGGAAGATCCCGCACCTCGTCGAAGTGGAGGTCTTGAAGAACAAATGAATCTCAGCAATCTGCATCCCGCCAAAGGTTCACGCAAGGACAGGCTGAGGGTCGGGCGCGGTCCCGGCTCCGGACGCCAGAAGACCTCGGGAAAAGGCAGCAAAGGACAGCTGCAGGGAGCCGGCTTCACCCGGAAACGCGGCTTCGAGGGCGGCCAGATGCCTCTCCACCGCCGTATTCCGAAGCGCGGCTTCACCAATATTTTCAGGACGGAATACGCCGAGGTGAATTTGGATCGGCTGGCGAAAATCGCCAAGGCCGAAGTGACGCCGAAGGACATGGCCGCCGCGGGCCTCATCAAAAAAGAGTCCGAGCGCGTCAAGATCCTCGGGCGGGGAACGGTGTCCTCGTCCATAACGGTCCACGCCCATAAGTTTTCTCAATCCGCCCAGGAGAAGATCGAGAAAGCCGGCGGGAAGGCCGTTTTCATCGGAAGTTGACAATGATCGACAGCATCAGAAACATCTTCAGCATTCCCGAGCTCAGGAAACGCGTGATCTTCACGTTGCTGCTGCTGGCCGTCTATCGCGCCGGCGGCCAGATCCCGAACCCCGGGATATCATCGGATGCCCTGGCCGATTTTTGGAAGGCCACCCAGCAAGGCACGATCCTCGGGTTCATCGACCTGTTCTCGGGAAGGTACATGTCGAGGATGACGATCTTCGCCCTGGGCATCATGCCCTACATCAGCGCTTCGATCATCCTCCAGTTGCTTCAGGTCGTCTGGCCCTACCTCGAGCGGCTGGCCAAGGAAGGCGAGCTTGGCCGGAAAAAGATCACCCAATACACCCGCTATGGAACGATTGGCATCTGCTTCATCCAGGCCTGGGCCATCGCTTTCCTGCTCCAGAAACTGACGAGTCCCAGCGGCGCTCACATCGTGCCCAATCCCGGCCTGCCCTTTCAGCTGCTGACGGTCCTGACCCTAACCACGGGGACGGTCTTCGTCATGTGGCTCGGCGAGCAGATCTCCGAGCGGGGCATCGGCAACGGCATCTCGCTTATCATCTTCGCCGGGATCGTAGCCAGATTTCCGGCGGGATTGAGCTCCATCCTCTCCGGGCTCAAAACGGGGAGCTGGGATCCGATCAAAGTGATCCTGGTCGCCGTGATGATGCTGGCCGTCATCGCCTTCATCGTCTTTGTCGAGCGCGGCCAGCGGCGGATCCCGGTGTCGTACGCCAAGCGCGTCGTCGGCCGGAAGGTCTACGGCGGCCAGAGCACGCACCTCCCGCTGAGGGTCAATACGGGCGGCGTCATTCCGATCATCTTCGCCGCGTCCATCATCACCATCCCGGGGACCATCGCCACGATGATCAAACTCCCGTTCTTCCAGAACATCGCCAAGCAATTCGGCCTGGGCATGCCTCTCTATAACATTCTCTATGTCACCGCGATCGTCTTTTTCACGTATTTTTACGTTTCAATCATCTTCAATCCGGTGGACGTCGCGGACAACCTCCGGAAATATGGCGGGTTCATTCCCGGCATCCGGCCCGGCAAAAACACCTCGGACCACATCGATTCGATTCTATCGAGGATCACGCTCGTCGGGGCCGTTTACCTGGCATTGATCGCCATCCTCCCGGAATTCCTGATGAACGGCTTCAAGGTCCAGGGCATCCCCTTCATCGGCAATTTCCTCGATGCCAACCTTCCCAAGTTCGTTACCCAGGGGCTCCAGACGGACCTGTATTTCGGCGGGACATCGATCCTGATCGTCGTCGGTGTGGCCATGGACACCTTGCAGCAGATCGAAGCGCAGCTCGTCATGCGCCATTACGACGGCTTCATGCGGCGCGGCCGCATCAAAGGGAGACGCTGATGAGGGTGATCCTCTTCGGCGCGCCGGGCAGCGGCAAAGGGACCCAGGGGGACCTGATGGCGAAGCGGTATGACTTTCCCAGGATCTCCACGGGCGACCTGCTGCGGGCGGCCGTGCGGAAGGGGACGCCTCTCGGGAAAAAAGCCGAAGCGATCATGAAAGAAGGCCGTCTCGTGAGCGATGAGATCGTGGAAGGCCTCGTCCGCGAGCGCATCGCTGATCCCGACTGCCGAAAGGGATACATTCTTGACGGTTTTCCGCGGACGATCGCCCAGGCCGAGGCCCTCAAGGAGATGGACGGACAACGCCCCGAGATCGTCATCGGCATCGAAGTCTCCTCCGATATTTTGATCGGCCGTTTGAGCGGCCGGAGGGTGTGCCCGTCATGCCAGGCCGTTTATAACCTCGGCGTTCAGCCGCCGCGGCGCGAGGGCGTTTGCGACATCTGCCGGAGCCGGCTTGTCCGGCGCAATGACGATGAACCGGACGTGATTCGGAAAAGGATCAAGGTCTATCAAGAGCAGACCGGGAAATTGAAAGACTACTATCTCCGGAAGAAGGCCTATCGCCCCGTGAACGGCGAAGGGACGATCGACGGGATTTCCCGGGAGATCGTCCGGATTCTGGACGCGGCCATTGGAAAAAGCGAAACCGGCCGGGACGCGAAATGATCATCTACAAGACCGACGACGAGATCCGGATGATGCGGGCGAGCTCCCGGATCGTGGCCCGGATCTTGAGCGAACTCCGGCCCATGATCAAGCCCGGAACAAAGACGTCCGACCTTGACGCCCTCGCCGAGAAGAGGGCGAAGGCCCTCGGAGCGAAGCCCGCGTTCAAGGGCTACCGCGGTTATCCGGCTTCACTGTGCATATCGATCAACGAAGAGATCATCCACGGCATCCCCTCGCCGCGGACGCTCCGGGATGGAGACATCGTCAGTCTCGACTTCGGCGTCCTTTATGACGGCTTCTATGGGGACGCCGCGCGGACATATCCCGTCGGGACCGTTTCTCCGGCCGCCCGGAAATTGATCCAGGCGGCCGAGCAGGCTTTTTACAAAGGGATCGAGAAAATGATCGAGGGGAACCGGATCTCGGACATGTCCTCGACCGTCCAGGACTACGTGGAGGCGCAAGGTTTTTCCGTGATCCGCTCGTTCGTCGGCCACGGCATCGGCCGCGCTCTTCACGAGGAGCCCCAGGTTCCCAATTTCGGGTTCCCGGGTCGCGGGCCGAAAATCCGGCGCGGACTGGTCCTCGCCGTCGAGCCGATGATCGCGGCGGGGGGCTGGGACGTGGAGGTCCTGATGGACGGCTGGACGGCCGTCACCAGGGACCGGAGCCTGGCCGCCCATTACGAGCAGACCGTGGCCCTCACCGACCGCGGCGCGGAGATCTTGAGCGCCGACGAGGAGGATTCCCAAGGGCGTCTTTTAAAGGAGCAGCCGAATGCCTAAAGAGGAAATCTACGAGGCCGAGGGCACGGTTTTGGAGACGCTGCCGAACGCCATGTTCCGCGTGGAACTGGCCAACAAGCACAAGATCCTCGCCCATATTTCAGGCAAGATGAGAAAGCATTTTATCCGGATTCTTCCCGGCGACAAGGTTCTCGTCGAGATCTCGCCGTACGATCTGACCAAGGGAAGGATCACTTATCGATTCAAATAAAGGACGACGCGCATGAAAGTGAGAGCATCGGTCAAAAAGATCTGCAGAAACTGCAAGATCATCAGACGCAAAGGGGTTGTCCGGGTGATCTGCACCAATCCCAAACATAAACAACGGCAAGGTTAAACGAGGTCAACATGGCAAGAATCGCAGGCATCCCTCTTCCCCCGGAAAAGCGGATCGAGATCGGGCTGACCTATATCTACGGCATCGGCCGGTCCAAATCGGTCAAGATCCTGGAAGAGGCCAAGATCGATAAGAACAAGAAGGTCAAGGCCCTGACGGAAGACGAAATCAACAAGATCCGGCAAATCATCGAGAAGCGGGAAAAGATCGAAGGTGATTTGCGCAAGGAAATCAGCATGAACATCAAGCGGCTGATCGATATCGGCTGCTACCGCGGTCAGCGGCACAAGAGGAAACTGCCGGTGCGGGGCCAGCGGACGAAGACCAACGCTCGGACGCGGAAAGGGCCGCGCGGGCACACGATCAAGAAGATCAAAGCGACGTAATCGGAGGAAGGGAGCATTCGATGGCCACTGCAAAGCCCAAGACCAAAGTCAAATCAAAGAAAAAAGTCAGGAAGGAAATCGGCTATGGTGTCGCCCACATTCAATCGACCTTCAACAACACCATCATCACCATAACGGACCACCAGGGCGCCACGGTCTGCTGGAAGAGCTCCGGCACGGCCGGATTCAAAGGCGCCCGCAAGGGCACCCCGTTCGCCGCTCAATTGGCGGCCAAAGAGGCGTCCAACCGTGCCCGGGACTTCGGCGTCCGCTACGTGGACGTCCGGATCAAAGGGCCGGGCGCGGGCCGGGAATCCGCCATTCGAGCCCTCCAATCGGCGGGCATCGAGATCAAATCCATCAAGGACGTGACGCCGATCCCTCATAATGGATGCCGGGTCCGGAGACGCCGGAGAGTCTAAGGAGCGCATGATGTCGAGATACAGAGAACCGATCTGCCGCTTGTGCCGGGTTGAAAAGAGCAAGCTCTTTCTCAAGGGCCATAAATGCCTGACCGAAAAATGTCCGCTGGAGCGGAGGGCCTACCCCCCCGGCCAGCACGGCCGGAGCCGGAGGAGGATCCTGGGCTACGGGATCCAGCTCCGTGAAAAGCAGAAGCTGAAACGGTATTACGGGATGTCCGAAAAACAGTTCCACCTGTTCTTCGAACGGGCGGAGCGCCAGAAGGGCATCACCGGCGAGACGCTTCTGGCCATGCTCGAACGGCGCTTGGACAATGTGATCTTTCTGGCCGGCTTCGCCCATTCCCGGGCCCATGCCCGGCAGCTGATCAACCACGGGCATTTCATCGTCAACGAGGCGAGGGTCAGCGTGCCTTCCTTCCAGGTCAAACCCGGAGACATGGTCGCGTTCCGCGAGCGCTCCGCGAAGTCCGAGGAGGTCAAAGCGACGCTCGAGGCCCATAAGAACAAGGCCCTTCCGGGCTGGATCGAAGTGAACTGGGAAGACATGAAAACCCGGATCGTTTCGCTTCCGACGCGGGCGGATATCCAGATCCCCATCGAGGAGCGCATGGTCGTCGAATTGTATTCCAAGTAAGGCTTGAATGATATTCTTGAATGATATTAAAGATCCTCAAAAGGAGGAACAATGACCGAGACAGGTTTTCAGAGGCCCAAATACCTCGAATGCGATTATGAGACGCTGACCCCCACCTATGGACGTTTCACGGCCCAGCCTTTCGAGCGGGGCTTCGGCGTCACCGTAGGGAACGCGCTCCGCCGGATCCTGCTGTCGTCCATCAAAGGCGCGGCGATCACCGCCGTCCGGACCCAGGGCGTGCTTCACGAGTTTTCCACCATCCCCGGCATCGTCGAGGACGTAACCGACGTGATCCTGAACCTGAAGAGCATCCCCTTGAAACTTCACGGCGACCAGCCCAAGACCATGACCCTGAAAAAGGAAGGTCCTGCCGCGGCCAAGGCCTCCGACATCGTCCACGACTCCGATATCGAGATCCTCGAGAAGGACATCCATATCGCCTCGCTCGACCGGGACGGAAAGCTCGACATCGAGATGATCGTCCAGAACAACCGCGGCTACATCATAGCCGACGAGAATTTCGATGAGACGCGCAGCGTCGATTATATCCCCCTCGATTCCTCCCATTCGCCGATCAAGAAAGTGAATTACCGCGTCGAGCCGGCGCGTGTCGGCAAGCGCATCGATTACGAAAGCCTGACCCTCGAGGTCTGGACCACGGGCGCCGTGCAGCCGATCGAAGCCCTGGCCCAAGCGGCCAAGATCATGCGGGACCATATGGTCATCTTCATGAACATCATCGACGAGCCCATGGAAAAGGAACAGGTGACGGCGAAGCGCGAAATCCCCTTCATGTCCCAGATCGACATCCTCTCCAAGCCGATCGAGCACCTGGAACTGTCCGTCCGGTCCAACAACTGCCTCCGCTCGGCGGGGATCGAGAAGATCTACGAGCTCGTCCAGAAAACCGAGGAAGAACTCCTCAAAACGAAAAATTTCGGACGCAAATCCCTGAGCGAGATCAAGGAGACGTTGGCGAACCTGGGCCTGGGGCTCAACCTCGACCTCCATCCCAAGCTTCTCGAGAAAATCAAGGGCGAGCTCAAAAGCGACAAAGACAGCAAGGAGTCAGATGAATGAGGCACCTCGTTAAAGGCCGGAAGCTGAGACGGACGACGGCGCACCGGGAAGCGCTCCTCCGCAATCTCGTGACATCGCTCTTTGAAAAGGAGCGGATCCAGACGACGGTGGCCAAGGCCAAGGAGACCCGGCCCCTTGCCGAAAAAATGATCACGCTGGCCAAGAAGAACACTCTGCATACGCGACGCCAGGCGCTGGCGGTCCTGACCAAGGAATCCGCCGTCACGAAGCTTTTCGCCGAAATCGCGCCGCGCTTTTCCGAGCGGCCCGGCGGATACACCCGCATCGTCAAGACCGGGACCCGCTTCGGCGACGGCGCGGAGATGGCCCTCCTTGAGCTCATCGGGTCGGAATTCAAGAAAAAAGAAAAGAAAAAGAAAGACAAGGACAAAGGGGCTAAAAAAGCGTAAGGCGTGGATAAGGACTCGGGGGAATCCCTTCGAAAGACGTGGAGGAGTCCCTGCGAGGCCCCTCCACTCAAGTGCTCGCTCCGCTCTCCTCTCCCTCCGGTCGACGAACCGTGCCCGCTCCGCTGCGCAGGCTTTCTCAGGAATTCCCCCGAGTCCTATTCAAGACATAGAGAGAAGGTGGGGATTCAGTCTGCATCTGCTTTATGAGAAAATAGGGGCGTTCATGAAAAGGTCCGCTCCGGCAATATCTGTCCATGGCTTGTTCCCAATTATGGCTGTCATCTTAGCCGCGGCCTGCATCCGCTTTACGCCGCCCGCGCTCGATGAGCCCTCCGCCGTCCTCGAGCGGGCCGTTTTTTGTTCGAGCCTCGATCAAAAGGACGACTGGGCCGAGCCCGCCGGGGAGAAAGCGATCTTCAAGAAAGGGACCGACGCGAACGTCTATTCCTTCCTCGAGCTGAGAGACCTCCGCGGCGCGCATATGCTCCTCTGGAAATGGTACGATCCCTCGCGGCGCCTTTATCGGGAGACAGAGGGAATCGCCGTCGGCGAAGGCGGCAAGATCTTCGACCGGTATATCGCCTGGGACTTGATCAATGTCTCGGAGGGCAAGGAAAACGGCGTCTGGACCGTTGCCGTTTTTATGGACGGCACGTTCTTCACTTCAAAGGAATTCGAAATCAAGGAGAACTAGCCCCGTCTCGGGATCTTGAGCTGCTGTCCGGGATAGATCAGGTAGCTGCTCCGCAGGCCGTTGACCTGAATGATGGCTTGGGCGGACGTTCCGTATTTTTGGGCGATGGCGCCCAGCGTGTCGCCCGGCCGGACGACGTACGTATCGTACTCGGGGGGGACGTATTTCGGCACGCTGGCGATCGTCTGGAGCGTTTTATCGGCGTAGCCGACGGGAACTTTCAGCTCGTAGTCCCGGTCCGGAGTGGAATCCAGGCGCAGCTCGGGATTGAGATAGATCAATTCCGAGACCTCCAGCCCTATCGTCTTCGCAAGAGCCGTCAGCTTCATCGGGCGATTGATTTTCGCCGTCTCGAATTTGAGGGGAGGATAGGGTTCGGGGAGAGTCATCCCATACTTGGCCGGGTCCTTGATGATGCAGATGACAGCGATGAGGCGAGGAACATAACGGGCGGTCTCCCACGGCAGCCGCTGGAACAGGTCCCAGAAATTATCCAGATAGTTGATGTTCTGGGTGGCGATGACCCGTTGGACGGCGCCCTCACCGCAATCGTAGGCCGCCAGGGCCGTCGTCCAGTCGCCGAAGAAGGAATGCAATTCGTCGAAATACTTGATAGCGGCCCGCGTCGATTTGTAGGGATCCATGCGCTCATCCATGAACCGGTCCTGGTTCAAACCGTAGCGGTATCCCGTGGTGCGGATGAACTGCCACATGCCGAGCGCCCGGGCGCGCGAAAGAGCCCGCGGCTGGAACCCGCTTTCGATCATCGGAAGCCAGCAAAGCTCCTCGGGAAGGCCCGCTTTCCGAAACTCCTCTTGGATCCAGCCCTTATATAGGCCGGAGCGCTTGTAAGCTTCTTCGAAATCCTTCCGCTCCACGCCCGCAAACGACTTGATCTCGGCAGTGACGTATTTGTTCTCGTCGAGAGGGAAGGCCTTGCCGTTGCCGTTGACGGGGTTGCGCCGCGAGGCATAGATCTCCTGGATCCGCTGGGCGATGAGGAAGCGGAGGTTGTCCTTGTCCTGGACGAGCGGGGAATCGGGCGGGATGTTGAGCTTGAGGATGATGAGATTGGCCTCGTCAAGGTCTTTGATGGCGGCGTCGAGGTCTCCCTTATCCCGGGCCAGCTTGGCTTCCTGGTAGAGGTTGAGGGCTTTCTCGAGCAGGACGGATGTCACGTCTTTTTCAGAGCCGTTCGTTTTTTCCTGAAGGTCGGTTTCTTGGCCGACGGTCTTCTTTTCTTCCGGAGGGATGATGGTTTTGGGTTCTTCTTCCTTTTTTTGGGGTTGAATCACGGGGGGAGAAGAGGATTCGTGGGAGGGCTGCTGGACGACGGGCTTTTCCGAAGTTTTCGCCGGCTTAGGGCCGGCCGAACAGGCCCAGAGGACGAGCGCCGAGAGCGATAAAAGGAGCGGCCGCCATTTCTTTGCTTTCATCATTGCCGGACGCTATACTCTACCATGCGGTCGAGATCGAGTCAAACACAACGTCCTCCGGCGAATCATCGGGCGGATATCCGATGCCAGCGCCAGGCGGTCCTGATGATCGTATCGATATCGGAATAATGGAGCTTCCAGCCGAGCAGGCGTTCGGCCTTGTCCTTGGAGGCGAGGAGGACCGGAACGTCTCCCTCGCGGCGGGGCTTTTCACGAACCGGCACTTTATGCCCCGTGACCGCCTCGGTCTCAGCCACGATCTCCCTGACGGAATACCCTTTGTTCGCGCCCAGGTTGATGAATTCGCTTTGCGGGGAAGCCAGAAGTCTCTGGAGGGCCAGGACATGCGCCGCCGCCAGGTCGGTCACGTGGATATAGTCGCGGACGGCCGTCCCGTCGGGCGTGGAAAAATCCGTGCCGAAGATATCCAGGCTTTCCTTCTTTCCGAGAACGGCGAGGAGAATGTTCGGAATGAGATGGGTCTCGGGATCATGACATTCTCCCATCCTGCCGTCGGGATCGGCGCCCGAGGCGTTGAAATAACGGAGGGAGATGAATTTCAGGCCGTAGGCCCGGTCGTAGTCCTGGAGGATTCTCTCCACGAAGTACTTCGTCTGTCCGTAGGGATTGAAGGGGTCGAGCGGATGATCTTCGGGGATGGGGAGCCGCTTGGGGACGCCGTAGACGGCCGCGCTCGAGGAAAAGATGAAGTTCTTGACCCCGGCTTCGAGCATCGCGTCCAGCAGGTTAAGGCTGGAGGATAGGTTCTGCGTGTAATATTTGCGGGGATGGAGATAGGATTCGCCGACCTGAATGAGCGAGGCGAAGTGAAGGACAGCGGAGATATCGTAGGACTTGAAGACGCGGCCGATGGCGTTTTTATCCTCGATATCGCCGACGACGAGCTCCGTATCCCGGACAAATTCCCTCCGGCCGGACGAGAGGTTGTCGAAAACCAAGACGTCGAAACCTCGTCCTCGAAGCTCCTTGACGGTGTGCGAGCCGATATATCCCGCTCCGCCGGTCACCAAGACCTTGCTCATGGCGCTCCCGCAACCAACTTTTCCGCGAGCTTAAGCCCGCGGGCCTTGGTCTCGAACTCATTGTCCATTTGACGCTTGTAGAGCTCGTCCAGCATTTTGCCCATCTCCGGTCCGGGCGCGACTCCCAATTTGATCAGGTCGCGCCCCATGATGAGCGGCTTGATCGTTTCTCTGTCGACGCGGAGCTCGCGGAATTTTCCGAGAAGCCATTTTCCTTCGCGGTCCAGCCCCTGGACGGGCCGGTCCTTCCGTCCCTTCCGGTCCGCGACGTCGAGATAGGCGACGAGCTCGATCTCGCCGGCCGTGTCCGAGGCCAGCCTGTTGAACGCCTTTCGCGTGACCGACTTCCGGTTCTGCCAGAGCTCCGAGGCCCGGTGATGGGTCTTGATCAGAAGGAGGGCGGTCTTGCGGAGAGGAAAGCCGTTCCAGGAGAAGATCCTGAGCCGGCTGAAGATCTTTCTGGCGATTCGTTCGCTGGCGCCGTCGTGGCCGGCGCTGGTGATCACCATCCGTCCACGTTTGAACTCCCACTGGGTCGTCTCCGCTTTGCCCACATCGTGGAAAAGGGCAGCCAGGAGCAGAGCGAGGATTTTCGCGGCCTCCCACTTGGAAGAACCGGCGAGACGGCGGGCCTGATCCACGGTCAGTTTTGTATGGTGCCAGACCGTGTGATGTCCGAAATCGTCTTTCTCGGGATGAAAGACCGAATCCTGGATAATGAGCGTCAAAGCGTAAAGCTCGGGAAAGAGCTGACGCAGCGCGCCGAGCTTGAAAAGCTCTTCGAGGCCGAGGGAGGGACGGTCGGAGAAAAGCAGAATCTTGAAGAGTTCTTCGTTGACCCGTTCGACGCTGAGTCCGGAGAGATCGATGGATTTCGCCAGATCGTAGATCGCGGGGTCCATGGAAAAACCCAGGATCGAGGCTAAGCGGGCTGCCCGAAGCACCCGGAGCGGGTCCTCGGGAAAGGACTTCGGGTTCGTGACCCGGATGATTTGGGCCCGGATGTCCTTCGCCCCGTCGAACGGGTCGATGAGCTTCCCGTCCGCCAGACGAAGGGCGATGCTGTTGCAGCGGAAATCCCGGCGTTCGAGGTCGGTTTCAAGGGGAAGATCGGGATCGGACGAGGCCAGGATGTTCTTGTGGCCGCGCGACGCGTCGCCCTTCGGACGATCGGTCCGGGGCAGGGCGAGATCGTAGGTTTTTCCCTTGATCGTGAATTTGATGATCCCGAAGCTCTTGCCGACGAGGTCGACCTTGCCGTAGGGCTCGATTTTCGTGACGATGTCCTCGAGCGGCCGGCGGGTGACGAGGATATCGATATCATCGGAAGAAATCCCCCGCAGGCGGTCGCGGACGTAGCCGCCGACGGCGTAGACGTCTTTGCCGAACAGCCCGACGAAGAGCTTCTTGTCGCGGAAACCGGCCTCGATCTTTTTCATGATCGAGCTTATTATAGAAACTGGCGGGGCCGAGCGCAATTTTTATTTTGGACGATCAAGGGCCGGCCCTCTTGATGAAAACCGTCCCGGGTGAGGCAGGAGCGGCTTGTCCTTTGCCGGACGTTGTTATAAACTATCCTATTCAAAATAAATATAAAATTGGACCCATGAAAAAGATCTTTACGGCGATCCTCCTGACGAGCTTTTTCGCCGTTGTCGCGGCCGTCGCGGCCCAGGCCCAGAATTCCGAATTCGACATATCCGTTCGGGAAAAGAAAATCACGGACCTCTCCCCGGACGGGCTTTCACTCGTATTCTATCTGGATATCGCCAATAAGACGTCCATCCCCCAGTTTCTGGCTAAATATGATTACCGGGTCGTGATCAACGAAACGGAATTCCTGCCGAGCCTTCAGGTCCCTCTGGACGAACCCCTGCGGATCGAGCCCACAAGCGGGCTTCTCATCGCCCTTCCGGTCAAGATCACGTTCGCTTTTCTATTCCAAGCGATGCCGGATGTCCAGCCGAAAGACCGGGCCGTTTGCTTCCTTACGGGCGGAATGATCATCCAGGACGAGAAAAAGAGGGAAAAAAGGATTTCCATGGCTTTTTCCGGCGATTTCCCCGTCTATCGCGGACTTGACGTCAGGCTCCTGCCGGTCGAAACTAAGGACCTTACCGTCGGCGGAGCGGACCTGGTATTCAAGGCCGCGCTGATGAACCCCAATGGCTTTTCTTTCAAGGTCGAAAAACTGACCTACAAGATAGATCTTGTCGGCGTGACCGTTTCCCAGGGGAGCGCCGGACGAGGATCGGATGTGGCCGCCCGCGGCGAAAAGATTTTCGAAATCCCCCTCCTCCTGGATTTTTTCGAGATCGGCAAGGTCGTCTATGACGGGCTGGAGCAGCCGCCCGTGGCCGCCCGTTTTTCCGGCGAGGCCGAGATTGAAACGCCCTGGGGAAATTTTAAGATCCCCCTGGATAAAAGCGGCAAAGTCGCCGTGCAAAAGATCTCTTGATCAGCGTCATCATTCCCACCTATAACCGCGCGGCGTTCCTCGCGGAAGCCGTCCGCTCCGTCCTTGACCAGGAGTATTTCGCGATGGCGTCTTCCGCTTCCTGGGAATTGTTGATCGTCGATGACGGCTCCATCGACGAGACAAGGGAACTTGTCCGGTCGTTCGGCGGGGGCGTTCGTTATCATGAGCAGGACCACAAAGGCGTGAGCGCCGCCCGCAACTTCGGATTGCGCCTGGCCCGCGGCAGCTTCATCGCCTTTTTGGATTCGGACGACCTCTGGATGAAAGGGAAAATCGGGACGCAGATGGATTTCATGGCCGCCCATCCGGAAGCCATGATCTGCTGCACGGAAGAGATCTGGATCCGGGGCGGCCTCCGCCACAACCCGGGGAAAAGGCACAAAAAATATTCCGGCTGGATCTTCGATAACGTCCTGCCGCTCTGCCTTTTAAGCCTTTCCTCGGCTCTCTTCCGGAGGGAGGTGTTCGAGGACATCGGGGGCTTCGACGAGACGCTCCCGGCCTGCGAGGATTATGATTTGGGAATCCGGCTGGCCCATAAATATCCGTTCCATTTTTTGCCCGAGCCTCTGATCATAAAGCGGGGAGGACACGCCGACCAGCTCTCCCACCAATATTGGGGAATGGACCGGTTCAGGGTCCAGGCTTTGGAAAAAGCCTTGCGGCTCGGGCTGTCGATGGGGCAGGAAAGACTCGTGCGGGAAGAGATTGTCAACAAGAGCCGCGTTCTTCTCCAGGGATTCTTGAAACGGGGAAACCAGCTCGAAGCGGAAAAATACGCGGCGATCATTGCCAGAAATCGTCCGGAATAAAAAAAGGGGCGCTTTCCGAGTTCTCCGGAATTCGGCCGGCGCCCCCTTTTTTTCAAAACCAGTAGTTGATGCCCAGCGAGAAAAAGTAGCCGCTGAGATCGAACATGTCGAAGCCTTGGAACGCGCTGGTGAACTTGCCCTTGGCCGCGTTGAATTTGGCGCCGAGGTCGATGGTCAGCCTGTTCGCCACCGGGACCATGACTCCGGCGAAGATCTGGTAGCCGAAGCTGATTTTCCCGAACGTCTCGCCTTCCATCACGTCGGCTGAGTTGACGTAATAAATCGGGACGGTCGGATCGTCGCTGTAATCCGTGCTAAAATCGATCACGTCGCCGCGCATCCGGACGCTCCAGAGATAGAGGCCTACCCCCCCGCCGAAATAGGGGATGATCTTGCTTCTGCGGCCGAAGGGGGTGATTTTGGCGGACACCTGAATCGGCGTGATGGACACGCTCAAGCTGTGGGACAGGGTGAACGTATCGACGTCTGCGTACGCATTGGAAAGCGCGTAGGTTTCTCCCAGGTAGTCAAAACCGACGTAATCCTTGTAATAGCCGGCCTTGCTTTTGCTGAATGTGTCCACGCTGAAGACGAGGCTGAACTCGTTCGAAATAAAATACTCATAATCGAAACCGAAGGATGTATCCTGGAAATCCGACTTTTTGTAGCTCATTTGATCGAATTCGATCGTCCAAAGACTGTCCGGCCAATTGATACCGGATTGGGCGCGAGGAATGAAGTAATTCAGTCTGAACGTGATGGTATTCGAAAACCCAAGGGCCGACACCGTCAGAAGGGCGATAACCGCCGCTATGATTCTTTTTTTCATTGTCTGCCTCCTGTCCATTTTTTATGCAAAAACCATGCCAAATTTCGAGGCCCGTCATCCAGGCTGGAGAGAGCCCCGGATGTGGCGTAAATGGGTCAATTGTCCTCTTTCCCGAGGCTTCTCCGTTAGTTTAAACCGCCTGCCTCCTCTTGTAAAGGTGACGCGTTTGACTTTTTCCGGGGCTCTTTCTACTATGGTCCTGCCGGACGATAGGGAAGGCAGAAATGAAAACCAAGATCCTGAAAATGGAAGGAGAAAACATCGGGCCGGAACCGTTGGTCATGATTTCCGATATCCTCGACGGCGACGGTGTCATGGCTTATCCTACGGAAACGTTTTATGGCTTGGGCGTTCTGGCGTTGTCCGAGAAAGCGATCGAAAAAGTCTATCGCCTGAAGGAACGTGAACGGGGGAAACCTCTGTCCGTGATCATCGCGGATCTCGCGATGGCGGAAAAGATCGCGGTATCGCTTCCGCCTCTTTTCCGGCCGCTCGCCGGCGAGTTCTGGCCCGGACCCCTGACGCTGGTCGTCCAGGCCAAACCCTTATTCCCGTCGAACATGCTCGGCCGGGACCGGTCTCTGGCCATGCGCGTGCCCGCCGTCTCCTGGCTGAGAGCTCTCGTCCGGCATCTGGGCGCGCCGATCACGGCCACGAGCGCCAATATTTCAGGCCAAAGGGAGATCTCGACATCGGACGACGTGATCGCGGCTTTTCAAGGTACCGTGGATCTCATCATTGACGGCGGTCGGACGCCCGGCGGCCGGCCTTCGACGATCGTTGATCTGACGGGCGCGCGGCCGCTCATCCTGCGCGCCGGCGCCGTCCCGGCATCGGCCTTGCGGAAATATCTATCTTAGGGAAACGCTATCCTCCGTCCTCTATTTGGATGGTCCGAAAAAGAAGAAAGCGCGCGCTTCGTTCCTCAGAACCGGGTCCCCATCCCTTTCGTTATTTGACCTTGGTGCCCGCGGGGACGTCGCCTTGGAAAAAGGGGATGATGGCTTTGTCGTCGAGCACCGCGGCCAGGAGCATGCCCTGGGATTCGACGCCCCGGATGACGGCCGGTTTGAGATTGGCGATGACAATGAGTCTTCGGCCGACGAGATCTTCGGGTTTATAGGTCTCGGCGATGCCGGCCACGATCTGCCGCTGTTCCGCGCCCAAATCGATCTGAAGCTTGAGCAGCTTTTGGGCGCCCTCGACCTTTTCGGCTTTCAGGATGTGGGCCACGCGCAAGTCCATTTTCTTGAATTCATCGTAGGTGATGATGTCCATTTTTTCCTCCCTTTTTGTCCCTTCGGGTTTGGCCGTGGCGGCCGGATTGGCTTCCTCGACCAGGAATTCCTTCAAATCGACCCTGGGAAAGAGGGCGACGGGCGCTTTCATGCGTCGTCCGGCTTCGATCCCGTCAAAGGCAAAGTCGGCGAATCGGAGATCCTGGATCGACTCCTTTTCTCCCAGGAAATCCCATATCTTCTCCGACGATCCGGGCATGACCGGATAGACGAGATAGCTGGCGCCGCGGATCGCGGCCGCGGCCTGATAGAGAACGCGCGCCAACCTCGGCCGCTGGGCCGGGTCCTTGGCCAGCTTCCAGGGCTCATTGTCCGCCAGATATTTATTCACGATATTGATGAAAACCCAGATCTCCTCGAGGGCCCGATTGACGGCATAGCCGGAATAATGATCGAAGACGACCGCCCGGAGCTTGTCGAACTCCTCGCGGATTTTCCCGTCATCCAGCCGTTCTTCGGCCGTTTCCGCGAGCGTCCCGTGGAAATAGTTCTCGATCATCGTCAGTGTCCGTTGGACGAGATTGCCCAGGTCGTTGGACAGGTCCGAATTCACCCGGTGGATGAATGCTTCGTGCGAGAAATTGCCGTCGAGGCCGATCGGGATTTCCCTGAGCAGAAAATAGCGAAGGGGGTCGGGTCCGAACGGCTTGATGATGGCGTAAGGGTCGAGCACGTTGCCCTTGGATTTGGACATTTTGGCGTCGTCCTTGAGCCACCAGCCGTGCCCGAAGACGCATTCGGGGAGAGCGAACCCGGCGGCCATGAGGAACGCCGGCCAGAAGACCGCGTGGAACCTCAGGATGTCTTTCCCGATGAGATGGATTGTCGCGGGCCAGAATTTTTCGAAACGTTCGAGGTCCCAGTCGTAGCCGATGCCCGTCACGTAATTATGGAGCGCGTCGAACCAGACATAGATCGTGTGGCCGGGATCGCCGGGGACGGGGACGCCCCACTTGACCGTCGTCCTGGTGATGCTCAGGTCCTTGAGTCCGCCACGGACGAAGCTCGCGATCTCGTTCATCCGGCTCGCCGGGCGGACGAAATTCGGGTTCTTCTTGTAGAAGTCGAGCAGCGGTTTCTCGTAGGCCGAAAGCCTGAAGAAATAGCTCGATTCTTCGACGACGGTCGCCTTGACCTTGCAGTCGGGGCAGATTTTGTATCCCTCTTTTTCCAGGGGAACATCATCGGCGAGAAAGTGCTCGTTGGATACGCAATACCAGCCCTGGTAGGTTCCCTTGTAGATATCGCCCTTATCCATGAGCTTCTTGAAGATCTTCTGCACGCCCGACTCGTGGAACGGTTCGGTCGTGCGAATGAAAAAGTCATACGAGATATTCAGGGCTTTCCACAGGTCTTTCGCCCGTCCGACGACCATGTCGGCCAGTTCACGGGGGTTCAGCCCCTTTTCCGCGGCCGCTTTCTCGATTTTCTGGCCGTGCTCGTCCGTCCCCGTCAGGAAGAACACGTCGTAGCCGGCCATCTTTTTGAAGCGGGCGAGGGCGTCAGCGATGATCGTCGTGTAGGCGTGTCCGATGTGGAGCACGTCGTTGACGTAATAGATCGGCGTCGTGATATAAAATGTCGGCTTAGACTTCTTTGCCACCGAGCGTTCCTCCTCTGATCAGATTGATGGCTTCGGCGCGGGTCATGGGGTTTGTGCGGAACGACCCCCGGACCGCGGAGGTCACGGTGATGGACTTCGGCTTCTTGGCTCCCCGCATGGACATGCACATATGCTCCGCCTCGATGACGACCATCACGCCCAAAGGCTGGAGGTGCTCGTTGATCAGATCGGCGATCTGCTTGGTCAGGCGCTCCTGGACCTGCAGCCGCCGGGACAGGCCGTCCACGACCCGGGCGATCTTGCTCAGCCCGACGATTCGTCCTTCCTTGGGAATATAGGCCACGTGGGCCACGCCGGCGAACGGCAGCATGTGGTGCTCGCACATCGAATACAAGGGAATATTCTTGATCAGAACCATCTCGTCGTGCTTTTCGTGCTGGAGGGCGCAGAGATGCTTTTCGGGATTCTCCATGATCCCGCCCAGGATTTCGGCGAACATGTGGGCCACCCGCCGCGGCGTCGCCTTGATCCCGGGCCGCTCGGGGTCTTCCGCGACCCCTTCCAGGATGAGGCGGACCCCTTTTTCGATCTTTTCGAGGTCCATGGCCCTGGGCGTCGTTTTTATCTTAGCCATTTTCGTTCAGCCTTTTTTTCGAGAATTTCTCCAGTGCCAGGCGCAGGACGTTTTTCACGGGGAGGCCTTTTTTGCGGGCGAGGCTCAGACAATCCGAAAATTCGGGCTGAATATTGACGACTTCACCGTCGAGGGTCGAGATTTTGATCCCGACGGGTTCTCCCAGCAGCCGGATCTTTTTGATCGTCCGCTCCAGCGCCCGGCGTTCGACCGGATAATAGCGGACGCCGATCGAACTCGTCTCCTTGAACACGGCCGCGATCAGGGCGTCCATCTTTTCGCGCCCGGCCACGAGCGTCAATTGGGTCGCCAGGCGGTTCTTTTTCATGACGATGGGCGTGAAGTTGACATCGAGCGCGCCGAGCTCGAAGGCCAGGTCCATGAAGCTCCCCAGGATTTGGGGATTGGCGTCGTCGATCGTCGCTTCGATGACATGGACCTCGTTTTCGGACGAAAAGCGGGCTGCTTCGCCGTAAAAGATGCGTAGAATATTGGGCAAACCGTGGATGTCCCGGTTTCCCGCGCCGTATCCGATCCCCTCATACGTCAGCTCGGGAAAAGGAATGAATTTCTTGACGAGAGTTTTGACGATCGCCGCCCCGGTCGGCGTGACGAGCTCCGTTTGGGCGTGGGCGGAATAGACGGGAATTCCCTTGAGAAGCTCGGCGACGGCCGGAGGAGGAACGGGCAGGACGCCGTGAGAGGCTTTGACCCAGCCTTCTCCGACGTTGAGCGGAGAGCTGTAGCATTCGCCGACACGCAATTCTTCCAAGAGCCAGGAACAGCCCAGGACGTCGATGAGGGCGTCATCGGCGCTGGCTTCGTGAAGGTGGGTCTCCTCGAATGGACGGCCGTGGACCTTGGCCTCGGCCGTGAAAAGGTTTTTGAATATGGCCATCGCCCGCTCTTTGACGCCGGCGGAAAAATTCGATTTCCCGATGATCGCGGCGATGTCCTTCCATTTCCGCGCCTGCGAAGCGCGCTCTTTGATCCGGATATCGACTTTAAGCCCTCGGAAATGAGATCGCTCGGTTTCCTTGATAGCGATGCGGACAGGGAGTTTGAGCCCGGCCATCTTGGCTTTGAAACGGGCCGGCGCAATCCCGAGATCGAGCAGAGCGCCCAGGATCATGTCGCCGCTCAATCCGGTTTTGGCGTCGAAGTAAATGTATTTCATCTCGACGGGTCCTTTCGCCATGGCTCTTAACTCGTCTGAATACAATAGCATAATATCTTCGATTATTGTAGTGGCCAAATTCAGGTTCGGCTGACCGTAGTCCAGCTTACGGTTAGCCCAAACCCGCCTTGACTTGGCCAGGCAGAAATTATATATCAATAACTTATTCGAGGAGGATGCATGGCTGCGACAAAACCGGTTAAAAAGCTCCAAAAGAAAGAATCGAAACTCCCTCATGTCGATATCGGAATTCTCGGAGGGACGGGGCTCTACGAGATCGACGGCATCAGAGACGTCAAGGAATGGCGGTTGCGGACTTCGTTCGGCGATCCGTCCGACACCTATATCGTCGGGACTCTCGAAGGCCGGGAGGTCGCCTTCCTCAGCCGTCACGGCCGCGGTCACCGCCTTCTCCCGCAAGATATCAATTTCCGGGCCAATGTTCTCGGGTTCAAGATGCTCGGGGTCGAAAAGATCATCTCCGTCAATTCGTGCGGCTCGCTCAAGGAAGCGATCCGGCCCCGCGACATCGTCTTCTCCGACCAGTTCTATGACCGGTCGCGGCGGGTGAATACGTTTTTCGGCGGAGGGATCGCGGCCCATATCGGATTCGCTCAGCCCGTCTGCGCCGCGTTTTCAAAGTTCCTGTACGAGACCGCCGTCGGCCTGGGCGTCCGCGCCCATCTCGGCGGGACCTATATCTCGATCGAGGGTCCGGCGTTTTCGAGCCAGGCCGAATCGAGGATCTACCGATCGTGGGGCTGCGATGTCATCGGCATGACCGCCGCCACCGAGGCCAAGCTCTTCCGCGAGGCCGAAATCTGCTACGCGACGATGAACCTGGCGACCGACTATGACGTCTGGCACGCGGAAGAAGAGACGGTTTCCGTCGAGCTCATTCTGGAGAATCTGCGGCTCAACGTCCACAACGCCCAAGCCATTATCAAGAAAGCCGTGGCGACGCTGCCGCCCCACGCCGAGGGCGCTTGCGACTGCCAGGCCGCGCTCAAGAACACGATCGTCACGAATCCGAAGTTCGTTCCGGCCCCCCTTAAAAAGAGATTGAAGCTGATCATCGAAAAATACGTCAAATAAAAGGAATCGTCATGAGTCTCGTCATCGTCGGCTCCGTCGCTTTTGACACCATCGAAACGCCCTGGGAGCGGAAAGTCAAGATCGTCGGCGGCTCCGGCACGTACTGTTCGCTCGCGGCCAGCTATTTTACCCGGCCCAAGATCGTGGCCGTCGTGGGCCAGGATTTTCCGCGCGCCACGATCGGCTTTTTGAAAAAAAGGAAGATCGACCTCCGGGGATTGAAGGTCGTCAAGGGCGGCCTGACCTTCCATTGGCAGGGCCGCTACGGCCACGATCCCAACCAGCGCGAAACCGTGCGCACGGATCTGAATGTTTTCGAGAATTTCCGGCCCGAAATCCCGGCCTCCTATAAAAAGGCCGACATCCTCTTTCTGGCCAACATCGACCCGGACCTCCAGGAAAATATCTTTCTCCAAGTGGAAAAACCCAAGCTCGTGGCCATGGATACGATCAGCCTGTGGATTGACAGCAAGCGCGAAGCGCTCCTCCGCGTTCTGGAAAACGTGAACATCTTTTTCGCCAACGACGAGGAGATCCGGATGGTGACGGGGGAACGAAATCTCATCAAGGCGGGCAAGAAGATCCTCGGCCTGGGGCCGTCGCTCGTCGTCCTCAAGAAAGGGGAGCATGGGGCTCTCGTCTTTGGCCGGGACTTCATCTTCGGCATCCTGGCCCATCCGTGCGAGAAGGTCATTGACCCCACGGGAGCGGGCGACAGCTTCGCCGGCGGCTTTCTGGGCTATTTGGACAAGATGGGCGGTTTCAGCAAGAAGGAGATCCGGCGGGCCGCGGTGTACGGCAGCGTCATGGCCTCGTTCGCCATCGAAGGATTCGGCATCAAACGTTTTAAAACGCTCAAACCGCGGGACATTCGAACCCGCTTCGAGTTATTCAAGAAACTGGTCGCTTTTTAAAATCAAGGAGTGAGCCATGCCCGCAATCAAACCCCCGGTGGAGCCTTTTCGGATCAAAGTCGTCGAGCGGATCAGCAAAACCTTCCGACGGGAGAGGGAAGCCGCGCTCAAAAAAGCGGGATACAACCTTTTCAACATCCCTGCCGATAAGGTCTTCATCGACCTCCTGACCGATTCCGGGACCTCGGCCATGAGCGACAACCAGTGGTCCGGCATCATGATCGGAGACGAATCCTATGCCGGGGCAAGGAGCTTTTTCCATTTTGAGAAGGCGGTCAAAAATATCTTCGGCTTTGCCCATGTCCTTCCCACGCACCAGGGACGGGCGGCGGAGCGCATCTTGTTCGAAGGGCTGGTGAAGAAAGGGGACGCCGTCCCCAACAACATCCACTTCGACACGACCCAGGCCAACATCGAGATCCGCGGCGCGAAAGCCGTCAACCTCGTCGTCGATGAGGCCTATGACCCGGTTTTGAACGCTCCGTTCAAGGGCAATATGGACATCGGGAAGCTCGAGCGTTTCATCAAGACCAAAGGGAAGGCCGGGATCCCGCTGGTGATGACGACCATCACCAACAACAGCGGCGGGGGGCAGCCGGTCTCTTTGGACAACATCAAAAAGGTCAGCGCCGTTTGCCGTCGACACAAGATTCCGTTCTTCTTCGACGCCTGTCGTTTCGCCGAAAACGCGTATTTCATCAAGAAACGGGAAAAAGGATACGAGCGGAAATCCGTTCTTGCCATCGCCCGGGAGATGTTCTCTTATGCCGACGGCGTGACGATGAGCGCCAAGAAGGACGCCCTGGTCAATATCGGCGGCTTCATCTGCCTCAACGACGGCGCGCTCGCCGCGCGCTTGAAAAACATTCTCATCATCGGTGAGGGATTTCCGACGTACGGCGGACTCGCCGGGCGCGACCTCGAGGCCATCGCCCGCGGCCTGGAAGAGGGCGTGGACGAAGCCTATCTCGAGCACAGGACGAGCCATGTGGCCTATCTCGGCCGGCTTCTGGAGGAAGCCGGAATCCCGGTTTTCAAGCCCATCGGCGGCCACGCCGTCTATCTTCTCGCCGATCGATTTCTTCCCCACATTCCGCGCCGTCAATACCCCGGCTGGGCCCTGTCCGTGGCCCTCTACCGGGAAGCCGGCATCCGCGCGGTAGAGATCGGGGGGGTCATGTTCGGCAAGAAAGATCCAAGGACCGGACAGGAAGTTTTTCCCCGACTGGAGATGGTCCGCCTGGCGATTCCGCGCCGCGTCTATACCGCCTCCCACCTCGACGTCGTGGCCGACGCCCTCATCTCGCTTTATGGCAAGAGAGACGCGATCAAGGGCTTCCGGATCGTCGAGCAGCCGCCCCATCTGCGCCACTTCACGGCGCGGCTCGAAGAAATCAAATGATCACTTCTTCGGATACGCCGGCGCCGGCGGGAACGTCGCCGGGTTCTTCTTGATCTTCTCCAGCATGACCTCGATGGCCTTCTCCAGTTGGAGGTCGCGTCCGGCCATGACCGAGCCCGGATCGTTGTCGATGAAGATGTCCGGGTCGGCGCCGTGGTTCTCGACGATCCACTTTTGGTCGCGGCCGTAGAAGGCGTTGTTCGATTGTTCGACGGTCCCGTTGTCGATCGTCAGCTGCTGGTTGAGGATGCCGACGAGCCCTCCCCAGGACGTGACGCCGACGACCGTCCCCAGCTTGCGGGCCTTGAAATCCTCGACGAAGGCCTCGCCGTCCGAGCCGTTGTTCTCGTTGGAAATGACGACGTAGTTGCCGTTGCCGGTCGAGCCGGGGTATCGGAAGGGGACCATGCCGCGAAGGACGTTCTGCGCCGTTATCACCCGTTCGAGCTTGTCGATGAGGAAGTACTCCGTCCAGCCGCCGCTGTTGCGGCGCATGTCGATGATCAACCCGTCCTTGTAGCGGTAGGCGCGCCAGTACTTGTCGAACTCGCCGATGCCGCCCGAGTTCATGGCGTTGACGTGCATGTAGCCGACGCGGCCGTTGGTGGCTTTCTCGATCGCCCGGATATTGTTCTGGATCCAGCGGAAATACCGAAGCTGGTTGTCGCTGCGAATGGGGTCGATTTCGTAGGTCTTGGCCCCCTCCATGGTCGGCTTGCCGTTGACTGTGATTTTGATCTTCCTGCCGGCCGTGGTTTGGAGGAGCTTGAAGTAGTCGTCGCCGGCCTTAAGGGAGATTCCGTTGACGGCCAGGAGATAGTCGCCCTCCTTGACCGCGATATCTGGCCGGACGAGCGGGCCGACCAGATTGAGATTGATTTCGGTCGGGCCGTAGATTTTGTCCAGCTTGTAGAGGCCGGAGGTTTTATCGGCGGCCAGGTCGGCGCCGAGCAGGCCGGTGAATAGCGGCGATCCGGGCGCTGCGGCCGGGCCGAAGTCCCCGCCGCCGATGTAGGTGTGCGAGACGCACAGCTCGCCCACCATCTGGGACAGGACCCAGTTCAGCTCGGCGCGCGAGGAGAGATAAGGGATGTATGCCCGGTACTTCTCGCCCATGGCTTTCCAGTCGCGGCCGTGGAAGTTGTTATCGTAAAAAAAGTCGCGGTACCAGCGCCAGGCGTCGTTGAAGATCTGGTTCCATTCCTTTTGCGTATCGACCGTGTAAACCAGGCCGGAGAGGTTCAAGCGGTCGCCGACGGCCTTTGAGCCGAATGCCTTGTCGACGCCGGTCGTGTAGATATCATTGTCCTTGCGGATGATGAGCTGCTCGCCGTCGTTCGAGACGCCGAAGTCGCTGATTTTGTCGTTGAGGACGCTGTCGCGTCGTTCGGCGATGTCGTAGATATGAAGGTTCCACTTCGCCGTCATGTACTTGGGCCTGAAGATTTCCTCGTATTCGTTTTCCGTGAATGTTTCCACGGAGACCCACAGGACCTTGCCCTTGCCGGCCTTGAGGTAAAAGTCGTTTCCGGCGGGGACGGGCAGGGGATACGTTCGTTTCATGAGTCCGTCGATGTCGATGCGGAACGGCTCGGGCTCGGCTTTTTTGTCGACCTTTGTCCCGCCGTCCGCGGCGAAAGGAGGTTTCTCGCCGTCGCGGAGCTGGACGACCATCACCTGCTGGGGCGTGGCCAGGACGTGGTTGTCCTCATAAAAATCCATTTGGACGTCGAAGTTGCGGCTGGAAACATAGTAGAGAAACTTGCCGTTGGCGTCGAAAGCGGGATAGAGGTTGTCGTAGAAGTCGTTCGTCACGGCGAATTTCCTCCCCATCTCGAGGTTGTAAACGAAGATCTGGCTGTTGCGGTTGTACTGGACGAAGCTGTAGGCGATCCATTTGGAATCCGGGGACCACGTGTAGTCGGCCATTTCCCAGATGAACTCGTCGTTTTTCATCTGATTGGAGGAGTCGACCTTGACCAGCTTCTTGGTGGCGACGTCGACGAAGAAAATCGAGTAGTCCTTGTTGCCGAAGAGGATCTTCTTTCCGTCGGGGGACCAAGACAAACGATAGACGGCCTTGTCCAGTTCGGTGGTCATCGCGGTCCATTCACCGCCCGTGACGCTCTGGGTGTAGAGCTGGTAGTCGCCCGTTTGGTCGCTGAAGAAAGCGATCGTCTTGCCGTCGGGCGAGAGGGCGGGGTACATTTCACGCGTGCCGGGCGTGTTGGACAGGTTCTCGGCGGGCTCGCGGCCGGTGGGGACGCGGAAGACATCGCCGCGCGCTTCGAGGATGACGAGCTTTCCGTCGGCGGCGACGTTGACAGTATGGATGTAGTCGCGCGGGTTGATGACCTTATTGCGCAGGGCCCAGCGGTCCGAGGGCACCTGCACGGCGATTTTCCGGTCCTGGCCGGTCTTGGCGTCGTAGATATGAATGCGGCCGTCTTGAACGTAGACGATCGAGCGGCCGTCCGTGTTCGGATACATGACATCGAAGTCGCCGTAGTTCGTGACCGGTTTGACTTCCTTCGAGGCGAGCTTCTGAGCATAGAGATTAGAAATGCCGTTGCCGCGGTCGGAGACGAAAACCATCAGCCCGCCGATCCACATCGGATAGCTGTTCTTGCCGACGTAGTCCGAGACGGGCGTGTATTTCCCGGTGTTGAAATCGTACATCCAGATGTCCTGGTACTGTCCGCCCTTATAGCGTTTCCAGTAATATTCCTCGTTCCCCTTGCGGGTGTAGAGAAACTTGTGCTCCTCGGGAATGAAGCTGATCAGTCCGCCCCGGTCGAGCGAGAGCCGCTGCGGAGCGCCGCCTTTGACGCTCACGGAAAAAAGGTTGGGGTCGCGGCCGACGATGTTCTCGAACATCGAGCGGAAGATCACTTCCGTTCCGTCCGGGGTCCAAGCGATGACTTGGGCTCCCCCCGGGTGGTAAGTCAAGCGAGTCGGCGCGCCGCCTTCGGCCGGCATGAGATAGACGGCCTGGGCCCCGTCGTAAGCCGCGGTGAAAGCGATCCATTTCCCGTCGGGCGAGAACTTGGCGAAGGACTCCGTGCCGGGGTACGTCGTCAGGCGCATGGCCGTTCCGCCCTGGGCGTTGACGACCCAGAGGTCGGCTTCGTACGTGAAGGCGATCTTGTCGCCGTGGATGGTCGGATATGTGAAGAACCGGCCTTCTTCGAGGGCGAAACCGATGGTCGCGAGAAAGGCCAGCAAAAAAACGGCGGTTACGGATTTTTTCATGTTTTTGCCTCCATATCGACGATGCGATCTATTATACATGAGCCGGGGCCGGAGCGGAATTCCTTTTGAAACCGGATCACCTGGATTCCCAAGCCGGGCGCAAACTTTCAATGCGGATTTTCGTATAGAAATGATGGGTATTCTTGGAGAGGCGGCCGATTGGCCGGGGCATTGAATTTCATGGGAAAAAAGAGAATAATAATCCGATATCGTGATTCAAGGGGAACAACATGCTTAAAGATATCATCAAAAAAGAGATCCTGGAAACCATCACCAGCGCGAAGTTCGTCTTCACCTTCCTGCTGTGTGCCGTCCTCATCCTCCTCTCGGTTTACACCGGCCTTTCCAACTTCCGGGCCGACCAGAAGGAATTCACCGCGGCCGTGGCCCTGAACAAGAAAAACCTGGAAAACCAGTCGAGCTATCAGTCCCTGGCCGGCCTTGGGACGAAAATCAACAAGCCCCCCCAGGTCCTGGGAGCCATCTCCAGCGGCGTGGAGGAAGCCGTCGGCCGGGTGGCCACGGTCAATATCGCTTACGACCCGAACCTGGTCGATTCCAAGTACGAGAGCAACCCCGTGTTCTCGGTCTTCGGCGCGCTCGATTTGACCTTCATCGTCAAGATCGTGCTCAGCCTTTTCGCCATCCTCTTCACCTACGATGCCATCGTCGGCGAAAAGGAAAGAGGCACCTTGAAA
>Ga0187886_1000766_pt1 | contig 34634 bp, 23 predicted proteins | sample June2016WEW_20_1_FD_133001 | JGI IMG/M metagenome (GOLD analysis project Ga0187886, IMG submission 133001) | Peatland microbial communities from SPRUCE experiment site at the Marcell Experimental Forest, Minnesota, USA - June2016WEW_20_150 | ecosystem: Environmental > Terrestrial > Soil >...
ATTTAAAACCTATTTATAGTTTTAATCTATATTTTTTTAATCTTTGCCAGATAAATTACTCCAACCCAATGACTAACTATAACCGTATCTCATCTATCGATATTATGAGGGGACTAACCCTGGTCCTGATGCTGTTCGTGAATGACCTGAATATGAATGTAGCCCCAGCATGGCTCGGTTACCGCCCCGCTGATTTCGACGGAATGGGCCTCGCCGACTGGGTATTCCCCGGATTCCTTTTTATCGTAGGTATGACTATCCCATTTGCATTTTCCAGGAGATTCTCATCGGGTCAATCAACTTACGAAATAAGCCGCCATATTCTTACAAGATCCCTGAGCCTGATCGTCATTGGTGTCCTGATGCTTAACAGCGGAAGAGTCAATCCCGAACTGACAGGTATAAGCAAAAACTTATGGGCAATTTTAATGTACCTTGGTGTATTCCTTTTCTGGAACGATTATCCCGATAAGGAAAATAAATTTTTTACAATTACCGGACTCAAATTTACAGGACTTGCAATCTTTGTTTTCCTGATCTTCAAATTCAAATCGGGCCAATCGGAAAATAATGGTTCACTGGTCACCTCATGGTGGGGTATACTTGGACTTATAGGCTGGGGATATCTTGTATCAGCTTTCACTTATGTTCTCTGCCGCGATTCAATTCTTAAAACATCTTTATTCGCTTTGTTTTTTCTTGTTATGAATATGCTTTCCGACTGGAAATTGCTCGGCTTTCTGGACCCTCTCAAACCTGTCTTCGGAATAATTATTGACGGAAATGTACCCTTTATTGTTCTCTCCGGTCTGATCGGCGGACTGATAATTAAAAAAATACCGGTTTTAGATTTCAAAAAAATCATTCCAATCTTAATAGGACTGGGAGTACTTTGTATCATTTCAGGATTTATCCTCAGAAAGTGGTTTATAATCTCAAAAATTCAGGCTACTCCAAGCTGGGGAATGATATGCAACGGGATCAGCTTCCTGATATTCATACTTTTATACTGGATAATTGATGCCAGGGATAAAATAAGATGGACATCATTTTTGCAACCTGCAAGTGAGAACTCTCTTACTACATTTATTGCATCTTATATACTTTATTGCCTGATCTGGAGCTCAGGTATTCCTTTACTTATTTATAAACAATCGCATGAGCCTCTGATCGTAGTTGCCGGTTCTATAATTTGGGCCCTGTTAATGGTTGGATTAACTTCTCTTCTGGTACGACTTAAAATTAAGCTGAAAGTTTAGTGAGTTCCCTCTTTCGTGCTCATTGAATAGGGATAAGCGCCTTCCGAGGTACCACGGTTCTTTTCAGGTTGAGGGCCCATTCTGAAAATAATTGTTCCCCCTTTCAACAGTTGACCATGCCTGAAATAATTGTTATTTATCTTCTTGCCGTTAAATTTAATATCCTGAACATAAATATTTTCCTTACTGTTTTCAGGAGCTTCAATTATAAGTTTCCTACCATTTTCGAAGTTCAACGTTACCTTATTGAATAACGGAGAACCGAAAACATATTCATCGGTCCCTGGTGTAACAGGGTAAAAACCAATAGAAGAAAAGACATACCACGCTGAAGTCTGACCTGTATCTTCATCACCACAATAACCGTCAGGCGTATAATTATAGAGTTTATCCAGAACGTCCCGAATATGGTATTGTGTTTTCCAAGGTTGACCGGCATAATTATAGAGGTAGATCATATGTTGAATCGGTTGATTGCCATGGGCATAATTGCCCATATTAGCAATCTGCATCTCACGTATTTCGTGAATTACAACCCCATAATATGAATAGTCGAAAACAGGCGGTACTTCAAAAACAGAATCAAGCTTGGCAATGAAATTTTCCTTCCCTCCCATCAGGTTTACAAGCCCTGCAACATCCTGAAATACACACCATGTATAATGCCAGCTGTTTCCTTCAGTAAATGCATCGCCCCATTTATAAGGACTGAATGGCGATTGGAAAGTACCATCAAGGTTACGGCCCCTCATCAGTTTCCTGCCATCATCGAAAACGTTTTTATAGTTCATCGCTCTTTTTGCATACAGATCCATCTCATCTTTTGGTTTACCTGTTTCCTTCGCAATCTGCCAGATACAAAAATCGGCATAAGCATACTCGAGGGTACGAGCTGCATTCTCGTTAATACCAACATTATAAGGCACATATCCGAGATTATTGTAATAATCTGCTCCCAACCGGCCAACAGATGATACAGGACCAGAGCCCTTGGTATTCTTAATTATGGCTTGATACAGCGTTTCAATATCAAAACCCCTAATTCCTTTAATATATGAATCCGCAACTAAAGATGCAGAATTTGAACCGATCATACAATCGCGATGTCCGGGACTTGCCCATTCCGGAAGCCAACCACTCTCTTTGTAAGTATTAACCAATCCCTCCATAATATTGCTGTCGATGTCAGGATACATGAGCGTAAGAAATGGGAAAACTGCCCGGAAGGTATCCCAGAATCCGTTATCAGTGAACATATAACCGGGAAGAACTTCCCCGTTGTACGGACTATAATGAACAATCTCATTCTTGTCATTTATCTCGAAAAACTGGCGGGGAAATAATATCATTCTGTAGAGACAGGAATAGAATGTTCGCTGCTGATCAGGGGTACCTCCTTCAACATCAATCCGGCCAAGCTGTTTATTCCAGGCTTCTTTCCCCTCTTTTTTTATTGTCTCAAAATCTTTCCCTTCAGTTTCGCGGGTCAGATTCAGCATTGCTTGTTCCTGACTTATGAAAGATGAAGCAATTCTTACATTAATCTTCTCTCCTTTTTTAGTTTTAAATCCGAGAACAGCTCCTGCATGATCGCCTTCTTCCTCAAGATTATTCAGATTTAATGTATCCCCGTGCCATGTATGTGTTGATGTGAAAGCTTGATCAAAAACCGCAACAAAATAATTATGAAAATTTGCAGGTACACCTCCGTGATTATTGCGGCAATAACCTATGACTTTACGTTCGGAAGGAATGATCTTCACCATTGACCCTTTGTTAAAGCCATCCAATAGAATATATGAGGAATCATTTTCAGGGAAAGTAAAACGAAATAAAGCAGCCCTTTCCGTTGGAGTTAACTCAGCGGTAACATCATAATCAGCCAGATAAACACTGTAATAGTAAGGTTTTGCCACCTCTGCCTTATGTGAGAACCATGAAGCTCTTTCATTTTCACCAATTCTGATTTTACCTGTGACAGCCATAAGAGAAAAGGCTGCATAATCATTGATCCAGGGACTTGGCTGATGGGTCTGCTTTATTCCCATAATCTTGTAATCATTGTAGGTATAAGCCCACCCATCACCCATTTTTCGAGTCTGAGGTGTCCAGAAATTCATTCCCCAGGGTAACGCTATTGCAGGATAAGTATTTCCATTTGATAACTCATATTTTGAGTCGGTACCCATCAATGGATTAACAAGTTCAACAGGATCAAATATTGATTTATTTTCATGCTTCTGAATAAAAAATGTCACCAGGACAATTGCAACAGCTACCAATCCGACAATAAATCTTCTTTTTGATGTTCCGGAAATAAATTTCCCCATGCTCTTATTTGTTTGATCTTCAAAGTTCATATTGAAATTATTTGATCATAAATATAGGAATATATACTAAATATAAGTCTCCCCTCCTTTTGAAGGACTACCCTTTATACACATCTTTTTATAATATTGGTTTATAGGAGGTTAGTATAAAAGAGTGTATTATCATAACAGATTAATGCCGGAGAGGACCGAAAGTTAATAAATTAGCCCTTTGGCTAATTTTAGTGAGGGGCCCGACAGCAGGGGTGGAGATTCCAATAGCCACGATAACATCCGTGGTCAAAGTATAAGTTGATCTATCAACCCCGGAGTGGGTTGAATGAGGTTAAGTTATAAGATAATCCTCATTAAAATCCACAGAATGTTCTTTCAACAACTCTATTAATTCTTTCTTAAATGAAAAAATCTTGTGGCGTTCTCTTTGGTTTTCAACATATCTTATGAGCTTAGCCTTTGAAGAAATATGGTATGTGAAACTACTGTAACCAACCTGCCATCCGGTAAAATGAGAAAATAACTTACTATTTTCCAATATCATTTTATGACTAGCGAGCTTAATATCCTTAACAGCATAGGCAGGGGCAATAGTCGGATGAAGGTAAGTAATGATATGAATATGATTACTTGCTCCTCCGACAATGTATGAATGACAGGATTTGTTTTTCAGGATTCCAGCTATATATGAGAAAAGTATGTTTTCATTCTCAGATGTGAGAAAGGGAGTATAGCCATAGGATCTAAAAACTATTTGATATAGAATCTGGTTGTAAGTTGACATATTTATTCTTTTAGCAGCGAATATAAATTTACGAATTTATATGAAAGAATAATTGTAACGAATCGAATTTTTACATCGATTTTCATCAAATATGTCTTAGATCAATTAGAATTCAACACCGCCGGTGTTGGATAAGGTCATAATACAACAACCACAGACGTGACTGTGGCTATTGGAATTTGACGCCTTCAGCGTCATATATACTAATACTCCTCATTCAAAAGGAGAGATGTGTATAAAGGGTAGTTTGAAGGAGGGGAGACTAATTTAATTAATTATTAGTTAATGATTTATAGACGAAGCATTATTTAACTAATATTTTATTTCGAATAACCTGATAATACCAGTTTTTCAATTTTCTGAAAGACCATTTCTGGTGTCAGCCAGATCATACAGGCAAAATCCAATCTTTTACATTCACCTTTCCCATAAATTGTGCATGGACGACAGGTCAGTTCTTCGTCGGGTATACGAATTGAAAAGCTTTCAGGTTGCATCCAGGCTGCAAAACCACATAAAGGATCAGTTCCTCCCCAGATTGAGATGACTTTTATTCCCACCAAGGCTGCCATATGCATGTTAGAAGAGTCCATCGAAATCATCATGTCAAGCTTGCTCATGAAGATCAACTCTTCATCCAGACTCAGTTTCCCGACAAGGTTGGTAGAACCTGCAATTCTACACTGAAGAGAGATAAGTCTTCCTAAATCCTCATTTCCTCCAAAAAGCCAGAATCTGCATCTATGGTTTTTTCCTATAAGCTCGAGGAGACGGACCATATAATTTTCGGGCCACATTTTCAATTTATGTTTTGCATACGGTGCTACCCCAATGTTCAATAAACCTGGTCTACCCGATAATATTCCGGTTTTTAAACTTACGTCCGAAGATGGAACCACCCATTTATCTTTTGCAGGAATTACAGGAAACCCTGCCTTAGCAAAAACATCACAATACCTTTCCACCGAGTGCTTCAGCCTGATTTTTTTCTTTCCTGTAATCATTGACCTCTTCTCGCTTCTCCCTTTATCTACTACAGCTACGGGGACACCGGTAAGTCTGAACAAAACTCGCAAAATCTTAGATCTTAGAACATCATGCAGATCAATTACATAATCAATTTCAAACTGTCTGTTAATGTCTTTAAACAGTCGAATCAATCCCGTGAACCCTTTGTGCCTTTCCTTTAAATCAGGAAAAAAAAGATCTAGTCCTATAATTGAAGAAAAAAATGGTTTGAAGGCATCTCTTGTAAGCAGAACTAATTCAATTTCAGGATATTGATTCCTCATCCCTTTTAAAACAGGAGTAGTAAGGGCTACATCACCCATAGCTGAGGTTCTTATAACAAGCAGTCGCATTTCAGTATTTTTCGTACGATTTTTCCTCGATTAGCCCCGAAGAGGTTTTAATATTGATCTCTCTTTTCAGTTCCGATCTCTTATCGTTTTTAATATATACTGCTCTTGCAATAGAAATAAAATCGTTGCTAAAGTCCTTCTTTCTTTCAAAGTCACGGATACGGTCCTCAATATCCCATAATTCACAATTAACCTGATACAATGCTAAATATAAAGGATCTTTTGTGCTAAGGATGGGGGATGAGACTTTAATAAGTTCGGCGTATTCTTTCTTCAGGTTAATAAGTTTAGCCTTGTCCTTGATCCTTTCAAGTTTTATCTCGATAATAGTAAGCTTATCAATTATCTCACCATTTGATACTTCGATTTTCATATCAGGATTTATTATTACTCAAAAGTAACATCTTTTTACTTTTAAGATATACCTTATATCTTTTTAAAAAACTTCACATAACCGCTCTTTAAATCCACCTCCCCATTTTCTTTTTACCTCTCCCCAACCCCTCCCCCAAGAGGTAGGGGCTTGGTTCTTAGAATATTTATTTACTCTTCTTAGCTGATAGAGTGTCTGAGATTATGAGAAGTTTAGCATCCCCCGCTCTCCTGGGAGCGGGGGACGGGCGGGGGTGAGGCTGGTAACTAATACGGATCCACATCAACTGCAATCTTAAGCGCTGAGGCTCCTTTTTCTTTTTCCAGCCTGCCAATTACCTCAATAATTAATTGTTTGGCTTTTGCTGGGGGTTTTTCTCTTTCAATTTTTATAAGTATTGTCTTGATATACCACAACTGCACCCGTGAAATAACAGGTGATTCCGGGCCTAAAACCCTTTTCCCAAATATAGTTTTAAGCTCACTTCCAAGAATATTTGAGTAATAATTTAATTGTGTTTTGTCTTTATGCTTAATATTGATTTTAATCATACGACAGAATGGCGGATAATTGAAGGTTATTCTTTCCTCAGCCTGCATTCTGAACATGCTTAAATAATCATGGCGGAGTACCAGTCTGATTATTTTATTTGCTGGATCAGATGTCTGAATAACGACTTTACCCTGCTTCTGTCTTCTTCCTGCTCTTCCGCTGACTTGTTCCATTAGTTGGAAACTTCTTTCATGTGCCCTGAAATCAGGATAGTTTAAAAGGTTGTCGGCATTTAATATCCCTACTACGGTAAGATTCTCAAAATCAAGACCTTTCGAGATCATTTGTGTCCCTATAAGTATATCGATCCGTCGCTCTTCAAAAGCCCTTATTATTTTGTTAAAAGAATTTTTATTTCTTGTAGTATCCTGATCCATTCTGGCAACTTTTGCTGCCGGAAAAACGATTTTTATCTCATCTTCAATTTTTTCTGTCCCGAAGCCTCTGGTCACCATTCCGGAAGAATGGCAGTTTCCGCATTTCGCAGGCATGTCGGTTGTGTAACCACAGTAATGACAGACCAGCTTACTGATTCCCTTGTGATATGTCAGGTTAACAGCACATTGAATGCAGACAGGTATCCATCCGCATTCTGAACATTCGATATAAGGAGAAAAGCCTCTCCTGTTTTGAAAAAGAATTATTTGTTCCTCTTTACCAAGCGCTGTATCCATTGCCTGAAGTAATTCAGGAGTAAAATGAGAAACCATCAGTTTTTTTCGATACGCTTCGCGGGTATTGGCAAGTACGATTACAGGCAGTGTAATAAACCCAAATCTCTCTTTTAATTCTGTTAATCCGTACTTTCCTTTTACAGTGTTATTATAACTTTCAACCGAAGGAGAAGCTGATCCAAGGATAGTTTTTGCCTTATGCAGAGCTGACAGCATTATTGCAGAATCCCTCGCATGATATCTTGGTGCCGGATCTTGCTGTTTATATGACCCATCGTGTTCTTCATCCACAATAATTAGTCCAAGGTCAGAGAAAGGCAGAAAGAGAGAAGATCTGACTCCCAAAATGAGCCTGTAACTATTTGCCGGATCATTTTCTGCAACCCTTTTCCAGATTTCAGCTTTCTCGGGATCACTGAACCTGGAGTGGTAGACTCCTGTAACTGCTCCAAAATGCTTTTTAAGCCGGAGGATTATCTGAGTTGTAAGAGCTATTTCGGGGAGCATATATAGAACCTGCTTCCCCTTCTTCAATTGTTCTTCTATGAGGTGAATATATATTTCAGTCTTTCCACTTGAAGTCACACCATGTAGCAACACAATATCTTTTTCCCGGAATTGGGAAATAATTGATCCATAGGCCACTGACTGGGCTTCACTAAGTTTCTTTATCGGTTCCTGATAACTGTAACTTTCAGCTATTCTGGAGACCGGTAGAGAAGCTGATGTCAGTATGCCTTTATCTACAAGAGCTTCAATGATACCCGGAGAGGAATGAGTTTCGGACAAAAGCATTGATTTGCTTATTGGTAAAATTTCCGACCCGGTTGTATAACCTGTAAGTCTTATATAAGATGAAAGAAGATCCTGTTGTCTGTGAGCTTTTTTAAGCTTATCAAGAATTTCATTTAACTCTTTCTCGGTAAATTTTTCAGAAAGTTTAATGAATGTCTCAAGTCGCGGTTTAAAATTATTGAGACTTATTTCGGCAGGTATGGCAGCTTTCATCACCTCCCCTTCGCTGCATAAATAGTACTCCGATATCCATTGCCATAATTTGAGTTGTGACTCATTAATCGAAGGGATCCCGTCAAGTACCTTGATTACAGGTTTGACGTTTTTAACATCTGGTGATTTATCATGAACACTCCAAACAATTCCTGAATAGAGCTTTCGTCCTCCAAACTGAACAGTAACCATCACTCCTGATCTAACATCTTCCAGAATATTTTCAGGTATCCTGTAAGTGAATCTTCCTCTAACTGCAAGGGGCAAAATAATATCAGCAAACCGGTTAATTGTCATCTGTCAAAGCAGAATGCAAAGTAAGAATAAATTGAAGAATTCAATTCGATTTAACAAAACTTGACATGACTGTCAACAGATGGTCCCTTCTGATTGGCTTGATAAGGCAGGCATCACATCCGGCTTCAAGAATAATATCTTTATCATCTTCAAAAAGAAAAGCAGTCTGAGCGATAATTGGAAGGTTTTTGCGGATTTTTCTGATCTCTTTGGTTGCTTCAATCCCATTCATTTCCGGCATTTGCATATCGAGGAGCACAACATCAATATCCGGAATGGTTTTTATTATTTCTATAGCCTCGAAACCCGATCGTGCAGTAAGGATAGTAACTCCGGTATCTAATAGTATGCGGTTGAGGTAAATCAGAACATCCTTATTATCATCGACAAGAAGGCATTTTCTTGAACTCCAGTCTATTGGCTTTAATACCTGTTCTTTGTTCACTGAGGTTACTTTTGCCTTTGTACTACCTGCTGGCCTGTAAGGAATTGAAAAACTGAATTCGGAACCCACTCCTTTTTCAGACTGAACAAAAATTTTCCCTCCCATTCTTTCTATAACCTCCTTTGCGAGGGTCAGTCCGATACCAAGCCCTTCAAATGGACGATGATGGCCATCAAATTCCTGTCGGAATTCTTCAAATATTCTTCCAAGGTTTTCCTTGTTTATCCCAATACCTGTATCCCTGATTTTAAAAACAATATTCTGATTTTCTAACATATAAGAGAATTCGACTGATCCCTCAAGGGTAAATTTCACTGCATTATCCATGAGGTGATTTAGCACTCTTTTAAGCCATATCCTGTCTGTAAATATAAGATCTCCAATATCTTCAAAATGATTTTTAACATTCAGGATTATAGACTTTTCGTTTCGTCTGATAATCTGTCGGGCTTCTTCAATTATCTCATTAACAATTGTACTCAGGGAAGCCTCTTCATACGTAATTTCAATCTGTGAACTTTCAAGCCGTGACAGGTCAATAATATCACCAATAATCTGAAGTAATTTTTCACTGTTGTGGTTAATATGTTCAATATATTCCTCTTTAACTTCATTAGGTAAATTATTTGTAAGAAGCAGGTTTGAAAATCCTACAACACTATTCAGAGGGGTACGGATTTCATGTGAAATATTTGCCAGGAAGTTAGATTTTAACCTGTTACTGGCTTCTGCCCCAATATTTGCATTAATAAGATCCTCATGAACCTGTTTCAATCTGGTAATATCGCGCGAAATGGTAAGTGCCCCAAGAACCTCTCCTGTATCGCTCCTGACTATAACCGACCTGCTTGACAGATTTATATAATGCCCGGCTTTGTGTCTTAGCCTAAGTTCAGTTTCAAAGAATCCATTATTTACCAGTGCCTGCTCTCTTCTTAATTGATAATCTTTATCGTCAGGGTGGATAAGATGGTGATGAGTCAAAGAATTATAAGAATCTCTGTCATAACCGATCATTGAATAAAAAGCTGAATTAGAGTATCTCAAATTCCAGTCCCTGTCGTAGAAAGAGATACCATCATTAGCAGATTGCACCAACATTTCATAGAACTTATCAGACTCAAAGTGTTTTTTTGTGATCACTTCTTTATTAATTACCTGTTCACTCTTTGATTTCTGTAGGTCACTATTGATATCCAAAATCTGCTTGTTTCTTTCCAGTAACTCCCGGTTAACTCTTTTTAGCTTTATAGAGAAAAATATTATTATGGAGCAAATTACGACCAGTATTGCCAGTAAAGTCAGTATCCATTGACTTAAAGGATTAGACAGAATTACTTCTGAATTAAAAGAAAGTGATAAACCCTTAGTAATGTAACCAACACCGAAGTAAGCCAACAGGCAAGCCCAACCTCTTCTGATCATAATTAATTACCCAATGAATTTATAAAACCAATAACTTTCACAAAAACAGGACTTGTAATTTTAATAAAAGCATTTATTCCCATTTTGAAAATTTGTAGTTTCATCTAAAAATATTTATTGTGAAGCCCCATTTTAATCCACCGGCCAAATGAATGAATTTTGCTCATTTAAAATATGATTGAACACAAATATAAATATTCAAAATGGCACTTCAAGCTGAATATATATAAAAAATGCTAAATTGCAGTCAGGTATTTAATATTTGCTCTGATAATGCGATTTAAATTCTGAATTACCATAAGTATGACAGTAAGTTTGTCAGAATTAAAATTAATAATCAAAAAAATATTTTAGTGGTGATGGAAAGAAATGATAGCCAGTATTCTGGAGGCAGAAGATATAAAAACGAGGATATAACAGTTTTTTGGAAACCATCGGCATGTGTTCATGCTTCCTACTGTTACAGGGAGCTTATTGAAGTTTTCGATCCAAGCAGGAGGCCATGGGTTGATATGAACGGGTCCACAACTGGCAGAATTATTGAAGTTGTAAATTTATGTCCTACTGAAGCTCTTGCATGGAAGTGGAATGATGAAGAAAAAAACGGGTCTGTTGGCAGTGATCAGCTTAACCATATTAAGTTCAGAAGACCTGAACTTATGAATATTAAAGACCCGAATATCGAAGAACAACCTGTTTCCGTGAAGGTAATGGCTGACGGACCAATTGTGCTAAAGGGCAATTTTACTCTTGTCTATAACGGGAATAAAAAAGAAGTTCATGATAGTATTATCTCAATTTGCCGTTGTGGAGTAAGCGACCATATGCCATTCTGCGACGGGCAGCACAGAAAATCTGGTTTTATTGGTTAATAATTCAGGTATGGAAGATAATAAAGAAACCAAATCTCAGGCAATTATTGAAGTAATAGAATTCGGACCATTGAAAATTACCGGGAATTTTTTACTGAAAGATTTGAATAGAGATAAGGAAGATTCTCCGGGTGAGGTTCGGCTTTGCAGATGTGGTAAATCACAGAATAAACCCTATTGCGATGAATCTCATAAAAGATAAAAGTGATATTTGACCAGATATTTCATGTATGAAGTAATTCTAATTATTTCTACTTAATATAAATGGGGGTAATTCTGGCAGAGATTGAAACATCCTTAACGAGAGACAACATGATAGCAATTCTGCACTTTCTCATAAGTAGCCCAGCATTTATTTTCTTCCATCAATTCCCAGATGACTTCAGCAAGCGACTCTTTTAAGAATTTTTTATCGCAATTAGTCAAGACCCATTTTCTTACTTTAAACCTTTTATAACTTATATCGAACTCATTACCATAAAGGTGAGGACTATTTTCAGATGCATTTGAATTGTACCTTCTCAGAGTCTTCACATTGTCAGTTTTCCTGGTCATTGATGTTATGAAAAACCTGGCTCCTATTAATCCCTTCTGTGAAGATTTTTCCCTGAACCTTCTAGCAATCTCGTCGAGAAGAATCTTGCTGTCTTGAGTAATGAATGGGTAACTGAATGTCATTTTCCCAATTATATATTCTTTCCCGCTTTTGACTATTACTAACTTCCCCTCTGAAATTCTTCTCTTCAGTTCATTTTCATCTTTGCAGACTTTAATTCCTTTTAATTTTGCTTCGACTGAATAATCTACAATTTTATCATTTAGCTTTCTGCTGAAATCCTTTTGTTTATAATCTAAACACCGGGTACTGAAGAAGGAGAATAACTTGTTCCTGCTATCCTCCTTAATAATAAAATAGCTTGAAATTGTAATGAAAAAAACAACAGAAAAGATTTTCAATAAAAAAACGAGACGCAACTTATTGAATTTCATTATTTTAAAACCTTCGCGACCAGGTCAGCTGCTTCTCTGAAGGAGATAGCTGAAAATACTGCAAGCCCTGAATTATCAATTATTTTTTTTGCTTCTATTGCATTTGTTCCCTGTAGTCTTACTATTACAGGCACTTTTATTTCCCCGATTAATTTATAAGCCTCAACAACACCATTTGCTACCCTGTCGCATCTGACAATTCCACCGAAGATATTAATAAGTATTGCTTTCACGGCAGGATCTTTAAGAATGATACGGAAGCCGGCTTCAACTGTTTTTGGACTGGCCCCACCGCCAACGTCAAGGAAGTTTGCAGGAGATCCACCTGAAAGCTTTATAATATCCATAGTTGCCATTGCCAGTCCTGCCCCGTTTACCATACAACCAACATTGCCATCGAGTTTTACGAAATTTAAATTATACTTTCCTGCCTCTACGTCTATAGGATCCTCCTCATTTAAGTCTCTCATTCCCAAAAGTTCGGGATGTCGGAACAAAGCATTATCATCAAGAACCAGTTTGCAGTCGACTGCTAAAACTCTGTTGTCGCTGGTCTTTAATACAGGGTTAATTTCAAGTAATTGAGCATCACAGGATATGAAAGTCTCATAAATGCCTGAAAGAAACTTCTGCATATTTTTAAAGGCATTCCCAGCCAATCCCAGTTTAAAAGCGATATTGCGTGTCTGAAAAGGCTGGAGTCCGATTCCCGGGTCTACTTCCTCAGTAAAAATAAGGTCAGGCGATTTTTCGGCAACTTCTTCAATAGACGTACCACCTTCTGGAGAGTACATAACAATATATCTTCCAATGTCTCTGTTCAGAAGAATACTAATGTATAATTCGGCTGTTTCAGTTTCTCCTTTATAAAAAACATCCTGTGCAATGAGGACTTTGTTTACTTTTTTCCCTTCAGGGCCCGTCTGAGGAGTGATCAGACTCATACCCAGCATCTGGCTGGCGATTTTGCCAACATCTCCGACAGATTTTGCAAGTTTAACACCCCCGCCTTTCCCCCTTCCTCCTGCGTGTATCTGTGCTTTTACAACGAAAAATTCAGAACCGAATTTTTCCCGCAATTGTTCCGCTATGGTAACCGCCTGGTCAGGAGTTTCTGCAACAAAACCTTCCTGAATGTCAACGTTGTAAGCTTTTAGTAAAGACTTACCCTGAAATTCATGAACATTCATTTTATGAAAGTTAAATTAAATACCCACCTTTTATTCATAGAATACACTGATCGCAAAATAACAACAATTAACAGATTATTTAGTTATTTTCGCATAAAAAGAATGCGTAAGCTTCTCAACCGGGAACTTGAAAGAAAGACTGTGGACCAGTTCAGGAAAACTGAAAAATCGCCATTTATTATTGTCCTGGATAATGTAAGGAGCCAAAGTAATGTTGGATCGATTTTCAGGACTGCAGATGCGTTCCTTACCGAAGCTATATACTTATGTGGGATAACTTCCAAACCACCTCACAGGGAGATACAGAAAACTGCTCTTGGAGCAACTGAATCTGTTACCTGGAAATATTTTTCTGAAACCGCAGATGCTGTAAGTGAGCTTAAAGATAAAGGGTACAAAATTATTGCTATTGAGCAGGTTGAGGGATCAGTATATTTGCAGGATTTACATATCGAGAATGACCAGAGATATGCCCTTGTTTTTGGTCATGAGGTAAACGGAGTAGATCAGAAAATTTTAAACAATTGTGATCTTTGTGCAGAGATTCCGCAGTTCGGTACAAAACATTCATTCAATATAGCAATAAGTGTTGGGATAGTGTTGTGGGAGCTGAACAGGAACTTCATCCCCCTTCCCCCTTCTCCCAGGAGAGAAGGGGGTAATCAGCAATAGAATAAATTGTAAACCCCTCCCTCCTGGGGGGGTTGGGGAGAGGCAATCGAGAGCAGTGTGAGGGTTTTGGATATAAAAAGAAGGCCACTCTTTTCAGAGCGGCCTTCTTTATGTTAATATTAATTCCTATTGAACCGTAGATTTAAAAGTATCATCGTTGAAGAACTTTGCAAATTCAAGGTCAGTCTTTGCATAAGCTTTCCATTCAGCTTTAAATCCGATTGCTTCACGTAGGTTGGCGAGCATGTAATTCCTGTCATCAAGACGAGCTCCGATAACAGCTTTAAGATATGATGGCTTTCCGCATTTGCAGAGGTCTTTCATGCTGTCCAGAGTTGATTTTGCTTTGTTAACATCACCTTTCAGATATTGAGCCAGAGCAAGGTTATAGCAAGGTTCAGTGCCGAAGTCGTTAACAGCTTTATCATATTCACCTTTTGTTATTGCAATAACACCCAGACCCCATTTTGATTCAGGAGTTGCTGCTGTCATCGAATTGAAATACTCTTCAGCTTTAGCTAAATCGCCTTTTACAAGTGAGCCAAAACCAAGGTTATTCTTAACTACATCATTATTCTCAATAGCTTTTGCCTTTTCAAATGCTGCAATAGCTTCATCGGTTTTGTCTAAAGCCATATAGGTACAACCAATGTTATTCTGTGCACGGAAATCTTTTGGATTATTTTCTGCTGCTGCCTGATAAAACTTAAGTTGTTCGTTAAGGTCTTTAGTAAGACTACCAGCACGTAACATTTCCTCCAAATTTAATATTTTAGGATCTGCTTTCATCTGTGCAAGTATTTGCTCATCAGAGCGACCAACGACATCAACATTGACTGCCAATTTTGATCTTCTCAGTTTGGGAAGGACGTCAGTTTTAAGAACTTCGAATGCGGCTGACATATTTTTGATTTCTTTATTACGAACATCAGGATCAGAATACATTGAAAGAACACGGAGAATGAGGTCCTTATCCTGAATAGTTGATTTTTCTACTTCTGATTTAAACCCATCCCAGTCTTCCGGAGTAGTTTTTTCATCGAAAAATCCTGCAGCTTTCGCAGCTTCTATTTTATCGAATTCCTTCTTTATAAATTTGTCAGCTGTTGCACCTCTCTTTACTGATAATGGCTCATTAATTTTCATTGACCCGTCAGGAGACGCAAATGAACTGACCTCGGTGTTTTTTAACTGACGACTGGAATCAGCACTTACATTTTTAATGTATTCTTTAAGAAGTGCAATGTCTTCAGCTTTAAGTTCTTTACTACTAATATCCGCCTGATTAATCTGATAGTGAATATCTGCTAATTTATTCTCAGGATTAATTCTGACATATTTATCTTTCATTGTAATTGGCTTGCCTGCTTTCTCAACCAGTGTTGAGGTAGCAATTACACCATCGGCAAGTTTAATATCATCAAAATCAAGACTTTGAGTGCCTCTTACAGCTTTTATCTTTAATACCAGTTGTGACATTTTCATGGCATCCTTGTAAGGAATGGTACTGGTATAGGTAAAATCACCACCCTTGGTTGTAATTACCTTATTATTAGCCTGAACTTTTTCTCCCTGAAGAACCTGAACTTTTTCAAAAGCAGTTTCGCCACCGACATAAATGAGAACAGGAGTAGCTGTAACAGTTGTTTTCTTATCAAAGTACTTGGCAGGGAAGGTACCTTTAATTGTAACCATAACTACACCAGCATGCGTTTCTAGAACTTTAGGAGTAACCTCATACTTAACTAAGTTGGAGTTTTTCTTCATCTTATTCAAACCGCTGCAACTTGACATAACAGCTGCGGCCAGGATAAGGATAAAATAGCTTCTGAATTTTTTCATAGTTTAAAAGTGTTATTCGTTTAAGATTCCGTGTTTGTGTGTTAATAATGAAAAATATAATAAATTTTCTAACTTAAGTGCAAATTTACAATAAAATAGTCACAAATTAAGCAAATTAAACAAAATAATATAACTATCTTTAATGAATAACAATCTTTTTATAATTTGTAGTCACACAGGTTATTAATGTCCGGTTACATAAATAATCCCCATTAATTCACCTGTACATTGTAAAAAAAAATAATCCTAATAGTTTTAACTATTTTTTGTGGAAATCATCTGTTGTATGCCTAAAAATGTCAATTTTGATATATCTACAATTCCTTTAATTTATAATTGATAGATTTGATACAAAGGTGAACACTCTTTAAATAATAAGTGTTACATAATTCTTGGAATAAGTTACACCATTCACACATTTGATATCCTACATAATCAGTTAATTTCTGTCTTTTTTATACCACTATCCATTTAAAATGATTACAAAATCACCTTATTCACACCAACAGGATAATTGTCAAAAAAAATAGTGTCGATTATTTTTGAATAATGGTTTTCATTGGCAACGAAATCTATCTCATTAATATCAATAACAAGATATTTGTTCTCCGGATTCTGCCTGAAAAAAGAAAAATAACTATCCTGGATTTTCTGAAGGTAATCTTTAGTTATTGATTGCTCATATTTACGTCCTCTCCTTTCAATATTCTGAAGCAACTTTTCCGGATTAAGATGAAGGTAGACGTAGATATCGGGTTTAGGAAGAGACCCGTAAATAATATAGAAAATCTGCCGGTATAGATTATATTCATCTCCTGAAAGCGTTGAAGCAGCAAACACCAGCGATTTCATGAAGTAATAATCTGCAATCGTAAAAGACTTAAATAGATCCTGAGGAACCAGCTCTTCCTTAAGCTGTTTATATCTGCTTGCGAGAAATGAAAGTTCGAGAGGAAAAGAATATTTTTCAGGGTCGTTATAAAACTCAGGGAGGAATGGGTTTTCAGCAAAATGTTCAAGAATAAGATGTGCATTGAACTGATCTGCTATCCTGCTGGCCAGGGTGGTTTTCCCCGCACCGATATTACCCTCTATAACTACATAATTGTATCTGATCTTCATTCCTGAAAACTGTTTTAATTTCAATTAATCAAATTTAAAAATTGGAAGTGGAATAGCAAGTAAGCAGGGCCCGTAAAAGATAAAAAAACACCCTGTCATGACTGAAAAGTCATGACACCCCTCCAGAAGGAGGGGAAATCGTTGGTAATCAATAGACTGATTTTCTTCCCCTCACAGGGGGATTCCCCGTAAGGGGGAGGGAGCCTTATCCCCTAATCATAACTTATTCTGATTTTCTTCAGGATTTCTTTTTTCATTCTCATGTCTCGGCGGACGAGGAAGGAGTTCTTTTCTCGATAATTTGATTTTTCCCGATTTTTGATCGATGTCAATTATCTTAACTTCAACCTCCTGCCCTTCCTTCAGAACGTCTTCTACTTTGTTGACCTTTTTCCACTCGATCTCAGAGATATGAAGCAGTCCGTCTTTGTTAGGAAGTATCTCTACAAATGCTCCGAACTGAACTATTGTCTTAACTTTTCCTTTATAAACCTGTCCTATTTCCGGAACTGTAACAATTTTTTTCACCCAGTCAAGTGCTGCAGTTATAACTTCAGCGTTTTCGCCAAAAATATTGACATCTCCATGACCATCAATCTCTTCAACAATTATTGTAGCGCCAGTTACTCGTTGTATTTCCTGAATAACTTTACCACCAGGACCAATAAGTGCACCGATCAGTTCTTTAGGAATGGTAAGCATTTCAATTCTGGGAGCATGAGGTTTAAGTTCCGGACGCGGTTCTGCAATAGTCTGGCTCATAATATCCAGAATATGTAATCTTCCCGCTTTGGCCTGGTTGAGAGCTTTTGTGAGAATTTCGAAAGAGAGGCCTTCCACTTTGATGTCCATCTGTGTAGCTGTTATTCCATCACGGGTTCCTGTCACTTTAAAGTCCATATCACCAAGATGATCTTCATCACCAAGAATATCAGAAAGAATCGCATATTTTTTTGTCTCTTTATCAGTTATGAGACCCATTGCAATTCCTGAAACAGGTTTCCTTAATTTAATACCAGCGTCCATCAGAGCAAGCGTTCCGGCACATACTGTGGCCATTGATGAGGAACCGTTTGATTCCAGAATATCTGAAACAACCCTTATAGCATAAGGATTTTCATCGTCAGAAGGCATCATATTTTTGAGGGCGCGGTGTGCAAGGTTTCCATGACCAATTTCCCTTCTGCTTAATCCGCGGGCTGCTTTAGCTTCACCTGTTGCAAATGGCGGAAAATTATAGTGGAGGGTGAACTTTTCCGAACCCTTATTCAATACATCATCGATGATCTTTTCATCTAATTTCGTGCCCAATGTAACTGTTGTAAGCGACTGGGTTTCACCTCTTGTAAACAATGCTGAACCATGAGTGGCAGGAAGCGGATCTATTTCACAGATTATCTGCCTGATCTCATCGGGTTTTCTTCCGTCGAGACGAATATTATCATCGAGGACCAGTCTCCTGGATGCCTCTTTTAACACATCGTGGTAGTATTTTTTAACTAGTGCTTCATCAACAGGATTTTCTTCAGAATACTGACCAAGGAATTCCGTAACAATAGCTTCGAAAGCATCAATACGTTTATGCTTATCTGCTGTCGATGATTTTGCAGCCAAGTAGCATTTTTCATAAGTTGCTTCCCAGACTTTTTTCCTTAGGTCTTCATCATTTATTTCGTGGCAATACTCTCTCTTAATTGTAGTGCCCAGCTCTTGTGCAAATTCCATTTGTGCTTTGCAGTGGAGTTTAATAGCATCATGGGCGATTTTAAGAGCTTCCAGCATTTCTTCTTCTGAAACTTCTTTCATTTCACCTTCAACCATAAGGATATTGTCATATGTGGCACCTACCATCAAATCTATGTCAGCTTCCTTAAGCTGAGTGGCAGTCGGATTGACAACAAACTTTTTGTCGATCCTTGCAATCCTTACTTCCGACATAGGTCCATTAAAAGGTACATCAGAAACTGTCAGAGCCGCTGAAGCTACTAAACCAGCAAGTGCGTCGGGAATTATGTCCATATCGGCCGATATAAGGCTGATTGTAACAAAGGTTTCAGCGTGAAAATCATCAGGAAAGAGAGGTCTTAATGCCCTGTCAACCAACCTTGAAATAAGAATTTCATAATCCGAAGGTCTGGCTTCTCTTTTAAGAAATCCACCAGGAAAACGTCCCGATGAAGCATACTTTTCTTTGTACTCAACTGACAACGGCATGAAGTCTGTATCTTCCTTTGCCTCCATTGCCGACACTACTGTAGCCAGCAACATAGTCTTCCCCATCTTTAACAAAACAGAACCATTGGCCTGTCTGGCCATCCTGCCTGTCTCAAGGGTTATTATCTTCCCGTCACCGAGATCAATAATCTTCTCTTTTACTTTAAACATTATATGTGTGATTTATTATAATTGAAATTACAAAATAATTTAAATAGTATGAAAAAAGGCAATTCAGAATTGCCTTTTTACTCTATTTACGTAATTTCAACGCTTTTATGATTTCGCGATAACGATCAATGTTTTTAATTTTCAGGTAGTCCAAAAGCCTTCTTCTTTTCCCGACAAGTTTAATAAGCGCCTGCTGGGTACTGAAATCTTTTTTGTTCTTTTTAAGATGTTCTGTAAGATGATTAATCCTGTACGAGAACAGCGCTATTTGGCCTTCCGCAGTACCAGTATCGATTTCAGATGTTCCAAACGTTTTGAAAAATTCCTGCTTTTTTTCAGTTGTTAAATACATATCTCTAATTAAAATATTATTAGTCCATAAATAGATTGAGTCTCCAATTTTGGAACGCAAAAATAAGGCTTTTTTATGTAAATAATCAAACAATTGGCTTTTTTTTTACTAAGTTCTTGAAATATCTATTTTTACAGGAACGAAAATGTGCAAATAATTATTGTTATCGCTTCAATACAAAGACTGAAAAATGATACCAAACGTTGCGTTGAATAGTGTTATCGTTCAACTATTTGTCAAAGGAAAACGAGCTTTCGTCAAAAAAATGTTCAGAGTATATCAAAAAAATGAGTTTTATCAGAGTATTTAACCCATTCCTGGCCCATTGATTTACCTCACCCTAAACCGAGGGAATCGAGTTCGCCAAAGGCAATCCTTCTCCCTTTCTTTATCTTATGGCTCCAGAAGAATCTCATCATGATCCTTTAACTTTTTCCCCAGGCTTATTATTTTACTGCCTATACGGCAATTAAGGCATTTTCTTTTTTTGCAATATTCATTTCTAAGCTGTATAAGTGCCTGGGAATAAAACGCCGACTCTGCAATAATCCCTGCTGATTTCCATTCTGATATTATAGTATTCTCTTCAGCATTTATTCCTTCAAGAAAGGACAGGGCTCTTTCACTAATATTCTGACAATCTCGGCTTTGGCCATAGACAAAGATTATAGGGATAACTGCATTGATAAGAAATATGTCGGTGGCCTGCGATCCTGTACACTTTGAAAAATTCCTGCTTTTCTTACCAAAGACAAAATGATCGTCCCAATAACCAGAAGCAGTTACTTCAAACAACTCTTTAATCTGTTTTATATCAGTTGCTTCTAGTACTTTAGAAAAAAGTCCGCCGGCAACAGAAAGCAATGCAGCCAACTGCGATAATCTGACAGTCGGAAAATTCGACGGTCTCAATCTTGAGAATTTCCATATCCAGCCATGTAAAGGCTGAAGGGAGTATTTTGCTGAAAAAATTGTGTACTCTTTTAAGAGGTTGCGATAATATTCATCAGAAAGTGCCTCCTTAAAAAGTCTTTCTTCAAGCATACCAGCTGTTCCAAACAGAAGAGCCTCAATCTGAAATTTGTTGTCCGTATGTTTGCGGATTATCCTGAACGGGAGTGCCCTGGCGAGCATCTCAAAGGGCCCTGTATTAACCCTGAATCCAAAATAGCGAGTGAGTAATCTGTAAAATGTCTCTTCCCAGTCATTTCCGGTTTCAGAAAATATTTTCAGGATTAATTCTGATTTGGTCTGAAATCTTTCAATTACAAGAGAAATAAGCCAGTGGCGCACCAGAATGTCATCGAGCTTCTTAATATCATCCTGGCATGCTATTATATATGGATTATTAACAAGGGTTGAATATTTCTCGTAAAAAAATGAATCAAATTTTATTTCAGCAGTAAGTATTTCTTCTCCTTTTGAATTAAAAACACGTTTATCGTTTTCAGCAACAATGTGAAGGATAACATTGTTATAAGCCGGATCATTCTGGTGTCCGTGATTATCAAAATGCGATGACCTGGTATGTATTTCAACGTTCCCGGCCCAAACAGTGCCTGCGACAGAGATCCTGGCATTGAAAAAATCCGGGCCTGAATCGCAGTTATATTCACCCGGATTCAGGACAATAATTTTATTCATTTCGTTGTCAAACAACTTATCCGGATCATACAGACTATATTTCCACAAGTAATGAAGAAATTCCTCTTTCATTTTAGCACGAATTAGATAAACAGCGAGAATATAAATTTATGAAAAAAGGAAATATAGCGCAAGGGGAAGTTCAACTTATTTTAATACTGGAAGATATATAAGATTGCTTCGTCTCCCGATTTCATCGGGATCCTTGCAATGACCAAGGAATCAAGATAGTTTTGTTTAGGGATTGAATGTATTATGATAGAGTACTCGGTTGTTGCGAGAAGTGAAACGACGAAGCATTCCGATGGAACAGTAATCGTATATACTTAAAACCGGGTTCTGGGATATTCAGATCAGGTTATGCTGGTGGAGATATCTTTCCATCTCAACCTGGATTTCTCTAGCCTTTTCTCCGGCGACCTTATCGAAGTTTACACCGTTATCTGCAAAGATAATTCCTCTTGAGGAGTTAACAAGAAGTCCGCATTTGCTGTTAATACCATACTTTGCCACTTCTTCAAGACTCCCTCCCTGAGCTCCTATCCCCGGGACAAGAAGAAAATGATCAGGTACTATCTTCCGTATGTTTTTCAACATCTCGGCACGTGTTGCACCAACAACGTACATCATATTATTAATAGTACCCCATTTTTGTGAAACAGACAATACTCTTTCGAAGAGTTTTAGTCCATCTTCATTGTGATACTGAAAATCATCAGCACCTTTATTAGAAGTAAGTGCCAGAAGGACAACCCATTTTTCATCATAAGACAGGAACGGCGTCACAGAATCTTCACCCATGTATGGAGCAACTGTTATTGCGTCAAATGGCATATTTTCCAGAAAAGCTTTTGCGTACATTTTTGAAGTGTTGCCGATATCTCCACGTTTTGCATCTGCAATTACAAAGATTTCCGGATAATATGCCTTTATATACCTGACAGTGGATTCGAGCGATTTCCATCCTTTTGCTCCAAAGCATTCATAGAAGGCAACATTTGGTTTATAAGCCACTGCATAATTATGAGTTGCATCAATTATACGTTTGTTGAATTCAAAAATCGGGTCTTTTTTCTTTAGAAGAGAAGAAGGGATCTTTTCCATTTCAGAATCAAGCCCGATGCAAAGAAATGAGTGCTTTCTGACAATGTTTTCAAATAAGATTGTGTGATTCATTATCAACAGTTTTAGATATTGGTCTCTTTTAAACGTTCGGAATTTTCTGCCATCTGCAGTTTGTCGAGAACCTCCTGGATATTACCATCAAGGATTGAGGGAAGGTTGTAAATTGTCAGGTTGATCCTGTGATCGGTCATTCTTCCCTGCGGATAGTTGTAAGTCCGGATCTTTGCAGAACGGTCCCCGGTTGATACCATAGTCTTTCTCCGATGTGAGACTTCATCCAGATATTTCTGGTATTCAAGATTATAGAGCCTTGTTCTAAGCTCTTTCAATGCTTTATCATAGTTTTTAAGCTGGGACTTTTCATCCTGACAAGTAACCACAATACCTGATGGAATATGAGTAAGGCGAATAGCAGAATATGTTGTATTTACCGACTGACCTCCGGGTCCAGAAGAACAATAGGTATCTTTACGTATATCTTCTGCTCTGAGGTCAATATCAAATTCATCAGCTTCGGGAAGCACGACTACTGATGCAGCAGAAGTATGAATTCGACCCTGAGTTTCAGTTTGTGGTACTCTTTGAACACGATGTACTCCGGATTCATATTTCATTATTCCATATACACCATCGCCAGATATACTTAATACTATTTCCTTGTATCCACCTGCAGTTCCTTCAGATACATTATTAACTTCAACCTTCCATCCTTTTGTTTCAAAGTACTTACTATACATTCTGAAAAGATCTCCTGCAAAAATACTTGCCTCATCACCTCCTGTTCCCGCCCTGATCTCCATTACTGCGTTTTTATCATCCTCAGGGTCGGCCGGAATTATCAGCATCTTGATTTCCTCTTCCATCTCAGGAAGATGCAATGTGAGCTTATCAAGTTCCGCTTTAGCCATCTCACGCATCTCTTCATCCTTTTCGGTTGCCAGCAGTTCTTTGGTACTGGTTATATTATTGAGAGCCAGTTTATATCTTTCATACGACTCAATTATCGGAAGGAGTTCTTTATATTCTTTATTTAACCTGACATACTTCTTCATATCCGAGAGAATATCGGGTTGAGTGAGAAGATCTCCAACCTCAACAAATCGAGATTTCACACCCTCCAGCCTCTCAAGAATCATGTTGTTTGCCATAGCCTAATGAATTTTCAGGGTGCAAAGATAATAAGAAAATTTATGAAAAAGGTGTGCGGTATGCGGTATGCGGCTTAGTATTCAAAAGTTCCGAATTCGGAACTTATAGTCAACCTTTTCTTTTCAGATGCTTCACAATGTCCGATAATTCTGGCCTCAAGATTGAATCCGGATGCAATATTTATGATTTCTGAAGCATTCTCATGAGCAGTATAGATCTCAAACCTGTGACCCATGTTGAATACCTTGTACATCTCTTCCCAGGCTGTTCCTGATTGTTCATGAATCAGTCGGAATAAAATTGGCAATGGGAATAAGTTATTTTTCACAATATGCATCTTATCAATAAAATGCAGGACTTTTGATTGTCCCCCGCCTGAGCAATGCACCATGCCATGAATTTCAGAATGCATGGTTTCAATTATCTTTTTTATAACAGGTGCGTATGAACGTGTTGGCGAGAGCACCAGTTTCCCTGCATCAGTATTTAAACCAAATATCGGATCCGTCAGTCTTAACTTGCCAGAATAGATGAGATCATAGGGAAGAGTTGTATCAAGGCTTTCAGGGTATTTTGAAGCAAGATATGGTGCAAAGAGATCGTGACGGGCCGAAGTAAGTCCGTTACTTCCCATACCACTGTTATATTCCTTCTCATAACTGGTTTGTCCGGAAGACGAAAATCCTATAATTATGTCTCCGTCTCTAATATTGTGGTTTGATATCACATCGGTCCTTCTCATCCTTGCAATAACTGCTGAGTCTACTACAATGGTTCTGACAAGATCGCCAATATCAGCAGTTTCCCCTCCTGTTGACCATATGCCGATGCCGAGGTTCCGTAACTCTTCAAGCACATCCTCAGTTCCATTGATTATCTCAGAAATAACCTTTGCCGGAACATGATTTTTATTGCGCCCGATTGTTGATGACAAAAGAATATTATCATAAGCACCAACACAAATAAGATCGTCGAGATTCATTACAATGGCATCCTGTGCTATTCCTTTCCATACCGAAAGATCGCCTGTCTCTTTCCAGTAAATATATGCAAGAGATGATTTTGTACCGGCTCCGTCAGCATGCATTATATTGCAATAATCTTTGTCGCCACCGAGAATGTCTGGTACTATTTTACAGAATGCATTAGGATACAAACCTTTATCAATGTTTTTTATAGCAGCATGTATGTCTTCTTTTGTTGAAGAAACACCTCTTCTATTGTATTTTGATTCGATTGGCATAGTGGTTAAATAAGACCACGAAGATAGAAAAAAGGATGAAGCACAAAGCTTTATTTTACCTGATTTTTACCATTATTATACACCCATTCGACGGCTTGTATCAGAAGTTTCCTGAAGTTAGGGTTCTCGAATGTTGGTACATTGTAACCACTCTGAAGTTGTTTAATTTCTATTTTTTTGGTGGCTCATAATCTGTTCTTAAAACCTTGAACTCGGTTCTGCGGTTTATCTGGTGAGCAATTTCTTTCTGTTCATCATTTGGAAGGCTATTGACAAACTGTTCTGTAAGTTGTATACCTGCCTTGAGGAATGGAGACTGTGCAGCTATATCCGCATCAACAAATTTCGGGCTTGATTTTCCATAACCTTTGGCTGTAAGTCTTTCCAACACAATTCCTTTGCTTATAAGGTAGTCGACAACCGATTGTGCCCTCTTCTGCGAAAGAATCAGGTTATACTCCTCAGTATTCCTTGCATCGGTATGCGACATTATCTCAATTGTTACATTTGGGTTATCAAGAAGAGTCTCGACCAGCTTATCCAGTGAAACCATCGATTCAGGTCTGAGGTCCCATTTGTCAAAGTCGTATAAAATATTAGGCAGCTCAATTGGCTTATCGATTGCAGTAAGCAGTATAGTTACCATGAATTCGCGACTCTTATCCTGCCCCTTGGTTGTCTCTTTCTCTTTTCCGTTAAGGTAACCTTTTTTTGAAGCAAGGAAGATATAGTCAACTTCGGCTTTGAGAGCAAATTTAAAATCACCTCCGGTACCTGTTTCGGCTTGAAGGTTCGATCCGTCGCTGGCAATGAGTTGAACAAGAGACCCGGTAATTGCTGAACCTGTTTTTTCGTCTTTCACCAGTCCTGAAACATTAAATTTCAATGGTGGCAACTCAAAAGAATACAATTCATCATTCCCTTTTCCCTTACGGGTTGAGCTGAATATTCCCTTTTCATTTCCATCCTCGAACGCAATACCAAAATCGTCAGCAAAACTGTTAATCGGGGGTTTCATATTTTGAACAACCCAGCTACCATCGGGCTGGGGCTTTGCTTTGAAAATATCAAGGCCACCCATTCCGATCAAATCATCGGAGGAAAAATATAATGTCCCATCTTCCCTGATATAAGGGAAAAGTTCATCTCCGGGAGTATTTATATCCGGACCAAGATTAACCGGTTTTGACCAGGCATCTCCCGGCCTGAGCCTGGTTACTTTCCAGATATCCTTTTTACCAAAACCACCCGGAAGATCAGAAACAAAATACAATGTCAAATTGTCTTTTGATAATGAAGGATGTGCGGCAACAAGCGAATCCGGCAGGATCCCGATATTTTTAGGAATACTCCATTTGTCGCCTGTTCTTTTTGAATACATAATCATGCAACCCCTTTTTTCACGTTTCCCTGCTTCACACCGTGTAAAATAGAGCTCTTTATAATCGGAGGAAAAAGAAGGGGTTCCTTCTTCGAACTCACTGTTAATAACTTCGACGGGTACCGGAGTGCTCCATTTTGATTTCTTGTCAATACGACTTTCGAAGATATCTGTAAAATTTTGACCGGTTGCGCCGTGCGTTTTTTTACCAGTTGCACCATCGCGTGAGGATGTGAAATAGATCAATCCAAAATCATCGCGTCCATATGCCGGACTGAAATCTGCCTCTTTTGAGTTTAAATCTTTAAGTTCTTCTATCTTATATGCTTCAGGGTTCCTGAGCCATTCATTTGCCAGTTCACAGGCTCGTATCTCCTGGTCGGCTCTGGCATCTGATGGCGCTATCTGTTTGTATTTTTTGAATTCATCAATTGCCGGCTGATACTTGCCGTTTTTTTTCATCGATTCTGCAAGCCAAAACTGTGCATCAGGTTTTGAAGATGATGATTTCACTGCAAGTTTATACCATGTTTCAGCATCTTTTGGATCATTAGTGAGCCTGTAACATTCTGCAATCATAAATACAAGTTCGGTTCTTGTATTTTTATCTGATTTTTTCGTTTTGGAATATGCATCCTTAAACAGATCAATCGCATCAAAATACTCTCCGGCATAGTATGAGGAATAGGCTTTCTCAGATTTTCTTTTCTGACCTGTAACCTCCGGAGAAGCTATAATAATCAATAATATAATGAGTAGTAATAATTGTTTCATGATTCAAACCTTCAATTTGACCATAAAAGTAATCAATTTAAGGAATATTGATAATCATAATAAACGCTCTGCCTTAGAAATTATTATGCCGATGTAAGTACCTTATGCCTCTCTTGTTGGTTTGGTCTCTCCTCAACCCCTCCTCCTGGAGAGAGGGACTAAGACAATACAAATCATTTCGTTATCCCCTTCTCCCGCGAAGCGGGAAGGGAGCAGGGGGATGAGGCTAAAATAAAAAGGATTCCTAATTAAGGAATCCTTCTACTCTAATTATTTAATAAACTAATCAACCTTTATCTTGTGAAAAGCAATTCTCTGTATTTGGGGAGGGGCCATATCTCATTATCCACGATTAATTCAAGCTTGTCGATATGAGTACGGATATCTTCCAGGAAAGGTTTAACTTTACTTTCATAAGCTAATGCTTTTTTATAAGAATCTTCGATAACATTAGCTTTTCTTCGTTCCTCGATCATATCATTTACCAGTTTTTTGATATTTGAAATATGATCTGAAATAGTAACTATCACTTCTTTGCGGGCACCTGCCAGTCTCTCAAATTCAAGGTCGTTAAAGACTTCCTTAAGACCTTTTACATTTTCAATAAGAGTTGTCATGTAAGTGATGGCTGTAGGAACAATGTGATTGATAGCAAGATCACCAAGAACGCGGGCTTCGATCTGGACTTTCTTTGTGAATTTCTCATATTCAACCTCGACACGGCTCTCAAGTTCTTTATCTGTAAAAACACCCGAACCAATGAGGACTTCTCTGGATTGTTTGGTTAAATACAGGCTGATTGACTCAGGTACACTGGCAATATTACAGAGGCCTCTTTTCTTCGCTTCCTTATGCCATTCCTTACTATAGTTATCGCCTTCAAATAGCACTCTCTCCGATTCTAAAATATATTTTTTTAGCACCTGGAAAATGGCCTCATCCTTGTTTCTTCCCTTTTTAATAATGAGATCTACATCTTTTTTAAATTGTGTCAACTGGTAAGCAACTGCGGCATTGAGGACAATCATTGAAGCGCTGCAGTTTGCTGAAGATCCTACAGCCCTGAACTCAAACCTGTTGCCGGTAAAAGCAAAAGGAGATGTACGGTTCCTGTCAGTATTGTCGAGCAGTATTTCAGGTATTTTACCAATTCCAAGTTTAAGTTCGGTCTTTTGCGCCGGAGTCATTTTCTTATCTGTCACTTTCCGTGTTATATTTTCAAGCATGTTTATAAGGTAGGTACCAAGAAAAATAGAAATTATTGCTGGAGGAGCTTCATGACCTCCAAGCCGATAAGAATTTGACTCATTCATTACTGATGCTCTGAGAACTTCATTGCTATCATTGACAGCCTTAATAACATTTACCAGAAATGTAAGGAACTGAAGGTTTGTCTTTGGATTTTTCCCGGGAGATAAAAGGTTAATCCCGGTATTTGTCGCCATCGACCAGTTATTATGTTTTCCTGAACCGTTTATTCCTGCAAATGGTTTTTCATGAAATAAAACTCTGAATTTATGCTTGCGTGCAACCCTCTTCATAATATCCATAAGCAACTGATTGTGATCAACTGCAAGGTTTACTTCCTCGAAGATCGGGGCACATTCAAACTGATTTGGGGCCACTTCATTATGACGGGTTTTAACAGGAATCCCTAGTCTATAAGCCTCACACTCGAAATCTTCCATAAAAGCCATAACTCTTTCCGAAATAGATCCGAAATAATGGTCAGAAAGCTGCTGATCTTTTGATGACTGATGACCCATCATGGTCCTTTCAGCAAGTACCAGATCGGGTCTGGCATAATATAATGCTTCATCAACAAGAAAATACTCTTGCTCACAACCAAGTGTAGCTATAACTTTATTTACATCCTTATCAAAATACTGGCATACATCAACTGCAGTCCTATCAAGTTCCGATAGAGCTTTCAGAAGTGGGGCCTTATAATCAAGTGCTTCTCCGGTCCACGAAACGAATATTGTTGGTATACAAAGAGTTGTTCCGACAATAAAAACAGGTGACGAAACATCCCATGCAGTGTATCCTCTTGCTTCAAATGTATTGCGAAGACCTCCGCTCGGGAAACTTGAAGCATCCGGTTCAGACTGAACAAGAACTTCGCCAGAAAAATTTTCAACAACTTTTCCGTTGTCTCCAAATTCAAGGAATCCATCATGTTTTTCTGCTGTTCCATCGGTAAGTGGGTGAAACCAATGAGTATAATGTGTTGCTCCTTTACTGAGAGCCCAAGCTTTTAGCCCTGTGGCAACCTGGTTAGCTTCCTGCCTAGTTAATGATTTTCCTTCAATAATAGCGCGTTTCACTACCTTATATATCTCCTTGGACAGGTAATGCTCCATTTTAGGAAGGTCAAAAACATATTCTCCGAAGTATTCGGAAACATTTTTTGACTGCAATTCAATTTCAAGAGGTATTCTGTTGAATAATTCTTCTAATGCTTTAAATCTTAATGTCGCCATAATATAATTTTAAAATAGTTTTTTTATTTGCAGGTGGCAATTATACATAACTTTTCATGAAATATCTTAAAAAAACACTCTTTGTTTAAAAATTGTGTGCATTTTTAAAAAATACTCCCTAATATTTGACTTTTATTTAAAATTTAGAAAAAATAAAAAGGTTTCCAAAATGAAAACCTTTTTATTATAACTGATGTGTAGTTTGAATTTTTAATTATCGTAATAAAGCGCAAATTCGTACGGATGAGGACGTAAAGACAATTCAGAAATTTCATTTTTTATTTTATAATCGATGTAGGTTTCGATTACATCGTCTGTAAATACCCCGCCTTTCGTAAGGAACGTACAATCTTTTTGTAATGCCATCAATGACTCATAAAGAGAACCTGGAACATTTTTAATCCGGGCTTTATCTTTTCCGCTAAGTTCATAGATATTTTCATCCAACGGTTTGCCAGGATCAATTTTATTTTCAATTCCATCAAGTGCAGCCATTAAGATAGCAGTAAATGTTAGATAACCGTTACAGGTAGGATCCGGACAACGGAACTCAAAGCGTTTGGATTTCGGATTGGTTGAATACATGGGTATTCTGACAGCGGCAGATCGGTTACGTGCAGAATAAACTAAATTAACCGGGGCCTCGAAGCCTGGCACCAATCGGCGATACGAATTTGTTGTGGGAGCTGCAAATGCAAGTAGTGCACCTGCGTGTTTTAATATTCCGCCTATTGCCCATAAACCTTCCTGAGACATTCCGGCGTATCCGCCTCCGGCAAAAAGATTTTTACCTCCTTTCCATATCGAAAAGTGAACATGCATTCCGCTTCCGTTATCCTGAAAAATAGGTTTAGGCATAAAAGTCACTGTTTTCCCATGTCGTAAAGCAACATTTTTAATAATGTATTTGTACCACATTAATTGATCGCTCATCGTTAAAAGGTCTGTAAATTGCATATCAATTTCACTTTGCCCACCTGTAGCTACTTCATGATGATGAGCTTCTACCTTAATACCAATTTTTCGCATTTCTTTTACCATTTCGGCTCGTAAATCACTATAAGTATCAGTAGGACTTACAGGGAAATATCCTCCTTTGTAACTGGGTTTATATCCAAGGTTAGGTTCTTCAATACGGTTTGAATTCCAGGCACCTTCAACCGAATCAATATGGTAGAAGCCAGTATTCTGTTTCTGATCAAACCGAATCTCATCAAAAATGAAAAACTCTGGTTCTGGTCCCACGTAAGCTGTGTCTCCAATACGGGTTTTTTTAAGATAAGCGGCTCCTTTTTTGGCTATATCGCGTGGATCACGGGTATAACTTTCCAATGTAATAGGATCAAGAATATCTGCAATTACACTGATAGTAGGTTCCTTAAAAAATGGGTCAAGTTTAGCAGTCGAAGGGTTAGGAATTGCAAGCATATCGGACTTGTGAATGTCTTGCCAGCCTCTGATCGACGATCCATCAAAACCTAAACCTTCTTTAAAAGTATCTTCATCCCATAAATCAATGGGATAACAACAATGTTGCCATGTTCCAAGTAAATCAACAAACTTAAGATCCACCGTTTCGGCTCCATGTTTTTTTGCAAAATCTAAAAATTCTTTTGGTGCCATAAGAAATGTAATTATAGGTTATTATAAATAATTATGTATAAATAGATTTTCTAATGTATTTGATTCTATAATATAAAAGTCAAAATAATTTATGCTCTATAAATAAAAAAACGGAATTAAGCCTTAACAATTATGCAAAAGTAGTTATTTTTTAATATATACCCTATTTCTTATATGTTTTTTTGATTTTTTCTATTTTTTTAAGAACATACCCCTGTTTTTTTATCCTGTTTTAGTTTTTTTTTATGATTTTTAATGATATACCCCATTTTTTAAATCATCTTCAAAAAGAAAGTATATTTAAAACTGCAATTATCAATTTCTATAACCAATCATTAATAGAGCCTTATAAACTCCTGATCGGCATCACGTTCTGCCCTCTTTAACTGATCATAAAATGTTTTTTATAATCAAGTTCTCCAGATGACATTATCGGCAATAATTGTTTTAGTTTCGTACTTTTCGGAGAGACCTCTAAGATTTTTCGACATCTCAGCTAATTTTGAAAGTTAAAATATTCCAGATATCTTCAATTGATATCTTCTGCCATGTTATTTGAATAATAATGAATAAGTTAAGAATATAAGAATTATTAAGTAATCGGCAATGAATAATAGTGAGTTGTCCTGAAAAAGCTCAGTAGAAATAAGAGAAAGTCAAACCTGCCATATATGCTTTGATTTTCGTTTTTCTAAAATACTCTAATACTTTCGATTACAGAGCCACTAACAATTTTATACCAGGTCAGAGTTTTAATGAAAATTTGTTATATTTGTCGCCTGTATTAAAAAGGGTATATTTCTATTAATTATTAAAGAACATATTACATGTCAGCACTTCAATTTTTGCGCGAGAAAGCCGGAGTATTGGTTGCGGGATTAATTGGTTTTTCACTTTTCCTTTTTGTGGTAAGTGATTTCTTCGGAAGAGGAAGAGGCCAGAGAATTAAGCAGAAAAAGTATTATGAGATCGGCCAGATTGGTGGAGAATATATTTCATATCAGGATTATGAATTAAGATTACAAAACCTGTTAGAGATATATAAATTATCAGGAAGATCGAGTGTTGATGAAGCAACTAATGAATCATTAAGGGAGCAGACTTGGCAACAGATGGTAAGAGAAAAAATACTGGAATCCCAGTATAAGAAGCTTGGCATAGGCGTCAGCACTGAAGAGGTCGATGAGTTGGTTCTTGGAAACAATCCCCATCAGATAGTTCAGCAATTATTTACTGATCAGAAGACCGGAGTTTTTAACAAATCATTTCTGGTTAACTTTCTGAAACAGACTGAAGTTGACGAAACAGCAAAAAAATACTGGTTATTTTTTGAAAACGAGATTGTAAATGACCGGATGAATACTAAGTACAATAGTATTGTTTCCAAAGGTTTATTTGTTACGTCAAAACAGGCAGAGTTTGATAAAAATCTTTCTGCTAATACTGTTGATTTCAGTTACGTTCTTAAGAATTATGCCTCTGTACCTGATTCTTCCATTAAGATTTTTGAAAGTGATATAGAGTCTTACTATGCAAAAAACAAAAATAACTTTAAAAGAACTGCATTAAGAGATATTGAATATATGACATTCGATGTTGTTCCCTCCGAAGATGACATTAAGCAGTCAGAACAATGGATAAATAAAACGAAAGAAGAATTCGCTTCTGCACCTGATCCTGTTCAATTTATTAATCTCAGCGCAGACTCAAGATATGTCGGATTTTTCATTCCGCTAAGCAGTGTTCCTGAAAATCTTAAGGAATTTGCGAAGAAAGAGGATCTCACAAATATTTTCGGACCTTACATTGAAGCTGGTTCATATAAATTAGCCAAACTGATTGCAGTTGCTGACAGACCCGATTCAGTTCATGTTCGTCATATACTATTATCGACTAATAAGACAAAATCGTTGGAAGTCGCAAAACATGAGGCTGACAGTCTTATCAAATTAATTAAATCAGGTACTCCGTTTGAAGCTCTTGCTTTGGCTAATTCCGATGATCAGGGTTCGGCAAAGATTGGTGGTGACCTTGGTTGGTTTCCTGAGGGCAGAATGGTAGTGCCTTTTAATAATGCATGCTTTACAGGGAAAAAAGGCGAAATAAAAACTGCTGAGACCAGCTTCGGTATTCATATAATAGAAATCCTGGCACAGTCTAAAGACACACGGAAATATAATATCGGATTTATTGACAGGAAGATTGTACCTGGTTCTTTAACTAATCAAAAAGCATATAGTGAAGCAAGTCAGTTTGCCGGAACAAATGATACATATGAAAAATTCACAAAAACTATTGCCGAAAAGAGTTTGAACAAGAGAGTTGCCAATAGTATAGGTCCCCAGCAAAAAACGTTACCTGGACTTGATAATCCGAGATCTCTGATAATGGCATTATTCCAGGCAGAAAAAGGGAAGATTATTCTCGACAACAGTCAACAGGCAGTTTTTGAAGTCGGAGACAAGTATGTTGTTGCTTATTGCATTAAAGCACAAGAAGATGGAATTGCTGCACAAAAAGATGTTGAGAATGATATTAAGTTCGCTCTGCTAAAAGACAAAAAAGCTGATCTTATTTCTGCTGAATTCAATAAAAATAATAACTCAGGAAAAACTATTGAGGATATTGCACGGACGATGGGACTTACAGTGCAAGAGGCTACCCAGATCAATTTCAGATCGTACACAGTGCAAGGTGCCGGCACCGAACCGGCATTGATTGCAGCTGCATCTGTTGCAAAACAGGGAGTAGTCACCGGTCCGGTAAAAGGTACTAATGGAGTCTATATGCTGACCGCCAATAATGTTACTGCATCGCAGGGTGAAGATCTTAAATTATTGCAGAACAGGTTGAAAGCTACTTTCCAGACGAGAGGGACATACGAAGCCTATGAAGCTCTCCGCAAAGGTGCTAATATTCTGGATAAAAGATATAAATTCTATTAATGGAATTTTAGAATGTACATTAAAAAGGGACATGCTATGGCATGCCCCTTTTTGTTTCACACTTATATAAATACCCCTCTGTCGCTTCGCGACATCTCCCCCAGAGGGGGAGAAAAAGCTGGAAGATATACAAATTTTCTCCCCCCTTAAGGGAGTGCCCGAAGGGCAAGGGGGGGTTATCGGGCATAAAAAAAGCCCCTCAGTTTCCTGAAGGGCTTTCGTTTTAAAGTCGGCGACGACCTACTCTCCCACAATTGCAGTACCATCGGCGCTGTCGGGCTTAACTTCTCTGTTCGGAATGGGAAGAGGTGGAACCCCGACGCTATAGTCACCTAAAGGC
>Ga0187886_1000768_pt1 | contig 34629 bp, 27 predicted proteins | sample June2016WEW_20_1_FD_133001 | JGI IMG/M metagenome (GOLD analysis project Ga0187886, IMG submission 133001) | Peatland microbial communities from SPRUCE experiment site at the Marcell Experimental Forest, Minnesota, USA - June2016WEW_20_150 | ecosystem: Environmental > Terrestrial > Soil >...
CGGGCGGTGTGGTCTATGGCGAACCGTCCAGGTTGCCGGCCACCGAGACCTTCCCCAAGGGCCCGCTCTCCCCTTACGGTGTGAGCAAGCTGGCCTCCGAGTTCTACCTCTGCTACTACGCCCAGGTGATGGGCCTGCCCTACGTCACCCTGCGCTACGGGAATGTTTACGGGCCGCGGCAGGACCCCCACGGGGAGGCGGGGGTGGTGGCCATCTTCGGGGAGAAGCTGCTGCGGGGCGAGGCGCCGGTGATCTACGGCGACGGCGACCAGGTGCGGGACTACGTCTTCGTGGAGGATGTTGTCCAGGCGAACCTGCTGGCATTGCAGCGCCTGTTAGGCCCTGTCTGCGGGGCTGCTCCGGGCGGCTGCGCCATCAACGACTTCGCCTTCAATATCGGCACCGGGCAGGGCACTTCGGTCAATGAACTGTTCGCCCTGCTCAAGGAGATCACCGGGTTCCAGGGCGAGGCTGCTCACGGGCCTGAGCGGACCGGTGAGCTGCGGCGCATCTTTCTTGACGCCGGCAAGGCCGGAGAGCATCTAGGCTGGAAGCCGCAGGTCAGTATCAAAGAGGGCTTGCGCCGCACCGTCGGCCACCTGGCCAAGAAGGCAATCTGCTAGGGACTTGGGAAGCGCATAGCGCGGGAATGGTTCTCTGAGCCGTTCCCGCGTTTGTTTTTTGTTCGGCGTGGACGGAAATCATAGATTTTCGCAAAGAGGCTTCTCAGTTGCCCAATAATAGCGAAAAAGCGGGATAATGAGCGCGGATATTGGGATAAAATAAATTTGATTTGACTTCTTTTATTCACTATAGTCATGTATAATCAAAGTCAAATAAAGTCAAAATGGACGTGGCCTGTCCAGGGAGACGTTGTCTATGTGGTCGCTGGTTTCCGAAATTGAATCCTACATCAAGTCGCTGCTCCGGGAGAACCCCCGGGGCTGGATCGAACTCAGCCGGAAGGAGTTGGCGGAGCACTTCGACTGTGTCCCGTCCCAGGTTACCTATGTGGTCAACACCCGCTTCTCGGTGCATCAGGGCTACTACGTGGAGAGCCGCCGGGGCGGCAGCGGTTACATCCGGATCTGCCGCCTGGGTGCCCAGCGCTGCCAACCAGAGAAAGACGTGCCGCAGAAACAGCCGGAGAACCGGACAGGAGACGACCGGGAAATTATGGTGAAAGACTTTCCGTCTGTAATGTTCAGCCTTACCCAGCGGGGTATCCTGACGGACCGGGAATTCACCTTGCTCAATGCGGTTTTTCGGGCCCTGGAGGCCAATGTTCAGGGCGGCGAGTGCGGTGATCTGAGACTGCGAATATTGAAGGAGATCCTGTCGAGCGGCGGCCTGTTCTAGGCTCAAAGCACGCTTGTATAAAAGGAGAATAAAAATGAACTGTGAAGAATGCAAGCAGCGCCCGGCCACGGTGCATCTCACCAAGATCTTTAACAACCAGAAGACCGAGATGCACCTGTGCGAGGAGTGCGCCAAGCAGCACGATGAGATACCATTCACCTTCAGCTTCAATGCTGAGCCGGCCTTCTCCATTCAGAAGTTCCTGGCGGGGCTGCTGGTGGGCGGCGCCCTCAGCGCCGGCGCCAATGCGACCGAGGAAGAGGCGACTGCAGCCATGCCCCAGTGCACCAACTGCTCCTTGACTTACGGCCAGTTCAGGCAGATCGGGCGGTTCGGCTGCAGCCACTGCTACCAGTCCTTTGCCGGGCAGCTCGAACCCCTGCTCCGCCGGGTGCACGGCAACAGCCGCCACACCGGCAAGGTACCCCGGCGTACCGGCGGATTGCTGGGTTTCCGGAGGGAGATCGAGCAACTGCGGCTGGAGCTGCAGAGCGCTATCAACGCCGAGGGCTACGAACGGGCAGCAGTGCTGCGCGACCAGATTCACGCCCTGGAGGGCAAACTGCAGTAGAGTGGTTGGCGAAAACCCAACGGCCAAAATGGCCGGTGTTATATATCAGGATAACCAGAGCATAACAGGAGAACCGTCCCCGCGTTTCGTGGCGCCACAAGGAGGATTAGCCATGTCGATCCAGGATACATTGAATACTGCCTATAGCAAATGGATGGAGGGGGAGGGGCCCGAATCCCAGATTGTGATCAGCAGCCGGGTGCGGCTTGCCCGCAACCTGTCGGAGCAGCCCTTTCCCCACCTGATGCCCCAGGAGAGCGGCCAGGCGGTCGTCGAGCAGGTGCAGGGGGTAATCGCCGATCCGGACGCCAGGGAGCAGTTGGGGCCGCTGTTTTACGTGCCCCTGGAGGAGCTGGCCCCGCTCGACCGGCAGATCCTCGTGGAGAAGCACCTGATCAGCCCCCAGCACGCCTCGGATGAACGCCCGTCCCGGGGTGTTGTCCTCAGCCCGGATGAGGGCGTCAGCATCATGATCAACGAGGAGGACCACCTCCGGATCCAGGTGCTGTTTCCCGGACTACAGTTGGACGCGGCCTGGGAGATGGCCAACCGCGTAGACGACGCCTTTGAAAATAGGCTGGATTTTGCCTTTGACGAGCAGTACGGCTATCTCTCCTGCTGTCCCACCAACGTGGGTACCGGGCTGCGGGCGTCGGTGATGATGCACCTGCCGGCCCTGGCCATGACCAACCAGGCCAGCCGGGTGTTCACCACCCTGGCCAAGCTGGGTTTCGTAGTGCGGGGGTTGTACGGCGAGGGGACCGAGGCCAAGGGGAACCTGTTCCAGGTCTCCAATCAGGTCACCCTGGGGCCCAGTGAGCAGGAGATTGTGGACAGCCTGCTGGCGGTCTGCCGCCAGGTGATCGAACAGGAACAGCTCGGCCGCCAGTCCCAGATGAAGGAGCGGCCGGCCCAGATAGAGGATATGGTCTTCCGGGCCTACGGCGTCCTTACCAACGCCAGGCTCCTCAACTCGGACGAGACGATGTTCTATCTATCATGCTTGCGCCTGGGCATCGATCTGGGGTTGCTGCATAATGTAAGTAAGAGAACTTTGAATGAACTGCTGGTACGAACAAGGGCAGCTTTCCTCCAGAAGGATGCCACGGAGGCCATGGATTCTTTCAACCGCAGCCTGAAGCGGGCGACCATTATCAGGGAAGCCTTGAACGGCTGTTAGCGAATAGCTGTTGACACCTTTTCAAGCGCTGATGAGCAAATGGCATTCGGCATTTAAAGCGGGTAGTTTCAGGTTTGGCGGTGGCCTTTTTAGGATCGTGAGCTGGTCTTGGTGACCACTGGCGACCAACCGCCCTAACTATTTTTGAGGAGGTGCGCGAGATGTTTGGACGATTTACCGAACGTGCCCAGCGCGTATTCATGCTGGCACAGGAAGAGGCAAGAAGATTGAAGCATCCGGCGGTGGGCACCGAGCACCTGTTGCTGGGGTTGTTGCGTGAGGGTGAGGGTATTGCGGCCAAAGCCCTGCAGGCTCTGGGTCTGGACCTGAACAAGGTGCGGGAGGAAGTGGAGCGGATCGCCACCCCCGGTGACAGCCGGGTTGGCGACGAGGTCGGCCTGACCCCCCGGGCCAAGAAAGTGCTGGAACTCGCCCACGAGGAGGGGCGGCGCCAGGGGGTCAGCTATGTGGGCACCGAGCACCTGCTGCTCGGGTTGATCCGGGAGGGCGAGGGCGTGGCCGCCCGGGTCCTGATCAACCAGGGATTGACCATGGACAGTGTACGGCGCCAGGTATTGATGCTGCTGGGCGGCATCGGCCCCGCCGCCCAGGGGCATGCCGGCGCCGGGCCTGGCGCCCAGTCTCGCAATCAGACGGCAACCCTCGATGATCTCGGCCGCGACCTGACACAGCTCGCCCGGGAGGGCAAGCTGGACCCGGTGATCGGGCGGGATAAGGAGATCGAGCGGGTGATCCAGGTGCTCAGCCGCCGCACCAAGAACAACCCCTGCCTGATCGGCGAGCCGGGGGTCGGCAAGACCGCCATCGCCGAGGGCCTGGCGGAGCGGATCGTGGCCGGAAAAATTCCCGAGACCCTGAACGACAAGCGGGTGGTCACCCTGGACATGGGCGCCGTGGTGGCCGGGACGAAGTACCGGGGCGAGTTCGAGGAACGGCTGAAGAAGGTCATCGACGAGATCCGGTCGGCCGGCAACATCATCCTGTTCATCGACGAGGTGCATACCCTGGTGGGAGCGGGCGCGGCCGAGGGGGCGATCGACGCCGCCAACATCCTCAAGCCGGCCCTGGCCAGGGGTGAGCTGCAGTGCATCGGCGCCACCACCCTGGATGAGTACCGCAAGAACATCGAGAAGGATGCCGCCCTGGAGCGGCGCTTCCAGCCGGTAAAAATCGGCGAGCCGACCGTTGACGAGACGATCGAGATCCTGCGCGGCCTGCGCGACCGCTACGAGGCGCACCACCGGGTGAAGATCACCGACGGTGCCCTGAAGGCGGCGGCCCGGCTGGGGGATCGCTATATCACCGAACGCTTCCTGCCGGACAAGGCGATCGACCTGATGGACGAGGCGGCATCGCGGGTGCGGCTGCAGATCTATACGGCGCCGCCGGATGTCAAGGAGCTGGAAGGGAAGCTGGAACTGCTGCAGAAGGAGAAGGAGGCTGCCGTGGTCGGGCAGGAGTTCGAACAGGCGGCCGCCCTCCGCGACCAGGAGCAGCGTATGCGGGCAGAACTGGAGCAGACCAAGAACAACTGGCACCAGCGCAAGGAGCTGGAGGAGTCGATCGTCACCGATGAGGATATTGCCACCATCGTCTCCAGCTGGACCGGGGTGCCGGTCAACAAGCTGCGGGAGGAGGAGTCGGAGCGCCTGTTGCACATGGAGGATGTGCTGCATAAGCGGGTGATCGGCCAGGAGGACGCCGTACAGGCGGTCTCCCGGGCGGTCCGGCGGGCAAGGGCCGGACTGAAAGACCCGAAGCGCCCGATCGGCTCCTTCATCTTCCTGGGGCCCACCGGCGTCGGCAAGACGGAACTGGCGAGGGCGCTGGCCGAGGCTCTATTCGGCGACGAGAACGCCATGGTCCGCTTCGACATGTCCGAGTACATGGAGAAACACACGGTCTCGCGCCTCCTGGGAGCGCCTCCGGGCTACATCGGCTACGAGGAGGCCGGGCAGTTGACCGAGGCGGTGCGCCGGCGGCCGTATTCGGTGGTGCTGTTCGATGAGATCGAGAAGGCGCACCCGGACGTGTTCCACGTGCTGTTGCAGGTGATCGAGGACGGCCGGCTGACCGACGCCAAGGGGCGTACCGTGGATATGCGCAACACCGTGGTGATCATGACCTCCAACGTGGGGGCCAACCTGATCAAGAAGGAATCCCGGATGGGCTTCAAACCCGAGGGGATGGCGACGGCGGCCAGCAGGGATTATGAGGCGATGAAGGAACGGGTGACGGAGGAGCTGAAGCGCACCTTCCGGCCGGAGTTCCTGAACCGGGTGGATGAGATCATCGTCTTCCACTCCCTGAACGAGGAGCACATGAAGCAGATCGTCGGGCTGATGCTGCGGGAGGTCTCCAAGCGCATCGCCGAGTTCGGCCTGTACCTGGAGTTTACCGAGGCGGCCAAGGACCTGATGGTGAAGAAGGGCTACGACCAGTTGTACGGCGCTCGTCCGCTGCGCCGGGTGATCCAGCGGATGGTGGAGGACCGCCTGTCCGAGGAGATGCTGGCAGGCAAGATCAAGGACGGCGACGTGGTCACCGTGGATGCCTCCGGCGAAGACCTCACCTTCAGCCAGAAGCAGGCGAGCGCCCCCGCCGCCGCCAAATAGGTTTCTCCTGATTCCAAAGGTAATTTCAGACACCGAAGCCTGCGTTGGCATACTGCCGGCGCAGGCTTTTTGCTCGCAACATATCACCACCGCTCTAATATATATAAGGGGAGGTGATGATAGTGTCTGACGAGCAGCATGTTCATAACTTTTCTGGGGTGACCTCCCATGACGCCGGCCATAGCCATCAATTTACCGGAATTACCAGGCCGGCGCTTGCGGGAGTGCCACATACCCATGGCGCATACACTACAACTGAGGTTGTCCAGAATCACAGCCATGCAGTTTCCGGCAATACCGGCCCGAATATTCCGGGCCAGAACTCGCATGTACACCAGTTCGGCGGGTTGACAGACAGCGCTAATGTTCCGGAGCACCACAGGCATACGTTTAATGTCACTACCGGCGGGGCTGAGCTGATCGGAGGCCCCGGCGGTGATTGGACGCAGGGTCCGGGGCCGGCCTATTAACCCATGGTCGAGGCCGGGAGCTACAGGAGAGTTGCAATCATCCACTGGATCGGAAACCTGCCGAACTTATTTTAAATCTGAGTGGTGGGGGCAGATTTTGTAGCAGGTCTTGCCTGCGTAGAACCGTCCCCGTGTTACGTGCGGCTAGTAGATGGCGGTGGGGTAGAGGCGGGTGGCTATGGCCACCATCAGCACGGCGACGGCGATCAGGATCGTGAAGTCGGCCGGGGCGTTCACCGTGCCGGTGACCAGAAAGGCCCTGAGCAGACTCACGACGTAGGTCAGGGGGTTCACCTGGGCGAGCGCCTGCAGCCAGGGTGGCATGATGCTGATCGGGTAGAGGGCATTGGAGGCAAAAAAGAAAGGCATGGTAAAAAGCTGTCCCAGGCCCATGAAGCGTTCCCGGGTTTTGACTATCGACGCCAGGATCATCGAAAAGCTGGCAAAGATCATGGCGCCGAGCATGATGGTGACGATCACGCCTAGCAGCGGCAGCAACTGCCAGCGCAGGGGTATGCGCATGATGGCCGCCAGGGCCAATATGACTAGCATCTGAGTGAGCGACCGGATGCCGGCGGCCAGGGACTTGCCCAGGATGAACACGCTGCGGGGCAGCGGCAGGGCTAGCAGCTTCTGCATCAGACCCAGGTCTCGTTCCCAGATGATGGCGATCCCGAAAAAGATCGAGATGAACATCATTGATTGGGCCAGGATCCCTGGCGCCAGGAAAGCCTGGTAGGGAACGTTGCCGGTGGGGATTGCCCGCAAGCGCCCGAACGCCTGGCCGAAGATGAGCAGCCACAGGGCCGGCTGCACCGCTCTGGTGGCCACCTCCGTCGGGTCGTGCCAGAGCTTGCGGACTTCCAGTTCGACTACTGTGGCGATGCCGCGCAGCCAGACCATCAGCCAGGAGGCCTGGGGCACAGACGACCACTGCTCAGCCAAGGCGTCTGGCGATCTTGCGGGTGCGTTTGAGTTCATTATAATTGGCCTCCTCCTCGTAGTCTCCCCCGGTAAAGAAGCGGAAGGCATCCTCCAGAGTGGCTCCGGGCTGGCCGGTCGCCGCTTTCAACTTGCCGGGGCTGCCCAGGGCGACGATGCGCCCGTGGTTCATGATCGCCACCCGGTCGCACAGGGCCTCCGCCTCCTCCATGTAATGGGTGGTGATCAGAATGCTGAGCGGGTACTGCTGCCGGAAGCTATGCAACAGTTCCCAGACTGTTCCTCGGGCGACCGGGTCCAGCCCTACGGTGGGCTCGTCTAGAAACAGGACGCTCGGCCTCATCAGCATCGCCTGCCCGATCTCCAGGCGGCGCACCATGCCCCCCGAATACTGTTTCACCCGCGTGTGAGCAGCATCCGTGAGTTCCATCACGGCCAGGATCTCCTCGATCTGTTTGGAGCGTTCTGCAGGGGGTATACCGATCAGTTTGGCGAAGATCAGCAGGTTTTCATACCCGGTGAGGTCGCCGTCGGCGGACAGGGCCTGGGGTACGTAGCCGATATACCGGCGCACCTGCGTGGGCTGCTTTCTGATGTCGAAACCGTGGATACTGGCGCTGCCCGCGGTGGGTGGGATCAGGGTGGCCAGCATGCGCACGGTGGTGGTCTTGCCAGCGCCGTTAGGCCCCACCAGCCCGAACACCTCACCCTGGGCAATGGCAAAGCTGATCTGGTTAACAGCAAGCCGGGAGCCGAATTGTTTAGTCAATGAGGCAACGATCACGATGCCAGTCACTGGCTCTGACGCAATGCCGGGTTCAGCCATACTCTCCTCCTGTTCGCTAGCGGGCAAAATGGTTAAACGGCCTTATTCATTATAATACCTCGGCCCCGGGTGTCAATCCTGCGATCGTCCGCTTATGGCCAGGTTCGCGGTTGCCGATATCAGGCGAAGTGCCGGCTAGGGATGACAGAAAGGCCAACCGGACCCCGAAAAAAATTGGGGGATTATGGTGTAATTCTTGGGCAAGAAAGTTGCATTTTAAAAATGTTTGTATTAAGATATTCTAGAAGTTAGGAAGAACTGAAAAGACTTTTGCCGCCTCCTGTTACACAGAAAAGGCAAGGTGCTTTGAAGGTATTCCGCTTTGAATGAAATACGGAAGGAGGCGCAGAAAAATAATGCAAGGGAAAGTCAAATGGTTCAACGCTGAAAAGGGTTACGGCTTCATCGAACAGGATGAAGGCGGCGACATCTTTGTCCATTACTCAGCCATTCAGGGCGAAGGCTACAAGACCCTTGAAGAGGGACAGAGAGTGCAGTTTGACGTCGTTCAGGGCAATCGTGGACCCCAGGCGGCCAACGTAAGCAAGCTGTAAGCCGTAGGGACAACACAAAAAGCAACTTACAAAAAGGCTCTTACCCTTCGGGGGCAGGAGCCTTTTTCCACTATTCGCATAATTCTGCATATATATGCCTTTTGCACTAGGGGAGGACTCATGAGCGAAGACTGGTTGACGCGGCGTAAAAGCCAGATGTTGAGCTTTGTCACCACCACTCATCTGGCCGGGCTGCTGCTCTGCACAATAGTGCTTGTCCTCATGGGGCTGAGTCCTGGCCATAGCGGGCAGATCACCGCTCACTTCACCTGGGTCGGCCTGGTTGCTTGCCTGCTCCTACTTTACTGGGCCATGACCGGATACCTCCATAAAAACCTGCTTACCCATGTCTGGATTATTGACCCGGATCTGGTTGCCTACGCCCTGCTGGCCCTCCTCTTTGCCCTGGCGGCAGTGCTCTTTGCTGGCGAGAACACTGCGGTCGAACTGCTGTTGCTGGTCCCGGTGATCATTGCGGCCACCTCCGGCGGCCGGCTGCCCGGGATGATCACCGCTGCCGTCGCCGGTGGTTTCCTGACGTTCGTATCTATATTGGGGGCATCCCCGGTGAGCGGTCAGAGCAGGGCCCTGGCGGCCGATCTCATCTTCACCGGGCTGGCGCTTCTGGTGGGCTGGCTGATCGGAGGCCTGGGCCGGGTGGATACCGGCAGCCCTTATGACAGTGTTCTGGGGTGTACTACCGTGATGGATGGGTCCGCAGCCCGGAAGGATAATATGGCGATCTTCAGCGCCGAACTGCAGAGCGAGATCCCCGAGCGGCGGTACCTGGATGAGATGCTCCAGTCCCAGCAGCATATCCTGGTCATCTCCACCGCCCTGGAGAATGCCCGGCTGTTTGAGGAGGCCCGGCGGGCCTATGAACGGCTCGATCATCTGCAGCAGCAATTGCTGCAGGCCCAGAAACTGGAGGCGCAGGGCCAACTGGCCGCAGGGGTGGCCCACGAGGTGAACAACCAGTTAACGGTGATTCAGGGCTGTGTCGATTTCTATTGCCGGCATCATGGCCAGGATGAAGCGCTGCTCAAGGCTTTTGGAAGGATCCACAAAGCCGCCGAGGTCTCGGCCAATCTGATTCGGAAAATGATGCTATGCGGGCGGCAGGTGCCCCAGTGCCGGACTCCCGTCAACTTGAACCAGAATGTTGCGGAACTGGGGGAGACGCTGCAGCAAGTATTGACCCCGAGCATGATTGCCCTGAATATCCAGCTGGCCGAGGATCTCTGGCTGGTCAGCGCCGACTGCGGCAACATCGACCAGGTGGTGGTCAACCTGGCGGTCAATGCCCGGGACGCCATGCCTCAGGGAGGCGCCATTACCATCGAGACCCGGAATCTGATACTCGATGGCCCCAGTCCCGGCCAGCCGGAGGTCACCCGTACCGGCCGCTTCGTCTGCCTGTCGGTGAGCGACACTGGCGCCGGCATGGACGAGGAGACTCTCTCCCGCCTCTTCGAGCCGTTCTACACCACCAAGCAAGCGGGTAAGGGAACCGGGCTCGGCCTGTCGGTGGCCCACAGCATCGTCAACGATCACGACGGCTGGTTCAATGTCAGGAGCCACTTGGGTCAGGGAAGCCACTTCGAGATCTACCTCCCTGCCCTGCAGTAGGAAGGTGGACGCGGGGACGGTTCTCGCGTCCACTTTCGCTGGACGCGAGAACCGTCCCCGCGTCCACCTAGAGGTGGCCGGTGAAGGTCAGATACATGAGAATGGCATTCATGCTGATGATCACTCCGGTGATCAGCCACCCCAGGATGTTGGTCAGGCGGTTGTTGACCAGGGCGCCCATCAGGTCCCGGCGCCGCGTTACCAGCAGCATCGGAATGATGGCGAAGGGCAGGGCGAAGCTCAGGGCCACCTGGCTCAGCACCAGGGCGTTCATGGGGTTGATCCCCGAGGCGATGATGAACATCGCCGGGGCCATGGTGATCAGCCGGCGCAGGTTGATGGGGATATCCAGGTTGACGAACCCCCGCATGATGGTCTGCCCGGCCATGGTGCCCACGGCGGACGAGGACAGCCCCGAGGCTAGCAGGGTGATGCCGAAGGCCCCGCTGGACAGCGTCCCCAGCAGTGGGGTAAGCGACCGGTGCGCCTGCTCTATCGTCTCCACCAGCATGCCGTTCCGGTAGAACACGGCGGCGGCGACTACCACCATGGCGGCGTTGACCACAAAGGCGATGTTCATGGCGATGGCGATGTCGATCTTCTCCATCCTCAGGTGCCGCTGCTTTTGCTCATTGGTGATGCAGCCCTGCTGCCGGCACTGCACCAGCTGGGAGTGCAGGTAGATCACGTGGGGCATCACTGTGGCGCCCAGCATGCCCACGGCGATCAGCACCGCCTGGCCGTTCGGCAGCATGGGGATCAGGGTGTGCAACCCCACTGCCGCCCAGTCCGGTTTGCACAGGAACAGCTCGATGGTGTAGCCGCCGCAGATCACCACTACCAGTATGCCGATGATCCATTCCACAACCCTTTGCCCGTACTTCTCCATGTAGACGATGCCGAAGGTCAGCGCCCCGGTCAGCAGCCCGGCGTAGACCAGGGGTATATGGAACAGCAGGTACAGCCCCAGGGTGCCGCCCAGAAACTCTGCCAGGTCGGTGGCCATGGCCGCCAGTTCTGCCTGGATCCATAGCAGCCAGTTGGCCGGCCTGGAAAAGATCCGGGCGCACATCTCCGGCAGGTTGTGGTCGGTGGCGATGCCCAGCTTGGCGGACATGGACTGCAGGAAGATGGCCATCAGGTTGCTCCACAGGATGACCCAGATCAGGGTGTAGTTGAAGATCGATCCCCCGCTGATATTGGTGGCGAAGTTGCCGGGATCGACATAGGCCACGCTGACCATGAAGGCGGGGCCGAGATACCTCATCAAGGAGCGCAGCTTCCTATATAATTGCTGGCCGTCAAAGGCGGGGGATCTGCTCACAAGTACTTGCTCGGCGGTTAGGCCAACGGCCGGCGACATGATCTGATCCATCGATGAACACCTCACAACAGCTGTGGTTGTTGGCGTGAAAACAATTTGGCAGGAGCTAAAATCGTAACCCGGGCCTAATTTTGTTTCACAACAATAAAATATGTGGCCGCACCAGCAGTTGTGCTAAAATGGCCGGCTGGCGCATACAATTTATGATGCCGCACCAGCGCCGCTGGCACCGGGTAGCGGCAGATAATCACTAGCGACCGCTCACCTGGCGCCTGCCTGCGGGAGGTCCAGGTATGTGCCTGCGGCTGCGTGTGATATATTAATAGTGCAAGCCGGATACCGAGGGCGGTGATCATGTTGGCAGAAAAATTCAGGTTTCTACGCTCCTTCTTCCATTCGAGGACCGTCATCAAAATGGCCGGCCTGGTCATGCTGGCTGTTCTGCTGTCCGGATTGACTATCTGGGGAGTGGACCGGCGGGTGATTCCCCCGGGAACGATCAGCGAACTGCCGGTGCCGGCGGCGGGCAGCCGTCTGCTGGTAATATCGCCTCACCCGGACGATGAGAGCCTGGGCGCCGGCGGCCTGATCTCCGAGGCCCTGGCCCAGGGTGACACGGTCAAGGTGGTCTTCGTCACCAACGGGGACGGTTTCCACTACGGGGTGGAAAGGATTGACCGCCAGCTGCGCCTGCGGCCGGCCGACTATCTGAACTACGGGCAGCAGCGACAGCAGGAGGCCCTGGAGGCGCTGCGCAGGCTGGGAGTCAGGCCGGAAAACATCATCTTCCTGGGCTTCCCGGACCGGGGCGTGGCCCAGATCTGGAAATACTACTGGGACCCGAACACGGCCTTCGCCTCCCGCACCACCGGCAAGTCGGCAGTCCCCTACCGGCTGGCCCTGAATCCGGGCGCCCCCTACAACGCCCCCGCTCTTTTGGGCAGCCTGGAGCAAGTGATCAGGGATTACCGCCCCACCGAGATCTTCGTCACCGACACCTACGACAGCCATCCGGACCATTGGGGCTCAGGGGCCTTCACCCTGGCAGCAGCCGCCCGGGTGCAGGCCGGTGACGCCTCCTTTCGCCCGTCTATCTATACCTTCGTCATCCACAGCGGCGCCTGGCAGTTACTGCCGGTGCTGGAGCGGGACAAGACCCTGCTGCCGCCCAGCTACTTCCTGGCCCTGGGCAACCACTGGTACAAACTGCCCCTGGCCGCAGGGGCCCAGGTTAAAAAGAAGGAGGCGATCAACGCCTACCATACCCAGGAGGCGGTGATGCACTCCTTCCTGGATAATTTCGAGCGGCCGAACGAGCTTTTCTGCCTGCTAAGCAACAAGCAGGTGGCCGGTTTGAGCCCTGCCAACCTGTCCGGCAGCAGAGTCATTTCTTGGCCGGGTTCGGCCCAGTTTGCCTATAACCCCGCTGCCGACCCCGTCGATAGAAACAAGTCTCAGAGCAGCGACCTGAAATCTGCTTCTATCGGCCAGGCCGGCAGGAGCCTGTTTCTACAGTTGAACACGGTGGCAGCAGAGCGCCTGGTGACCTACGACGTCAGCGTCTATCTCGTTCCAGGAAGTGACGCCGCACCGGTGCGCCGCTATAGCTTGAGGGTCAGCTCCGGCAAGAGGCGCCTCTTCTGGCTGGCCAGCCCGCAGGGCTATCACACCGGGGCGGCACAGATCTGGAACCAGGGCAACCGGATCGAGATATCGCTTCCGGATGCCCTGCAGGCGGGGGACCGGTACCTGATGCTCAGCACCGATACCTACTTCAGCAGGCTGGTGCTCGGCCGGGTGCCCTGGAACATCATGCAGCTGCAGCCGGTGAGTTGAAAAAGTGTCAATCTACGAGGGATCAGGGAGGGATGGGCGTGGGCAAGCCGTGGGATGGAAAGCAGTTCTGGATCTGGGAGCTCGACCAGTGCTCCGGGGGAGATGTGGGTGCGATCGTTGCCGCAGCCAAGAGCGCGGGCCTGTCCGGCCTGATCGTCAAGGCCTGGGACGGCTCCAACTACTGGAGCCAGATCGAGAGGATTGTGGGGCCGGCCCGGAAGGCAGGCCTGGCGGTGGGCGCCTGGGGTTACAGCTATGGACAGAATATCCAGGGGGAGGCCGGAGCCATGCAGCGGGCGGTCGCCGCTGGCCCCGACTGGCTGGTGATCGACGCCGAGATCGAGTACGAGAGCGCCACCGGGAGGGCTGCGGCAACCGCTCTGTTTGATGCCCTGGAGGCAGCCTCATTGTCCAACTGCCTGCTCGCCTACACCACCTTCGCTCTGCCGGAGTATCATCCGCAGTTTCCCTATGATCTCTTCTCCAGGCACTGCCAGGTGGCCCTACCCCAGGTCTACTGGGGAGACATGGGCATGGCGCCGGATGCTGCCCTCAAGCGCTGCCTGTCGGCACATGCCGGTTATGGACTGCCGGTAGCCCCGGTGGGGCAGAGCTACGGGGCGGTAACCCAGGCGGAGATCCTCACCTTCGGGAACATCGCCGAGTCGTCCCGGGTGCCGGGGATCAGCTTCTGGAGCTGGCAGCACGCCACGGGCGCCATGTGCGAGGCGATCAAGACGATCCCTTTAGGAGACCGGGATTCCCACGTGAGTGATTGGGCCAGAGCAGCGTGGGAAAAGGCGGTGAACAGAGGGGTCTTTGACGGAACCCAACCCCAGGGCACAGTGACCCGGGAGATGCTGGCGGTGGTCCTGGACAGCCTCAAACTGCTCTAGCCCACCCCTGGTTCCGATCAGCGGCATCGCCCTGTCATAGCTTTCTTAGGCCGTAGCTTTCCTGGATGGAGTGGTATTTTGGATGTGGGGAAGTTGAAAAAGCACTCATCGTTCATGTTATTGCTGTGCCTGGTGCTGTCTCTGGCCATGGCTGCAGCCGGTTGCAGATCCCTTTCTGGCCGGGGGGTTTACCAGCAACCGGCTTCGGGAAGCGTTTCCTCGGAGCAGCAGCCGCTTGCGGTACAGCAAGGCAGCGGCACTTCCGGGCAGCCTGCAGCCGGCGCCAGCCGGAAAGACATTGTGCCGTACCGGATTATGGGCGTATCCAACCGCATGAATACCAAAGAACTGCTCAGCATGAACAGATGGCGGGATGATATGGTCAGACTGGCCGCCCAAAACTCCGGAGAGCTGTTCCTGAACGGGCCTCCAGACCAGCGGGCGGTCTGCCTGACCTTTGACGATGGACCGGATGGGGTATTCACCCCGAAGGTGCTGGATACCCTCGAGCAGTATGGTGTGCATGGCAGTTTCTTCTGTATCGGCCAAAATGTGCCGCGGTTCCCCGGAGTCATCCGGCGGGTTGACCGGGATGGCAGCCTAGTGCTGAGCCATACGTGGGACCACGCTGACCTGAGCCGCCTCAGCGACCAGGGGATCAGGAAGGAGATCACCCGGACCGGCGACGAGATTGCCAGTGTGATCGGGAAACACCCGGCCATCGTGCGCCCGCCGTACGGAGCGGTCAACGGCCGGGTGATCAACGACCTGCAAGGCGCCAACTACAAAATCGTCATCTGGTCGATCGATACCCTGGACTGGTCCCAGAAGGATAAGGAGAACATTGCCCGGAACGTGCTGGACAATGTCAGGCCGGGAGACATCATCCTGATGCATTGCAACGCCGGCCGGCAGGCCACGGTGGATGCCCTGCCGGAGGTGATCACCGGGCTGCAGGCTCGGGGATACAGCTTTTGGACCCTGTCCCAGATGCTCGGTATACCTGCTTACCAGTGATCACTAAAATAAAACTGTACAGATGGGCGCCTGATCCGGGGGCCTGAAATGATTTGTAAATATAAGCTGATGCCAAAATCTGTTTTTTTATGTTGTTATACCCAACCTATGGCAGGAAATTGTAATAAAACAGCGAAATATACAGTTATGACCACCGTGATTATTTCGGCCATTTTGTATAGCGACGTTATCCTGGTTGGGAGATTTCTGCCGGTGGACATTACCATGCCTGTGATCACCCTGTTCATTCAAGGGATTCCGGAAGCGATCAGCCTCTACGCTCTATTCTTTGTCCTGCTCGGGATGAAGCTGGAGTGGAGGAAGATCGTTCCATTGGGCGCGGGGTTGGCAGCGGCGGCCTACCTGTTGAGGCTGTTGCCCCTGGTGCCGGGCGAATCGATGATCATCCTGATCTTTTTGAATGCGGCCGCCTTCAGTTGTCTGACCAGGCAACACAGCTATACGAGGGTTCTTTTTACTGTAGTGGCCGGGACTGCGATCCTGGCCCTGCTGGAAGCGCTGAGCGGTACTATCAGTTTTCAGTTGCTGCACACCAACGCGGTCGTGGCCAAACAACATCCCCTGCTGTGGTCGCTGCTCGGTCTGCCACAAGTAGTTGCCCTGTTCATAATCACCCTGGGGATCTATCGCTACCAGCATTTATATAAGGCGAAACTTGCATCAGATGGGGTTTTAACCCCACCTGATGCTTAGTTGAGCCGATCCCGCCCCACCCAGGGAGGGTACCCGGGTCGGGGCACCCGGCTTAGCGCCCCCTTATTCCGCCGCTCGCAGAAGCGGGGGTATTAGGGGCGGTTAGCTATCGGATAAAAAGTCGCCAGTGACAGCGATCAGTTCGACACTGACTAGTAAAGAGCGATAGGTTGTGCCGGTGGATTTTCATTGTCGCGGGGGAGGATACGCGTGAAACCGGACTGGCAGTCAAAAATCTACAACAGCACCATCGAGAGCATTACCGCCACTCACCTGATCAGCCTGCTGATCTGTATCTGGACATTTCTGGCCCTGGGAGTGCCGCGGGGTGAATCATTCTCTCCAGCCGTTGCCCTCGTTCTGGCCACTTCACTATTTATCGCCTATGGGGCCGTGGTGGTTTTTTTCAATAAAAAATTGGAAAATTTTCAGTACCGCCGGCTGCTGGATACGACTTATATAATCCTGCTGCTGATCCTGATCCTGGGCTTAGTTTTTTACACGGGCAATGCTAACAGTCCGGTGCGGGTGCTGCTGCTGATTCCGGTGATCATCATGTCCGCTGCCCTGGACAAAAGGTGGGGCCTGGCGACTGCCGTGGCGCTTGCAGCCTACCTGCTGGTCAGCAGCCTGCTCACGGATCACAGCTATCCGAGCCTGCTTTTCCAATTGAATAGCATCTATGCCGGGGTGATCCTGCTCGTTGCCTGGCTGGTAGGGGGGTTCGCCGATGCGGAAAAGAGCGCCCGGTTGAGCCTGGCAGATCTCAACCAGGAGTTGGAGCGGATGATCTCGGAGCGGACGCGGGAGCTGGCTCTGGCCAACCGGAAACTGAAGGAAAAGATCAGAGAGCGCTGGCAGGCAGAAGTGCTGCTGCGGGAGAGCGAGGCCCGTTTCCGGTCCATATTTGAAAACGCCTCTGTAGGGGTGGCCATGCTTGACCGGGACTCTGTTTTTATGATGGTTAACGATGCTTTCTGCAATATTTTGGGCTACCCGAGGGAGGAGATCCTGGGCAATAGGCTGGAGCAGTTCATGCATCCGGGAGAGGTGGCCCTGAAAGAGGCCCCGATCAGAAACGATTACCACAGCTATGTGCTGGAACAGCGATTCATACACAAAGACGGCGAGATTGTCTGGGGCCGTTTGAATACCTCGGTGATTTGTGATCAGCAGGGGGTACCCCAGCACAAGATCGCCGTCTGCGAGGATGTCACGTCTTTAAAAACAAAAGAGAGCGAACTCAGTGCCCAGAGCCGGATCTACGAGGCGATGCACAGCGCCCTGCAGGAACTCTTCCGACCGGGGCAGCGCTTGAAAAAAGAGCCTGCGCTGGTCGAACTGGCCTCCTCCCTGCAGGTGGGCGGTTATGAGGATGTTGTGGCCTCCCGGGTCATCGAGGTGGCCCGGGAGGCCACCGGCGCCGCTGGGGTGGAGTACTTTTCTTATGATGCGGATGATCAGATGTTCAGTTTAACCAGCAGCGCCGGCATGCCCCCCGAGTTTCTCCGGCAGGCCGGGGAGTGGCTACGGTTCACCCTGGACGAGGAGCGGGGGGTGGTCAACCAGGTAGACCGTCAGCGCCGGTCATTATACGTGCCTGAGACGTTGAACGATCCCCACTGGGTGAAGATGAAACCGGAGATGCTATCCTGTTACATTGTGCCGCTTCATTACGGAGAAACTCTGTTTGGAGCGTACGCCCTGTTATCTGACCGGGTCAATGGATTTACCCAGCAGCAGCGGGGCATGGCCGACACCCTGGCCTTCTACATCTCCACCGCCATGGAAAATGCCCGCCTGTTCGGTGAGGTGCAGCAGGCCTTTGAAAGAATCAACAGTATACAGCAACAGCTCCTGCAGTCTCAGAAGATGGAGGCGGTCGGCCAGTTGGCTGGAGGCATCGCCCACGACCTGAACAACCAGTTGACAGTGATCCAGGCGAGCGTTGACTTGAGTCTGAACAAGGCGCCCGAAAGCAGCCTTTACAATAAAGCCTTCCGGAGGATCCGGCAGGCCTCGGAGAGGTCAGCCAACCTGATCAGGCAACTGCTGCTGTTCGGACGCAAGCATCCCCAGTTCAAGGTGCTGATTGAACTTAACCAGAACATCAGCGAGCTTAAGGAGATGCTGGAGCGCCTGATCGGGGAGGACGTGGCTGTGCATCTGGTCCTGGCGCCGGATCTCTGGGCGGTGCGGGCTGACGCCACCAACATCGACCAGGTGATCCTCAACCTGGTCATCAATGCCCGGGATGCCATGCCTCACGGCGGGGCGATCACCATCAGAACCGGCAATGTGGAGTTCGAAAAAGGCATCTTGCCCGAACGTCCCGACGCAACCGGCAAATTTGTCTGCCTATCGGTAAGCGATACGGGCGCAGGAATCGAGAAGCAGCATCTGCCGCATATCTTCGAGCCTTTCTTCACCACCAAGGAACCGGGCAAGGGGACCGGGCTGGGGCTGTCGGTAGCCTATGGGATTGTAGATGCTCACAGGGGCTGGATCGAGGTGGAGAGCATTGCCGGCGCCGGAAGCACTTTTAAGATCTATATCCCGGCGGAAGTCCTGCTGGACGAGTCGGAAGGCCCGGATATCGACTTGTTGACCGACCCAGATTTTCTCCGGGGCAGCGGCGAGAGCGTCCTGCTGGTGGAGGACGATCCGGATGTGGCGGCCCTGACCATGAGCCTGCTGGCGGAGCATGGTTACGCTGTGCAGGCGTGCCGGACGGCGGCCGAGGCCTTAAGGGTCTTTCAGCAGCCGGGAGCCAGTTGGAAGCTGGTGCTGAGCGATGTGGTCCTACCGGACGACGGGGGGATCAACCTGGTCCGCCAATTGCGCCTGAAGCAGCCTGATCTGGAGGTGATCCTGTTCAGCGGCTACGGCGACGAGCGGGCCAACCTGGACCAGATCCAGCGGGATGGGCTGGTCTTCCTGCCCAAACCATATACAGCCGCTGATCTGCTGCGCCTGGTTCGGGAGGCGATCGATCACGGGAAAGCGTTCAGCGGCGCCGCCGTTTCCTAACGAAACGCGGGGGCCAGGGATAGGCAACTGTTGCCACTCTATTATTGTGTTTGTCTGGTGCAGAGCCGGGCATGCTATGGTTGAAATGAGCGGAAGCTCTAACCGCAATTACGAGGGGCACTGTGATGACTGATGCTGCGCATGAAACCCGATACGAGACAGCTACTTTTGCCGGAGGCTGTTTCTGGTGTATGGAGTCAGCCTTCGATAACCAGGATGGTGTGATCGGGGTGATTCCTGGCTACACGGGAGGCCATCAGGCGAGCCCAACTTACGAAGAGGTCTGTTCAGGCGCCACAGGTCATTATGAGGCGGTGCAGGTTGTTTATGACCCCGCGGTAATACCGTACGAGAGGTTGCTGGAATACTACTGGCGCCAGATTGACCCTACCGACGAGGGTGGCCAGTTTCATGACCGGGGGTCTTCGTACCGGACCGCCATTTTCTATCATAGCGCCAATCAGAAACAGAAGGCGCTAGCCTCGAAGCAGGCCCTGGAAGCCAGCGGACGGTTTTCCAAGCCTATAGTCACGCAGATTCTTCCTGCTGCAGAATTCTATCCAGCCGAGGAGTACCACCGACAGTACCATAAAAAGGAACCCGTTCGGTATGGTCTTTACAAAAAAGGCTCCGGACGGGACTCCTTTGTCGCCAAGCATTGGGACAGGCTAATTTCGGGCCAGGAGCAGTTGCAGAACAGGCTGACGAAGTTGCAGTATGAGGTGACACAGCAGAACGCCACGGAGCCTCCCTTCCGGAACGATTATTGGGACAACAGGCAGGAGGGCCTCTACGTTGATATCGTATCCGGCGAAGCGCTGTTCAGTTCTAGGGATAAGTTTGACTCAGGCTGCGGTTGGCCGAGCTTCTCCAGGCTTGTGCATCCTGAGAATATTACTGAGCAAGAGGACCGGAGCCACTCCATGGTTCGCACTGAGGTGCGCAGCAAGGAATCGGATGCCCACCTCGGCCATCTCTTCAATGATGGGCCAGGCCCGACGGGCCTGCGCTACTGCATCAATTCCGCCTCTCTGCGCTTCATTCCCAAGGAAGATTTAGAGAGGGAAGGCTATGGCCGGTACTTGTTCCTGTTTAAATAGCTCTTGCTGGGGGTTGCAGAAGCCGCCCCCTCTGTTCATCCACATGATCCGGGGCAATATCCTTCCATGCTCCTGCTGCTTCCTTGATAATTCTTTCGCATTCTTTCCGCTCAGGTATGATTAGAGGCTCAATGATGATCTTATTTCCCGCCAGGTTTATCAGCAAAACAACCCCCTGTTTAAAAGATGCCTTTCCCCTGACATGCGGAAGCAGAACAATCTGCCCATTGCTGGATACGGTTATAGTTACCTTTATAGGTAACATTAGTAGTTTATTAGAATTAATTAGAAAGCTAATGTGACAAATTGAGGGACAAGCGACCCGAGAAATTACTGTCTCTCTATTGGTATGGTCTAGGAAAAACCATTTCGATCAGATAGAGAAAGGAGCCAGCCATTGAAATTAAACAGCCAGAAAGCCGCCAATCTTGACCTCTAAATATGGTTAATAATACAGGAAATAGTAAACTAGTGGCGAAATTAGCATTAGATGCAGAAGACTTTTTCGGAGATCTGTTTTTAAAGGAGGCATGTCAGGATGAATGACATCTTCGAGAAGTGTTTCAACTATAAGGATGCTAAAGAGGCCATGAAGGCAGGAGTCTACCCATATTTTCATGTTTTAGATTCCGGACAGGATACAGAAGTAACTATGTACGGCAAAAGGGTAATAATGATCGGATCCAACAATTACTTGGGTTTAACGTCAGACGAAAGGGTAAAAAAGGCTGCGGAAAAAGCTGTACAAGAATTCGGGACGGGCTGCTCGGGTTCCAGATTTATGAACGGTACTCTAAGCCTTCATGTTGCGCTTGAAAAAAAGTTGGCAGACTTTGTGCAAAAAGAGACCGCCCTGGTGTTCAGCACGGGTTTCCAAACCAACTTGGGAACCCTTTCAGCTATTGCCGGACACCGGGACTACTTGATAGCAGACAGGCAAAACCACGCCAGCATCGTGGATGGCTGCAGGCTAAGTTTTGCAAAGCTGCTTAAATACAAACACAACGACATGGAGGACTTAGAAAGAATGCTTGGTAATATCCCGGATGACTCGGGCCGGCTGATTGTCACCGATGGTGTCTTCAGCATGGAAGGGGATATCTGCAAGCTTCCTGACATAGTCAGGTTAGCCCGGAAATATGGAGCCAGGGTAATGGTTGACGACGCTCATGCCCTCGGCGTCCTCGGTGAGAGGGGAAGGGGAACTGCAGAATATTTCGGGCTCACTGATGAAGTTGATATCATCATGGGGACCTTCAGTAAATCCCTGGCCAGCCTGGGAGGCTTTATCGCCGCCAGTGAGGACGTGATCCACTTTGTCAAGCATCACTCCAGGCCGTTTATGTTTAGCGCGTCCATCCCGCCTGCAAGCGCGGCGGCGGCCATGGAAGCGTTGAGCATTCTGGAGAACGAACCCCAGCGTATCAAAAAATTGTGGGATAACGCCGAATATATGAAAAAGAATCTTGAAAAGATGGGGATACCGATCGGGCCGACAGAAACGCCGATTATCCCGGTCATGACTTATGAAGACTTCAGGACGCTCCTGATAACCAAGAAGCTGCTGGACGAGGGTGTCTATGTAAATCCGGTAATCGCACCTGCAGTAAACCCGGGCCAGGCGCTCCTCAGAACAAGTTATACGGCTACGCACAAAAAAGAGCAGCTTGACTTTGCGCTTGAAGCCTTCAATCGGGTCTTCTCTCAATGTTCATAGACGAGAGGCCGTATTAGTGCGGCTATTCAAGGCCAAGGGTGCCCGCGGCGTCAGCGCTTATAAGCTGCTAAATTGCATTATCGTAGGGAGGTATCCGCTTGAACAGTGTTGATAAAGTTGTGCTAATAACCGGCGCATCTTCTGGTATAGGTGAGGCCTGTGCCACATTCCTCGGTCAAAAAGGCTATCGGGTATACGGTGCCAGCCGCCGCATCCAGGACCGACCCCAGCCATTTGAGATGGTGCAAATGGATGTTAACGATGATGTTGCTGTTAAAAAAGGCGTGGCGTACGTACTCGCAAAGGAAGGCAAGCTGGACGTTTTAGTGAATAACGCTGGTTTTGGGATTGCTGGCTCGGTTGAAGACACCTCGGTCGATGAGGCCAAGGCGCAGTTAGAGACAAATTTTTTCGGTATGTTCCGGTTGTGCCGTGAGGTGCTGCCACTGATGAGGGAGAAGCAGTCGGGGTGCATCATCAACATCAGCTCCATTGGCGGCCTGATCGGGATTCCGTTTCAGGGTTTGTACAGCGCCAGCAAGCACGCGGTTGAGGGTTTGAGCGAGGCCTTGCGAATGGAAGTTAAGAAGTTCGGAATAAACGTGGTTATGGTAGAACCGGGAGATTTTAAAACCGGGTTTACCACCCACCGTTGCAAAACCGCTCAGTCGCAAGCAAACACGGTTTACTCGAGCGATTTTATGCGATCGCTGAAGGTCATGGAACATGATGAAATGAATGGCCCGGCGCCAATTAAGATCGCTTACCTGGTAGAGCATATCATCAATTCTTCATCCCCAAAGCTGCGCTATATGGTAGGTCCGGCCTCCGAAAAAGCGGCAGTTATTTTAAAGAAGCTATTGCCGTACTCGATCTTCGAGTGGGCAATGATGAAATATTATCAGTTAAGCTAGCTCCGGTAATTCTTTGGGTAACTACTTCCGCAGGAACAGCCGGCACGACGGTGGATGTGACCGTGGTGGCTCCCGCAGGCACCAGCCCTACGAGCAGCGCCGATAAGTTCACCTATGCGGGTGGCTTACACGGTGGACCCTCGGGAACCGAGAGCTTCCCACTGCTGTCGGCGCTGCCGAGCTACTTCGAAGGATTAAAATAAAGATACGTTTTCGATAAAAGGGCTGTTCCTGCCAGTTTGGGGACAGCCCTTTTTGTGCTATCCAGCCTGTTCCGGAGCACATTAAAAAAACTAACATCGACCTGGCTCGCCGACTATTGTCTGTACTATTTTATGGGTATCATAATGATATCAATTAGATGTGGGGTGATGGCATGGAGCATCAATACACAAACCCAGCGAATGCATGTGAAACGCTGGGTGGGTCTCGCGACCCTGCGGGCCGCAATCAAGGAAATAGGCTGATCAATGAGAAAAGCCCCTACCTGCTGCAGCACGCCCACAACCCGGTGGATTGGTACCCCTGGGGGGAGGATGCGTTTGCCAAGGCCAGGGTTGAGGACAAGCCTGTATTTCTATCTATCGGGTATTCGACCTGCCACTGGTGCCATGTGATGGAGCGGGAGTCTTTTGAGGATGATGATGTCGCCCGGGCTCTAAACGAGGGGTTTGTCGCCATCAAGGTCGACCGGGAGGAGCGCCCTGACATTGACCATGTCTATATGGAGGTGTGTCAGAGCCTGACCGGGAGCGGGGGGTGGCCGCTGACTGTTTTTCTGACACCCGGCAAGCAGCCCTTTTTTGCCGGGACTTACTTCCCTAAGAGCAGTCGCTATGGCCACCCTGGACTGCTGGAGGTGCTGGCCTCCATCAGGAAACAGTGGCTGACTGATAAGCAACGTTTGCTGGACGCCGGCGCAGAGATTCTGCGCCTGCTGGGGCCGCGCCTGGGAGCGGCGCAGGCGGGGGAGCCCGGGCCGGCGCTGCTGGATCAGGGCTACGGCCTGTTAGCCAAGAACTTCGATCCGGAATACGGTGGTTTTGGCTCGGCCCCCAAGTTTCCATCCCCGCACCAACTGCTGTTCTTGCTGCGCTCCTGGAAGCGCACCGGCGAGGCCCAGGCCCTGAAGATGGTGGAGACCACCCTGCAGGCCATGTACTGCGGGGGTATCTACGACCATGTCGGCGGCGGCTTCTCTCGCTACTCCACCGACCGCTACTGGCTGGCGCCTCACTTCGAGAAGATGCTTTACGACAATGCCCTGCTGGCCCTGGCCTATCTGGAGGCCTGTCAAGCGACGCGCAACTCCTTTTACGGCCAGGTCGCCGGCGAGGTCTTCACCTATGTGCTGCGGGACATGACCGCACCGGAGGGATGCTTTTACTCAGCGGAGGATGCTGACTCCGAGGGTGAGGAGGGCAGGTTCTACCTGTGGACGCTGGAGCAGGTACGGCAGGTGCTGGGAGATGAAGAGGGCGAGTTCTTCTGCCGGCATTATGATATCAGTGAGGCCGGCAACTTTGAGGGCCGCAGCATCCCCAATCTGGTGCATGACCGGGCGGCGCTTTTTGGCGGTGGCCCCGGCAGCAAGTCTCCCTGGGATGACGAGCGATTGCTGGAAGCACGCCGGAGGCTGTTTGCCGCCCGGTCATCCCGCATTCACCCCTACAAGGACGATAAAGTGCTCACCGCCTGGAATGGACTGATGATCGCCGCCCTTGCCCGGGGCGCCTGGGTACTGGGTGAGGAAGAATACAGCCAAGCCGCCGCCAAAGCAGCTAATTTTCTGCAGAGGCGCCTCAAAGATGGTAGCGGGCGCCTATTGGCCCGCTATCGGGACGGCCAGGTGGCCTACCCGGCCTATCTGGATGACTATGCCTTCCTGGCGTGGGGATTGCTGGAGCTTTACCGCGCTACCTTCGACATCAGATATCTGGAACAATCCCTGGCCCTGACCCGGCAGACGGGGGATCTGTTCCATGACCAACAGAATGGTGGCCTCTTCTTCACCGGCAGGGACAGCGAGCAATTGCCGGCCCGCCCCAAGGAGGTCTATGACGGCGCCATGCCCTCCGGCAACTCGGTGGCTGCCCTGAACTTGCTGCGCCTGGCGCGCCTGACCGGCGACCCCGCCCTGGAGGGACAGGCCAAGGAGCAGTTAGAGGCTTTTGCCGGGACAGTCTCCGGCTACCCGGCCGGCTATGCTTTCTACCTCTGTGCCCTGGATTTTGCCCTGAGCGAGCCGCTGGAGATTGTCGTCGCAGGACAGCGGGGCACCGTCGATACCGGGGCGCTGCTGCAAGTGCTGCGGCAGGCTTTCCTGCCCGGAGCGACCGTGTTGTTGAAGCCTCCGGGAGAGGAAGGAGGACAGGAACCTGTTAGTGGCAGGGCGGCAGCCTACGTCTGCCGCAACTACGCCTGCCAGGCGCCGGTGACCGATCCGCAAGCGTTAGCCAGGCTCTTAGCCTGACACGGGAAAGATCCTTGGCCAGATTTAGAGGGTCATAGAGATCATAAGCTGAGCAGAGGATCGCTCCCATAATGCCTCCGAGGCGGGTTTACTACTTCAGGGGCATTAATGCATGTGCACGTTTTCCCAGGCAGGCAGCTTGGCCATGGCGCTCCGGGCAGCCGTGCAACCGTCCCCGCGTTTACTGTGTTTCGTGTTTTGCGCTTGTGTCGCTGATTGCGCAACAGTTATAATGATCGGGGTAGCGATCCCAAAAAAAGAAGGCGGGTGGTTGCTTGAAGAGCGGCAGGCGTGTCATCAATGCAATAGTGCTGGTGATCCTGATTATCATTTTCATCAATGCGGTAAATATCTGGGCGGATTTCATGTGGTTTGCGTCCCATGCCTATGGCAGTGTCTTCTGGACCCTCCTGCTGACCCGCTACGGAGTTGGCCTGCCGGTCTTTCTGGTCGCTTTGCTCTTCTTCCTGCTGAACTTCGGGTACGCCCGGCGCAACCTGCCGCAGCTCGACCTGCCGGGTGGGGACAGGCGGGTGATCGAACTGGTGCAGAGCCCCTTCCGCCAACTGGCGGCCTCCCGGGTGGGCTTCATTATGCTGATTGTCCTGAGCATCTTCTTTGCGCTGATCATGGCCGCCCAGGCCGGCTCCCAATGGGAGCTGATCCAGAAGTTCCTGCACGCCACCCCCTTCGGCCAGACCGACCCGGTCTTTGGCCTGGACATTGGCTTCTTCATCTTCAAACTGCCTTTTTATGAACTGATCCAGTCGCTGCTGTCCACGGCCCTGGTGCTAGCCCTCATCTTCAGCGGCCTGGTCTACTTTTTCCTGGCTAGCGGGGAGTTTATCCAGGGCGGCTGGCGCCATTTCTCACCGGTCAAGCTGCACCTGGCCCTGCTGGTGACCGGGTTGCTGGTGTTGCAGGCCTGGGTTTACCGGCTGCGCACCTATCAATTGCTGTTCAACCAGCACCGGGCTTTCTGGGGAGCGGGCTACACCGACCTCCACGTCATGCTGCCGGTGTTGAAGATCATGATCGTGCTGGCGCTGGCCGCCGCCGCGGTAGTGTTCATCGGGATCATTCTCGGGCGGCTGCGTCCGATCGTTCTCGGTCTGGGCGCCCTGATCGTCGCCTCCCTGCTACTGGGGGTGATCTACCCGTGGTTCGTACAGAAGATTTCGGTTGAGCCGAACGAGTTTAGTATGGAGCAGCCGTACCTGGAGCGTAACCTTACTGCCACCCGCACCGCCTACGATCTGGATAAGATCCAGATGCTGTCCTCACTGCAGGAGATGGGCAACATGCAGCCGGGGCAGGTCAACCAGGCGGTGATCGACCAGCACAAGACCACCCTGACCAACCTGCGACTATGGGATTACCGCCCCCTGACCCAGGTCTACACCCAGTTGCAGCAGTTGCGCCGCTATTACAGCTTTACCGACGTGGACATCGACCGCTACCAGTTGGGGTCGAACTACAAGCAGGTGATGCTGTCAGTTCGGGAACTGGATCAGAACAACCTGCCGGACCAGGCCCAGACCTGGGTGAACAAGCGCCTGCAGTATACCCACGGCTACGGGGTGGTGATGAGCCCGGCCAACGAGATCGACCCGAGCGGCCTGCCGACCTTTCTGATCAACGATATTCCACCGCGCTCGACCGACCCGGCCCTGAAGATTACCCAACCCGGGATCTATTACGGGCACCTGAACGTGAATCCCGTGGTGGTCAATTCCAAGGCCGGCGGGACGGGCGAGTTCGACTATCCATCCGGGGACAAGAACGTCTACACCAACTATCAGGGGACCGGTGGCGTGCCGATGAACAACTGGTGGCGGCGCCTGGCCTATGCGATCCGTTTTAGCGATCTGCGCCTGCTGCTCAGCACCGACATCACCCCGGACAGCCGCATCCTTTACTACCGGACGGTGCAGGATGTTCAGCGCCTGGCGCCCTATCTCCAGTATGACGCCGACCCCTACCCGGTAATCTCGGGTGGGCGCATCTACTGGATCCAGGATGCCTACACCACGGCCGATCATTACCCCTACTCGGCCATGAGCGGCCAGTTGAACTACATCCGCAACTCGGTCAAGATCGTGATGGACGCCTATGATGGCAAGATCACCTTCTACATCAGTGATCCCAGCGATCCGATCATCCAGACCTACAGCAAGATCTTCCCCGGCCTGTACCAGCCCCTGGCCAGCATGCCGGCAGACCTTCGGGCGCACATCCGCTACCCGGTCGATTTCTTCAACACCCAGGCGACCATCTACGCCGACTATCACGTGACCGACGCCCGGGTCTTCTATAACCGGGAGGATGTCTGGGCTTACCCGTCCGAGAAGTTTTCGGGCACCACCCAGCGCATGGAGCCCTACTACGCCATCATGAAGCTGCCGGGTGGGACCCAGGAAGAGTTCGTGCTGGTGCTGCCCTTCACCCCGAGCACCCGGAGCAACCTGGTGGGTTGGATGGCCGCCCGCTGCGACGGCGCCAACTACGGCCAACTGGTGGTCTACGACTTCCCCAAGGATGCCAACGTTTACGGCCCGGCGCAGGTGGAGGCCAGCATCGACCAGGACGCCGACATCTCCCAGCAGATCACCCTGTGGGACCAGCACGGTTCCACGGTGATCCGGGGCAACCTGATCACCGTGCCCCTGGCAGGCAAGCTGCTGTACGTGGAGCCCCTATTCCTGCAGTCCGACCAGAGCAGCCTGCCGGAGCTGAAGCGGGTGATCGTCTTCTATGAGGGCAAGGCGGTGATGGAGAACACCCTGGGGGATGCCCTGAACCGGCTGTTCGGCCTCAACGGCGCCCCACAGACCGTCTCACCGGCACAACCAGCGGCGCCAAGTGGGGCGCCAGCAGGATTGCAGGATCTGGCGAGACGGGCAAATGAGTTGTACACATCGGCTCAGAACAGCCTGCGGGCCGGCGACTGGACCGGCTACGGCAAGGCGATCAACGACCTCGGCCAGGTACTGCAGCAGATGACGTCGCCGACCGGCAAAGCCACACCCTGAGTTGCCCAGCGTACTCGGAGAATTTTTTGAAATAGTGGCTTGAAAAAGTATGCCAGAGAATCGACAACAAGGCTGCCTCTAATGCGGGGGCGGCCTTGTTTGCTCAGATAGGCAAATGCATTGAGAATGTGAGTGTAAAAAAGGGTATAAAAAAATATCAGATCAATATTGACAGCATCAAAACCTGAGGCTATTATTATAGTAACATGTAGATACAAGTAGGTATAAGATAATTATGAGGAGGTGTTTATCTTCTCGAGTCGGATGAACAATCAGTATTCATAGTCTATGCGGCTAATATTTTGCAGGGTCTTTTGAATTGGCGCTCTTTGAATTTTATTATCAATGGGGAGGACTGGCAATGATCGATGTGAAGTTGGTCACGCAGGCAATGGGCGAACTCGACGAGGATCGGGTAATGGCAGCTTTAGCAGAATTTGTGGCATCAAAGCCTGCTGAAGAGGAAGTATTGAGCGTGGTCAATGCCTGCCAGCAAGGAATGGCCGTGGTAGGAGATTTGTTCGAGCAGGGCGAATATTTTGTTGGTGATTTGATCTATGCCGGCGAATTGATGACCAGGGCGGTCGATATAATCAAACCGGTGTTGCAAGGCGCAAGCTCATCGAAGGTGGGAAAGATCGTGCTGGGCACGGTGCAGGGTGACATACACGATATCGGCAAGAACATTTTTAAAAGCTTAGTAGAAGCTGCCAGTTTCGAGGTCTATGACCTGGGGACGGATACGTCTCCCGAGCGCTTCGTGGATAAGGCCAGAGAGGTTAAGGCCGATATAGTCGGGATGAGTGGCGTGCTGAACCTGGCCACCACGGCGATGAAGGAGACCGTTGACAAGTTGGCTGCGGCCGGCTTGAGGGATGATATCAAGGTCATCATCGGCGGAAACCCGGTCAATAGTGAGGTCTGTAAGTATGTGGGGGCAGATGCCTTCAGTACCAATGCTGCCCAAGGAGTAAAAATATGCCAGGGGTGGGTGAAATAGATGAGCGATCCGGCGAGTTTGATGCGGGAAAGAGTGCAGCTATACAAAGATGCGGCGCGGCACCGGAAGACTAGCCGTGTATTGAATCTTGCCAACATGTGGACCTGGATCGTCTATGATTCGGGCTACAAGCTCAGCGAGGCCCTGTTCGACAGCAAGATCATGGGGCAGGCGGTGACCAAGTTCCAGGAAAAATACCAGTTTGACTTTTTTATGGACTTTGGATTTAGAAATCCCCTGGCGATCTCGGGGGCTCTGGGGCATACCGATTATATCATAGACGATGAGGCTGGTTCTCTCAATATCAGTGATTTCAGCTACGTCGAACCGGATGATTATGACGAAATCATTGAGAACTATGACAAGTTCCTCTGGACAAAGTTCCTGCCCCGCAAGTACAAGAAACTGAACGGGCCTGGCGCCAAGGGCATGATGATAAACGCCGCTATTGAATTTGGGAAGTTTGCGCAATATGCCACTGATATCGTGCAAACGATGGCGACTGACTACGGTGTTCCTCCTTCAATATTCACGGCCACCCCATTTTTTATAAACTTCTATGAGATCCTGTTCAACTGGCTGCGGGGCATCAAGGGCATTTCCCTCGATCTCCGGCAGCGGCCGGACAAGCTGAAGGCCGCCCTCGATAGCGTCGGCGTGGCGGATTTATCCGGCAATACCCTCAAAGCTTTTAAACAGACATCCCAGAAAGGTACGGATCAGGACAGGGGCCCTGACGTGTTGACATCTTTACTTGGACATTCAATATTGAGCAAGAAGCAGTTTGAGGTCTTTTATTGGCCGTACCTCAAAGAAATATTCGATTATGTCCAGGAATATGACAAGATTCTGCATATATTTGCCGAGAGCGAGAACAGCAGGTTCTACGACTTCTTCAAAGAGGCGCCCAAGGGTCATGTAGTGATCTACCTGGAACTGGACGATATGTTCAAAGCGAAAAAAGAGATCGGCGACACAGTCTGCTTGTGCGGTGGCATGCCTGTCGACCTGCTCTATCGCGGCACGGCGCAGGAGAATATCGCCTACGCCAAGCGTCTGATCGACGAACTGGCCTATGACGGCGGCTTTATCTTCAGCCAGAACAAGATGGTTTCTTATGGCAACGACTGCAAGGCAGAGAACCTGAAGGCAGTCAACGATTTTATCAGGGAATACACACTCTAAACAAGGAGGCATTTCTATGTCAGAACAGACTCTGTTTACCTATCCAGAGGGTCGGAACGAGATGCTGGCCGCTCTCGATTTCCTGCCGGAGGAGCAGCGAGAAGCATTTCTGAAAGGATTAGTAGCGATCTTGCTGCTGTAAGAGTTAAGCTTGAATATCTTCTCTGCAGTCACGATATAGGATGCTTACTGCCCATGCCCGATCAGATTCAGCTATCTATACTGACTAGAGAGAATGCAGTTCTGCGGGGCTGTTCCACTATATACAGCGGGACAGCCCCGCAGAAGTTTCAGCGTCTGCATCCTGTAATGAATTGCGGCAACATAAGGAGGAAATAAGAGAGATGATCATCGTCGGCGAGAAGATCAACGGGACGATCCCGAGTGTACAGAAGGCGATCGAGGAGCGGGAAGAGGAATTCATTTATAGCCTGGCTGTCAAGCAGGCTAAGGCGGGGGCCGATTACATCGATGTCTGCGCTGGCACCGAGCCGGCAGTTGAGGTGGAGGCACTGATGTGGCTGATGGAGATTGTCCAGGACGCCGTAGACCTGCCTCTGTGCATCGACAGCCCCAACCCTCGCGTGATCGAGCAGGTATTTTTGCAGGCAAAACAGCCCGGTATCGTCAATTCGGTCTCTGCAGAAAAAGACAAGTGTGATATTATCTATCCGCTGCTGCAGGGGACTGAATGGCAGGCGATCGGGTTGACCTGCGACAACAGCGGCATTCCAGGCGATGTTCAGACTAGGGTGGAAATTGCGGGGCGCCTTGTGGAAACGGCCGGGCGATATGGCATCTCCCCTGATCGGCTGCACATCGATCCATTGGTGATCGCCCTGTCTACCGATAATCAGTCAATGCTGAAATTCATGAAAGCAGCTTGGGAGATCAAAGAAGCGTGCCCATCCGTTAAAATCACCTCTGGTTTGAGCAATATCTCTTTTGGGATGCCCCTACGAAGGGTTGTCAACCAGGGTTTTTTGACTCTGGCCATGTATGCTGGTATGGACTCTGCGATCATGGACCCCTGCAACCAGGAGATGATGGCCACGCTGCTGGCAACAGAGGCCTTGCTGGGTCGGGACAAGTTCTGCAGGAAATTCTCGAATGCCTACCGCAAAGGCAGCATTGGAGCGAAGAAACAGTAGCCGTATGAATTGACACCGGCAACTTAACGTCCTAGCTAACAGTTGCATACTGTTCGTAAAAAGGGGGTACCTAATAATAGGTGCCCCCGATCATATCAACTCAACTTCAGATCTTAGAGTTGATCCAGTTGTTGCAGATGGCCACCCCTTCATCGGCATAATTGGTGAAGGCATCCGCTCCGATGTATTTGAAAGAGTCTCTGTTCACCGGGTTGCCACCAACCAATATGCGCACCTGGTTCCTTAACCCGGCACTGACTATGGCATCTACGGTTTTCTTCATACTTTCCACCGCCAGGGTCAGCACTCCGCTCATAGCCACAATCTGCGGTTTTAGCTCCTTCACATTATCCACAAAAACTTTGGGTGGTACGTCGATTCCTAGATCGATTACCTCGAAGCCTTCTGCCTCGATCATACTGGAAAAAATATTCTTGCCGATGTCATGCAGGTCCCCCTGGACGGTGCCCAGCATGACCTTACACTTCTTGAAGGAATGCTGGTTTTCGGGCTTGAAGTGGATCAGCTTCAGTACATTTTTGCAAATCTCGCCGGCCATAATCAGGTCGGCGATGAAATATTCTCCCTTTTCATAGAGAATGCCGACCTTGACCATTCCCAGGTGGATCTGCTCCTGTAGGGAGACAGGATCCCTCCCTGCCAACAGCCGCTGTTTCACCAACTTCATCACTTTGTCTTCGTTGAGTTGTTCCACCGCTGTAATTAATCTATCATCCATCTGTCCCGTCTCTCCTCTTGACATTATTCTGTTTGACGATAGGATGATACGGCCATCAAGTTGCAGTATTCGCCTTTCATATATAATTGGCCAAAGCCGATCGGCTTGTCCTGAGCGTTAAATAATTTCTGTTCCACCAGAATTACGGATTCATCGCTCTCCAGATCCAACAGTTTTTTAAGCTCCGGGGTGGCCTTGGGGGCGCTGATCCGGAGTGTTTTCTTGATTGAAAACAGCGATTGGTGTTTGGCCACCATTTCGGGGATGGTGGCATAGTGAATCTCTCTTTCCACAATCGGCTTTCCTCTGTCGTAGGGAAGGTACTTAACGTCATAAGCCACCGGTTTTTTGCCCGAGTAGATTAGCCATCTGATCATGACGAAGCTTTTATTGCTGTCTCCCAGTTGCTGGCTGAGCTTACCGGGGGGAACCAGCTTGACTTCTAATAACCTGGTTTCATCTGAATAGTTTTCGATGCAGCCTCTTTCGTTGAAATTGAGGATGTAACTGTCGATTTCGGGTTCTTTGACAAAATATCCTTTACCGGGAACAGGATTGATAAACCCTTCAGAAAAGAGGATGGATAATCCCTTGCGGACGGTCGTCCGGCTGGCTTTGTATTCATCTGCCAGTTCATGTTCGGACGGCAGCATATCGCCGGGTTTGAGCGCCCTGCGGTTGATCTTTTCTTTGATCTGGTTGGCCAGATGCATGTAAAGCGGTATGCCGATCACTGGGTATAACTCCTTGTTGAGTGCTCTCGCCTTAATTAATTTCTTCTGAGTCACCAGCCCTATACATATGGGGGAGAACGTATTCCTGCCTTGATTGTAGCTTATCTTGCTACTGCGGTAAAGGATTGCTGAATTATCTTTTTAACGCCTCCAATATTAGTATACTGAAGAAATATATGAAATACATATAGGGAATGTCATGGTGATAGCGAGGGCTGGGCACGTTTGTTGAGACGCCCGGTTTTACAACCGGAGGCCACATCTGTTAGACTAGATGGAGCATGAAAGTTACCAGGTAATGATAGCGATGATCCCGTTTTTATTCGATTTGGAAAAATGATATAATACTGGTTAAGTTTTGAGGGGAGAGAAAAGATCTTGGCGCGGGAGCGAGTCAGCTTTTTCTGCAGCAGTTGCGGGCACGAGACGGGCAAGTGGCTCGGGCGCTGTCCCGGTTGCGGTGGCTGGAACACCTTCCAGGAAGCTCCGGTTAAATCCAAGGGCGCCAGGATCTCTCCGATAACGGCGGAGCATCCTCCGGAGCCGCTTATCGGGGCCACCTTCACCGAGGAGCGGCGGTTGCCCACTCATTCGGCGGAGATGGACCGGGTGCTGGGTGGCGGCATCGTGTCCGGATCGGTAATCCTGTTAGGTGGAGACCCGGGGATTGGCAAGTCCACCCTGCTGCTGCAGTTGGCCGCCGCAGTGGGGGAGCAGTCGGGGGTCGTGCTCTACGTCTCCGGGGAGGAATCACATCAGCAGGTGCAGATGCGCGCCCAGCGCCTGGGTATCTGCAGCGATCGCCTCTTCTTCAGCAACGAGGCGGACCTGGACCGCCTGCGCAGCGCCCTGGAGACGGTGAGGCCGGCGCTGGTGATCATCGACTCCATCCAGACCATGTCGCACCCGGATCTGCCGGCGCCGCAGGGCAGCATCGGGCAGTTGCGCGAGTGCACCGCTGAACTGGTGCGGCTGGCCAAGCTGCAGAACTTCAGCTGCTTTCTGATCGGCCACGTCACCAAGGATGGCTCTCTGGCAGGCCCCCGGGTGCTGGAGCACATGGTGGACACCGTGCTCTCCTTCGAGGGGGAGCGGCACCAGAATTTTCGGCTGCTGCGGGCGGTGAAAAACCGCTTCGGGGCCACCAACGAGATCGCCGTCTTCACCATGGGAGAGGCGGGCCTGGCGGAGGTGGCCAATCCCTCGGCCCTGTTTCTCGACGGCCGGGCGGCCGATATCCCCGGGTCTGTGGTGGTGGCTGCTCTGGAGGGAACCAGGCCGGTACTGGTGGAGATCCAGGCCCTGGTCTGCCCCACGGTGTTCGGGTCGCCTCGACGGGCGACCACCGGCGTCGACTATAACCGGGTGGTGTTGACCGCGGCGGTGCTGGAGAAGCGGGCAGGCCTGAATCTGGCCAATCAGGACATCTACGTGAGCGTGGTGGGGGGGCTGAAGGTGATCGAACCGGCGGCGGACCTGGGGGTGGCCCTGGCCCTGGCCTCCAATTTCCGGAACATTCCGGTGGATGCGGGCACGGTGGCCCTGGGCGAGATTGGCCTGACAGGAGAGGTGCGGGCGTGCGGCCAGGTGGAGCAGCGCC
>Ga0187886_1000769_pt1 | contig 34606 bp, 36 predicted proteins | sample June2016WEW_20_1_FD_133001 | JGI IMG/M metagenome (GOLD analysis project Ga0187886, IMG submission 133001) | Peatland microbial communities from SPRUCE experiment site at the Marcell Experimental Forest, Minnesota, USA - June2016WEW_20_150 | ecosystem: Environmental > Terrestrial > Soil >...
GCCGCACGGGCACTGGTGGCTTCATTGTGTCAGGTACAATAAGTGATGATCTGTTTATCCTTAGGGAGTTCTTTGTACCTTTCCTCCATTTGAACTATGGGAATCCTTACTGCCCCTTTTATCTTGATCCTGCTCCCTTCATAATCTTTACCTGTTCGGACATCGATAATTACTAAGTCCTCCCCTTTGTCCATCTTCGCTTTCAGTTCTTGAACAGTGATCCTCGGTACGTCGTCTGTTGCAGAGAAAACGGCCGGAACAATCAGATGATTTAAGAAGACAATAGAGAGAAAAAACAGCAGTCCTTTCCATAGCCGTCGCAATGTCATCACTATCACATCCTTTCTCGGAGAAATGTATTACTATTACTATATCTAAGAATGGTAAAAGGCCTTCCCTGGGAGCGGGAAGGCCGATCCGGATATCGTCCGTAAATCGCTTGAGAAAGCCTTACGGACAGAATTAGCATCAATAATGTCTTCGAATCTCAGTTCGATTGCTGAAACCGCATCATCCATCATGCCTTCTTTGCAGAAGGGAGGCGAAAATCCTCTAGACAACCAAGACCAGCGCTTCACAATGGGTAAACATCTTAAACCGGCTAAAAAAATTGCGGGAGCGCCGATTCTTACTGCATTTTGACTGTACCGGGATAACAGCATTCCCAGCTTGGCTGGCCATCTTCTTCATTACGAAGTTTCATGGTCCAATTGCCCTTGCTAATCTCTGCAGCTATGATGGAGGAACCAAATTTCTTTCCCCTCACCATAACAGTGTCACCAGCCGCAAATTTCAGCTTCTGATTTTCAATGAACCACTTGGGCCCCATATAGACAGTATAAGATTTACCCAGATCCGTCTTGAATTTCATCTGCAGACCGTCTTTTACTCCGGCCATCTTCTCAACCTTCACCACTTTGCCGGATTCAACCACAAGAGCCTCGTTTCCTGAAAAGCTTTCTTTGTCAGGTGCGGGAAGTCCCAGACTCCAAGCCCCCCTTGATACGCTGGACCCTGCCGCCTGTGATTTCTGAGCAAATGACACATGCACAAAGATCATACTAATTGCTGCAACTACGACAATCCCTATTGCCAACTTTCGCATAGCTCCCTCCTTAAGTTAGTTAAATTGTTTGGACCCACACTCTTTTTTTGAGCCTACTGATTTTAGTTACCCAACGTTACCCTGCTGTCAATAAATGGTTTGCTTGAGGTTCGTGATAAAATGATATCTTGAAGCGTATATTAATGCATAAATTCCGTATTTCAATAGTGTTTAATATATTTATAGTAGTAGGCTAATACTACCATGATAAACAGTCAGAGCTGGATCCGCAATTCTGTCCGGGACGGCTTCCATGAGTTGTGCCATTATATGTTTGTTGCTTGCGGCCTGCTATTCCCGCTAAAGTCAGAGATTGAATCTTGATAAACCGCAGGAGTAGTCCCACTCAAAGCTGCAGGGATTTTTCTGTTGCAACTTTGTAAATTAAATTTGTATAGAAGGTAGAAACGTTCAATCGAATACAGGCCATGAGAAGAAAAAATAGCGAAAACGTTGATTACCCTGGATTGGAGAGTTGATGGATAAAAGGCCGTCAATCATAAGGAGGATGTTCGACAGGATAGCGCCCACCTATGACCTGCTCAACACGATTCTGTCTTTTTCCCTGGATAAAGCCTGGAGAAGGGCAGCCATAAATCTCCTGGAGATACGTGCCGGCGATGCAGTTCTCGATATAGCCACCGGCACCGGTGACCTGGCCCTTCCTGCCGCTGAGGGCGGCGGAAAGGTGGTAGGCATCGACCTCTCCAGGCAAATGCTTTTGCGTGCCCTTGGGAAGGCCGGACAGCAGGACCTTCTTACACGGTACTCCGTGGTGCAGGGTGATGCCCTTTCCATGCCCTTCCGGGATGAGACATTTAACTCGGCCATGGTGGCTTTCGGGATCAGGAACATGAATAATCTGGAGGCTTTCCTTGCGGAGATATACCGGGTATTGAGTATCCGCGGCCGTTTCTCCGTGCTCGAGTTTTCCTTGCCGGAAAGATCGCTTTTCAGATGGATATATGGGGCATACTTGACATATGTGGTGCCAATAATTGGCGGTCTCATTTCCGGCGACTATGATGCCTACCGGTATCTGCGGGACTCAGTGACGGGGTTTCCCGTCCCTGAGGCATTGGAGGGCATAATGAAAGGGCAAGGTTTCCGGGTTGTCCTGTCAAGGCCCATCTTCTGGGGCATATCCCATCTGTATCTGATAGAAAAGCGATGATGAATTGTCAGAATCGTAGGCAACCCGACGTCATTTCTCAAGGGCAATCTTCAAGACCTCAAGCATATCATCGACGAAGTAAAGTTGCATGTCCTTCTGGACCTTCTGGGGGATGTCTACCAAATCCTTTTTGTTCCATTTGGGCAGGATTATTGTCTTGATGCCGGCACGGTGGGCAGCTAATACTTTTTCTTTAATGCCGCCGACGGGAAGCACCAATCCCCGCAAGGTGATTTCCCCGGTCATGGCAAGGTCTTTCTTAACTGTCCTGTTGGTTAAGAGAGAGGCCAGTGCAGTAAGCATGGTAACACCTGCCGACGGTCCATCCTTCGGAATTGCTCCGGCAGGTACATGAACATGAATATCATTCTCTTCAAAAAAATCTTTTGATATACCGAGATCGCTTGCATTGGCGCGAATGAAACTCAAGGCGGCCATGGCGGACTCCTTCATGACTTCTCCGAGTTGACCGGTTAATGTCAGACCTTTTTTTCCTTTCATGGCCGTTGCTTCGACGAAGAGAATATCGCCGCCTGTCGGCGTCCATGCAAGGCCTGTCGCCACGCCGGGTTTGGATGTCCTCGCGCTGACTTCAGACATAATGCGTACGGGTCCCAGATACTTGTGCAAATCCTTAACGGTGATGGATGCCTTTTTTAGTTCCCCTCCGGCCACCATGCTCGCTACGCCCCGGCATATCGCGCCGATCTCCCTTTCAAGATTCCTCAATCCGGCCTCCCGCGTATATCCTGATATAATGAGGTTTATGGCACTCTTTGTGAAGCTGATCTGCTCCTGGTTAAGCCCGTTGGCCGCTGTCTGCCTCGGGATAAGATAGCGTTCGGCAATTTTTACCTTCTCGTCCAGCGTGTATCCGGGAAGTTCGATAACCTCCATCCTGTCACGCAGAGGAGGAGGGATCGTATCGAGTATATTCGCAGTGGTTATGAACATGACATGAGAAAGATCAAAGGGCACATCCAGGTAGTGATCCATGAAGGAATAATTCTGCTCCGGATCGAGTACTTCGAGCAGAGCCGACGACGGATCTCCCCGAAAATCACTGCCAACCTTGTCTATTTCGTCGAGTACGAATACGGGGTTATTTGATTCGGCCCGCCTTATACCCTGGATAATCCGGCCGGGAAGGGCTCCCACATATGTCCTGCGGTGTCCGCGGATTTCCGCTTCGTCACGCACACCCCCCAGAACAATACGGACAAATTTGCGGCCCAGGGCGTGTGCTATGGAAAGTGCGAGTGATGTCTTGCCTGTGCCGGGAGGACCCACAAAGCACAATATAGGCCCTTTCGAATCAGGCTTGAGTTTGCGCACGGCAAGGTACTCTATGATGCGCTTCTTGGCCTTATCCAGGCCGAAATGATCGTCATCCAGAATTTTTCTGGCCTTCTTGATGTCAAGGTTGTCCTCTGTGCTTTCATTCCAGGGAAGGGCGGTTATCCAGTCCAGATAGGTTGATGCCACTGTATATTCCGCTGAAGACGGATGCATGCGGGAGAGTCTCCCAAGCTCCCTCTCGGCTTCCTTCTTTGCTTCTCCGGGAAGATTTTTTTTCTCAATCTTAGCCCGGTATTCTGCGATTTCAACATTTGTTTCGTCCGTCTCGCCCAATTCCTGCTTTATCGCCTTGAGCTGCTGACGGAGGTAGTATTCCCGCTGACTCTTGTCAATGTCGTCCTTTACCTGAGACTGTATTTTGTTACCCAGTTCCAGAACTTCCAGCTGGTGACTTATGAGCCTCGTAACCTCCTTCAGGCGCTCTTTCACATCGAGTATTTCCAGAATCTTCTGCTTTTCGGCAGGCACGGAATTTATGATCGATGCAATTACGTCAGCAAGCATGCTTGGAGAAGTGATCGCCTTGGCCATGGCACCAAACTCCTGAGGCAGAACAGGCGACAATTTGACCATCCTGTCAAACAGCCCGTTAAGATTCGCCATGAGCGCCTCTATCTCGATATCCTTTTCGAACTCATCTTCAACTACTTCCACCCGGGCCCGCATGTAAGGCCTGCCATCCACAAATTCCATGATCTTGAATCTGCTTACGCCCTGCACAAGGAGGGTCGCCCCATTCTCGCCCGTTTTTGCCATCTTCACGATCACAACACTTGTCCCAATGCCGTAAAGATCCTCGGCCTGGTTCTTGATCTCCGTCGGTGATTTCTTGGACATGACGAGGCCCACGATGCGGTCTGCAGCCATCGCCTCATCGACAAGCGTAATAGTCTGCTCGCCAAATACCTCCAGCGGAAACACCATATTCGGAAATACGACGACATTGAATAACGGCATGATAGATAGAATGTCGGGTATCTTGAGAACTTTTAATTCTTCTGTTGATTTCTCGTCCGCCATGGGAACCTCCAAAATGAATTCCTTATTGAACCGTGCAACGCGAATTATTTCTGGTCTTATTAGTCTTCCTGAATAGGTATTATGCGAATTCTATTCAGAGGCAGTTTTGCCATGCGTATTTGAAGAAGCCCGTCTGCGTAAGTCGCTGTGATTGATTCGGTATCAATGGGCAGCGGCAGGGAAAGGTTTCTTTCAAAATGACCGTACGGTATTTCAGCAAGGTGATACCTCGTGTTTCCCCTAGCCGGCGTCACCCTCTTCCCATAGATTCTCAGTACCCTGCGATGAACCTCCACATATAGATCCTCTGTCTTCACACCGGCAATATCCGTCACTATCATAATCTCATCAGGAGATTCATATATATCCACCTGGGGCCGCCAGACGTTTTGAAAAACCGCAAAAGTTGAATTGATCAGCGAGAACATCTCATCGATGCTCTTTCTGAATTCGGAATTGATATCTCCAATATCCTCCGTAAATCTCACTTTTATGAAGCTCATCTTCGTCTCCTTGAGGTCGTGGGTAAGAGAACTTATCTAATTTTAAGAGTTAGCATTGATAAATACAGTTTGTAAAGACATTCTATGCCGAGCTCTCTATAATTGTTTTTCTTCATTTTTGCCCGGCGTCGTGCTATACAGCCTTGACCCGACAACCATTTCTTATTTATTAGACCGTTTTCGCAGGGCCCACGTCAAATGTACCGAAGGGGAAAATCCCTGCACCAGATGAAACGATCTATTATTTAGAAAGATGTAACACTTCCAAAACGATTCCCTGTAATCCAAACCAAGATTTTCGAGGTTTCTTATGCTTCTCAAACCCTGGACAATTATTTCAAGTCATGTTGACAAATCCTACCGGGTTTTCAACCTGCGACGTGATCGCGCCCGTTCTCCGCGCACAAGCGAAACGCACGATTTTTATGTTCTGGAGTCGCCATCCTGGGTAAATATCATCCCCCTGACGCCCACGAAGGAGGTAGTGTTGATCCGACAGTACCGCTTCGGCATTCGGGATATGACCCTGGAGATTCCCGGCGGACTCATGGAACCGTCCGACTCACCGGAGGAAGCGGCGCGGCGCGAACTGCGGGAAGAAACGGGCTACCGGGAAGAAACACTGATTCCTCTTGGGACCGTACATCCGAACCCCGCCATTCAGAACAATCTCTGCTATACTTTCCTTGCCGCAAATGTTTTTCCCGTGGGACAACTGGTTCAGGATGAACGGGAGGATATCGAAGTGGTCCTCCAGCCGCTTTCAGAAATCCCCCGTCTAATCCGGGAGGGGGCAATTTCTCATGCGCTGGTTATCGCGGCATTTTACCGCTTCTATATGGAGTATAGGCCGGACATGAAATGATAAAGAGGCCAAGCATGGACGGTGTGTTGAGAAATCGTATCCGGGCGGCACGCGGTGAAATTGCACCTGAGCTGGTGTTGAAAGGCGGCAGGGTGATCAATGTATTTACTCGCGAGGTCATCGAGACAGATGTGGCCATATATGACGGTGTTGTCGTGGGTACCGGTTCATACGACTGATGTCATCATCTTTTGACACACGCCTTGAATTCGGTAGCAAGCGCATTCCCCGCAGCTTGCTGCGGGGTAAGCGAGCGAATGCCGAACGACACTGTTCCTTAAGAATCGAAGATTCTCCGCAGCTTGCTGTGGAGAGCTTCAATATGCCTGAACTTCCCGGCAGGTCTAAATATCTTTGATGTCTTTCGTAAATTTCAATCGCCCCTCTTTAATCATGACTTCCTTGTTTTTCATTATCCACGAGACAGTGACTTCGTTTTTCTTCATCCTGAGGAGCAGCGTCTGAATGGCTGCCTTCTTCGCTTCGAAGTCATTGAGATCAAGCTTCCCTCTTTCCTTAAACTTCACTATTACAACGTTTCCTTTGATGTCATAGACAGTGTCCGGATAAGGGTGCTTTTCAGAGAGCTGAAAGAGGGCATTACTCATGTCCCGTGAGAAGCCGAGTTTCGGCATGGCGGAACCAGGCAGAAATAGTCCCGTCTCTTCAATCTTCAAACCCTTTTCCTGGGAGATCTTTGTGAGCGCCTCTCCCTTCTTAAGGCGGTCAAGGATATCCAGCGCGTCCTTCTTGCACATGCGGGCAGACTCTTCTTCGACGAATTGCCTCTCGACCTCCTTCTCAATTTCATTGAAAGCGGGGACATGGGCGGGTTTTCTGGCAATGAGTTTGAGAACGTAACATGCCTTATCATCCGAGACTACAGGGCTTATCTCATCTTTTTGAAGGCCGAAGGCGACTCTGGTAAAGTCATGAGCCTGCCTTAATTCCTGGGGGGGATTTTTGGCACTGAAAAAATTTGTACTGTTGACCCTGAATCCACTCTTCCCTGCGAATTCGTCGAAGTTTTCTCTCTGGTAAATCTCATCGTGGGCTTTCTTGGCTTCCAGGGCGGCCACACGCATGGCATGGCCTTGCTTCAATGCATCAACGATTCTACTCTTGACTTCTGCAAAAGGAGCGACTGTGCCTCCCTTTTTCATAAATTTATCCTTGTTGCGGTTATAGTAGTCGGTCGCTTCCGCATCAGATACCGTCACAGAGGATATAAAGTTACGGCCTGGAAATGAGATGTATTTGATCTGAATCTCATCCGGAATGCTGAAAGCATTCTCATGTTCCTTCAGGTACGACTCCAGATCGGCACGGCGAGGGCTGATCTTCTGCCTGTAACTCTTCGCCGAAAGGCTCAGATAGTTTACGTTAATTTTTTCATTCTGAAGCCGGTAAAGATCAAATACTTCTTTATCTGAAACCTTGACTGCGCTCTGGATGATGTCTTCCAGTTTTACCGTTGTTATCAACATTCTTTGACTATCTTCAAAATCGGCCGGCGTCATCTTGTTCTGACGCAGGACCTGATTATAGATCCTTTCGTCAAAAACGCCGTCCCTTTGAAAAGCAGGAGTGGAAAGGATAGATCCCTTAATTTCTTCCTCCGAAACCTCTATGCCTAAGTCCTTCGCCTTTTGAAGGATAACGGCCTGGTTAATGATGCTGTCATATGCCTGCTGCTTAAGATTCAGGCCTTTCAAAATATCATCCGTAAGCGCTCCTTTGTATTGCTGTCTGTAGGCATCAACAAGATTTTGGTAATTCTTATGAAATTCTACGTAAGGGATGACCCTGCCGTCGATAATGGCGATGGCTTCCGCCTTTTCCCTCCAGCGTGTAGAGCCGAAATAAAAGATAAAGACAACAATAACCATTCCCAGTAAAATTTTCACGAGCCAGTTTTTGGCATGTTTTCGCATAAGTTCGAGCATGGCGTATTTCCTTATTTGTGATATTAGGCACAAATTTCTATTACAGCCGTCCGCAAAATGCAATACATTTTTAAAAAGTCGTTGATTAGGAAAGCGAAATGCTGTATACGAGATATCCTGGCGATAGGGTTGCAGATATTATTACCGATACGATAAAATAAGGAGGAAAGGTCTTGCTGTTTGATTATATTTTAGGAAAATTTTCCAATGATCTTGCCATTGACCTCGGGACGGCCAACACACTCGTCTATATGAAGGGTAAAGGGATTGTGCTAAATGAACCTTCCGTGGTCGCCGTTTCGAAGGATTCGCGGGGAACGAAGAAGGTCCTTGCTGTCGGCCTGGAAGCAAAAAAAATGTTGGGACGAACCCCCGGCAATATCGTGGCTATCAGACCCATGAGGGAAGGCGTAATTGCTGATTTTGACATTACTGAAATCATGTTGAAGCATTTCATACATCGCGTTCACAATCGCAGGGCCTTGGTTCGCCCGCGGATTATCGTCTCCATACCGTCCGGCATTACGCAGGTGGAAAGACGCGCTGTCAGAGAAACTGTAGAATCGGCAGGCGCCAGAGAAATGTATTTCATTGAGGAGCCGATGGCTGCAGCCATTGGAGCCGGGCTGCCTATAATGGAGCCAACAAGCTCCATGGTTGTGGATATTGGCGGCGGAACCACTGAGGTTGCCGTAATATCCCTGGCGGGCATTGTCTACTCAAAATCTGTCAGGGTCGCCGGCGACAGAATGGATGAAGAAATCGTGCAGTATATGAAGAGGAAATTCAACCTCCTCATAGGGGAACGATCGGCGGAGATCATAAAAATGACCATCGGATGCGCTTATCCGGATGGAGAATTGCGGAAACTTGATGTCAGAGGAAGGAATCTAATATCAGGTATTCCGAAGATAGTAGAGATCAATTCTGAAGAAGTGCGGGAAGCCATTATGGAACCTGTAAGTATCATTATAGACGCAATAAAGGACGCCCTGGATAATGCCCCCCCGGAATTGGCCGGAGATATTGTTGACAGGGGCATTGTTTTGACCGGTGGAGGAGCCCTTTTGACAAATATCGACCTTCTTATAAAGGAAGAAACGGGACTGCCCATCACTGTCGCCGATGATGCCCTGACGGTGGTGGCCAGGGGCGCCGGTATGGCCTTGGATCATTTAGATATACTAAAAGAGGTTACATTTCAGGTATAGTTCCACCCCTTTCGGAATATCCTAATTTTCAAATAGGACCAAGGACAGGTTATCATTTTGTGTCCAGAAGATGAAATCTATTACGATTCCCGAAGCATAAGTTGCCCCCATTGCAGGGCGGGTTTGAGGGACAATTTCCCCGTCGTCGTTTCCGCCCATATTTTTGCTGTAGAAATATGTTACTTCCCAAGAAACATCAACCACTCATAATAGCATGCCTCCTGGTAATTATCTCTCTCATCATATTATCTTACAGCGTGAAACAGCCGACGAGGGTTGGTTTTTTCAGGGAACTGATCCTGGAAACTGCAGCTCCATTAGCCAGTATGATAACTGTTTCTTTCAAGGATCTTGCAGGCGTTTGGAAGCGGTATATATTTCTTGTAGGACTGGAAGATGAAAACGGACGCCTGAAAAGGGACAACGCATCGTTGATGCAGGAAATAAATCGATACCGGGAAGGCTACCTCCAGAATATACGCCTGCAAAAACTCCTTGCCCTTAAAGAGAGGACCAATCATCATACGATAGCGGCGATGGTCATCGGCAGAGACCAGACATCGATAATCAAGACGATTTTGATTAACAAGGGGACGTCCCATGGTTTGAGGCTCGATCTGCCGGTTATAGCTGACCAGGGGGTTGTAGGGAGGATTATTGAGACGTCCGCCCATGTGTCGAGGGTTCTTCTTCTCATAGATGAAAATAGCAATATTGATGCGCTTATTCAAGAGAACAGGATCCAGGGGATTCTTCAAGGGGCTGCTTCGCTTGGATGCTCTCTGAAATACGTTCCAAAAACGGAAACCGTAAATGTTGGAAATATAGTCGTTTCTTCAGGCCTATCCGGTCTCTTTCCCAAGGGGTTGCTCCTTGGCGCCGTGAAAAACGTGGAGAAGACGGACAGCGGATTATTTCAGAAGATTGATATCGCTCCGTACGTTGATTTTTCGCGGCTTGAAGAAGTGATGGTAATTGTGCTGGACAAAGCCGATTATAAGGAAAGACTCGCAAACTGAACTAAATGGGCGTTTCCGAAAAAGGCATGAGCTCGCATGGCGGAAAGACGCGCGGATTGAGGTATGCCTTTATTTGCATCGGATAGCTTCACCGGGCTTGTAGAAAGATGGATTCGGAGGGGGCCAGTGGCTTTTTTGACTCTCTGCGGAGAAAACATGAGTAATAAGAAGTGACCTATTACATATCGCTGCCCTTTTTTTCATTATTGCTCATAGTCTCCCAGATGATGATTGAGGATATTGTCTTCTCCGGGAAAATAGCCTTGGAACTGTCCCTGATAGTGGTAATATATGCAGGATTTCGATTCGATGTACTAAGAGGGGGAATTCTCAGCTTTATCCTTGGATTCATACATGACTGCTTGACGTGCTCGCTTTCCGGACTTTATACTCTCATATATGTTCTCATATTTTTGATTTCAAAACTCGCTTCTCTCCGGATATCGCCCGGAAAGCCTTTTTTGATCATGAGTTTTACCCTTATATGCGCTCTATTTGAAGGCATGATGGTCATTTTGTTTCACCCGTTGTTGTACGGGGGGAACATTTCAGGCCATGCAGTTGCTGTTTACTTGCCCCAGACATTGATTGTCAGCGGCGTTAGCCCTATCTTATTTAGGGCCTTCCATTGGACCGAGGCGGTACTGAATGGCAGAAAATCGCAGCCGGTTAAACGGACATGAACCCGGCGAATTTAGAAATAAGTTCAAGATAGCATTTGCTGTTGTTTCTATCATGTTATTTATTCTGATCATGAGGATGTGGCATCTTCAGGTTATCAGAGGAGATGAACTGACACAGAGATCGGAAAATAATAGCGTACGCCTGCGAAAAATCAAGCCGCTAAGGGGAGTGATCCTGGATACAAACGATCAAGTACTGGTGGATAATCAGCCATCCTTTGACATTATGTTCGTGCCTAACCGCAACCGGAATATCAATGAGGCAGCATATAAATTAAAACAATTATTCGCTGCAAGGTCCCTCACGCTTTCGGCAGACCTGCCGCCCCTGGGAAAGAGAGGCTGGTTCCCGCCGGTTAAACTTGAAAAAAACATCAGTATGGAAAAACTTGCCATCGTTGAAACCCATGCCTCTGATTTGCCAGGCATAACCATTGATGTGGTGCCTATCAGACAATACCTTAATGGAGAAATGGTAGCCCATATAATCGGTTATACCGGTGAGGTCAGCCGGGAGGAATTGAAAAGAGACGTGTCCGGCGATTTCAGCGTCGGTGATGTTACAGGCAAAGACGGCTTGGAGAAACATCTGGATCAGTACCTTAAGGGTAAGAGCGGAGCTGAGCAGGTCGAGGTAAATGTACTGGGCAAAGAGGTTAAAGTAATCGGCAAGATTGAACCTGTCTCCGGATATAATGTTGTCCTTGCCGTCGATTCCCATCTGCAGAAGGTCGCCTGGGAGGCCCTTCAAGATAGAGCCGGGTCGGTCGTCGTCATGGATCCCCGTGACGGTGCCGTCCTCGCACTTGCAAGTTCGCCGTCTTTTGATCCAAACCTTTTCAACGGAGGAATCTCTGCTGAAGATTGGGATGATTTATCGAATGATTCGTCAAACCCCATGGGAAACAGGGCCATCGCCGGTCAATATCCTCCCGGATCCACGTACAAGCTCATTGTGGCGGCCGCAGCCCTGGAAGAGGGATTGATCACACCGGATACAACATTCAACTGCAACGGATCATTTCAGTTCGGTAATAGAACATACAAGTGCTGGCAGAAACACGGGCACGGCCGGGTCAATCTTCATCGCGCCATCGTCGAATCCTGCGACGTATATTTCTACAATGTGGGCAAATTAGTCGGCGTTGACAAGTTAGCCGAGTATGCCCGTCGCTTCGGGTTGGGCCAGCCAACAGGAATCGATCTTCCCGGGGAGAAGAGCGGTCTCATCCCGACCAAACAGTGGAAGCAGCAGAGGTTCAAAGAAACATGGCAGATGGGCGAAACCATATCGATCTCCATCGGGCAAGGCTTTAATCTTGTAACGCCAATTCAATTGGTGAACGCTTATGCTTCATTAGCCAATGGAGGAACTGTCTACCAGCCCCGGCTTGTCAAGCGCATCGAAACAGCCGATGGCCGGGTACTAAAAGCATTTGAACCTCAGCAAAAAGGTAATATCGCTTTGAGTGAGAAGAATATTGAGATATTGAAGTACGGATTATGGGGTGTGGTAAATGAAGGCGGGGGAACGGGTCACGCGCTGAAGAGAAAGGAAGAGGACATCTGTGGAAAAACAGGCACCGCTCAGGTCGTAAGCCTGCCGGATAATGAAAAGGGCCGCAGACGGAAATTTATCCCTTCTAAACACGGGGATCACGCCCTTTTTGTTTGCTTCGCACCGTATAAGAATCCCGAAATAGCTATAGCCGTTATCATGGAGCATGCCGGTCATGGAGGCTCAGTAGCCGCCCCCATAGCAAGAAAGATCATAGATGCCTACTTTGAGCGTAAGAATTCCGCACATAAGAAAAGTCAGCCCCCTCTGACAGTCAGCCAGAAATCGCAGGCAGGTGTTTACAGATGAAAATCGATCGCCGTTTATTTTTCAATTTTGATTGGACACTGCTCTTTCTCATACTGGCGATCAGTCTGGTCGGTCTTTTGAATATCTATAGCGCCGGCTACAGCCTGGACAATTTCAGACAGGAGACACTTTATATAAAACAGACTCAATGGATTGTCATCGGCCTAGTACTAATGGGGGTCGTCATTTGTTTTGATTACAGATTCATCTGTCGATTCGCCTATGTAATCTATGCCGCCTCTATCCTCCTGTTGGTCCTGGTTTCACTGTACGGATATGCCACCCACGGTTCTCAGCGGTGGATTATCTTGGGAGGATTTTTCTTCCAGCCTTCAGAGTTAGTAAAGCTCTCGATCATTATCGTCCTGGCAAAATATTTTGACGACCATATCATAGAAAGAAGCTACAAGCTGAGAGAGCTCTATATACCGTTTCTTATCGTGGTGATCCCTTTGCTTTTTATTTTGAAACAGCCTGATCTCGGCACCGCATTGATCCTTATCTTCCTTGTTCTATCGATAACTTTTTTCATCGGTATAGAATGGAAATCACTGCTCATAGCCTGCACCGGAGGGATAATACTGACACCAATGTCATGGCTTTTCTTAAGGGATTATCAGAAGGAACGGATCATGACATTTTTCAATCCGGAGAATGATCCATTAGGATCGGGTTATCATATTCTTCAATCCATAATTGCCGTTGGTTCGGGAGGTATCTTTGGAAAAGGCTATATGAAGGGCACCCAAACGCAGTTGAAATTTTTGCCGGTACAGCAGACAGATTTTGTGTTCTCTGTTTTTGCCGAGGAGTGGGGCTTTATCGGAGGAGTCATCCTTGTTGCCATGTTTCTTATACTCATACTGTGGTGTTTGAAAATTGCCTTGCATTCGAAGGATCTCTTGGGAATGCTCATATCCTTCGGCATAACAATGCTTGTCTTCTGGGAGGTATTTATTAATGTCGGGATGGTGTTGGGCATGCTTCCCGTTGTCGGCATCCCGCTGCCTTTCTTAAGTTATGGAGGCTCGTCAATGGTTGTTCTCATGGCAGCCATGGGATTGTTGTTAAATGTCAGCATGAGAAGGTTTATCCTCTATCCATAATATGTACGGGACAGTGAAATGTATTTGCCATTCGTCTTGATGTCATTGAAGTCATCGGGACAGGAAGGTGCCAAAGACTGGGGGCAGGGCGATGTTTAGCAAGAAGAAAAAAGATGAAGAAATCAAGGCCTTTCTTGGAAAAGGCGCAGAATTTACGGGAAAACTGATATTCAATGGAGCTGTCCGCATAGACGGTGACTTCAGCGGTGAGATATTTGGCGAAGGAACCCTGGTCGTAGGTGATGGCGCTCACATAGAAGCAGAGATAAATGTCGCAATCGTCATAATCAGCGGAGATGTCCATGGACAGATTGAATGCAAAGAAAGGATTGAAATCTATCCCCCGGGAAGGGTTCTGGGGAACGTAAAATCACCGCTGTTCATAATAAAGGAAGGGGCCGTTTTCGAAGGAACTTCGAGAATGGACAGCAGCAAGTCGGAAAAATACAAAGTCAACAGCAAATCCAAAGTATTAAATGCGGAAGAGTGACATCCGGGCCGGACAAAACCGCATTCACCCAAAAAGTACTTGACATTAACTGAAGGTTGTGATTAGAAAACCGCGATTTTTACACGCATCTTTGGGGGTTCTTGAGGTTACTCGTGTACGCAGTTCATATCGCTTTATTTCAGGAAACATTTCTCAAAAAAAGAACCATCATAAGCTTTTTAGGATCGAAACAAGGCTAAACTGGAAAGAGCCGGGTGACGGAAGTCTGTTCTTTCACGCGGTTTTTTAGACTTCAAAGCAATTTTAGAGTGAGGCGGAACAGTGATCAGCATCGATTATACAATGTTCATCCAGATGGTTAATTTCCTTCTTTTGATTGTAATCCTTAATCATATCCTCTACAAGCCGATCTTAGGCATAATCGACAGAAGAAAGAAACAAGTACAGGATACTGAAGAAGAGATAAAGCGCCTCAATCAATCCGTTGAGGAAAGAATCGCTGCGTATGAGGAGAAGCTTCGTCAGGCAAAGACGGACGCTTTGGAGAAAAAGACCGAGATTATCAAGGAAGGGGCCGAGCAGGCAAAAGGCCTCATCGAAGCCGCAAGAAGCGAGATCCCCGGCATGATGGAACAGTTTCATGGTGAGATGAACAGGGAAGTCTCCGAGGCCAGAAGCATTCTTACCGGTCAGTCCCGGAAAATATCCGTCGAGATTGCCGAGAAATTGTTGGGAAGGAGTCCCCGATGATGAAATGGTTTTCGGAGGATCTGTTTAGTCGATCTTATTTACGCTATTTTCTTTTATCAATCCTGACCCTTGTTCTCACCTCTTCCGTTGCATATGCCTCGGAAGGCGGAGGTCACGAAGACACTGTGAAGCTCTGGATTGATTTCGCCTGGAGGGTGTTTAACTTCGGCATCCTGGTCTGGTTCCTCTACTGGGTTGCTGCAAAAAAAATCAAGGAGTTTTTCTTCGAAAGGCGCCACAACATAAAGGCCGCCATCGAAGAGAAAATAACTGAAAAAGAAGAGACAGAGAAGAAATTCAGGGAATACTCCTTGAGGCTTGATAAGGCCACTGAGGAAATAAAGGGCATCTTCGAGATGATAAAGGCCCAGGGGTTGACAGAAAATGAAAAGATAATTGAAGATGCCAAAAAGGCAGCCGCGAAGATGATAGAAGATACACAGGCGAGAATGGAACAGGAACTTAAGGCCGCCAGAAATCAGCTGAGGTCGGAAGCCGCGGAGCTCTCCGTGGCAATGGCAGAAGAGCTTCTGAAGAAGAATATAAACCAGGAGCTTCACGAAAACATGGTGAAAGACTATCTCGATAAGGTGGTGAAAAAACATTGAGCAGCAGCAATATCGCAAAGCGTTATGCAAGGGCGTTTTTTGACATAGCCAGGGAAGATGGGCTTTATGAAAAGTACTACAACGAATTGACGCTCTTTTCTTCCATTGTCAAAGAAAATAAGGATTTGCGGGAATTATTGTTGAACCCCATATTCGATCATGCGGAAAAAAGAGCCGTTGTGGATTCGCTTCTCGCTAAGATCAATATATCGGTCATAACGGCAAATTTTCTGAAGCTCCTCGTTGACAAGCGAAGAATAGGCATTCTTCCCGATATAGAAAGCTGTTACCGGAAATTTATGGACGATGCCTTGAAAAAAATCAGGGTTGATGTCAAGACGGCCTTCCCTTTATCTGCTGAACTTTCCGAAAAGCTTCAGAAACGCATGGAGGAAATAACGGGCAGAAAAGTGGAAATGGCTGTTTCAGAAGATGCATCATTGTTGGGTGGCATTGTCGTAGGCGTAGGGGATACGATGTACGATGGAAGCATTAGAACTCAACTGCACAATATCAGGAATCTCTTGGGGGAGGAAATATAGAGCATGGAGAAAATCAGGGCAGAAGAAATAAGCGAAATCATCTCCAGACAGATCAGAGACTATGAGAAGAAACTGGACGTAAGCGAAGTGGGAACGGTCCTGTCTGTGGGAGACGGTATTGCCAGGGTTTACGGCGTGGAAAATGCGATGGCCATGGAATTGCTGGAGTTCCCGGGAGGGATACTCGGCATGGTTCTCAACTTGGAAACTGACAATGTCGGCGTTGCCGTCTTGGGAGAGGTTACCCATATTAAAGAAGGGGATATTGTAAAGAGAACGGGCAGGATCGCCCAGGTCCCCGTGGGAGAAGCGGTACTCGGCCGGGTCATTGATGCCACCGGTGCACCGATTGATGGCAAAGGTCCCATTGAGGCCACCGAGTTCCGAAGGATAGAGATGATCGCCCCCGGCGTCGTTCAACGCCAGCCTGTTAACACGCCCATGTACACGGGCATTAAAGCAATCGACGCCATGACACCCATCGGACGGGGTCAGAGAGAGCTCATCATCGGCGACAGGCAGATCGGAAAGACCGCGATTTGCGTGGACTCCATCATCAGACAGAAGGATACCGGTGTTAAGTGCATCTATGTCGCCATCGGCCAGAAGAAATCAACCGTAGCCCAGGTGGTGGAAAACCTGCGAAAAAACGGCGCCATGGCTTATACCTGTGTCATCGCGGCATGCGCCAGTGACCCGGCGACCCTTCAATACATAGCAGCCTATTCCGGGTGCAGTATCGGTGAATATTTCCGGGACAGGAAACAGGATGCCCTGATCATCTACGATGACCTCTCCAAACAGGCTGTCGCTTACCGCCAGATATCACTGCTTCTGAGAAGACCCCCCGGACGTGAAGCCTTCCCGGGAGACATTTTCTATAACCACTCCCGATTGCTGGAACGCGCTGCCCGCGTGAGCGAGGACCTCGGAGGCGGATCTCTTACAGCCCTGCCTATAATTGAGACCCAGGCAGGTGACGTCTCTGCGTATATTCCGACAAACGTTATTTCCATCACAGATGGTCAGGTATATCTCGAACCGAGTCTATTCTTCTCCGGTGTTCGCCCGGCAATTAACGTAGGTCTGTCGGTTTCGCGAGTCGGAGGCGCAGCCCAGGTTAAGGCCATGAAACAGGTGGCGGGTAGACTGAAACTTGAACTCGCCCAGTATCGTGAACTGGCAGCTTTTGCCCAGTTCGGGAGCGATCTGGACAAGGCAACGCAGGCGCAGCTTGAAAGAGGTGTGCGTCTTGTCGAGATATTGAAGCAGCCCCAGTACCAACCCAGGTCTCTATCACAGCAGGTTGCCATCCTGTTTGCAGGTACAAGAGGCTTTCTGGACAAATACCCGGTAGATAAACTGAAAGAATACGAGCCTCAGCTCCTGAGTTTCATTGCGAGCAAGTACCCTGAAGTCAACCGTGAGATTGAGGAGAAAAGGGAGATCGGCCCGGACCTCGAGAAAAAGATAAAAGACGTATTGACAGAGTTTGAAACTGTTTTTGTCACGGCGTAAAGAATCGGAAGACCTCTGAGAAATAGAGCACGTAAAGAGAAAAGGGAGCGTTAATGGCTTCATTAAAGGACATTAGAAGAAAGATTATCGGAGTTTCGAAAACGAAGCAGATCACCAGGGCCATGAATATGGTGGCTGCCTCGAAACTGAAAGCTGCACAGTTGAGGATGGAGAATTTTCGTCCTTATGCACTGAGATTCATGGATGTACTCACCAGCCTGGCACTTCGTGTAGACCCTGAAACCCATCCTCTGCTTGCTGTCAGGGACCCGAAGAGAATCAGGGTTATCGTAATGACTTCTGACAGAGGTTTGTGCGGAGGTTTCAATACCAATTTGATTAAAGCCGCGGAGAGATTCGTTCGGGAGAAGACCGGCGAAGGCAAAGAGGTACAATTGATTGCGGTCGGAAAGAAAGGGAGAGATTATTTCAGGAAAAAAGTGAAGCTCACTAAAGAATGGTCTGACGTCTTTGGGAAATTCGACATAACCCTCGCCGTAAAGATTTCCGATGAAATCATACCCTCTTTCATGCGGGAGGAGTATGACGAATTGTATGTCGTGTACAATGAATTCAGGAACATAGCCGTACAGAGGCCCGCGGTCGTGAGGCTATTCCCCTTGCCCCCCATCGGAAAGGACGAAGATCTAGAGCCCACCGCGAGAATTGATTACATTTATGAACCCTCAGATGAAATCCTGCTGGGAAAGCTCCTTCCCATGTACGTTCATGTTCTGATGTTCAGGGCGCTCCTGGAGACATCCGCCGGGGAGAACGGCGCACGGATGGTTGCAATGGACAACGCAACAAGGAATTGCGAGGAAATGGTCCAGAATCTTACGTTAAAAATGAACAAAGCGAGACAGGCAGCCATTACGGCCGAGTTGATGGATATTGTCGGCGGTACGGAGGCCCTGACAAAGAGCTAATAAATCAGGCATTATAGATTAAGGAGACAGGTATGAATATAGGAACGGTTGTGCAGGTAATAGGACCGGTAGTCGATGTGGCGTTTGAAGAAGGAAAGCTTCCAGAGATCTTAAACGCTGTCGCTATCACCAACCCCACGATTGACGACAAGGAAGACAATCTTATTGTTGAGGTTGCCCAGCATCTGGGTGACAACGTCGTCAGATGCATCGCCATGGACATCACGGATGGCCTTGTCAGGGGTATGAAGGCGAAGGATATAGGCACACCTATAATGGCCCCCGTTGGTCCCGAATGTCTGGGTAGGATTCTGAACGTTGTCGGCAGGCCCGTCGACGGTCTGGGACCGGTGGTCGCAAAGAATTACTCTCCAATCCATAGGGAAGCCCCGTCATTTATTGAACAGGACACATCGGTCCACGTTCTGGAAACTGGCGTTAAGGTCATCGACCTTCTCGTTCCCTTCCCCAGAGGCGGAAAGATGGGGATGTTTGGTGGCGCAGGCGTCGGCAAAACCGTCGTCATGATGGAGATGATCAACAATATCGCCATGCACCACGGTGGTATTTCCGTATTTGCAGGCGTCGGCGAAAGGACACGTGAAGGTAACGACCTCTACCTCGAGATGAAACAGTCGGGCGTTATCAAGCAGGCCGCCTTGATCTATGGACAGATGACGGAACCGCCGGGAGCAAGAGCGAGGGTGGCCCTCACTGCTCTGACGGCGGCAGAATATTTCAGAGACATTGAAGGTCAGGACGTGCTTCTCTTCGTCGACAACATATTCCGGTTCACTCAGGCAGGTTCAGAGGTCTCGGCCCTTCTCGGCCGCATGCCTTCAGCCGTGGGTTACCAGCCGACACTGGCGACAGACCTGGGCGCACTGCAGGAGCGCATTACTTCCACTACGAAAGGCTCTATTACCGCCGTTCAGTGTGTATACGTGCCCGCGGACGACCTTACAGACCCGGCGCCGGCAACGACCTTCGCTCATCTTGACGGTACAGTCGTTTTGTCGAGACCGCTTACGGAACTCGGGATTTATCCCGCCGTGGATCCCCTCGATTCAACATCCCGCATTCTTGATCCGATTGTCTTAGGCGTTGAGCACTATCAGGTTGCCCGACAGGTACAGGTGACTTTGCAGAAATATAAGGACCTCCAGGACATTATCGCCATCCTGGGTATGGACGAACTTTCCGAAGAAGACAAAGTGACAGTCAGCAGGGCGAGGAAGATCCAGAGATTCCTGTCCCAGCCGTTCTTCGTAGCCGCTCAATTCACCGGCAGGGAAGGCAAATTCGTCTCCGTTGCTGAAACAGTGAGAGGGTTCAAGGAGATCCTGGAAGGAAAACATGACGAACTGCCCGAGCAGGCATTCTACATGGTTGGCGGTATAGACGAGGTTGTAGAGGCAGCGAAGAAAATATCAGAGTAATGAGGCCGGAGGATTCTACATGGCTGACGAATTGATGTTGGAAATTGTTACCCCCGAAAAAATGGCCTTCAGCGGTAAAATAGAAGAAGTGACAATACCAGGTTCCGAGGGTGAGTTCGGTGTGCTCCGGGGCCATGCAGCGCTTCTGAGTTCGATTGATGTAGGTGAATTGAATTTTACGAAAGACGGCAAAAAAACATACTACGCCGTTAATACCGGCTATACTGAAGTCACTGCAGGCAAAGTTACAATCCTCGTGGAAACTGCAGAAAGGGCGGATTTGATCGACAAAGAACGGGCAAGAAAAGCAAAAGAAACTGCGGAAGCAAAGTTGACCAAGCTGTCCAAAGAAGATGTAGAATTTGAAACGATCAGGGCAGCCCTGACCAGAGCAATTACAAGGATCAGCATAGCCGAGAAGCACACTTAAGGATCGAATAGATACAAATGAAAAAAGCCAGGGGCTGAGATTTTAACCCCTGGCTTTTTTGTTCTTATAATACCTGCGCTATTATTTCTTCCCCACAATACAGATATCCACTATCTCAAATTCACGTGTACCTCCCGGCGTCTTAACGCTGACTTCGTCACCGGCACTTTTCCCGATCAGCGCCTTTCCTATAGGTGAGGTCACGGAAATCTTATTCTCTTTGAGATCTGACTCGAAGGGACCTACAAGCTGATAAGTTATGCGGCTCCCCGTATTCGTGTCTTCCAAAGTGACAATCGATCCAAAAACGATCTTGTCCGTTGGTAAACCATCGAGGCTCACAACATATGACGTGGCAAGATTATTTTCGAGCTCCGCAATCCTGCCCTGCAGAAAAGACTGCCTTTCCTTGGCTGCGGCAAATTCCGCATTCTCCGTTATATCTCCGTGCGCCCTGGCTACTTCGATGTCCCGGATATTTTCGGGCAGCGAAACTGTCCTTATATATTCCAGTTCCCTCTTCAATTTTTCATATCCGGCTTTCGTAATAGGCATTTTTGCCATATATTCTCCCTGATCCTGTGCGCCTGCATATACGCGTCGCGATCATAAACCATAAAAACAGAAGTTGACTTCTAATAAAGAAATAGACCGGTGTCAAGGAAGATTTACCATGCCCGGTATGGGGGTTCTGGGGGGTCTTGCTATGTCCTCATAAGTATGCTAAAAAGAAAACTCTTCAAAAAATTTATTGAAATCCATAGGTGAATAACACACCCCATGATTGATAGATATAACAGAGAGATTAATTATCTCAGAGTTTCCATCACGGACAGGTGCAACCTTCGCTGCAGCTATTGCATGCCCAAGGAAGGCGTATCCCTCATAGGACATGACGACATCCTGAGGTACGAGGAAATACTGCGGATCGTGCGCATAGCCGCAGGCATAGGCATCAGCAAAGTCAGGATAACAGGAGGCGAGCCTCTGGTCAGGCGCGGCGCCTGCGATTTTATCGCTTCGCTCTCGTCCACGGAAGGTCTCAACGACATCAGCCTCACAACCAACGGGATTCTTTTAGAGCCCTTTGCGGCGAAACTTTTCGCCGCGGGTGTGAAAAGGATTAACATCAGTCTTGATTCCCTCAATGCCGAAAAGTACGCCAAGATTACCGGGAGTGGAGACCTCAGTGCAGTCATCGCGGGAATCGCTGAAGTCCACAGGATCGGGTTTTCACCTATCAAGATTAATATTGTGGCAATAAAGGGATTTAACGAAGACGAGATAATGGATTTCGCAGAACTCAGCCTTCGCAAACCTTACCAGGTGAGGTTCATCGAGCTCATGGACGTGGGCCGCCCTGCCCTCGATCATAGCAGCCGGTATCTGTCCAACACTATTATCAGGGAATTAATCGGCAGCCATTACCGCCTTGAACGCGCCAACGGCATAAGGACCAAGATGGATGGCCCCGCAGAGATGTACAGGATCGCCGGGGGCGCCGGAGAAATCGGTTTTATAAGCCCCCTGAGTCAACAATTCTGTGATTCATGCAACCGCCTAAGGCTCACCGCGAACGGCCATCTCCGGGTGTGCCTGCTCTCAGACGAAGATGTCGATCTGAGGGGACCGCTGCGTAACGGCTGCAGCGATGCGGATCTGGCAGAGCTCATCAAGAGGGCCATTGCGAAAAAACCCATTCAACATGCCCTTGCCTGTGATGAAGGCCACCACATAAAGAAATGTATGAAAGACATGTCTTCCATAGGCGGTTGACCTGTAATGAAAGACACCTGCGTGAGAGAATAAAGCCTGCCTCCTGACCTCATCGCTTCTCCCAGTCCATGTCCCCCACATCATAAGTTCGTGCCAGGACTTCCCGGGCCTTCGGGAGATCACTTTCTGGAACCAGGATATCCACTTTACCGAGACCATCGATCGTTATCGCGTAGATCGCTCCTACTGCTTCGTATTTCAATCTTACGGGTATGCCTTCCGTCTCCAGTCTCCCCAAGACAATATTGGCATTCGTCATTCCCGAAGCCGTACAGGCCACTTCCCATTTTTCCTCATCCATAGCACCGTTCCTCACTGTCCCTCTTTTTGGGCATGCCGTATCGTAATCCTCGTTGTCATTGCGAGGTACGTAGTAACGCGGCAAGCTTCATATTTTAAACAACTTATGAGATTGCTTCGGTCGTTTCACTCCCTCGCAATGACATGAGGCGCAGATTTTTTAGGCCCTTATACTGCGAACATGTGATTATTATTGCAAAAAAAGCCCATCGGGACGACCGTCGCTTATCTTATACCACATCCGCCCCCGGCAAAAAAGTATCATTTCGGGAATTGGACTATCAATACCATATGTTGTGGTCGAAAATTTTAGGATACATTTAGTTGTATTTTTTCTTTACAAAGACTATTTCTTCTGTTAATATTCGACAAATCCGATGAAGCTTGGCTGAATTGACCCCGAGCGAGTGAACGGGTGGAAGAGTTTTCGTTGTAATCTCAACTGGAAAGAAAAAAAATGAGGCTTAAGAGACTTGAGATAGCCGGCTTTAAATCCTTCCGGGATAAGGTCGTCCTCGATTTTTCGAAAGGGATCTCCGCAGTCGTCGGTCCCAACGGGTGCGGCAAGAGCAATATCGTTGATGCCATCCGCTGGGCAATGGGTGAACAGCGTATTAAGACCCTGCGCGGGAAAAAGATGGATGACGTCATCTTCCACGGCGCTGAGAACGCGGCCCCCATCGGCATGAGCGAAGTATCAATGATCCTGGACAGCAACGGGCGGCAATTCCCCGGGGAATATGCGGAATGCGGCGAGGTCATGATTTCGCGGCGGCTCTTCAGGGATGGCGAAAGCGAATACACCATCAACAAGGTGCCCTGCCGGCTTATCGATGTCAGAGACTTCCTCATGGGCACGGGGCTCGGCGTCAGAACCTACTCCCTCGTTGAGCAGAACAGCGTTGCCAATCTCGTTGAAGCAAAACCCGAAGATAGAAGACAGTTCATCGAAGACGCTGCGGGTATATCGAAATATAAGGTCAGAAAAGAATCGGCGCTCCGGAAGATGGAGGCGACAAAGCAGAACATCCTCCGCTTGAATGATATCATAAGAGAGGTAAAATCCCAGCTCAATGCCGTATCGCGGCAGGCCAAAAGGGCGGAGCAATACAAGGCGCTGAAGAAGGAAGTGAAAGAGGCGGAACTGATCCTGGCCCTCCACACATACACGGATCTATCCGGACAGAAGGAAACCCTGGGGAAAACGCGCGACTCCCTTAACAAGAGGGATATGGAAATAGCGACCAGCCTGAAAGAACTCGAAGCCTCAATCGAAGGCTTGAAGGCAGAGGTGCTGGAAAACGAGGCCTTCGTTTCAGAACACCAGGCAAAACTTTACGACATCAGAAACTCGATCAACATAAAGGAACAGGGGATCGAACATCTCAAGGGCAAAATAAAAGACATTGCCTCACAGAAACAGAAAAACACAGCCGAGTTGGAGTTGCTCCGCACCAGAGGGAAGAACCTGGCCGACGAGGTGGAAACCCTCGCCATAATGGCAGACGAATCCGGTGTGGAGATTGAGAACGTAAGAAACAATGTCCTCCAAAACCAGGCGAGACTTGAAGAACTCAAGACGGCGGCGAAATCGCTTCACGCGGAACTTGAGGAAAAGAAGATCGAGTTTTTCGAAATAGCCACGGAAAAGGCGAAAGCGAAAAACACCCTTGTCAGCCTCGGGAAGGGTATTGAGGATATCCGGAAGAGAAAAGAGAGGGACGTCAGAGAAGCAGACGAAAACAGGGAGAGACTTGCGGGAACCCGCCAAAATCTTGATTCCCTGATGTCGGCCCTAAAGACTGATGAGGGCACGCTGGAAAATCTCACGGATAGTGCGAGCATGACCTCCAATGAACTCGAACGGGCGAAAAATGATCTGCAACTGATCGACGAGCGTATCTCGGAGATGAAGGATGAAGCGGGAAGGAAATCATCGCGCCATGCCTCCTTGAGAGAGTTGCAGGAAAGCTACGCCTGGTGTTCTGACGGCACGAAGTCGATAATGCAGGCAAAGAAGGTAGCCAGCCCCGACATGCTGCCCGGCGAGACCTGCCTGGGGCTTGTTGCAGACGTTCTGGACGTGCCCCGTGAATACGAAACAGCAGTTGAGTCTGTCCTGGGAGAAAAGCTCCAGCACATGGTGGTCAGAAGTCAGAGAGACGGCATGTTGGCCATCGACTATCTGAAAAGCTCTTCTTCAGGGAGGGGAACCTTCGTCCCCCTCGAAGTCAGAAATCAAAATTTCGGCTCTGCGGCGGAGTATCTCAAGGATGCCGTGAGACTGATCGACGTGGTCAGTGTTCATCAGGGCTTCGAGAAAATTGCCGATTACCTGCTGGGTGATGTCATCTTGATACCGAACCTCAGCAGCGGCATTTCCGTCTGGGAGCGAAACGGTTTCAGAGGCACCTTCGTTACATCGGAAGGAGACATCATAAACCCGCAGGGAGTTCTAACGGGGGGAAGCAAGACGAATGGTGACAAGAGCCTGCTTAAGACCAAGCGGGAGATCGCCGAACTGGAACAAGAGGTGGATCAGTTAAATGTGTCGCTTGCGGAGGACGCTGAAAAGAAAAAGGAGGCCGCATCTCTCATCCTGCAATGGGAAGAAGAACTGCTTGAGTTGAGGTCGGAAATCCGCGATCTCGAGCTCCTGGTCAACGGCAAGCAGAAAGACGTGGAGAGATTTGAGGCCGAGATAAGAGGGATCGAGCAGAGAATAAAGGTGCTCGATTTCAATTGTGACAATCATCAGGCGGAAGAGGCGGCCGCACTGGAAGAATGCGCCGCCATAGAGAAGCGCATCATTTCCTCCGAGGCCCAGGAAGAAACGATGAACACCGCCATGTCCGCCCTCCAGGAAAAGCTGGAAGCGCTGAAGGCGAAGGTGGAAGAGCTGGAAGAATATCTCACAGGGGAGAAAATTCAACTCGCGTCTCTCGAAGAAAAGAGAAACGCCGACCTCAAGACCATAGACAGGTTGGAGGCCGACAGGGCGGACACCTCCCGTGAAATAGATGTCAGGACCACGGAGCTTGGGCAGAGTGACCGGGAGATTGAAGATGTGACCGGTCAAATCTCAACCGAACAGGGTCTGCTCGAACACCTGTACTCGGATCATGAGAGCGTCGATGGCACCCTCTCGGAAATGAGGGCCTCACAGCAGGAACGGGAAGCTCTGTTGAGAAACAGGGAGACGGACCTCAGGGAAGTCAAGAAGACCCACGACCAGGTCGTAAAGGAAACGAATGATCTGGAGATAGCGTACCGCGAGATCACCTTCCAGGCAGACGGCTTACGCCAGGGCATTCAGGAGAAATACTACGTCGATCTGGAAACTCTCGTCTCCGAATTTCAGCGGCTCGATGAACCGGTTCTTGAGGAACTGACCGCCAAACTGAATAAAGACAGGCAGTTTGTGGAAAGCTTCGGCGAAGTGAATCTGCTGGCGCTGAGCGAATTTGAGGAGCTGAAAGGGCGCTACGAATTCCTCACGAACCAGGTCGGTGATTTGAATGCCGCCCTCAATTCACTCCAGGCGACCATTACAAAAATAAATGTCGAATCCAGAAAGCGTTTCGCAGAGACCTTTGAAGCAGTCAACGGGTGTTTCAAGGAAGTATTTGCGAGGATATTCCCCGGCGGCAAAGGTGAACTGAAGCTGACGGATGCCGAAGACATACTGGAGACAGGCGTGGACATCGATATCATCATTCCCGGAAAACGCGCGCAGAGTGTCAGCCTGCTGTCTGGTGGGGAAAAGTCGCTCGCCGCCATAGCTCTGATTTTTGCCATTCTCATGTACCGTCCTGCTCCCTTCCTGGTCTTGGATGAGGTGGACGCCGCCCTTGACGATGCGAATATAAACCTGTTTAACAACCTCGTTAAGGACATGTCATCAAACTCCCAGATAATCTTGGTCACCCACAACAAGAAGACCATGGAGGTTGCGGAATATCTATTCGGCATTACCATGCAGAAGCAGGGTATTTCCACCATGGTCTCCGTAGCCTTTAACTGATCCTTACGTTCATCATTCCATCCTTTACATCTCCGAATAAAAATGGTTATAAACTGACTATGTCCTTCATGTCATTCCGCGGCCGGAGGAATCATTATGTTCCACAAGATTTCTCCCTTTGGTCGAAATGACAAGACAACTACGTCATTCCCGCCCCCGATAAGAACATTCGAGGGCAGGCTGCCGGCGGGAATCCAGATGCCGTCCCAATGGCGGGGAGCCAAAATGAAGCAGGCAAATATTTTTTATAGTTTTAGGAACGGATGAAAAGATGGCAAGCAACACCGAAAGCAAAGGTTTTTTCGAGAGACTGAAGGCAGGTCTTGCCCTGACAAGAAACGCCTTCATTAAAAATATTGATGACATCCTCCTGGGAGAAAGGGTCATCAGCCAAAAGCTCTTTGAAGAGCTCGAGGAAACCCTTATCATGGCTGATGTCGGCCCTGCTTTTACATATGAGCTCATCGAAAAAATGAAAGAGCAGGCCAAGAGAAACGAGCTCGGAGACGCCGAGATCCTCAGGAAAGTCCTGCGGGATACCATCACCGATACCCTGAAAAAAAATGAGGCGCCCCTTCATATTCCGAAGAATGAACTTTTTACCATCATGGTGGTGGGTGTAAACGGCACAGGCAAGACCACAACAATCGGAAAGCTGGCAAACACTCTGAAAAAAGATGGGATGTCCGTAATGCTTGTCGCGGCCGACACCTTCAGGGCCGCCGCAATCGAACAGCTTGAGGTCTGGAGCCAGAGGGTGGATGCGCCGCTCATCAAGCAGAAGACCGGTGCTGATCCTTCCGCCGTTGTCTTCGATGCCATTGTCGCGGCCAAGGCCCGGAAAGCCGATGCCGTTATCATCGACACGGCAGGCAGGCTTCACACCAAGGTCAATCTGATGGAAGAGCTCAAGAAGATGAAGCGTATTATAGAAAGGGAGCTACCGGACGCCCCACATGAGATCCTCCTTGTCCTTGATGCCACGACGGGCCAGAATGCCGTCGTCCAGGCAAAGATGTTTAACGACGAAATCGGCGTGTCCGGAATTATATTGACTAAACTGGACGGAACGGCAAAGGGCGGCGTGATCATAGGAATTGCCAGGGAGCTTAACATTCCCATCCGGTATATCGGTATCGGAGAGAGGCTCGACGATCTGAAAATTTTCAAGAGCGCGGAATTCGTGGATGCCCTCTTTGAACAGGACGCCTGGTAATCCATATATCTCGCCCCCTTTGACAAAGGGGGAAATAAGGATTTCTCCCGTCGGTCGAAATGACAAAATGCAATTTTCGTCGATGCACTCACGCTAAGAAAGTTTTATATGGGAAAGATATTCGCCATAGGAGATATTCACGGCTGCATCTCCCAGCTTGACAGGCTGGTGGCGCAGCTCGATATCGATGCCGGGGAGGACGCACTCATCTTCGTCGGCGATTATATAGACCGCGGCCCTGATTCAAAAGGGATCATCGATGCGATTCTCGATATCAGGAAAAACATCAGGAATGTTGTCTGCCTCTCGGGCAATCACGAAGACATGTTTCTCAACTACTGCCTTGACCGCAGGGATGAAGAGCTCTACATGTCCAACGGGGGCATGCATACATTAGCGTCCTATGGCTTTACGCGGGAAGGCACGGAGGAATTAATCCTGCCGGAAAGCCACAGAGAGTTCTTCACCAGCCTCCGCACATACCATGAGACTGACGATTATATATTCGTCCATGCCGGTCTGAGACCCGGCGTCCCCCTTGATCGGCAGGACCGCGACGACCTCCTGTGGATACGGTTCGAGTTTATCAGCTCTCCATACGATTTTGGCAAGACCGTTGTTTACGGGCACACGCCCGTCTCCCTGAATAAGCCTCTCATCGACAAGAATAGGATCGGCATCGATACGGGCGCCGTCTTCGGCGGCAAGCTGACGTGCATTGAACTGCCGGAGATGAAAATATATCAGGCATGATGTTTATGAAAATTATCGAATGCGTCCCCAATATCAGTGAAGGCCGGGACAGGAAAAAGATAGAGAGCATCGCGGCGGCGCTTTCCGCAGTCGAGGGCGTGAGACTCCTTGACGTATGCGTCGATGCGGATCACAACCGGACTGTCCTGACCTTCATCGGAGAACCGGAGGACGTATTGAAAGGAGCCGCCGCTGCCTGTGAGAAGGCCCTCGATCTCATCGACATGCGCAAACACAAAGGCGTGCACCCCCGGATCGGCGCCGTCGATGTGGTTCCCTTCGTCCCTCTGAAAGTCGCAACGATGGAAGATGCCGTGGACACGGCACACCGGTTTGGCCGTGCATTCGGAAAGAAGCGCAAGATCCCCGTCTACTTCTATGGTGAGGCCGCCCTTGATCCGAAAAGGAGAGAATTATCAGACGTGAGAAGAGGCGAATACGAGGCTTTGAAAAAGCGGTTTGACGATCCCCTGTGGATGCCGGATGCCGGCCCGGCTCGCTTTGATCCGCGGAGCGGCGCAGTCGCCTGCGGGGCGCGGGAGCCGCTCATCGCATACAACATCAATCTCGCCACGGATAACCTCCAGGTGGCAAAGGACATCGCTTGCTCAATCAGGCAGTCAAGCGGCGGACTGCAATATGTAAAGGCCATCGGCGTTCCCCTTGCGAGCAGGAATATCGTCCAGGTATCGATGAACCTCACCAATTACAAGGTGACACCGCCCCGGACAGTCTTTGACGTGGTAAAGGAGAAGGCCGCCGCGTGCGGTGTTTCCATCCTGGAGTCGGAGCTGGTCGGCCTCATCCCCGAAGAAGCCCTCGAAGGCGTTTCCGCCGAATATCTCCAGCTATCTAATTTCTGCACCGAATGCATCATCGAAACCCATCTGTAATCACCTTATCTCCACTCTCTCTCACCCCCTTTATAAAAGGGGGTTGGGGGGATTTGTTCCATCATCCAAAATCCCCTTGTATCCCCCTTTACGAAAGGGGGAAATTGAGCGCGGACATTCAAGGCTGTCATTGCGAGCGCACGCAGTGTGCGCGGCAATCTTACCCATTTGTCATTCCCGCGCAAGCGGGAATCCAGTTCCACTTTCATTGCGAGGTGCGCAGCGACACGGCAATTTTCCCGCTCCACACACCCCTCAATACAACGATTGACACTTTTACCGGAATCATGTTAAAGCCCTTCATCCCATCCGAAAGCCAAGCCGTGCCCCCGTAGCTCAGGCGGATAGAGCAACGGATTCCTAATCCGTGTGCCGCGTGTTCGAGTCACGCCGGGGGCACCAATAATATCGAGTACTTAGTTGATATTTCCCGACCCCAGATTATCAGTAGGTGTCCATATAGGTGTCTTGTCGCGAGATTGCACAAGCTTTTTTATGTCTTCTTCAGTATCTATATTGTAGCGTAGAAAGGTGCTCGTCGTTGTATGTCCACTGGCTGCCATGATCCTGGCGAAATCATGCCCTTGCATCCGCCAGTTTGTGATACACATATGCCTGAAGTCGTGAATCCACAGGTCGGAGATCTTGGCGGCGCGACAGGCGGTTCTGAATGATCTTGTTATTCGCTTTAGAGGCTTACCATTGTACGTGAAAACATATTCACTCTCGGCTGTTCCTCTCATATCTTTTAGCATGCCAAGAATATATGGGTGTATGGGAACGTCGCGCGGTTTCGTGGTTTTTGTATCTTGCGCCCTTAGATGTATCAGTCCCCTTTCTATGTCGACCCTATCCCATGTCAGTCTCATTAGCTCACTGAGGCGCATTGCAGTATAGAACGCTGTGACAATAACTTGCCACGCATGTGGAGGAAGATTGGAAAAAAGCCTATTCAGTTCGTCTGCAGTAAGGCACCTCTTCCGGACATTATCTTCTTCAAGAGGTTTGACTTTTCTCAATGATTGTATAGCAATATTTTTTTCGTCTGCTGCCATATTCAATATCCTTTTCAAGCAGGCTACCTCTCGGTTAACGGTTGCTGGACGTGTTGTCTGTTTGTTTTTCTTCCGTGCCGGGTGTGACATTTCCTTCAATCGCCGGATTCGATACGTCTTGACCGTGTCGGCAGTAATCTCGCTTATTTTCTTCTGACTGAAAAATCTTTTCAAGTGTCGAATGGATAGTTCGTCTCTATTACAAGATCTCTTCTCCTTTACAGTTTCGAGATTGATATACCAATCAGCAAGATGGTCAAAAACTGGATCTTTCACCTTGTTTATGTACCTTCCTTCAGTGCGTAACGATATCACTTCTCGGAACCGGTGTTCCGCAGCTGCTCGATTCGGACCTATTCTTTCACGTTTACGCCGGTAATTGTTATTGTAGTACTCGATCCAATATGTGAGCTTCCCGCTCTTGTATGGATAGCCACAGCCGCCACATTTTTTCCGCGGGACTAATCTGAAACTTTGCTTGCCCGCGACATCAACATCTTTCTTCTTTTCTGTTTCACCATAGCGTGCGCGGCATTTCGGACATTCAATCAGTATTGCCATAGTAAACCTTTTTCAGGAACCAGACCCAGGTGAGCTCTTGCTATTTATAAACTTCAAAACTGCCTCGTGACCGACTCTCTCTTCACGCATTGCCTTTATGACGATCAGATCCAATTCGGACAGCGTATCCCTTAATATATTCCGTTGCGCAATTAGCTGTCTCGCTTCACTATGTGTCAAATCTTTATTCACTTCCTTAAAATCCATGTCCCCTTCTGTAAATAGCGCCGCGATGTCCTTCCTTGAAACAGCATCCCAGTTTCGTATCTTATCAAAAAGCTTTTGTGTCACTTCTTTCTGGGCGATGGAAAACACACATTTTGATTTCAGTATATAAAAAATAAGTGCGGGAAAGGACACCGCCAGATTGATCAGTTCCTTTTCTTTTTTCCCCCTGATCAAAAAAATGCTGTCCCGGTCATCCCTGAAAGCTAATGCGAAAATCCATGGCAAACCGATTTTCCTGTAAATTTTACTGAGCATTTCCGCAGGCGCGACAAGGCAAATCAGGTCTATCTTCGAACTGAAATCGGCGACAAGGTACAGAGGATCAAGGAGGGATTTGAATATCCCGCCTTGCTGCGCAAACATCTTTATAAGGCCACCGCTTTTGAAAGGATACTGAGACCTACCGGAGATATATTCCGGATCCAGGCATATTGTTGCTCCCATCTTCAGCAAGGCTTCTTTCGAAAGGCTTGCCTGTCCCTTTTCATATTTCTGCAGCGATGGTTGAGCTATCCCAGCTGCGGAAGAGACCTCGACTTGAGTCCGGCCCATCGATTCCCTAACAAATTTGAATAGTTCGTTCAAAGCTAGATTGTGCATAAAAATTATAACTTTTCCCTTGACATAATCATATTAATGTATATTAGTGCTAATATAAAGCACGTAATATAGATAAGCTGCTATATAATTATCATACTCTAACAGGATTAGTCAAACAAAAAATGTCAGGCATAAAAAAGGGGAGATAAGAAAAGATGGAGACAAAGGAGGAACATAACAAGATGAGGATCCAACTACTTACTGTACCGGAATCGGCTGAAGCATTGAGAGTGAAGACGGTTACGATGCGGCAATGGATAGCACAGGGCCGCCTTCAGGTCGTGCGCCTTGGCCGTCGTGTCCTTGTGGAGCGGGAGGTTTTGGAGCAATTCGTAGCGAGGTCACGCTGCCCGGGGCGGGAGGTCTAGAATGGGAGATTATGCAAAGAAAGATGCCCCGGGGCAACCTGCCACGGAAGACACCCAGGGCACTTCGCGACTCGGAGAAAACCCCGAGAAACGCTTAAAGGATAAGTCGGAACCAGGAAAAAATCAAGCAATCAGTTATGGACAGGCGATTGATATTATACGTGCCATGTCAGGGCAACAAAACGTCATCACGTGCCAAAGGGTTTTCCTGCATTTGGTGGGAGGTGATTTCCCTGCGGCGGTATTGCTATCGCAGCTAGTCTTCTGGACCGGGCGAGGTGCGGACCCTGACGGCTTTATCTGGAAGACTTATCAGGACCTGGAGGATGAAATAGGGCTAACGAAATATCAGGCCATGAGAGCCAGGAATGTATTGGAAAGAATGCAAGTACTTGAAACAAAGGTGAAGAAGGCACTCGGAAGCCCGACAGTGCACTATAAGGTCCTTCAGGATAATCTATTGAAATTAATGGTTAGTTCAGTTTCTTCACTATCGAAAGTTAAGAAACTCAACTATCGAAAGTCAAGAAACCAAACTAACGAAAGTGAAGAAACTAAACAAACCATAACAGACATAACAACAGACACCACACAGACAACGACGACAGACGGCACGTCGTCATTATTCAACTGCTCTGAAGGGAAAAAATTTTTCACGCCGCTTCGAGGATGCGAAGCGGACAAAATCATCGACGATGTCATTTCTATGGAATATGCGGGGAAGGCGAAAAACGTGAGGGCCCTCAGGCAGCACTTGAGGAAGTTAGTCGCCATTGGGAAGCTTGAAATCCCCGAGGGGTGGAATGAGTTGTTAGAGAGAAAGAAGGCCACAGTTGAGAGGAAGGATGCATACGAAGCATCCCGGATGCAAGAAGCTGATGCAGAAGAAGCAGCCAAAAAAGCGGTACAAGAGTTTGCTGTCCTGCTGGCCGACCAACAGGTAGGATACATAGACCGTGCCCGGGAGATGAGCCAGGGCATGATCGAATCCCCCATGGTCCTGAAGATCACTGCTGCACAGTTGTGGGCCTCTGAGCAGCGCAAATGTACACTGCCGAGCGACAAATATGACAATGATGATTTGAATCCAATGTCAACGATCTAACCTTTCCGCCGCGAAATCCGCCAGCATTGAAGGTCTTGTCCTTGTTGACCATAAGATCGTAAGGGCTCACGAAAAGGCTGTGACATCTACACTGAAGGACAATGAGTTACGTACAATGTAGAATAATAGCTTACAGTATCACGCAGACTGTCGGGACTGGAAAATTGGTTGTTCTCAAGTTTTAACACGATTTCTCGCGTGATCAGGACAATTATTATTCTCACTGCCAACAGAATCAACCAGCGTGGAAACATGAAAAAAACAACACCCAAAAAGACAGTGCATGCCTGGTGTCATTACTGTGTCCAGAGCAAGCGGGATGAGGATGTCCAGGACTGCACAGGACATATTGTCTTTGTTACGGCGGAGCCTTGTCCGTTTTATCAGTACAGGTTGGGTCACAGAAGACCTCGTGTCAAAGTCCTCCGCCAATATTGTCTTGAGTGCATGGGGGGGCGGAAGGATTTCGTGCGAGAGTGTAAGTCTGATGACTGCATGATCCACCGATATCGCCTTGGGAAAAACCCGGCGAGGGTGGGAATAGGAAATAGCAAGGTAGCTGAGTTGAGGTTTCAGCTCACAGAATCAATTTTTTTACAGTCCGTTGGCAGGAATCACATGGAAAAGGAGGCATAGGTATGGTTCAGGAGAATATCGAAAGCAAGATGGGATACATAAATCAACTTCTCCAAGGGCTGCCGGCAGAATACAAGCTGAGGACCATCCAGGGGATTTTGTATGATTTGAGAAATAACAAACAGCTCTTTGATGCCCTGGCACAGATAGTCAAAGACATCCAGAAGGGTAATTTCACCGAAAAGGAAAAGTATCAAAACAAATTTGGCCGGGCCATCAAGTGGGCGGAAAGCCGGCTGCGGAACGAAAAGGACCCAGAAAAGTTAAGGAAACTTACAGCCAGACGCCTTGCCGCTGAGTACTCAGCGAGAACTGGATGGCCTCAAAACCTGCTGTACAAACTCATGAAGAAGGTGAAGCAGAAGGAGTGCATGCGCCGCCTGCGGGAAAGACGCAAGCTCGAGGCTCAAGATGGGAGAAAAGACCATGACCGAGAACAGATTATATCAAATTCCTGATGTATTCGTCCCGCTCTATAGCAAGTACATGAAACCGTATGGTGGTTGTCGTTTCGTGGATCCCGGGGTTTTCCCCGCTTTGTGTGATCTGCTGGATCTGCTTGCCAA
>Ga0187886_1000770_pt1 | contig 34523 bp, 27 predicted proteins | sample June2016WEW_20_1_FD_133001 | JGI IMG/M metagenome (GOLD analysis project Ga0187886, IMG submission 133001) | Peatland microbial communities from SPRUCE experiment site at the Marcell Experimental Forest, Minnesota, USA - June2016WEW_20_150 | ecosystem: Environmental > Terrestrial > Soil >...
GCTCCCACGGCTACGTCAGGTGTAAAAATATCCCGCTGCTCCCAGACATCATAGCCGTCCGGGTGGACGCCCAGAGGCAGGTCAAAATACATTTTCACACCTTTCCTGCGGGCACTCTCGGAAAGTTCCTGCACCTGCTGGTGGGCCAGCCACTGGGCATACATGTGATAGTTTTTAGTATCCTCATCATAATCGCTTTCTTTTAAAGCGCCATCGCGTAGCCGCTGCGGCCAGGAAGGCCAGGGGGTATGCCGCTTCTCCATGACCGCCCGGAAACCGGCGTACTTTTCAACCAGGGGATTGGCCTGGATAAAACGCCTGAACTCTTTAAGACGGACCGTCTCAGAACTTATCAAGCACCGGCAAAGCTCTTCCATGACCTGTCTCTTCAGAGACATCAGCTTACGATAGTCCACCATCGGCTTTTCCTGCAATTCTTTGATTGCCATCCTGAAAGAAGTAGACTGCGCCAGCGCCTGTGCCGGCCCACAGGCGCCAAATTCCGGCACCTTTGTTATGTCAACATAAAACTCGTTCCACAGCAGCCGGCTCACCGGTGCGTAGGGACTGCGGTCGAATGGTTCATCCAGAAAGACCGGCAGCAGCGGGAGCGTCGCCACGATGTTTCCCCCCTCCCCCTCCACCCTTTCCGCCAGAGCGGCCAGAGCGGGATAATCACCGCTGCCCCAGCTATCCCGACCCCGCAAGGCATAGAGGGGCAAAAAAGCGCCCCACAGGCGGCTTTCCTCACCTCCGGAAGGCGAATAAGTTTTTTGAGGAGCCGATATAACCAGCGTCCCGCAGGATTTGCCATTTACTTCTAAAACCAGCCGATGATAGCCCCAGGGCAGGCTTTCCGGCAGGGTAATTTTCTTCGATATATAACGCTTACCTTCAACTTCTACGCTCTCCAGTACATGAAGCTCATCGCCACGCCATTTCCACTCAGAAAGCTTACCGGATTCTAACTCCAGTCGGCAGGTGCCGGAAACATCAGCAAGCTCAGAGGGAAAACAGACCTCGATTACCGGCCGTGTGCCATTCCAGGCTACGGTCACCGGCTCCATCAGGCGCTGCCGGAGCGATTGCTTCCGTTCACGCAGTGCTGAAGAGACATCGTTCATCGAGGTAAGCGGGGCTCCCAGCGCCTTGAGAACCCCCAGCAGGCTCTCCGCAGAAACCTGCTGTCGGCGGTGATTTACATCGTAATAAGCCGTCTGTACGTTATAAAGTTGCGCCAGCCGATACAATTGACCTGATGTTTTTTCGGTATTCATGTCTATTTATGAGCTGTTGTTAAGCTATTTTATCATATAAGACATTTAAATACCGTATTATTCTTTCTAACTGTTAATTACCTGCCTGATGGCAGCACCGATTTTCTCCCGGCTGGGCAAGGCATAGCGCTCCATGGGCGGACTATACGGTATCGGTATATCAAGACCGCAAACACGTTTGGGCGGCGCCTTTAACCGGTTGAAAACTCTATCATCCTCCACAATCAGGGAGACTATTTCTGAGGCAGCGCTGCAGGTCTGACAGGCCTCGTCAACGACGACCAGCCTGCCCGTTTTAGCCACTGAGTTTCTGATTGTCTCTCTGTCCAGGGGGACGAGGGTACGCGGGTCAACGACCTCAACCGATATCCCTTCCTTGGCCACCTCTTCCGCCACCGCCAGGGATTCATGCACCATGCGGGAAAGGGCGACCACTGTCACATCGGTGCCCTCTCTCTTTATGTCCGCCCTGCCGAAAGGAAGGATATAATCTTCCTCCGGCACGTCTCCAATCACCGGCGCCAGTAAAGAATGCTCGAAGGAAATTACAGGGTTGTTGTCCCTCAAGGCTGCCTTTAACAGACCCTTGATATCGTAAGGAGTCGAAGGGAGAATAATTTTAAGCCCGGGGACATTCATGTACATGGCGTAAGGACTGATAGAGTGCTGGGCCGCCCAGTGCATGCCGGCTCCGAAACTCATACGTATCAGCATTGGAAAATGCGTCTGGCCGCCGAACATGTAAGTAATCTTGGCAGCCTGGTTGACCATCTGATCCATCGCTACGAAACCGAACGTGGCCATGCGCAGGTCGGCAATCGATCGGTAACCCGATCCGGCCAATCCGATAGCTGTTCCCACAAAGGCGGACTCTGATATCGGGGTCACCCTGACCCTGTCCTCTCCGAATTCACCACGCAGCTCTGGCTGGATGTCGGTGGCCAGGTAGACGAGTTTGTTATTTCTTCGGAACTCCTCCTGGATGGCCTCGGCGGCAGCCCTGGCGTAAGCTATTTCTTTCACGTGGTCTTTCCTCTCTCCGGTCAGAATCAGGCGGAATACACATCCGCCAGGGCATCCTCTGGGGCGGGTAACGGACTTTCCCGGGCATAAGCGACCGCTTCTTCGATAAGGTCCATCACCTGTTTTTCGATTTTTTGAAGGTCCTGCCGGTTAACTATGCCATCCTCCAGGAGCTTCCGCTCGAAGCAGACAATAGGACACCGCTTTTTCCAGTCCTCGATTTCATCTTGAGGGCGCAGATCCGGTATGGCATCTGGTACGAAATGACCGGACCATCGGTATGTCTTGAACTCTATAAAATATGGCCCCTGTCCCGCCCGCACCCGGTCTACAGCCACTTTTGCCGCTTCACGGACAGCGACAACATCGTTACCGTCAACCGCCACCGTCGGCATGTCGTAGGCCGACGCCCTTTTTACCAGGTCCCCCCCGGCTATAGCATATGAATAAACAGTATTTACTCCGTACATATTGTTCTCACAGGCAAAGAGAAGGGGTAACCGCCATATCGATGCCAGGTTCATCGACTCCTGGAACTCGCCTTCCTGGCAGGCACCGTCGCCGAAGAACACGACGGCTATCTTGCCTTTGCCGTCCAGCTTCGCCGCCAGCGCCGCCCCGGTGGCAATAGGCAGTCCCGCGCCCACGATGCCGTTCGCCCCCAGTATGCCGATACCGAAATCGGCAATGTGCATCGAGCCGCCCTTGCCTTTGCAGTAGCCGGTCTTTTTTCCGAAAATCTCGGCCATCATCCGGCGGACATCGGCGCCCTTAGCGATAAGGTGACCATGCCCGCGGTGATTGCTGACGATACGGTCGCCTTTTTCCAGGTTGGTACAGACTCCGGTAGCCACCGCCTCCTGCCCGATATATGGGTGGACCAACCCGGGCACCGCGCCATTTCTCACTTCTTGCGACGCCCTTTCGTCAAAGCGCCGTATGGTCAGCATCGTGCGGTACATCCGGACGAGCGTCTCATTATCTATAGCCATTATCAGGCTCCTTTCCCAGATTATTTCTCTTCACACCACTAGCTTTCCGATATAATATAGCACAGTTTCATCACTTATTCTAAAGGCTTGTTGACTATTTAAAACGGAAAACAATACCCCGCTATATTTACCAGAACCCTGCCCTGTTGTATAATCATAGCAAAAGAAATAACCCCGGCAATGGAGGTGACTTTCATGGAACTATCACCGGAAGAAAGAAGAAAAATCTACGAGGAAGAGAAGGCAAGGCTTGAGGCCAGGGAACAGCTGGAGCAGGAGAGGCAGCGGATGTCTCCGAAGACTACCACCGGCATTACACCAAATATCGCCGGGGTGCTGTGCTATGTCCTAGGCTGGATAACCGGCATAATTTTCTTGGTCCTGGAGCGGAAAAATAAATGGGTCCGATTTCATGCCATACAGTCGATTATCGTTTTCGGCGCCCTGAGCATCGCGCTGGGAGTCCTGGGCTGGATACCATTTATCGGCTGGTTCTTTTCCGCTGTTATCTGGATTGCCGGCGTTGTCCTGTGGATAGTCCTCATGGTCAAGGCTTATAACGGTGAACACTACAAGGTACCCTGGGCCGGAGAAATTGCGGAAAAAATAGTCTCTCCATCAGGAACGATTCCAGATTATCCAAGGCCAACGGCACCTCCGGCATGGAAAGAAACACCGCCTCCTCCTCCACCACCACCTCCACCATCCGCCGGTATCGGCCTGGAAGAGAGAATCAATAAAAGAATAGATGAACACTTAAGGCACAGGGACAGGAGAGAGTGGAGGGCTACGGCATCGGCTTTTGCCATCGCCTGGAGTATTGTCCTGCTTATCTTCTTTAATCTCTTTTACCAGTACGCCGCCTACTACACCTACGATGCTGAGCTCGGCACATGGTCAAGAGCGTCATTCTTCACCAGCGATATCAACCTCTGGCTGCCGATTTTCAATGCCACGCTGGCTATCTCCATCGTCAGCCATATCGTTATGATTATCCTAGATAGAGATATCCTGCGGCAGGCGCTTCACGTCATCATCGACGGATTCGGACTGGCCACGGTTATTACCCTGCTGGTTGTTTTCCCATTTGATTTCAGTGTTATACCGAATACCGTAGCGGCCGCCGGGACGCACACTGGCGTTACCGTGGTGTTGATATGTATCGCCGTGGGCTTTGGAATCGGCCTGCTGGTTAGAATAATAAGGCTGCTGATAAGCATCGTGAGGGCAGCGATAAAGTCACCGGAAGCTGCCTGAACCGACTATTTATTCATTTGACACGATGCCTGGGAATATTCTATGCTTTTTCTATAAGTCCCTGTCATAATGTGCTGTAATCTAATTCTTCTCAGGAGGTATACATATGGCAAAAGGCCCTTCAATAAAAACGATTAAAGAACGTGCCAGAGACACTAAAGTTATCCGTGAAGCTGATGTTGTTGTCGTCGGGGGCGGTCCCGGCGGTATCGGTGCCGCCGTCTCAGCTGCCCGTAACGGTGCTGATACCGTACTCATCGAGAGATATGGGTATCTGGGTGGTATGGGCACCGGCGGCCTGGTCACTATTATCCCCCAGTTGACCGACTACATGGGTAAACAATGGATTATCGGGATTACTCAGGAGTGGATCGACCGCCTTATCGCCCGTAACGCCGTTGACATGCCCAAAAAAGAGCACTGGGGCTCCGCCGATAAAGAAATGGTAAGGTACTACTTCCAGCGTAGCTTCTTCATGACACGACTGGACCGGGTAGTCTACGCCGCCATCATTGACGCTGAAATTTCTAAATACATCCTCAATGAGATGGTCGAAGAAGCCGGCATCAAGGTCTACTGCCATGCCTGGGGCACCGAACCTATCATGGAAGGCGGTCACTGTAAGGGAGTTATCATAGAGAGCAAGTCCGGCCGCCAGGCTATCCTCGGTAAAGTGGTTATCGACTCCACCGGCGACGGTGACCTCTTCCCCTATGCCGGCATCGAATATGAAGATAACATCCCTCCGAACTTCCGTATCGCCAACCTTGCCCTCTGTTTCTGGATTGACGGCGTCGACCTTAAAAAAGCCGAAGATTTCCGCAAGAATAACCCGCAGAAAGCTATGGAGCTTGGACGCAAATGCATGGAAGCTGGCGGCTTCGGAGGCTATTTCACCAGCAACCTCCCCGACCAGGACTCCATAGTCTGGTTCCACAACCGCTACCCCAACAAGAGCCAGGTGGACGTTGAGGAGCTTACCCGCGTCGAGTTCGAAGGCCGTAAAAAGATGATTAAGACCTACGACTTCTTTAAAAAGAACATGCCCGGCTTTGAAAAGAGCTTTGTCGTCCTCACCGCCCCGCAGCTCGGCACCCGCTCCAGCCGCCGTCTAATTGGCGAATATAAGCTCACCAAGGCCGACCTTGCCGATAACCAGCCGTTCGAAGACACCATTGCCGCCTTCCCCGACCTCGACCGCGGCCAGGAATCCCTGGACCACCCACTCATGTACATTCCGTACCGCTGCCTGCTGCCGAAGAACGTGGATAACTTACTCGTGGCCTGCCGCGCCTTCTCTTCGGACGAGCATGTCCAGGATTACTTCAACCTCATCCCGCACTGCATCGCTTTCGGCGAGGCGGCCGGCACTGCTTCGGCTCTAGCGTTGAAAGCCGGCGTCGGCGTCAAGAACGTCGATATCAAGGCGCTCCAGAAACAGCTTGCCAAACAGGGCGTTCCGCTGCCGGACGTTACAAAAAAGGTGGACTATAAGTACACCGGGCCGGCATTGGTCTCTACCCCCTTTACGCCGCCACACTAAATGGGAGGATAACATAAGGGTCTCAATTCGATAAAAAATCGCAATCCAGGGGGTAGCAAACAACTACCCCCTTTGAATTGGAGGTGAGTTATGCCAGCAAGACCTTCAACTAAAATGATTACCGAACCCGCCCGGAAAATCAGGGTATGCCGGGAAGTGGACGTGGTGGTGGTGGGCGGCGGCCCCGGCGGCATCGGCTCGGCGATAGCGGCGGCACGGAACGGCGCGAAAACGGTACTTATCGAAAGATACGGCCACCTCGGCGGTATGGCTACGGGCGGTCTTGTCAATATCATTCCCAACCTCAGCGACATCGGCGGAAAGCAGCACATTTTCGGCCTTACCACAGAGCTTCTGGACAGGCTGGACGCCAGGGGCGGGACCTCTTACACGAAGAAAAAAGACCGGGGCACCACCGAAAGAAAGGCGGTCGACTATTACCTCGATGCCAACCTGGGCTGGTTCTATGTCCGCCAGGACCACAACATCGGCCAGCAGAGAGTGCTTTATTCCGCTGTAGTCGACCCCGAGATACTGAAGGACGAACTGAACGATATGGTGCTGGAAGCGGGAGCAGACCTGCTACTGCATTCCTGGGGCACCCGGGTTATCACGGAAGGCAACACGGTTAAAGGCGTCTTTTTCGAGAGCAAGTCCGGCCGGCAGGCGGTCCTCGGTAAAGTCGTTATCGATGCTACCGGCGACGGCGATATGTTCGTGGCGGCGGGAGCTGAGTTCGATAACGATTGCGATAACAAACGCCGGACGGCCTGGCTGGCCTTCGTCTGGTGGATGACCAGCGTCAATATCAAAAAGTTCGACGACTTCAAAGCGTCACAGCCGGAAAAATACAGGGAACTGATGCAGGAACTGGGGAAATTGGGTGGTTATCCCTACTTCTTCAAAGGCATCCTGAAAAACCAGCCTAATACTGTCTGGTATCACTGTATGCAGGCACAGCCCGAACGCACCGACGCCATGGACGTCGAACAGCTGACGAAAATAGACATAAAAGCCCGAAAACGGGCTTTAATCACTTATGATTTCATGAAAAAATATGTCCCGGGTTTCGAGAAATGCTTCATCATGCTGACGGCACCGCAACTCGGAACCCAGGGAGGCCGCAGGATTATCGGGGAATATACGGTTTCCGAAAAAGACCTGGAAACAGACGAGATTTTCGAGGACACGATTGCCGTTCTGGCCAATAACGATTACCATGAAATATCCGCGAAGCACCCCACCCTCTGCATCCCCTACCGCTGCCTAGTGCCCAGGCGGGTGGATGGCTTACTTGTAGCCGGAAGAGCGTTTTCTTCGGCGGATACGATAAATGAGACTTTCAACATCATCCCGCACTGTATTGCTTACGGGCAAGCGGCCGGCACGGCCGCGGCCATGGCTGCCAAGGCCGATATCCAGCCCAGAAAAGTCGATTATAAAGCATTGCGGGCGAACCTGGTCAAGCAGGGTGTGAATTTGCCGAGTATTACTAAGTCGAAAGCTGTGTCCTCAACAACCCAGAAAAGAACGAAAGCCGATTATTACCAGAAATACGGGTAACAAAAAAACCTGGAAAATGAGATTAAATTTATCCTCTGTCAGGCTTCCTGTTTGATTGAGGCTGTCGGTTACGCTGGCGCGCCTTTCAGCGCTTTCTGGACTTCCTGATAACCAAGGTCGAAAGCTTTGATGTTAGTCTCGCCGACCTTGGCCTTGAAACGCGAGAGTATGACTTCTTTAGCGGTCTCTTCCTTTATCGGCATGAGGCCGGTGCCGAACAAAGCTCCCAGCATGACAACGTTAGCCGCCTGTAAACTGCCCGCCTGCTTGGCCAGCCCGCTGGCATCCAGGGTAATGATTCGGCTGGTAACCTCGCGGAGCTTATTAGTTATTTCGTCCTGGGTGGGATAACCGCTCTTGCCCAGGTAGACGGTATACGGCAGAACGGTGGTGGTATTGAGGACGACCACGCTGTTTTTTGCCAGGTAATGGATATTCCGGAGCGCTTCGGAGGGCTCCACGGCAATGAGGACGTCGCATTTACCTTCCGGCGTCATCGGGGCGATAGCATCACCCCCGAGACGGAGATTGCTGAACACGGAACCTCCACGCTGGGCCATTCCCAGCACTTCCGAACCCTTCACTGCTACGTTTCCCCTGACCGCCGCATTGCCCAGCAGCTCTGACACCAGGACGACGCCCTGGCCGCCGACCCCGCATATGATGATGTTAATCTCATTCTTAGTAGCCATCTTATACTCCTGCTTTTATTGCGTCGAATGGGCAGACCTGGGCACAGACCCCGCAGCCCGGACACCCAGCAGCATCCACGGCCACTTTACCGTTCTCCATGATAAGCGCGGGGCAACCCAGCAGATTAATGCAGATACGGCAGTCGCAGGAAAGGCACCGTTTCGCTTCTTTGATAGCTTCTTCCTTACTCAAGCCCAGCTCCACCTCTTTGAAGTTGCCGCGTCTCTGCACCACGGGCAGCATCGGCATTACCGACCGCGACTCTTTATCGATGCCGAAGGTATCCACTATTAATTTGCTCTCGAAAATAGCCTCGCCTTCCCGTTCGGTATCCAGAGGTTCGTCCTTAAAGAATCTATCGATGGAGATGGCCGCCTTTCTCCCCGCCGCCATAGCCTGGATGACGGTGGCCGCCCCGGTGACGGCATCGCCGCCGGCAAAGACTCCCTTGATACCCGTCTCCAGAGTTAACGCGTCGGCTTTAATATGGCTGTCAGCGATTGTTGCCGCCATTTCCCCGCTCATAAATGCGAGGTCGGGCTCCTCACCGACGGCCGCGATTATCAGGCCGGTCTCGATAACAAACTCCGAGCCGGCCACCGGCATCGGCCGACGCCGTCCGCTTTCATCCGGCTCCCCCAGCTTCATTTTAACGCATTCCAGTCCTGCAACCCTGCCGCCTTTCACCACGACCTTGTTCGGGCCGGACAAAATCTGTATCTTGACTCCCTCATGTTCAGCCTCGGCGATTTCTTCAGCGATAGCAGGCATCTCCGTCCTCGAACGCCGGTAAACGATGTTAACATCTTTGAAACCGAGCCTGACGCAAGTGCGGGCGCAGTCGATGGCCACGTTGCCGCCGCCCACTACCACCACCTTATCTTCGACCTTCACTTTTTCACCGGTATTGACCCGGTAAAGAAACTCGATGCCGTCGATAACGCCGCTGATATTCGAGTTATCGATGCCGAGGCTTCTACCCTTATGGGCGCCCACCGCGATAAATACGGCGTTATAGTCCTTCTTCAAATCCGAGAGCTTAACATCTTTTCCGACCCCTGTATTGAGCTTAATTTCTACGCCCAGCTTTTTAATAATATCCGTTTCCTTGCTAAGAATATCCCGGGGCAGGCGGAACTCTGGTATGCCCACCGCCATCATGCCCCCCAGCTTCGGCAGGGCTTCAAAGACGGTCACTTTATAGCCGGCCTTCCTGAGGTCATAAGCCGCCATTATTCCGGCCGGGCCGCCGCCAACGATAGCCACCTTTTCTTTCTTTTCAACAGGTATAGAAAAATCATCATTATATTTACCGAAATCGGCCGCGCTCCTCTTAAGAGCGTTAATGGCGATAGCTTCCTCGACCTCATTCCGCTTGCATTTGCCTTCGCAGGGTCGGGTGCAAATCCTACCGATGATGGATGGGAAAGGTAATGTCTTTTTAATTAAGGCCAGCGCTTCATCGAACTTGCCCTCTTTAATCAGTGCGATGTAGCTGCGAATGTCGATATGCAGGGGGCAGGTTGCCTGGCAGGCGGGCGGACTGCCGGCCAGGCATTTCTTCGGGTCGACCACATAAGGCAGGGTCTTTTCACCGGTTTTCCTCTTTTCCCTCTGGTCGATAATATTGCAGAGCCGTCGGGCGACGATAACCGAAGGCCCCTTAAACCTGAGGGCTTTCCCGGTTACATCGATGAGCCCGGGCAGGTCGAAGGCATCGACGACCTCGACGAATTTTACGCCACTGGCCCTGGCGATATCTTCAATTTTGATATCGAGAGTCACGTCACCCGTAGCGCCGGGGTGCGGCTGAAAACCGGTCATACCGGTGGTCGCATTGTCCAGGACAATCATCGTCACGTTGGCCCGGTTATAGACGGCGTTTATCATCGGCGGTATGCCGGAATGGAAAAAGGTGGAGTCGCCGAGGTGAGCCACCACCGGGGCATCGAGAACATGAGCGAACCCATCGGCGAGTCCGAAAGCGCCGCCCATGCAGATGCCAGCGTCATCGGAGTTCAGCGGTGCATTAGCCCCCAGCGCATAGCAGCCGATATCGCCCGTCTTCACCGGCTCGATGCCAGTCTCCTGCTGATATTTGCGGCAGGCGATGTTGATGGCATAGAAAGAGGCGCGGTGCGGACAGCCGGCGCACATGGTCGGCGGACGTAAAGGCAATAGCGCCGCCGTTTCCTCTCTTATTTTGTCCAGCTGTGCGAAATCAATCGGCGGTTTTACGCCGGTCAGCTTGCTCAGCGCTTCGGCGACCTGCCGCGTCGAAAGCTCCCCTACCAGCGACAGGACATCCTTGCCGTGAATTTTAGCGATAATTCCGGCGTCTTCAGCGACAACTTTTACCTCTTCCTCAACGAAAGGCTCCAACTCTTCTACCACCAGCACCTCCGGCACCGACCTGAGCATTTGCTCCGCCAGCTTTGCTGGCAAGGGATATGGCGTGCCGATTTTCAATAAAGAGACCTTTTCTTCGAGCCCCAGCCACCGGATAGCCTCCAGGGCGTATCCATAGGAGATACCGCTGGTAATAACGCCCAGTTTGGCTCCCTTTTTCAGCGTCAGCTGGTTATAGGGAAGAGTATCAACCACTCCCTTTATTTTCGCCATCCGCTGTACTACGAGTCGGCGGTTTACACGGAAATTAGCCGGCAGGCACACGAGCCTGACCGGGTCTTTGATGAACTTACCCTGCCTTTTTTCCGCTACGATTTCCCCCAGAACAACATCGCTGCGGGCATGGCCTATCCTGGTCACCGACCGCAGCATGAACATCTGGCCGAACTCCTCGGAAAGGCGGAAAGCATCGACCATCATGTCCTTGGCTTCCTGAGCGGTAGCAGGCTCCAGCACCGGTATGTAGGCCTGCCGGGCGATGTAGCGATTGTCCTGCTCGTTCTGGGAGCTCCACTGGCCGGGGTCGTCCGCGGAAATCAACATCAGTCCCCCGAGACCCATGTAACTGGCCGACATCAGGGGGTCGTGGGCTACGTTCACGCCCACATGCTTCATAATCGAAAGCGCCCGTAGCCCGCTGATGGCTGCCGCCATGGCCACTTCCAGGGCGACCTTTTCATTAATCGACCATTCGGCGTACATGCCGGTATTTTTAGCGTTGTTCACCAGAGTCTCGGTGATTTCACTCGAAGGAGTGCCGGGATAAGACGCCACGACCTGCACGCCGGCCTCGATAGCCCCCCGGGCGATAGCTTCATTACCAAGCATAAAGAGCCGGGCGCCTGGGGCATCGGAAGTTAACGTTATTTCAGCAACCTTGTTCAAGACAGTCCTCCTGACCAGAGCATGAATTGCTCCGGGATAATTGTGTTGTATTTAAGGATTATTGATGAAATTTCAGATTTCTCCAGCTATATTTTACATGTTTATAGACGCGATTGGCAAACTACTTGACAATAACTAAGGCATGATGTACTATTATGTCACTCTGGAAAAGGAAACGAATAATACAAAAAAGGAGGCAGTCAAATGTCAATCAAAGACTTCGCAGAAAAGTTTATCAAGGCGCAAAATGAAGCCTGGCTGAAAGGGAATGTAGACGCTTTTGATGAAGTCGACGACCCCAACGTTGTCTATCATTTTCAGCCTCCGAGTCCAGACAGGGCGGGACGGGAGGGACATAAACAGTATCTCATTGCCATACGGAAGGCGTTTACGGACATCCGTATAGAGTGGAAGTACTTAACCAGCGAAGGCAACCTCTTCGCGGTTTCGCTCAGCACGCGTATGATATTTACTGGCGAATTCCCGGGTCTGCCGCCGCCTACCGGTAAAGAAATATCCGGTTATGAAATCTTCCTCTGTCGTTTAAAGAAAGGCAAGATTGTCGAAGTATGGATGGCCGGTTCATACTCTGGTTTAACCTAGCCGGCTCCTTTGGGACATTAGTAGAACTACAACAGCTTGCTTATTAGGCCAGCTAAATAGTAAACTAGCCGCAGGAAAGGCGGTATAAAATGCTGGCGGAACTCAACGATAAAAACGCCGACATCGCAAGCCCGGCAGCTTTCCCTTAACATAACTCTAAAAACAATTCAAAGCTGCCCAGCTTCGATTTGTTTCTCTTTTTTTTATCTCGAGTTTGAAACCTCTATTCCTTGACAGTTATCCTCATAGTACGATAGTATTTCGGCAAGTACACCAGGGATGAAGGTTACGAATAAGAATATAATTTCATCAGATAATACATTCATTTTTATCAGAATTAACGGAGGTTAACGTGGCCTATAAAATTAATCCCAGGAAGTGTCTCAGGTGCGGCCTCTGTATTACCCAGTGTCCTGACAAAGCTATATTGGTGGATAAGAAGGTCACTGAAAGCGATGGGCTGACCCTTTATACTACTAGAATCGATACGGCGAAATGCACCGAATGCGGCGCCTGTTTTTCCCACGAATGGTGGTGCCCGGCCAAGGCCATTACCAGGACATAAAGCGATATAATAAAAGAAATTTGGTAGAAAAAATTAAACAGGAGGTCAATGAAAATGGCTAAAATGAAATACAGCAAGTACTTTTTACATGAACTCCCCGAGGCACAACGTAAAAAAGGCTTCGGCCGCATGCCGTCGATGGTCGCCTTTACCGATGCCGATATTATCGAAGGCAGCAAGTACTTTTCGGTGATGTGGATGGGCGAGGAAGCGACGAAGGGCGCCGGGCACGGCCCTCACGTCCATAAAGACCCGGAGTTGCTCGTCGCCATCGGGACTGACCCGGCCAATCCTAAAGACCTCGGCGCGGACATGGAAATGTGCATGGGACCGGAGATGGAAAGCCACATCGTTACGGAGTCCACGATGATATGGATACCGGCTAACTTCATCCACTGCCCGTTCCGGATATTAAAGGTCCGCCGACCCTTTATTTTCATCCAGTGCCAGTACGCTCCCAAGCTGACCGAGACTGCCTATAAAAAGCTGGTAGCCGAAGAGCTGAGAAACAAAATGGTGTTTATCGACGCCGATGGCACGCAAAAAGACTGAAAAGCGATTGCGGACAATTTAAAAACGTTGTTCTCGGGATTAATTCGACTGTCCAGAGCTCTGCTCCCTGCCTGGATTCTGGCCGGAGTTTACCCTGTACTCCGATACAGGGCCAGAATGATAATTGTCGGAAGACTGAAATGACGTCAGACCGCTGCCAAACACGGCAAGATTTGGTCTATTGATTTATTTATGTCATCATGATAAAATACGTGAATTAACGATACATGATATAAACATACATGAAAAAATACACATGGTATATCGTTTGATTGATGGCATGATGCAATAACAGAGGGCGCGGCAGTAGCCATATCTTTTTACGGGAAAACCCGAAAGGAGGCGATATGGAATTTACCATAGAGAACATTACCGCAGGACTCATCGGTCTAGGAGTCGTGGTTCTGGCGATAACCCTCGGTATAGCCTGGTACTATTTGCGAGGCGTGTACATGGGCATGATCACCTTGAGCCAGGACACGAAGGTCTTCAGCGATAGTGCTAAAAACATGAGCCTGGATATCAAAGCCCTCACTTTAAGTTTAACCGCGCTGGGCCAGGACGTCAGAAACCTTAACCAGAATTCGAGCGCTCTAGGCCAGGATGTCCAATCCCTGAGCCGTGAAACCAACACTTTGAGCCAGAATATCGACGCGTTGACCGGGAGCGTCAACGGATTAATCGAAAGCCAGAACAAAATGTTGGAGGGATTTGATAGAGTGGAGCAAAGGCAGGATGATGCGGCCAAGGATATTCAGCGGATATCGAAGCACTTTACCGCTTAATGATTTGAAGAGGTAATCAACCGGCATCAACCGGACTTTTGTGTTATCTAATATATAAATCTTTATTTCTTCCTCATCGATTCCATGTTTAGAGTAAAGGGAAGCGTATTGGGGAACGTTTCACGAGACCTACCTTTGGTTAGTGTCTGAGGCATTATATCCGCCAACTCTTCGGGTGTAAAGTGCCCGTCTTTCCATAGCACCTGTTTCACAGGTGGCGGTTCTTCGAATATTCCCACGTGACCGTTATAGACTTCAAAGACACAGCCGTTGATATGGTCGGCCGACTCACTGGCCAGATAAACTACCAGAACGGCGACGTCCTCAGGCTGTTTCTCTTCGAACTCCTGGATTTTTACCGGTGCGCCGCGCCAGGCGGCGATAGGCCTTATTACATTACAGGTGACGCCGTATCTGGCCATGTCCCGCGCTACCGACCGGGAGAATCCGACTATTCCCTCTTTAGCCGCCGAATACGTCGATAGGCTCAGCTGACCCAGCCCGTTATGCGATGAGGTATTGATAATCCTTCCGTAGCCCTGCTCTTTCATGTTGACCGTGGCGTGACGGGTACAGTAGAAAGTGCCGTAAAGATGGGTCTTAATCATGGCGTCCCAGTCATTTGCGGCCACCTCATAGACCATTCCCCCGCGTATTATCCCCGCATTGTTTACGAGAATATCAAGGCGTCCGAAGCTATCGATAGCGGTTTGGATTATCTTTTTTGCTCCCTCTTCCGTCGCCACGCTGTCATAGTTGGCAACAGCGTTTCCGCCGGTTTGTTCAATTGTTTTCACAACTTGATCAGCGGGATTGCTGGATGTTCCCTTGCCGTCAAAAGTAGTTCCTATGTCATTAACGACGACATGAGCCCCCTGTGCCGCCATGCCAATCACATGAGCTCGACCCAGGCCACTACCAGCCCCCGTGACGATAGCAACTCTACCTTTCAACATGTCTCCCATAAAATATCTCCTTAATAAACCGGATTCTTCAACTCTACGTTGCTAGTGATTATAAATTATGAAGGGAAAAATGACAAGAAAGCTGAAATACCAGCGCGCCGGGATAATAGTATATAATAGCGTTAAATCGCACACGCCAGAGATGATTTGTACCTGAAATTGATTGCTGCCACATTACTGAAATAAGGTCTCGGAGGAAAAGGGGGAATATTTATGGACAGAGTAAAAAATAGCGTGGGAATATGGTCTTTCGGGGCAAATGCAACGCGTTTCATGCCGTCCGGATACCACCCGAAAGCAGGTAGAGAGGACATGCCTGCCAAGGTGCGGCGGGTTGTCGATGGCTTGGGGGAGCTGGTGGACGGCTATGAATTTCATTACCCCGGTGAAATTAATGAAGACAATATTGACAAAGTTAGAACGGCTCTTGGTCCGGCAGACCTATACTGCATCGCCCTGGGACTTTTCAATGACCCTGAATATGCGCTGGGTTCGTTTATTAACCCGGATGAAAAACTGCGTAAGGAAGCTATTGCGACTACCAAAAAAGGCATAGAACTGGCTGCGGCCACTGGTTCCAAATTCATTATCTGGCCAGGTGGCGAGGGCTATAACTATCCCTTTCAGATTCCCTACGTGGAGGTATGGGACCATTTTATTTCAGCGATTGCTGAGGCAGTCGACTGTGCGAACCACCTCGGTGTGACAGTGCTTCTGGAACATAAAAATTCCGAACCGGCGATGCGGATATTGATGAGAGATATCGGCATGACCTTATACGTTATTCAAAAGGTTAAAGAGAAAGGCGTGGCAACCGATAATCTCAAGGTTAATATGGACTGGCAACACCTTATTATGAATGGCGAGCCTCTGGCGGAATACGCATCGCTACTGGCTGGCGAAGGCCTCCTCGGGCACCAGCACGGTAATTCCGGCTGGGGCAACTTTGACGATGACAATATGGTGGGGGCTACTTTCTTTATGCAAACGCTGGAATTGGCGCTGGCGCTGCGACGTTACAGATATGGCCAGCATGGGGAGCGCATCGGATTCGACCTTTTCCCATATACGGAGGACCAAGTTGAAGCCGTCAGGCGCAGTATCTACCAGTGGGAGTTCATCGATTCTCTTACTACGAAAATCGATGTTACAGCGCTGCAACAGGCACAGTCGGCACACGATGCTGTTGCCGCTTATAAAGTGGTATACAAAGCTCTGGGACTGGATGAAAAATTTATCCGAGAAGTACACGCTAGCCGGAGAAAGAGATAGGGAGAGAAAAATGGAAACGTATCGCAACAGCACCGCCAGTGTCGATAAAAGGGTAGAAGACCTGTTACCCAGAATGACTCTTGAAGAAAAGATATCCCAGCTGGGCAGTATCTTCGCTTCACCACTGCTGGAAAACGGTAAATTCGCTCCCGTTAAGGCCGGAGAACTATTAAAGAACGGAATCGGGCATATCAGCGCCGCCGCCAAGACTTCTTCCTTACCGCCGCGTGAACTCGCCGTCCTGACGAATGAAATCCAGAAATACCTGCTGGAGAACACAAGGATGGGAATACCAGCCATCATCCACGAAGAATGCCTTAACGGTTTCAGGGCAAAAGGAGCCACAATCTTCCCGCAGAATATCGGCCTGGCCAGCACCTGGGAGCCGGAGTTAATCGGCAGGATTACAGGAGTAATCCGAAGGCAAATGAGAGCCACCGGGATGCACCAGGGACTGGCGCCGGTGCTCGATGTTGCCCGCGACCCTCGCTGGGGAAGGGTGGAGGAGACTTTCGGAGAAGACCCTTACCTGGTCGCCCGTATTGGGGTTGCTTATGTCAAAGGCCTCCAGGGTGGCGATATTAAACAGGGAATCGTGGCCACATTAAAGCATTTCGCCGGGCACGGCTTGCCGGAGGGCGGATTGAACTGCGCTCCTTCACATATCCCACCGCGGTTGTTCCGAGAAGTCTATCTCTACCCTTTCGAGAAGGCTGTCAAGGAAGGTGGGGTGCTCTCTGTGATGAATGCCTATCATGAAATCGACGGTATACCCTGCGGCGCTTCCGAGGAACTACTGACGGATATTTTACACGACGAATGGGGATTCGACGGCGTGGTTGTTTCCGATTATTTTGCTATCGCCCAGCTAACAACCACCCACAGGATTGCTGCTCAAAGTGCCGATGCCGCCGGATTCGCCCTCAAGGCGGGAATAGACATCGAACTGCCTTATGTTAACTGCTACGGCGAACCGCTGAAAAAAGCCGTCGAGAACGGGTCGGTCCCCATATCACTGGTCGACCGGGCTGTATCCCGGATACTAAGTCTCAAGTTTAAACTCGGCCTGTTTGAAAATCCTTACATAGAGCCCGAAGCTGCCATCAAGGTAATCGATACGCCGGAGGACCGGGAACTTGCTCTCGAAGCCGCCCGTAAATCCATTATCCTCCTGAAAAACGACGGCAATTACCTGCCGCTGGGTAAGGATATCCGCACCATTGCCGTCATCGGCCCGAGCGCGGACAGCCAGAGGAATCTCATGGGGGATTACACTTACCCCGCCGGGTCCGGCTTTGAACTCGAAATAGATAAAGATAGCGGAAATGTGGAGGTTATCTGGAAAGATAGCATCAGTAAGGAGGGCAGAGTTGCCACTCCAGCCGTCGTAAGTATCCTAGAGGGAATCAGGACGGCGGTTAAGAAAAGCACCAAGGTCTTATATGCCAAAGGCTGTGAGGTCAAAGACACTTCCAGAGATGGTTTCGGTGAGGCTGTCAAAGCTGCGCAGTCCGCCGATATAGCCGTGGTGGTGGTTGGAGATAAGTCCGGTATGATGCCGGACTCCACTAGTGGAGAAATGAGAGACAGGGCGGATCTCGGACTTCCCGGCGTTCAGGAAGAACTGGTGAAAGCTATCTGTGAAACGGGGACTACCGTGGTGCTCGTGCTGGTAAACGGGAGGCCGTATACCCTGAAGTGGATGGCGGAAAAGATACCGGCAATTATCGATGTCTGGCTGCCCGGTGAAGAAGGCGGGCGGGCGGTAGCCGATGTCCTTTTTGGCGACTATAATCCCGGGGGCAAGCTTCCGGTGTCATTTCCTGAAAATGAAGGGCAGATACCCGTCTATTATGGCCATAAACCGTCCGGGAGGAAGTCTTCACCGTGGCAGGACTATGTTGACGGCAGCGCCAGGCCACTTTTCGAGTTCGGTTATGGCCTCAGCTATACCACCTTCGAGTTCACTAACCTTAAAATTGAGCCGGATAGGGTTTCGCTCGCCGGGGAGGTCTCAATAACAGTAGATGTAAAAAACAAAGGAAAGAGGGCCGGCGATGAGGTAGTCCAACTGTATATCAATGATATTATCGCCAGTGTCACTCGACCGGTAAAAGAATTAAAGGGCTTCCGGCGCATCCACCTGCAGCCCGGTAAGAGCGAGACCGTGGAATTCCACCTGCCGACCGGGCTTCTCGCCTTCTACAACAGAGACATGGAACGCGTCGTCGAGCCCGGCACTTTTAAAGTGATGGTAGGGCACTCTTCCGAGGATATCCTCCTGGAAGGAGAGTTCAAGGTTACAGGGTAATAGTGTTAAGAATGAAAAAGAAAAGACTCTCACTTGGCCTTGACCTGAGTACCCAGGGTATTTCCGCCGTTGTGCTGGATATCGATACGCGGAAAAGGGTCTGCGAACACTCACTGGACTACTACCGAGACCCCCGATTGAACGTCTACGGAATACGGAAAGAGGACTATATCCTGCCTCCGGAGACTGAAGGCGAGGCCAGCCAACCCCCTGAATTGTTTTTTGCTGCCCTGGATGCCATGTTCGCCGACCTGAAAGATGCCGTGGCACTGAGAGATATCGTCATCATCAACAACTCCGGCCAGCAGCACGGCCACGTTTACCTGAATCACCAAGCACACTCCATTTTTCATGGTTTGTCAGAAGAAGACGCCATGAGGTCAGACCTGGCAACAATGCTGAAAGGTAGCCTGGCGTATAAACTCGCGCCTATCTGGATGACCTCAAATACGGCGGAGCAGGCGGAACATATCCGCGATTACGTCGGCGGCCAAGCGCGGGCGATATTACTATCCGGTTCAGATATTCCTCTGAGATTTACCGGTGTTGTTATGAGAAAAATAGCCCAGCAGTATCCTGAGGTCTATCATCAAACGGATAATATCCAGCTAATCAGCAGTCTGGTGCCGGCTATCTTAACGGGTAATTCGAAGGTGCCGGTAGATTACGGTAATGCCTGCGGTACTTCACTGATGGACTATACGCAAAAACGCTGGTCTGATGTCCTGATTAAAGCCGCTTCCGACGGATTGCCCGGTGGTAATGAGTCTTTCCGAAATAGACTGCCTTCTATCGTTGCCCCGGATACAGTGGTGGGAACCATAGCAAAATACTTCGTGCGGAAATATGGTTTTTCGCCGGTATGTAAAGTTGTGGCTGGCTCCGGAGATAATCCGCAGTCGAAGGTGCTGGTGGCTGGCGATTTGCTAAGTCTGGGCACGAGCTTTGTCAATATGGTCTCAACGGATGGAAAAACCTTTGACATGAATGGTTTCGCCAACGCGATGTACGACGGCGCTGGCAGACCGTTCATGTTCGGCTGCCGGACTAATGGTGCGATAGTATGGGACCGGCTGAGAGCGATGTACGGATTGAAAAAGGAAGAATACCGTCCTGCCGAGGAGGCCCTGCGGCAAGCACCTATTGCGCAGAGCATGGTATTCTGGCAACCGAGAAAGGAGTCCTTCCCCCTTTCCGGGAGTGTCGATATGGTCAGGATCGGTCTTGAAAAACCGAGCCTGGGCAATGACTACGCCGGCCTTATCGAGACTAGCCTGGCGGCCATATACCATCATTCGAAGGATTTCTCGATGGCAACCTCAGAACCGCTATACGTTACGGGTGGCGCTAAAAACAGCCCCGAAATATTAAGGCGAGTGGCCGCTATATGGCGCCGACAGATAATACCAATAGAAGAGGGCGGGGCGGCGCTGGGAGCCGCGGTTATCGCCGCCGGCACTTTCTTCAGGTCCCGGGGAGAGACGATAAATATGGAACAATATATTAGTTCAGGACTGCTTAAAAGAAAACAACCGTTTCAACCCGGGACTGACGATGTCCTGGCCTTTCACCGCCCCGGTGGCTATCTGGAAAAGTTCGCCATGGAAGAAGCAAAGTTGCTCACAAGACTCAACGGTTAATTAGCCATTGAGGATACGCTGGTCACGGAATATTTTCTCCACATATTAATGGAATATTTAGATACTTTGCTTACATTTTTATGTTTTATTTGTTATTTCTGAAATATAATCTGGTGAATATAACGTCAGGGTTAGCAGACGGAGATGTAAAATATGAAAGCTTTATCATTAATACCGTCACAATTAGTGCTCAATATATTGTTGACCTCCCGTCGTAAAGAAGCACCCGTATTAATCCCGGAAGCATCGGAAAGTTGTGCCAGAACTGTAGAAATTAAACGGTTTATCCGTAACCTCAGGAAAAGTCGGCAAATCAACTTCACTCGCGATTTTATATATTAATCTACTGAGACACGTAATTCATGCGCCTTACGAGCCTATTTCCCAATTCTCATTTATTTATGCATGTATTAATAGTATTTTACAGCCCTATCAGAATAAAAGCGAGTGGAGTCATAGCTGCTATCCGTACACACCGTATTCTTGAGTAAATTCAATCATGGCTTTCAGGTTTTCCGGTTTAACCTCGTCCGTGGAGCTACGCGGCGAAAGGATATACCCGCCGCCCTTGCCGACGACATCGATGAGTTTCTTACAGTAGTCTTTTGTTTCCTGCACCGTTCCCACCTGCAATAACGAGGATGGAATATTTCCTTCGATACAGACATGGTCTTTCAGGATTTCCTTGGCCTTGAAAATATCTGTCGTGTCAAGGCGTGCGAGCATTTTACCTTTAGGAAAGTCGAGCAGATACTCCAACCTCGATGTAAAGTTGCCTTCGAAGAAGATACAGGGCGTCGCCCCCCGTTCGATAAGAGCCAGGACAAGCCTTTTAAATGTCGGCCAGTAGAAAGTATCGAATTGTTTCTTGGACATAAATTCATCGGAGCCCCTGGTATTGGTCATAAACATTCTAATATGCCCGTTTTCGTTCGGCTGGGGCATTGGTCTTTCCAGCGTTTTCTTGAGTATAAACTCACACATTTCGATAATTTTATCAGGCTGGCGGAACATATCAATCATGGTGCCGCTCATCCCCCGCAGAGAATGCGAAATAACATCGAACGGCGGCATGGCGGCGCCCTGTAAGTACTGGGGAAAACCCATATTGAGTACCATTTTGTTGAATTTGTTTATTTTGGAACGCCACTTTCTCATTTCCCGGCCGGCCTTCTGGAGAGTGCGGATAGCCTTATCGAGTTTCGGTTCGCCAAAAGCGGACGCCAAGGCCTGGATGCCCATCGGGCCACCGCCCAGGTCAGATAATTTCGGCAGCAGGGAAAGGCCCTCCAGGTTCTCGCTGGTGCGGGACATAAAAATCCGGAACATGTAATCGGAAGGGTCGCTCATATAGAGGTCGTATTCGTCAGCTTGCATATTATCAATTTCGATGGACTGGTGCCCCTGGAAAGGGTCGACCCCGCATCCCGGCCACCTCATCTGTTTCGGGTTCAGTATTTCAAGGGCCTTCCCCGGCGTAAAACCCTGCTGGTAAATCAAGTCCGGCTGGAAGTCCTTTAGCGTTTTCTCATAAGCGGCGTACCAGGCGTCATAATCATAATAAGCAGCGGAACAGGGTATCCCGGTATACTTGGCGGGAAAGTAGCCCATGGCGCAGATAACCGGGACCCTGTCCGGTATCTTTAGCTGGATAGCATCCATAATTCTTTTTTCTCTTTCGTTGCGGATTTGCCGTGCTGTTTTTTCCATTTTAACCACTCTCTTTCATTAATAATTACTATGCTGGCTGTAATATCTTATAACAAAATGAGAAGTCCGCGTCAACATCCAGATAATGACCAGACACATCCTTGAAAAAATGGCAGGAATAAATTAGACTTGTGAATAACCATGGCTAAAATATGAAACTAGCTGGAAGGAGGTCAGTAAAATGACAAAATGGCCTGATTTCCTGGAAAAGGACGGCAAAGCACCCTCCTGGCCCTACCCGATACACTATGACCGGGAGCAGGAAATCGAAACCGATGTCCTGGTCATCGGCGGCGGCATCGCCGGGTGCTGGGCGGCCATCAGCGCCGCCAGGAAGGGCGTCCGGGTAGCCCTGGTGGAAAAAGGGGACACCATCAGGAGCGGCGCCGGCGGGCCGGGGTGCGACCACTGGTGCAATGTCCCCGCCAATCCTTTATCTAATGTTGACCCGGATGAATGGGCGCGGGTCATGTCCGAAGTCCCGTACTGTAACGGTATCGGCAACCAGATACAGTGCCGCGAGGACTGGGATACGCTGGTCGAGATGGAGCAGATAGGCGGAAAAATCAGGGACACCGGCGATGAATACGTGGGCGCGATAGGAAGGGACGAGAAGACCAAAATAATGATTTCACCGCGCTACACAAAGTTCTCCGGCTACGCCCCCCCGGATAGTACAAAACCGAAGAGAGTCCTTAAAAGCAACCCGGAAGAAAAACTGAATAATGTGGTCATCCGGGTATGGGGGACGACCTTCAAACCCGCTTTGAAGAGGGAATGCAAGAGGCTGGGCGTGAAGATATATGACCGTGTCATGGTCACCAGCCTGCTGACGGAAAAAGGCGTCCAGGGAGCCAGGGTGGTCGGTGCTACCGGACTGAACAACCGCACCGGTGAATTCATGGTCTTCAGGTCGAAAGCCGCCGTGCTGTCTACCGCCGGTGACTGGTCCCTGTTTCTTTTAAACACGGAGTTGGCTGGCTACAATACTTTCCGTTCCCGTGCCATGACCGGCGACGGCGTGGCGATGGCCTGGCGGGCCGGCGCGGCGCTTACCCTGATGGAACGTACCGGTATCTTGATGCTGGGTACCGGTTACAAGCATACCTGGTACGGCGGCGCCGGGGACGCCAGCTACGAAAACGTCCAGCTCGTCGATGCCAATGGTAAGAAGCTGCCGTGGCCTACACAGGGCTGGGCGGACGGCGGCGCCATGAGGCCGTCAATGGAAGACATGGAGAAAATCCGCAAGGGCGTGCAGACAGGGGACTTTGCCCTGCCTTTCTACGGCGATTTCCCGGGCATGCCGGATGTCGAGCGCAGGGTCACCTGGAACCTGATGCTGGGAGAAGAATCCACCACGAAGAATATCATCGATTCCTACGGCAAAGCTGGCTTCGACCCAAGCAAACATCTTCTCCAGAACTACAACTTTATCGAGGGCAACAGCCTATCTCAATGGCGGACGACGAGTGGCGGCCCGGTCGTCGACTGGGATTTGAAGTCCACCCTGGACGGGTTATACGTCGCTGGGGAGCAGATATTCTCCGCGGGCGACCACAGCTTTGCGGCCGCAACGGGCAGGTATGCCGGCAGAAAAGCCGCCGACTATTCCCGGCAGACAGATGAAGGGAAAATATCTCAAGAGCAAATCAGGCTTGAGAAAGCCCGCATCTATGCGCCGATAAAACGCAGCGACGGCATCGAATGGAAGGAACTGCACGCTGGTATCGCCCGGACGATGCAATACTTTGGCAGCGAGTTCAAGAACGAATCTCTCCTCAACATGGGGCTGGACTCCCTGAAGGAAATCGAAGAAATATTTGTCCCCAGGCTCTACGCCATCGACCCGCACAAACTGATGCGCAGTATCGAAGACCTGAGCCTGCTGGCGCACGGTCAAATCGTCCTGAACGCTTCCCTGGCACGTGAAGCAAGCAGTCAGATGCTGAACTTCTTCAGGATAGACTGCCCCAAGGTTGACCCTCCGGAATGGAACAAATTCATTACCGTCAAGCTGGAGAACGGCAAGGTCAAGGCAGGAGAGCTGCCCATCGACTACTGGGGCGATATGAAAGCCAATTACGAGGCTCACAACAAGGACTATACCAGTGTCTATAAAGGAAAATAAGGAGATGACAATGGCTCAGAAAAAGATATTCGCTCTACCCAATATAACTACTCCGAATACGCCGGTGATTTTCAACGCCGATGTCTGCAATGGATGTAACCACTGTGTGGAGGTCTGCCAGGTAGACGTTTATATACCCAATCCCGAGAAAGGCAAATCGCCGGTTATACTGCATCCGGATGAATGCTGGTACTGCGGCTGCTGCGTCAACGATTGCCCCCGGCCGGGAGCAATCACTTTCAACTGGCCGGTGCAGCAGCGAGCTTACTGGAAGGATAAAAAAACAGGCAAAGTGTTACGGGATAGTCAATGATATACGGACTACTGCATCACTCAGCTTCCCTGCGCGGGGGAAACCGGGTCATGACCTGGGTATAAACCCGAGGTTACCGATAACGCCTTTAAGACCCGGCAGGATCTGATAAAGAAATTCACGCCTTAAAAATAAGCCTTCAGGCCTTTACTAGAACAGAGAAGGCTTCGTATTATATACTGCCTCCGGAGCCTTTTTTATGGAGAGTATGATATTTTATATATCACCCATCTTGCCAGAGAATAGACAGGAGGCAAGCAAGAATGAGTAAAACACCTCAACAATTATATGAGGAGAGAACAAAAAGGGTGGAGGACGCTATCCAGTTAAAGATACCGGATAGAGTTCCCATTGCGTTTTCTCTGGGTTATTTCCCGGCGAAGTATACCGGGATAACCTGCGCCGATGCGTTTTACAATCCGGCAAAATGGAAAGATGCGGCTAGAAAAACTATCATTGATTTCGCGCCGGATACCTACATGGGAGCGGGACCCGACTCGGGGGATGCTCTTGAAGCTCTTGATTTCAAGCAGATGGTGTGGCCCGGCCACGGGACTTCTCCTCACCATACCCATCAATTCGTCGAGGGGGAATACATGAAAACCGACGAATACAAGGTGTTTTTGGAAGACCCTACCGGCTTTATTATCCGAAACTATCTGCCGCGTACCTGTGGTAACCTGGAGTCTTTTCGAAGTCTCCCTCATCTGAGTATCCTGTTATTTTCGCCCACGGCTTTGCTTGGTATGCCCGGATTCGAGGGGGCTATCGAGTCTCTGCTAAAAGCCAGACAGGCGGTTTTAAAGCGGAACGAAGAAATCGGTTCGCTGGGAGATGAACTGAAACAGCTGGGTTTTCCCTTATTCAGCCAGGCAGCTACGTTCGCGCCTTTTGATGTCGTTTCTGACCGGTTAAGAGGTATGCGTGGGTCTATGCTGGATATGTTCAGACAACCTGACAATCTTATTAATGCTTGTGAAAAACTATTGCCTATTTTACTCGGAATGGCTGTGGCCACGGCAAAGATGAGTGGAAATCCCAGGGTCTTTATACCTCTGCACCGGGGGGCAGAAGGATTCATGTCTTCAAAGCAGTTCGAGACATTCTACTGGCCCACCTTGAAGGGGTTATTCCTGGGACTAATCGATGCAGGATTAACGCCCTGCCCGTTCATCGAAGGCGACTACACTTCACGTCTGGAGTATTTTCTGGAATTACCCAGAGGTAAGGTCCTCGGGTACTTTGACAGTTCGGACATCGTAAAAGTTAAGGAGATACTGGGCAACTACCTGTGCATCATGGGCAATGTTCCGTGTTCATTGCTGCAGACAGGCAGCGCCCGGAACGTAAAGGATTACTGTAAAAAGCTTATTGATGTTGCTGGCAAAGGCGGAGGTTTCATCATGGCCCCGAGAAGTGCCATAGACGAGGTTAAACCCGAAAACCTCAGGACTATGATTGATTTCACCAGGGAATATGGAGTATACAGATAAACTGATGCCTGCAACTCCCCCACAAGATAAGCTATTCCTTTTGCCTGGTGTTACGTCCCGGGCGCGTGGCTGCGAACGCCACGTGCATAAATAAACAAGGCTTATCTACGCTGAGAAATGTTATCGGACAATGTGGTAGACCCCTGGGAACCCAGACTGCCGTCGGCGCGGTAATGATATGCTTTTCTTCTTCCCGGCCCATACGCATTTCCGCCACTGACCCCAGCTTACCTAAATCATCGGTATCAGAGCTTAGAAAAAAGAGAATTTCGTCGAAGTCGTGTGTATGCGGCCTTTTCTGATACTCCGGGTTCATTCTACCCGGTTCCTTGAAGCACCTCTGCGCAATATTAACTTCGAAGTTTCCCAGGTCTTTTCCCCACAGGTCCCATCCCTGAGAGCCGTTCCCTTCGCCAACCATCGGTATGACCGGAATCGGCACGATATGTTTCCCGTATTTTGTTTCCGTCATTTTTCATAACCTCCCCATACTATTATTATTTGGTTTGATAGACTAATATTGTAGTTTTAATCGCACCTCATTATCGGGTATTATATCACTTTAGGTAGACCTTTTGAGCTGCTTTTACTTTTATTGACAAGGACAAGTCATATCATTTAGCATAGAAATATATCGCGGGTAATCAGAGTTTTAGGAGGGGAAAAATCATGGCACGAAAAGGAAAATACGATAGAAAAGTGGCCGCCGAAAATCTGGGTAAAATTATTAAAGTATTTGGTGACACCGTTAGCGAAATCCTTGGTGACCCTGAGCTTAGAAAAAAAGCCAAGGAATTCTCACAGAGTGTATTAGATTCCGCCGCTAAAGTTGTCGAAAGCCGTATCGACGATGAAGAAGTTAAAGGCAAGTTCAGGGAAGTCGGCAAAGCGGCGCAAACCCTTGGTAAAACGCTGACGGACCATTTTAAAACTACCGATTAAGCAAACTGCGAAACTTAGAACGCCAAACGCCATTCCCCCTCCGATATGGCAGCTATCCAATGGACTACCGGCATTGTGTCGCTTTTTTCCGAGCTTATAAGAAATCTGGGTACCTGAGAGGAGTAATAACATGACAACGCAAGTGCGCAAGCGCAGTCGTCATTGGGACAGGTACCGTCAGATTACGATGGTATTGGTGAAGCACAGGCTGGGCGAGCTGATACGGACCCTGGGTCTGGTAAAATTCTTGCCCTTGCGTTTTGTGCCTCCGGGCAATCCCTGGCATAAAGAGGTTTATTCCAAGTCCGAGCGTACGAGAATGGCCCTGGAAGAGCTGGGGACTACATTCGTAAAAGTGGGACAAATCCTTTCGACCCGCACGGACATATTGCCATTGGACTTTAGCCAGGAGTTGTCCAAGCTCCAGAGCTGTCTGCCACCGCTTCCCGTGGCAGTAATTGAGAAGGTGATTAGTGATGAACTGGGCCGACCGGTCAAGGAGATATTCAAGTCCTTTGACCCTGAGCCTGTAGGCGTAGCATCTATCGGTCAGGCTCATGCTGCGACGCTTCATGATGGTACCGAAGTGGTGGTAAAGGTACGCAAACCTGGGGTGGTGGAACAGGTGGCGGAAGATATGGATATCTTACATCAACTAGCCGAAGGCGCCGGCAAGCGCTCGGAGGACTTTTTTCAATACAACCTCACCAAGATTACCGAAGAAATAGCGGAAACCTTTACCGCTGAGCTCGACTATGTCAGGGAGGGTCACAGCGCCGAGCATTTTGCCCGATTCTTCCAGGCAGACCCCTCCATACACATCCCCAAAATTTTCTGGCAATATACCACACCCCGGGTAATTGTTCTGGAACGTATACGGGGTATTGAGATTATGGATGTACCGGCTCTGGATAAGGCGGGCTTCGACCGTAAAAAATTGGCCGAGCGCGCCGTAGATATCTGGCTGAAAATGGTCTTCGAAGACCGGGCGTTTCACGCCGACCCGCATCCCGGAAATTTGTTTGTGGAGGCTGACGGTCGCCTGGGTTTGATTGATTTTGGCATGATAGGAGCCGTGGACGATGAGGTCAGGGACCACCTGGCCACCGCTGTCAAAGCAATTATTGACCGGGATGTAGACCTTCTGGTCGACTCAATTATAGACCTGGGGGCGATAGCTCTGGCGGGTTCGAGAGAGAACCTGCGAGAAGACCTGAAACATCTCATGGGTCATTACCCGCTGACAGAGGAGTTGCACCAGGTTTCTAACATAGGAGAGCTGTTAGCCGCGGTGCGCCGCAACCATGTCCAGCTTCCCGCCAACACTTTCTTACTTCTAAAAACAATGGCGATGGCGCAGAGTCTGGGCAAAGGATTAAACCCGGATTATAATTTTTTCCAGGAGTTACAGCCCTACGTTGAAGGGACATTCAAGAAAAGGTATTCTCCATCCTCAATCCTCCGCCGGTTGCCTTCAACTGCCGCTGATCTGGCACTTTTCGGCATTGGACTACCCAAACGGCTGTTTAGAATCGTGAGGTTATTGGAGCGAGGCGAACTTCATTTCCGCACTGATGTATCGGGCTTGGAACTTCACCTGGAACACTTAGAGCGAATCGTAAAGATGCTGGTGATAGGTCTCATAAGTGCTGCTCTCATCCTCGGAATTACAATCCTGATTCTGGCTTTCAAGCTCGGTGGCTAGCCTTATGAGTTATTGGCTTCTTCATAATTGGGTGCTTTTATTATTATCTCTCAATCTGACGTAATTACTTAAATTAGTGCCTTTCAACTTCGGGTTTAGGGTCAAAGTGGGCGATAGAGGAATTGAACCACTGACATCCGCGATGATATGTCAACGGTTCCCATTTTTTTCTACCTCCTGCAATTTTTGATTTCATTCTATACGATGATATACCACTTTACAATAGACTATATTATTATGTTCGTAAATAGAGCTGTATTTGTTGACAACTTTAGTAAAGTAGATTTGAAGCTAATACTAAGATAGAATCGCAGGCTGTTGCCATTTGAAGCCTGGAAAGAATTGCACTGTTTGTGTGGTCTGCGCACGCCGTTGTGTTATAGATTGGCTTCCAAAAGGTTACGCAAGTTATACACTGCCAATGCAGGACGATTTGCGAGATGGGTTAGCAAAACTAGAGTGGGCCTGCCCGGTTATTATTAATCTCGTGAAAAGAGCCTTGTCTGACCCATCCTTTTCAAAGTCTTACCCCGATAAAAGGGACGCATATCTGAAAAAAGGTATCTCTTTTATTCGCTATGAATGGTTTACTGTCCGATAGTAAAGTCAGCATTACTGCTGTCAAATACGGCGGGGTTGGAGGTGCTGGAGACCTTGATGCGGGCATGGTTGGTAGCCGGGCTAGTTACTCTCCAGGTGTAGCTCCCATTGTTCACCGTAGACGCAACAATGGTCAGCCAGGTCACCCCACCATTCCGGGATAGCTCAAGTTTGACCCTCCCGGTAACGTTCTTCGAATCCCAGGTAATCCTCCTGCTGGTACCAATCCTCCAACTCTCGCCACCATCTGGAGAGATGACTGTAATCGAAGGCTGCGGTGGAACGATGGTGAAGTCAGCATCGCTGATATCAAATACGGCAGAATTGAAGATATTGGTCACTTTTATCCTAGCGTGGGTGGTAGCCGGGCCGGTCACCCTCCAATTGTATCTGCCATCATTCCAGGTGAAAAAGCTGATAGTATCCCACGTATTGCCACCATCACGAGACAACTCAACCTTTACTAAGAAGGAGACATTAAGCGAATCCCAGGTAATGGCCTGTCTTGAGCCAATTTCCCAGTTCTCGCCACCGTTTGGAGATATTACTTTAATCCATACGGGCCGCGGAGCAATGGTGAAATTGGCATCGCTGATATCAAATACGGCAGGATTGGAGTTACTGGTTACCTTTATCCTAGCACTGGTAGTAGCCGGACCGCTTACCCTCCAATCCCTAGTACCGTCATTAGCTGTAGAAGCGATAATAGTTGTCCAGGTCGCACCATCATCCCGGGATAGCTCAATTTTGACTCTCCCGGTAACGCTTATCGAACTCCAGGTGATGGCCTGGGTCGAGCCAATCACCCAGTTTTCACCACCATTGGGGGAGGTAACGTTAATAGACACCGCCTCAGGAATAATAACAACGGTTACTGTACCCTCATCATTGGCGTTTACTTGCCCCGGAACCAAAGATAGGAATAAGAACAACAAAAATGCCCATATAATAAGCTTCCACGTTCTCAAAGGTGAGCTCTTTACAAACATCTATTAACACCAATGGCTAAAAGTTCACCTATTCTTTTCTCTCAACTCTTAAGCTGAGGTGCACGAACCGCCGGAACAGGAAGACCACGATGATTAAGACAATGACACCCAGTCCTACCCAGGAATAAGGGGACCTTGACTTAAAGAAATCCGCTACCACATTGGCAAACGCTGAGAAAATGTTGGCAGGTTTCACAGTAAAGTAAAGTTTAGCCGCGGCGGCGATACCGATGGCCACATTGCCCTCCTTGGCAACCGGGTGCGCTTCGAGATAGGCAAAGTAGTCACCGGGTTTGGCTTTTACGGAAACATGCAGGGTAATGCTGATCGGCTGGGACTTACCCGGCTCCAAGGTAACGGTCTTGGGATCGAACTCAAACCACCCGGCGGGTGGCTGAAGCTCTTTCTGGTCCTGATGATAACTCACGCCCATCGCGTAATCGCTGGTAACCTGGCCGGTATTGATGATACTTACCGGGGGAAGCTTATAACTGCCGCCGGGCATCATGGGCTCATCAACCGAGATTTTGCCCATGTTGATGCCCACCCCTACTTCCTGGGCATAGGCCAGTCCCGCGCTGGTTAACATCATTAGCAGGAGCAGCAGGGGTATTATGAACCATGTCAACTTTTTATATTTCATATAATATGACCTCTTTCCGGTTGCAGTTTCATCATCCCCACAACCAGTCCTACCGAGGGGATTGCTCTTTTCCTGTTAGTCAACCCCCTCGGTCATTATAGCATACCCTCAAGCTATACAGCTTGAGCGGACTACCGAATATCACTCAGCCTTACCCGCCGTTTATGGTGAAAATATCCCCACCGTTTGCTGAGCTACTGCCGTTGTTGACGAGTACTACTGCAAAATAGTCTTCAGAGTCTAATGTGCTGATGTCCGCAGTGCCAGTGTAAGTGCCACCGCCATCATCAACCCAGGTGGAAGGCAGGAATATCGGCGGGACACCTGGGGGCGTGGCAGGAAAGACAACTGTAATGAAGTTCCCTATTGGAATCCCGGCCACCGAGTGACCATCTTGGTCGGTGACAGTCGCCGTCAGGGTGGCGGATGGCCCTCCCGGCGGATAGGGTCCGCCTGCTTCCAGGACGACCTTCAGCCCTTCCGTCACCATGGTGACCATGACCGTCACCGTGGTCGACTGTGTCGCGGTAGCGGCGCTCGTGGTCGGGGTGTCCATCTTCAGCTTGAATTGCTCCCCTGAACCGGGGCCATACGAACTAAATGAACCAAGGTCATTATAGCTATAACTAAGCGGGGTGTATGTAGGAGCAAAAAATGGCATGCCAAAATAATGGACGTATTTATCGACATCGGGAGAAGAACTGAGGTCCCAATTGGTCGTGTCCGCTCCACAGATAAGCATGTCCACAAAGCAGTTGCCGGTATTAAGAGCAAGAATACCGGGGTCACCCACCGGCTTAAGCCCCGTGGTATTCAGGGGCACCAGCCCGTAGTTAACACTGTTCGGGCTTACCATGACCGAGACCTGGGCAGGCTCAGCCGTAACAGTGACAACCCCAGTATCCGCGGAAAACGCCGGTACCGAAAGGACACCCACCACCAGCACCACCAGAGCCAGTATCGTTAATATCTTTTTCATTCCTTTTTCCCCTCCTCAAAAAACATGCCTGCTCAGCCTTACGGTCCTGTTATGTCGAAAGTGTCCCCGGGGGAAGTGTGGTGGGGGCCATCGTTAACACTTATTGATACGAAATACGGTCCAACGGGCAACGAGCTGATATTCGTTATGCTGCCGGTGTAAATGCCACCTCCGTTCTCAACCCAACTGGCCGTCAGTCCCGGTACAAACGTCAAATTGGGGAAAGTGCCCGAAAAGACAACGAAGGAGAAATTCACGAGCGGGAGCCCGAGCACCGGGACGCCATTCTGGTTGGTGACATTTGCCATCACGGTAAGTGTAGTATCAACACCCTCGGTATAGGGCCCATCGGCTTCGAGGATGCCCCTTATTCCCTCCGCCTCATAGGTGACCATAACCGTCACCGTGGTTGATTGTGTCCCTAAGAAATTGCTCGTGGTCGGGGTGTCCATCTGTAGTGTAAATAGTTCGCCGCTAAAAGGGCTATAAGAACTAAAAGGACCCAGGTCTTGGTCGCTTTTCGTGAGCGGGGTGTAGATTGGAGCGAAAAATGGATAGCCAAAATAATGGACATATTTATCTGTATCGGGTGAAGGATTCAGGGCCCAGTTGGTAGTGTCGTCTCCCCTGATGAACATGTCCACGAAGCAGTTGCCGGTGTTAAGAACATTAATAGCGGGGTTGCCCACCGGCTTAAGCCCCGTGGTGTTCAGGGGCACCAGCCCATAGTTAACGCTGTTCGGGTTCACCGTCACCGAGACCTGAGCGACCTCCGCTGTGACAGTGACAACCCCGGTATCGGCGGAAAACGCCGGTACCGTAAGGCCGCCCACCACCAGCACCACCAGAGCCAGTATTGTTAATATCCTTTTCATTTTCTTTTTAATCTCCTTTTATATATTATTTTTGTCATCCACCCATATTAAGTCAGAGCTATTCGATATTTATCACCTCCTTCAAACGCTGTCCCATCAGTAATTGTCCGTCTTTCAACTTCAGGCAGGCACACACACTATGCACACTTTTGTTCAGCCTTATGATGTTATAGTAATAGGGCACCCACCACCCACGAAGTGGGAGCCATCGTTAGTATTTATCCCCACTGAATAAATCCCTTCGCCCAGCGAGCTGATATCGAGAGAGCCGGTGTAAATTCCGGTTCCACTCCCTGTCTCAGTCATAGGAATCGATTGCATGATAATAGGCGGGATACCAGGCGTGGGCGGATTGCCCTGATTGATTACTACCAAGAAGTTAGTGAGTCCACTTACCGGGTCGCCATCCTGATTGGTGACGTTAGCTGATAGCTGGACAGGGTCGTTACTCCCTTGTTCATAAGTATCGCTGTCTGTCTCCAGGATAAGCTTAAACCCCTCATTTTCCAGGGTGACCATGACCGTCACCGTAGTATTTTGTGTCCCCATAAAAGCGCTCTCGGTTGGTGTGTCCATCCTTAACTTGAAAAAAGTTACTTGGTAAGGGGAATATGACGTCCCACCAAGGTTTTGGTAAGAACTGGACAAGGGGTTGTAAACCACCATGGTAGGCGTACCCTGGCTAAAATAATGGACATATGCATCGGGTCCGGCAGCATCGCTAAGAATCCAGCCGCCGGTGGTGTCGGCTCCCTTGATTTGAAAACCGGCCCACCAGTTGCCGGTGTTCTGGGCAAAAATCGTGGGGTCACCACCCGGCACAAGACCGGTCTTATCCTGTCCCACCACCCCATAACTTACCGACGTTGGGTTCACACTCACTGAAACCGTGGCCGACTCAATGGTAACCGTGACAGTCCCTTCCGTGGCAGAAAACGCTGGTATCACTGTCGCCAGGCCCAGACTCAGTAACAACATTAAGACAAGAAATACTGTTAAGAGCCTTTTCATTTCTATTTGACCTCCTCAAATAATGTGTATGTTCAGCCTTACGGATTTATGGTGAAAGCACCCAAACCGTTTGCTGTACTACTGCCGTCGTTGACAAATACTACTGCTGTATAGTTTCCCTGGGTTAATGTGCTGATATCCATAGTACCAGTGTAAGTGCCACCTCCATTATTAACCCAGGTAGAAGGTAATATTGATGGGGCGCCGGGTGGAGTGGCAGGAGAGATAATTGTTAAGAAGTTTCCTATTGGAATCCCGGGCACCGGGTTACCATCCTGGTCGGTGACGCTCGCCGTCAGGGTGGCTGGCCCGGGTAGTGAATAGGGTCCGCCTGCCTCAAGAACGACCTTCAGCCCTTCCGTCACCATGGTGACCATGACCATCACCGAGGTTGACTGTGTCCCTATGGAGCCGCTCGTGGTCGGGGTGTCCATCTTCAGCTTGAATGGATCCCCGTCACCAGGGCCATACGAATTAAAAAAGCCGAGGTCCTGGTTCGAAAGAGCAAGCGGGCTGTAAGTCGGGGTCGGAAATCCTTGGCTAAATTTATGGACATAGATATTTTCACCGGGAGAACCAGTGAGAGAGAGCGCCCAGTTGGTGGTGTCGGCTCCCCTGATGAACATGTCCACAAAGCAGTTGCCGGTATTCTGAGCCCAAATCCAGGGGTCGCCAATCAGCTTAAGCCCTGTGGTATTCAGGGGTACCAGCCCGTAACTAACATTATTCGGGTTCACCGTCACCGAGACCTGGGCGACCTCAGCCGTGACACTGACAACTCCGGTATTCCCTCCACC
>Ga0187886_1000773_pt1 | contig 34457 bp, 31 predicted proteins | sample June2016WEW_20_1_FD_133001 | JGI IMG/M metagenome (GOLD analysis project Ga0187886, IMG submission 133001) | Peatland microbial communities from SPRUCE experiment site at the Marcell Experimental Forest, Minnesota, USA - June2016WEW_20_150 | ecosystem: Environmental > Terrestrial > Soil >...
AAAAGCCAGTCGATTAGGGCTTTTCCGCTGGAGCGATTTGACGGTTGTATTGCCTAATTTACCACGCCTTATGTATGGATTGGCCAGACGAAAAATGCAAAAGAAAAAGAAAAGATAGACGTGCGGGGAAGGTTTTCGTCAGTAGTTGATAGTGTCTCGTATTTCGGATTTCGTGCTTCGGATTTTTCTCTGTGTTTCTGTGTCCATCTGTGGCTAATTTTTCTTCGCCTGTCTCGCCGACTTGTCCGGCGTAGCACAAGCGAAGTCGGAAGCTTTAGCGAAGGCGGATGTCTTCGTGGCCAACTATAAATCAGTGTCATCCGCGTAATCAGCGATTAAATTTTCTTCGTGCCTTTGTGTCTTCGTGGCCGACAACAAAAATCAATCATTTGCGCAGGGGGGGTAAAAAATTGTCCAATATCTTCAAACGTTTCTATACTTTTTTCGCAACTTTATGTACATTTTTCCAAATTTTTCTACAACTTTTGACGTTTTCAAACACGAACTTGCGCGTTTGGTGCTACCCCATTTTACCTAAATCCACCATCTTAATACCACGACTAAATAAAAAATAATGGAGACGGAGGGAATCGAACCCTCATTCCCGCAATGCGATTGCGGTGTGCTCCCGTTGCACCACGTCCCCTAACTCTTTACAAATCAATATCTTACGAAAAACTAAAAATCCCACTTATCATAGCAGACTATATTCTCTATCGGCTCCCTGCTTGGCTTTTTCGCCTTATCCGCCGGATAGCCAAGTGCCATAAGTTCAATTATAGTAACATCTTGTGGTATCTCCAATACTCTTCTAACCCTTTCCGGCTCGAACGACCCAATCCAGCACGTTGCCAATCCTAACTCTGTTGCCTGCAGGCAGATATGTTCCAGCGCGATTGCCACATCGATAGGCGCCACCGCCTGCCCGCACTTCATAATGTCGTTGCTGTTACTGCACGCAGCTATCATAACCCCTGCTTTTCCAAAAACTTCCGGATGATTAGTGCTCGCAGCCACCTGCTGCTTTTTTTCTTTATCTCTAACCACCACGAAGCGCCAATCCTGCAGATTCTTCGCCGATGGTGCAAGTCTTGCCGCCTCGAAGATTTGTGCGAGCTTTTCCTGCTCTATTGGTTTGTCTATATACGCCCTGCAGGAATATCTTTTACGAATAGTTTCAAGCACTGCCATAAAAATACCTCTATTGTGATAAAAAACACCTTATTTATTAAGAGTCTCGCTTGTTAGCATAAATATAAGACTTCAAAAACATTGACGCAAGGACTAAAAACCTGTATTTTCATAATCAAACAAAGGGCGATTAGCTCAGTTGGTTAGAGCACGTGCTTTACACGCACGGGGTCACAGGTTCGAGTCCTGTATCGCCCATTTCTGAGCGATTCGCAAGCATTTTTGCGAAGGAATCATTCCCTTTTTCTTCGATTTGAAAAGTAACTTAGTAGTATACCTAACTCAAAAAGCAAATACATCGGGATTGCCAGCGCAAAAAGGGAAAACATATCAGAGCCGGGCGTGGCAACAGCAGCCAGGACAACGGCACCGAGGATAACAAACCTCCGCGATTTCTGAAACGCTTCGATTGAAACAATGCCTGTTTTGTTCAGGAAAAAAATGGCTACCGGCGTCTGAAAGGTAATACCGAAAACCAGCATCATAATATTTATGAAACTCACATAATCCTTGAACGTAAAATTGGAGGCGACACCGAGAATCTTCTTATTGAACAAGATGAGCATTTTAAGCGTGGTCGGTGCGATAACAAACATAAAAAACAAAGCGCCTGTAATAAACAACCCTGCTGAGAAAGGCACGGCAAAATATACATAGCGTTTTTCGTGGGGGTAGAGGCCTGCTGCGACAAACATCCACAACTGGTAAAAAATCCAGGGGGACGAGACAACCACCGCTGCAATCATAGCTATCTCCATATAGGTGGTGAAGCCGTCCGCGGGCGCAAGGCTTTGCAGCCGTGCGTCCTTTCCCATAGCGGAAACATAAGGCCCTTCGATAAATGATATTATCAGCTTGCCGAATATGACAGCTAAAATAAAAGCCAATAAGAAACCGGCTATCGCGAGAATTATCCGAGAACGCAACTCCTCGAGGTGGTCCCCCAGACTCATAACGGTTTCGTGAAGGTCTTGTTTGGTATCAGCAGAACCCATTTTAGTTGATGACCGACTATTGATGATTGATTATTTATCTGAGCCGTCAATAATCAGTCATCGTGGTTAAAATCATTCAGGCCGGCGGCATCTTTGGTCTGGTTGACTATATCATCTTTGGTCTTCTTTACCTCCTTAGTCACATCATCTACGGCGTTCTGTCCTTCGCTGATGCCTTTTTTGAATTCGGTTAAGCTTTTGCCGATGCTGCGAGCGACATCGGGCAGCCGTTTACCGAACAGCAGCAGAGCGACTATAAGGATAACCACCCATTCCCACCCGCCGGGCATCCAAGCCAGTATATTTCGCATATATTCAGTCATTTTTACCTCCTTTTTTCTAACCAAAGTATTATAACACACCCCAAATCGCTTTGCCAATTAGCAATACTCTACCAAACTTAGCAAGGTTGACAAAAACACCAATGAAAATTATAATCTGTTTGAGTTATAGAGTCAAGGGTGTTCCCATTTTGCAAGGGACCCGGTAGATAGTTGTTATTGGAGTTGGCCATGGGTTTAGTTCCCGGCCGGGCAAAACGTCTTGAATCTGCTATAAGCATCTGCCTGTTAGCGATTCTTTCTCTCATCGGGGTTGGGGTATTCATAAAGCAATTCAATTATAACATAAGCCGATATGGCATCCAGCACCAACCGGAGGTAAGCCAAAGCCCAATCAGCACCGGACTTGCCCCAGCCGGCTTCGAAACGCTTTCAAAAGCTGAAATATACAATGCTGATAATCTTTATGAAAAGATTGACGGCAAGGCCCCTCTTTATACGGAAGCCGGCTTTAAAGAATTGTCCACCCAGCGATTTGTAAAAACTGGTGACCCGAACTTATGGATGGAGCTTTATATCTATGATATGGGCAATATCAAAAACGCCTTTTCCGTTTATAGCGAGCAAAGAAGAGAAGGCTCGGAGGCATTTGCCTCTATGCAGTTTGCATATAAAAGCAGTAATGCTCTATATTTCGTGGACGGCAAATACTACATAGAAATAGTTGGCTCCTCCGAATCAAATGAACTATCCAAGGCAGCAGCAGAAGCCGCACAGAAAATTGGAACGAATTTGGCCGTTGACCCTAATGCCAGCATACCCGAACTTGCATTTTTCCCTCAAGAGAACCTGGTTCCGGATAGTTTTAAGCTTTACGTAGTAAATGCCTTCGGCTTTGAAAAACTAACCAACATTTTTACCGCAAGATATAAGATTGAAAATGAAAGCGTTACCGCTTTCATAAGCAAAAGGGCTGATTCCAAAGAAGCTGAGGCGATGGCGGAAAGCTATCGCAAATTTCTGATTGAAAATGGAGCAGTAATAAAAAACACAGACAATAAAGTGCTCGTAGGTAAGATTATGGATTCCTACGGCACAACTGAAATTGTTTTTACTGTGGGGTCTTTCGTTGCAGGTATCCATGAGACAGACAACCAGCAGGCGGCAGAAAATATAGCAGAAATACTCATTAATAAACTCAAGTCATTAAATAATGAATGAGCAAAGTGATAAAAAATTAAGCCGAAGGCAATTACTGGCACGGGCCGGTAAAGCAGGAATCTCAATCGCTGCTGCCGGTTCTGTTTCATACCTGCTTTACGATGCCACAGGGCCGAAAGCCGGTGTTGAAGATGAAAAACACGTAACGTTAAAGGATTTCTCGGTGCAACATCGACCCGGCCAGACAATAAGCATTGCAAAAGGTTCAGACCGCGTAAAAACTCTCAATAAGGCAATAGAACTGCTCGGCGGAATAGAAAGATTCGTAAAACCAGGTGAGACGGTCGCAATAAAACCCAACGTTGCATTTGCGTCACCAGCGATGTTATGTGCTACGACCAATCCTGAACTGGTGGCGGAGGTTGTGCGGCTATGCTACAGCAGAGGCAAGGCAAAAAAAGTTATCGTTACCGACAATCCGATTAACGACCCTGCAAGCTGCTTTACATTAAGCGGCATAGGTAAAGCAGCAAGTGCTGCCGGAGCCGAGGTCGTATTGCCAAAAGCCCACCTGTTCAAACACACGACGCTGACCGGAGGTCGGCTTATCAAAGATTGGCCCATTTTCTTTGAGCCGTTCAATAAGGTTGACAAGCTGATTGGTATTGCTCCTGTTAAAAACCATCACAGGACCGGCGCTTCAATGACTATGAAAAATTGGTATGGGCTTTTAGGCGGACGCCGGAATATCTTTCATCAGGATATTAACACCATCATCTCCGAACTGGCTATGATGGTAAGGCCGACATTGGTTATACTCGATGGCACTGAGGTTATGGTGACAAACGGCCCAACCGGAGGCTCGATTTCAGATTTAAGACGTGCAAATACCTTAATCGCAAGCACTGATTGCGTGGCGGCTGATTCCTACGGCTGCGGCCTGCTGGATATGAAGGTCTCGGATTTGCCCTACCTTGCAAAAGCCGAAAAAGCCGGTGCAGGAACAACCGACTACGAAAAACTGGAACCAATTTCTGTTACGGTTAGTTAAGTTTATGAAAATTACACAGACGAGGCGAATAAGTCAGGTTTTCTTTTTTCTCCTGTTTGTCTGGTTTTGCATAGTCAGCACGGTAGGTGAGAAGCCGTGGCAACTGCGGGGCTGGCCCGTAAATTGGTTCTTGCAGCTTGACCCGCTGGTGGCAATAGGCACAATGCTGACGACGCATACACTTTACAGGGGTCTGCTATGGGCGCTGGCAACAGTTGTATTGACAATAGTAATCGGGCGATTTTTCTGCAGCTGGATTTGCCCGTTCGGCTCACTGCACCACTTCGTGGGTTTTTGGGGCAGTCGAAAAAAATCAACGCCGCAAAAAATCCAGCTTAACAAATACCAAAAACCCCAGTGCATAAAATACTTCATACTCATATTCTTTCTTTTTATGGCTGCGTTTCCCTCGATTGCAGCCAGTTTGCAGACAGGTTTGCTCGACCCCATACCGCTGATAACCCGTTCTTTTAATTTGGTATTGCTGCCGATTGTCGACGGAGTCGTTAACGTTGTTTCGACAAGCAGCCGGTTCTATACGGGCGGCTGGTTAATATTTGTGATATTCCTGACGGCTGTTTTGCTCAATCTGGTTATACCGAGGTTCTACTGCAAATTTATATGTCCCCTAGGAGCATTATTCGGCATCATTAACAGATTTGCTATATGGCGAATCGGCAAAAGACAAAACGAATGTGTTAATTGCAAATTGTGCGAAAAATCCTGTGAAGGCGGCTGCGAACCTGCGGGCAACATAAGGATAAGTGAATGCGTGCTTTGTTTTAACTGCCTCGATGATTGTAAACACGAGCTAATCGGCTACCAGACACAGCCGTCACTGGCAGGTGAAATTACGAATCCGGATATTTCGCGAAGAGGGTTTATACTCTCGCTTGCAAGCGGTATCTTCGCGATACCTGCGGTCCGGCTCAGCAACAAGTTGGGCAGCAATTGGTATCACAGAGTTATCCGCCCTCCCGGTGCATTGGTCGAGAAAGAATTCTTGAAAAGATGTATCAAGTGCGGCCAATGTATGCGGATATGCCCTACAAACGTTATTCAGCCCGGCGGAATCGACGGCGGATTGGAAAATCTCTGGACGCCTGTGCTGAACAATAGAATCGGCTCAAGCGGCTGCCAGTTGAACTGCGTCGCTTGCGGACAGGTCTGCCCTACCTCGGCTATCAGGCCGATTACACTTTCAGAGAAACTCGGAACCGGCGAGTTTGCCGAGGCAGGGCCAATCAAACTGGGGACTGCCTTTATCGACCGCGGCAGGTGTCTTCCCTGGGCGATGGATAAGCCCTGCATCGTATGTGAAGAAAACTGCCCGGTCAGCCCAAAAGCAATTTATACGCAGGAGCGTTTCAATACAATAAGAGATGGTATTTTGACAGTAAAAAAAACATCAAATAATACCATAGAAACTATTGAGGATAACCTTTCGCCTGACAAATTCGCTACCGGTGATTACTATTGTGTCGTCGAAGGTGATGAACCCAGGAAAATCACAGCAAATACCGGAAATACCATTGTGATTTCATCTGATAATCAGTTCGAAAAAATCCCTCTCGCAGGCAGTAAAATTAAGATTCAAGTTCGGCTGCAAAGGCCTTACATCGATATTGAGAAATGTATCGGGTGCGGAATTTGCGAACACGAATGCCCTGTAAGCGGCAAAAAAGCTGTAAGGGTTTCCGCAGAAGGTGAAACAAGAAGCACTGATAGAAAACTATTACTTAAACGCTGATAATTTTTGGGGTTCAATGCGATGAAAAAAAAATGCAATAAAATCAACAGAAGAAATTTTTTGAAGACAGTTGGGGCTGCTGGCTTGGGTTCGGTCTTTGCCTCGGCCCAGGTAAAAGCCGGCCCAAACGAGCCGAACATGTTACAGAAAGCAGAAGAGCCGAAATTCCCCGAGCTTCCGCGACGAAAACTCGGTAAGACCGGTATCGAAGTCCCGGTTATGTTTAACGGGTTAATGTTCGACATAGTCGGGAACCAGCTTATCTTAAGGGCCAATCTCCAGCACAATGTTTACTACTGGGACACCGCCCACAATTATGCCGGCGGAAACAGCGAAATCGGCATAGGAACATTTCTTAAGAAAAACCCGGAAGTCCTGCAGAAACTTTTCATCGTTACCAAAGCATCCGGAGTAAACAGCAAACAAGGTAATGTAGCCGAACAGCTCGAACAACGACTGCAGGAATCGCTAAAGAGAATGAACATCGACCACATTGACCTGTACTATGGAGTTCACGGCTGCGAGGACCCCGATTCTCAGCTCTCAGAGCAGATGCAAAAATGGGCCGAGGACGCAAAGAAACGCAAGCTCATACGCTTTTTCGGATTCAGCACACACAAAAATATGGAAAGATGCTTAATGGCTGCATCCAAGCTCAACTGGATTGATGCGATAATGACAAGCTACAATGTCGCCCTGATGCAAAATCCGCGAATGCAGGAAGCCGTCCAGGCGTGCAACGAAGCCAGCATCGGCCTTATCGCAATGAAGGTGCTGCTCGGAGTCCAAAAGAAACAACCCGAGGCCGAATATAAAATGGTTACTCATTTTCTCGAAAAAGGCTACACGCGTGAGCAGGCCCTGATAAAAGCCGTCCTCGATGATAAACGCTTCTCCGCAGCCTGTATAAGAATGGAAAATGTTACTTTGCTTCGTTCAAACGTAGCTGCTGCGCTTGATAAAACCAGCCTTACGCAGGCAGATGCAGATGTCTTCAAAAGATACGCAGCAGCGACCTGTAGCGGTTATTGTGCCGGCTGTGCATATATCTGTGATGCGGCCCTGCCGGATGCACCATACACCAGTGAGATTATGCGGTATTTGATGTATTACAACAGCTATGGTGCGCAAGAGGAAGCAAGAGAGCTTTTTGCCCAAATTCCCAGCAATGTCCGAGACAAACTGCTCAGTACCGATTACAGCTCTGCCGAAGCTTGCTGTCCGCAGCGTCTGCCCATAGGTCAACTTATCGCCGAAGCAGTCAGCAAGTTGGCCTGACCAGTGCTCCAATAGCGAACCGCCTCAGGGAACAGGCAAAAATTTGGCGGATTTGTTAAACGCAACCACTCTATTAACAAGAACTTACGTTCACCAGAAGGCGATTTTTCTTGCTTTTCACTGCCCTTTTAGGGTATAATAACGTTGTGATAATGATTTGACGGCTTTGTTTCCCAGGGGTGGTAATGAAAAAGTTTTATTACGAAATCTGGCTTCCGTTCACTTTCACAAAAAAGCGAATCTTAATTCTCGCAATTGCAAGTTATATTGCTATGTGTTAGGAATATTTCAAACCTTTTCACTTTTTAACCGTCCAGGGCTGGGCGGTTTTTTTATGCGCTTCAAATCCATTAAACATTGACACAATTGAGGCGGCAAATTAAGCTTACGAAAACCAAATGGCTGACATAAGGAATTTGTAAATGATAATAGTTACCGGCGGAGCTGGCTTCATCGGCTCAGCACTAATTGCTGCATTAAACAAACGAGGCATTACTGATATTTTAGTAGTTGACGAGCACGGTAAGGATAAGTGTAAAAATCTTATGAATTTATCCTTCGCTGACTATGCGGAGAAAAACGACTTTTTGAAAACGGTCGTTGAGAAAAAAATCAGCACGGACATCAAATCAGTTTTTCATATCGGCGCCTGTTCCGATACAACCGAGACAGACGTCGAATACCTTAAAAAAAATAATCACCAATACTCCAAAATCTTGGCCCAGTGGGCGACCGACGCTAATGTTCGCCTTATCTACGCTTCAAGCGCTGCTACCTACGGCGACGGCTCAAAAGACTTTTCCGACGACGAAGAAAAAATCAAGCAGCTTCAACCCTTGAATCCGTACGGCTATTCCAAACAGCTTTTTGACCTGTGGGCGCACAGAAACGGCCTGCTAAAAAAAATCGTCGGCTTAAAATACTTCAATGTCTTCGGCCCGAACGAATACCACAAGGGCGATATGCGAAGCTTCTGTATAAAGGCCTTTGAGCAGATAAATGCAACCGGTAAAGTCCGCCTGTTCAAATCATACAAGCCGGAATTCAAAAATGGCGAGCAGATGCGCGACTTTCTTTATATAAAAGACGCTGTTGATATGACGCTCTTTTTTTATGACAACCCAAAAATAAATGGCCTATTTAACATCGGCGCCGGCAAGGCACGCACCTGGAACGACCTTGTAAAAGCGGTTTTCGCCGCTATGGGTAAAAGTGCAAATATCGAATATGTCGATATGCCCGATTCAATTCGCAATCAGTATCAATACTTCACACAGGCTGATATTACCAAACTACGCAAAGCCGGTTACAAAAAACAAATAACTTCCCTCGAAGATGCAATAAAAGACTATGTTCAAAACTATCTGCAGAACAATAAATACTTAAGCGGCGTATAGCCATTGTTATCTTTTGAAGTGAGATTCAAATGCCGTTTACGCCATATCATTTCGGGCCAAGTGGATTTCTTGGACTTGCTCTCAGAAAGTGGCTCGACTTCCCCGTATTTGTCCTCGCTAACGTGGTTGTTGACATCGAAGTGCTGCTTTTCCATCATTGGCCGATGCACCGATATTCCCATACCCTTTTGATTGGTGCGGTAGTCGGCGCCGTCTGGGGTATTGCAGCGTATCCACTGCGGCATTTCTTTGAAAAGATAATGCAATTACTTCGCATACCTTACCAAACCGGCTTTTGGAAAATGGTCGTATCCGGCGTTCTTGGCGTGTGGCTTCACGTTGTTACTGACGCCATTTACCATTGGGATGTGCGAATATTCTGGCCGAGCAAGGCAAAACCATTGTATGGACTGATAAGCCAGGGATGGGTAAAAGCTATATGTGTTGCTTTCTTCTTTGCGGCTCTTATCTTGTATACGATTGTTGCGCTGTCTACGCCAAAAGGAAATCAGAACATCAGGAAAAACCAAAATTAACCTGATACTCTGATACCCCCTACCTGATACCTTGCTATCCTGATAACCTAACACAATATTGCCTGCTTCTTGCTTATTTCCCATTTAGGCCTTATAATTTGGCTTGCTGGAAATCCTGGATATGTAGAAAATCTACGGTTTAGAAAATGAAAGAGTTATCAGAACAACAGAAAGAAAAACTTAGCAGGATACTCACAAAGGGTAAGTGGAGATATGTGTTCCTCTACGGCGTTGTGATGTGGGGAATTATGACAGCAATTCTGTTTAGAATTCTAATGATTTATTGGCACGGCAACGAAGAGCCGTTCTGGGGACAATTCCTCTCAGCGGAGACTGTCCTTGGCTTGATTATCTTTCCTATCTGTGGAATAGGGTTTGGGCTGGCGATGTGGAAAGTTATGCAGAAAACAGCAAGAGAGCATGGTTTGTTAAAATAAACTGGAAGATATGCGAGAGCAATTGGAATTACTTAAGCGCGGCACGATTGAGATTTTCACCGAGGGCGAACTGGCAAAAAAACTCACCGATGCAGCCAAAAAAGGCAAACAGCTTCGCATCAAGCTCGGCCTGGACCCGACCAGCGCCGATATACACCTCGGCCATACGGTAGTGCTTCGAAAGATGCGCCAGTTCCAGGACCTCGGCCATAAAGCGGTCCTGATAATTGGAGACTACACTGCAAGAATTGGCGACCCTTCCGGCCAAAATATAACCAGGCCGATGCTCTCGCCCCAGCAAATAGAAAAAAATGCAAGGACGTATTTTGAACAAGCCGGCAAAATCCTTGATACTTCCGGCAAAAAACTCGAAGTCCGATACAACTCCGAATGGCTCACCGGCCTGAATCTGGCCGACATCATCAGGCTAACAAGCAATATGACAGTTGCTCGTATGCTCGAAAGAGATACCTTTGAGCAACGCCACGAAAGAGGCGACTCGGTTGGTATCCACGAATTCCTCTATCCTCTTATGCAGGGTTACGACTCGGTTATGATAAAAAGCGATGTCGAATTAGGCGGCACAGACCAGACATTCAACAACCTTGTCGGTCGGGATATTCAGCGAGCGTATGGACAGCAGCCGCAGATTGTAATCACTATGCCCATTCTCATCGGACTCGACGGCAAAGAAAAAATGAGTAAATCGAAAGGCAATTACATCGGCGTAACCGATGAGCCGAACGATATGTTCGGCAAAATTATGAGCATCTCCGATGATATGATGGAAAATTATTTTACGCTTTTAACCAACCTCTCAGCCGAGAAGATAACCGAGCTTGTCAATCTTGAAAAAACTCATCCGAAAGAAGCAAAAGTCCTGTTAGCCAAAATAATTGTAACTCAGTTTTATAACGAAAAAGCTGCTCAGGCCGCCGCTGTTGAATTTGACAAGGTCTTTGCTCAGGGCCAGTTGCCTGATGACATCCCGGAAATCAAAATATCCGCTGAGCCGATTATGGCAAGTAAACTGCTGGTTACATCCAAGCTTGTGCCATCAGGTAGTGAAGCGAAAAGAATGATAAAGCAAGGGGCAGTTGAGATTGACAGAAATAAAATCGATGACCCCAACACTTTGATTACGCCCGCCGATGGTATGATTATCCAGGTCGGAAAACGAAAATTTGCCCGGTTGAGAATCAAATAAAAAATTATGGAATTACCAGAATTGCCAAATCCACAAAAGTATGTCGGCCTGTATATCTTCGACTTCGGCGACCATTGCGGCGTAGGCTTTACTGCTGAAGAAGTAGCTGAACTTTTCGAAAGCGAAAAGTATAAAAACTGCAAAGCCTACAAAATACACAAAGCATATCCCAACGGCAAACTTGAACTAAAAGGTGTGCAGGCAGAGATTTTCCAGCTTGAGGCAGGTATGTTTTTCTACTCAAGCGACCTCAAAACTGCCAATCGGGATTTCAAAAAGCTGGTTAATTTAGCCGTTAAGGTTGCACCCCCCTGCCGGGCCAAAGTGCATCTGGCCAAATACAATGATAATAAATTTGTGACAGTTTTGATTTATCCTGCCGAATACGATGACGAAATAAGCACCTGGCTTTTAGATGGCGGTTATAAAACAGCCGATGCCGCCGAAGGCGGTATCGAAGCAGTGCGGAGATATTATGATTACAAGCCGAAAGTTTTAGACAGACACCAGTTATTCGGTAAATCCGAAAACAGAAGCCGCACCGGCCAAGAGCTGTTAGCCAGCGTGAAACTGGCAGTGCAACGGTAGAAACCGAAGAATATTTTTCATTTATGTATTTGAAAACCTCTACATTTATGTTAGAATATCGTTGTTTATACGGGGCGTGGCGCAGTTTGGCTAGCGCACTTGCATGGGGTGCAAGGGGTCGCAGGTTCAAGTCCTGTCGCCCCGATTTTTTATAGCCCACCGCAGTCGCCGCTGGGATGCGACTGGAGCAAACAAGCATGAGATAAAATTCTGACAAAACACATTTCAAATAACGGAGATAACAAAAATGAATAACTCTTGTTTTGCAAAATCAGTCTGGAGTGCCATTATGTCCTTGTTAATACTGAGCACCGCGACGGTTGGAGCAAATACCATAGGCCCGCCGACACAGCCAAGCGCGGTTGCCGCCGGCCGACAGGTAGTGAACTTCAACCGCGACTGGAAGTTCGCCAAGGGTAGTCACCCCGGAGCCGAGGCGGCGAACTTTGACGACTCGGCATGGGAAACAGTCCGGCTGCCGCACGACTGGGCAATTTCGGGACCATTTAACGCTAAAGAAAACGGCTATGCCGGAAAACTGCCCTGGAGAGGTGTGGGCTGGTATCGAAAGACGTTCACGCTCGATAAGGCAGATAGCGGCCGGCGGGTGTACTTTGATTTCGACGGTGTGATGGCGTTTCCACAGGTCTATGTGAATGGCCAACTGGCTGGTGAGTGGGATTACGGCTATATGTCGTTCCGTGTAGATGCCACACCGTATGCAAAGTTTGGCGGCACCAATATGATTGCGGTCATGGCCGATACACGTCAGCACGGCACCCGATGGTATCCCGGCGCGGGCATTTATCGCAAGGTGACAATGACTATCTGTGAGCCGGTGCACGTCGCGCACGGGGGTACGTTTGTGACCACCCCGGATGTGAGCGACGCCTCGGCAACGGTTCGCATACACTCTACCATCGAAAACCATCTTGATACCGAATCAAAGGTCAGTGTTAAGGTTGTGCTGCTCGACCCCAACGAAGGCCCGGTGGCGACGGGACAAAGGAACGACATCGTTCCGGCAAGTGACTCACGCGAGGTAGACCAGTTACTTGTGGTCGCCAATCCCCAGCGATGGGACATTACCAATCCAAAGTTATATACCGCTAAGACAACCGTCCGTATGGGCGACAAGGTCGTGGACACAGATAGTACATGCTTCGGCATCCGTACGTTTCAGTTCACGGCTAATGATGGATTTCATCTCAACGGCCGGCGAGTGCAGCTTCACGGCGTTTGCCTGCACCACGACCAGGGACCTCTCGGAGCGGCCTTTTATACCCGTGCAATGGAGCGGCAGTTGGAAATCATGCGCGATATGGGCGTCAATGCCATTCGTACCAGCCACAATCCCCCGGCGCCGGAGCTGCTCGATTTGTGCGACCGGATGGGGTTCGTCGTCTGGGACGAGTGTTTCGACAAATGGGATACGACAGCCGATCGCATCAATGGTCAGCCGCCTCTGGAAGCGTACAGCGAAAAACAAATTCGCAACTTCGTGATGCGAGACCGAAATCACCCCTGTATTGTCGTTTGGTCAATCGGCAACGAGATTAACAACCAGCCTTCTGATAAGGAAGGCCTCTCACCCGAGCGGGTGAAATTTATGAGTGATTTCGTACGCAAATACGACCCGACGCGACCCGTAGGAATGGCCTGTCATATTCCCCAAACGGCCCAGCGGCCGATACTTGACGCATTGGACCTGACTGGCTGGAATTATGCTCGAAGGTACGGCCTGTACAGAGAACGCTATCCAGACAAGCCCATCATTTACAGTGAGTCGGCCTCGGCTCTGAGCACGCGCGGCTTCTACGAACTACCGCTACCAGATAGAAAAACCCGCTACTCCAAACAGCTCCAGGTCGATTCCTACGACCGTAATGCGGCGCAATGGTCGGACATTCCAGACCGCGAGTTTCAACTGATGGAGACCGACCGCTTTGTGGCCGGCGAATTTGTCTGGACCGGCTTTGACTATCTGGGTGAGCCGACGCCTTTTGCGCAGCAGGCACGAAGCTCATACTTCGGCATTGTTGACCTCTGCGGCATTCCCAAGGACCGCTTCTACCTCTACCGCAGTTACTGGCGACCGGACACGACCACCGTGCACATCCTGCCGCACTGGAACTGGCCCGACAGAACCGGAAAAAACGTTCCTGTCTATGTGTACACCAATGGAGATTCAGCAGAATTGTTTCTGAATGGGAAATCTATCGGACGCCGAACAAAGGTAAAGGATGCAGCAAACTCGCCGTACTATGCTATTATCGATAAGTATCGGCTCTGTTTTAATGACGTCGTCTACAAGAAGGGTGAGCTGAAGGCGGTTGCTTACAAGGATGGCAAAGAGATTGGGCAGGCGGTTATGCGCACCGCGGGCAAACCGGCGGCGATTCGCCTCACGCCTGACCGGACGGAACTATCCGCTACGGGCGAGGACCTGTGCTACATCCTGATTGAGGCTGTCGACAAGAAGGAGACGCTTTGCCCTCTGGCGGACAATCTGATTCGCTTCAAAGTTGACGGCCCGGCTGAGATCGCTGGTGTTGGCAACGGAAATCCTCTTTCGCTCGAACCATTTCAAGCAAACAGCCGGAAGCTGTTTTACGGCAAGGCAATGCTGATTCTGCGAACTAAAGAAGGACAGGGCGGAAACATCCGCGTAACCGCTGAAAGCGATGGTCTGCCTGCGACAAATATTACCGTGCAGTGCCTGGCGCCTTCTCCTGTTCGATAGTTGACTCATAGTGACCTCAGCGGTAGTGATACAGCTTGATGCTCTGAGTTCGTCAGATTACCATTTCATAACAGGCCCGATGTATGCAATCACCTCTTTTGCAGACTTGTCTTGGTTCTTACAAAGGGGTGAATTATTTTTCTATTTCCTGGAGTCTCCTTATGACCTCAAGACAAGCCCTGCCGTTATGATATGGCCCCTTCCACTCAGAAACTTTCAACGCGCCTTTATCAGGCTTACCATTAGGCGATGCATTCCACAACCATTCACCATATTCTGAGTCAGCAATGTGCTCCCGGATAAATAACCAGCTCCGCTCAGCACCTTCAAAGAAACGCTCCTGCTTGCTGAGCTGGTAAGCGTTAATGAGGCCTATCACTGCCTCAGCCTGTGGCCACCAATCTTTCTGGGCGTTCGTGATGCGCCCGCCCTGGGCTTCATAGAAAAGGCCTCCGTCGGTGTCAAAGCCCTGTTCATATATTGTTTGAGCCATCTTCAGTGCTAATAACTGTATCTGTTTTGTTATGTGCTCATCGCCCAGGACCTCAGCTGCCTCGCACAGGAGCCAGCTGCCCTCAATATCATGGCCAAATGAAATTATATCCTTGGTCGAATGCCACTGTTCGTCGAAGAACAGCTTAAAATGAAAGGTCTCGGCGTTGATGATGTGTTCCTGGAAGACCGCGATAAGCTCTTTCAGTCTCATTCTCAGCTTTTGGTCTTTCCAGACGCGATACAGGTTTGTATATGCCTCCAGCAGGTGAAGGTGTGTATTCATAGTTTTTTTCTCTTGCGCATCGCCGCTTGCCAGCCTTGCTTTTTCAGTAGCTGACCAATCTCTTTTGAACGTCTCAAAGTAGCCCCTGTTCACATCATCGTGACAGTGCATTTCTATCAGGTTAAAAAGCTCTTTTGCTTTCTCAAGCGCAGCCTTGTCACCGCTGGCAAGGTAATACTCCGATAGACCGTAAATTAAAAACGACTGACCATACACCTCTTTGCTGTCATCCACCGCTTTGCCCGTGTGGTCAAGCAGCCAATACGCACCCCCAAACTGCTTATCCCAGAAGTATTGCATTATATAATCAAAGGAGCGTTTGGCCATCTTAAGATATTCGTCGTTTTTCTCAAATCGATAGGCTGCTGAGAATGTCCACAAAATTCGGGCATTTAGCACCAGCCCCTTCGGGGCATCTTTCACGACGCTCCTGTCATTGGACATCCTGCCGATAAAACCGCCGTATTCATTGTCCTGGCAGTACCTTATCCAGAACTGAAGAATGTTCTGTTCTAATTCATTTCGTGCTCCGCTTAGAAAACTCTCAACTCGCCCTTTGTCAATCATTGCCTGTGTTCCTTCATTTTTTATCTCACTCCTTGACATCTGCGCATTTTCAGCCGGCGCTGCCCAGACCGACGAAGATAGCACCAGCAGAACGAACATAGATATTGCAGCGAAAACAGCTCTTCCCATTAGTTAATCCTCCCAGAGAAAGTAACGGAACATACTCTTTCCTCCTGAAGAAATACGGTCGTCATCCGAGGTAACTGTTGTATCTCCTTCAGGCGGAACATGACATACATTTAAACAATTTAAATTGGCACTGCAAGTCAAAATTTGTTACTTTACCAATAGCACGGCTGCTCACAACCGTGGTACACACCACGCGTAATCGCAACAAAGTCTGCACCTGTAGGAACATCGAGCTGCTGGTATTTGTTCAAGCCGGAGGCCACTGCCGAATCATCGGACTTAAGAGCAAGACTATGGCCTTCGTGTCCGCTTGCGCAAACCCCAGTAGCAGTAACACTACTTCCTGCCGTTATACAAAAACAGCCGGGGCCTACACTGAGTTAATCAGTGTAGGCCCCGGATTGGCGCAAATCCGACAGCTATCTGATTACGGCCACAGTTGCTCTTCAAGCCAGCTATCTGCAAGAACGGCAAAGTCTTTGAAGTTAATTATATTAGGAGCAACGTCGTATAGGTTCGCCAGCGACGAAAGCGGGACAACGCCTGTGCCATCAGTAGCCAGATATGCTATCTCATTGGGGTCCAGAGCCCTGTTGTAAATCCGAACCTCATCTAATGTACCATTGTAATACTCAGCTGCTACAGAGTTTGTTCCGATACCGAGCCAGTTTATATTAGTGGCTATAGTTCCTGTATGGTGGGTAGTATTTTCTAATACGCTGTCAATGTATAACTTAAGGTCATTTCCATCAAAAGTTCCAGCTAAATGGTGCCAGACACCATTAAATGAACTATCCACAGGAAAAGTCGCTGAGTAATCAGTTACACCACTACGGATGGTAAATGTAATTTTATTATCGGCAGAGTGCTTTATCCTATAAGCCGTGTTGCCTTTCTGTATATAAGGATTAGAGTCGTAGTTGCCGCAATCACGAGTTTTTACCCACACTCCAAGTGTAATCGCAGCAGTGATATTCAGACTCGCCGCGTTGTTACACCTAACGTAATCATTGACGCCGTTAAAGTCCAGCGCATAACTGCTTGTATTAGCATCATTATGGTCGCCCACCCACTGCGGAATACCACCGGTGTGACTCGTGCCGCCCAGGTAGCCGGTATTGTTATTGCCGGATGCATCTACAGTGTTAGGGCCGGTTCCCTCGTTCAGCGGGTAGTACAAAACAAGACCGCCAAGTATGTTCGGATCTGTCGTAGCAATGGTCGTATCCCCGGCAAGCCAGGCGTCTGCCATTATCTCAAGCTCTTGATAATCTACCACGCAATCGCCGGAATCAGGGTAACCGACGGGAAAGTAGTCGACCTTGGCAAAATCGGCTGAACGTTTCGAAAGAATACATCTGTGCGGATACAGCCGGATATCGTCAAAGTACACAGTGCCTAAACCTGAACCAGGCCCTGCTATCCCGTCGCCGAAGCCGATAGTAATTCTGTTAACATCGTTCAAGTCTACGCCGGTGAATGCTGCCAGCGCAATATCCCACTCATGCCAATTTGCATCTCTTATGTCGTTCATATCGCCGTCGTATAGCACCTTCGCATTGCTGTCGGCATGATACAGTTTCACATACATCTTCTCATTAGCGTCATTGCCTGCCTGGCCACAGAACCACAGCACCAATGCTTTCATATCCTCTACAGTCCAGTCTGACCCGATTCCGCTTGGCAAATCACAAACATCCGCCCAGACCTCCGATCTGTAATTGAACTGAGGATTCCCCACATCCTGGGTATCGTTGTAGTCATACTTCATCGACTTACCATCACGAACCAAGAACAGCTCAGGGTAAACTTTCGAGCCGCTGCTATTGCCGCTCTTATCCCCATCTTTCCATACATTCGTCAGAGTATCTCTGTTCGTATACAGGTCAAAATCCTCCACACCAAGAAAGTTGCCTATCTTAGCCCGGCTTGCCGTTCCGACAGAAATCTCGGTTGCAGCGGCATATGCGTCTGCTGCTGACAATGCCTCAAGTCTAATATAACGGGCGTTTGTAGGTGTAAATGTGGCTACCTTCATATTCGCATCGCCGTCCCACGTGCCTGAGGCTATTTCCGTGTAGGTTGTGTCGTCGGTACTTTTGTAAATTCGATACGATTCTATGCTTCCGTCATCCGTGGGGGTCGCCGTTACCACATACTTGGGAACACAATACAGGATATTCACATCCGGATACTCCATTCCCAAATCAATCGTGACGGATTGAGGCAGTGAAGCTGAAGACTGCCAGACGGTATAGTTATAACTGTCATTCAATCCGTCAATGGCGTAACTGGCGGTGCCGCTTGTTGCCGTTGCTGACAGCGGCGTAATCGGATGGTCCATCTGCGGCTGCTGCGCCGGCAGCGGCGGACGCAAAAGATTCGGGTCCCACGCCGCCCCTACTTCTGCCAGCCGGTCGACGATATTTGGATCCAATAGGCCGTCTCTGTTAGGCGGACAATTCAGAACAAAACCGCACCATTGTGGTTCAAGGTACAAAAGACCATTAGTTACGATATCCTCAACACTCATAAGAGTGGCCGTCGGAACATCCGGGGCCCAGAACCAGTCATCACCTCCCGTGGTGTTTATTTTTCGGCTCGCCATGGCCGGGAGTGTATTATTCACCGGATATCCACCGCCGGATTCATAATGTATCATATCATTATCATACAAACAGAAAAGATGAGTATTATCTACAAGCAAACACCCCGGCTGTAACTGCTTCACAAGCTCTCTTATTTCCTGATATGATACATCCTTGTGGCCTGCCTTCCACGACCAGCCGTCGATGAACAACATCTTGATATCACCATAATTCGTGAGTAGCTCCGTGAGCTGGCCCTTTATAAAATTCATCTCCGCAGGAGTAATCGGGCTGGACCCAACGTTTGCGGTGGTGTCCCACACTGAGTAATACAGGCAGGGCTCCAAACCCCTGCTCCTGAAAGCATCCACATACTCTCTTACGACATCCCCATGCCCGCCTTTCCACGGGCTGCTCGCAACATCGTTCGTCGTGTAGGCGCTGTCCCACAGGCAAAAACCGTCATGATGTTTGGTCGTCAATATGCCGAACTTCATCTTCGCGGATACCGCCGCATCCACCCACTGATTACAATCCAGGCTGGTCGGATTGAATAGGTTCACGTCCTGATTCGGCGTCGCCCACGGGGCGCCGGTAAAAGTCATGATGCTGAAATGTATAAACATTCCGAATCTTAATTCCGTAAAATCCCTCTGCAGCTCCTCGGTCGTCTTTGCGTGCAATGGCAGCATTACCAAAAGCACAATGATAAAAACCGGACGAAAAATTCGAAAAATTCTCATTTTATTGCTCCTTTAATTTTTTGATTTTGATATCGTATTATTACAATTCTTCGGGCCAATTCTGAGCGAAGAAGGAATACTCATAGAAATTTATTACACAATCGTCATCCAAATCCAGCTCCACATTGTTGCAGTCCGGCACATTGCATTGGCAATCAGACTGGCAATTTCCCGCTACTCAGCGAGCCAGTAATCAGCGAATTTCTTCAGGTCATAGAAGTTGACTTTGCCGTCTTCGGGAGGATAATCGGCGCCGTCGCACCAGTCGTTTGCCCCGGTGCAGTCGGTTCGGAGCCACTCGTTGGCGAAATAGGCAAAGTCTATGAAGTTAACGGAGAATTTCTCGTTGATTAAACCCGCAAACGACTTGCTCGTCAGCCACTGGCCGCCCTTTGTCAGCTCAAAGCCGGCCTCCATATTGTCTAAGTACCACGAGGGTTGTATGTATCCTCGCGAATTCGCATCATCGATGAAATTTTTGAGGTCGAGCTTTACATAATTAACAGGAGTGGTTATCCTATAAGCAATATAGTGCTCCCAGTCCCCCCAGGGAACAGGAGAGAGATGATAAACATACCAGCTGTAACCTCCAATGGAGACAGTCCCAACATAGGAGCCAGCGGGGCTCGTACCACCATTCCACCTAAGCCAAATCATCAATTCTGCTCCGTCGTGGTAATTACTACCATCGTTAGTTTTACTGAACCACGATTCATAAGATATGTTCCAAGACCCGGTCGCACCGTTGGGGTCAACGCTCCATATAAAGGGAGCCGTATTAATCTCGCTTACCTTTATTGGCATACCGCTGGACAGCGTGCAGTCACTATTACTCCAGTGGCAGCCCTTCAAAATGAAAGGATAGGCCTGCACGCCGGTGGCGTTGTGGTCGGATAAAGTTACACTAAAGTATGTCGAATCCGGATATACATTAATGCACTGAGCGCCCGGAGTGCTTCCCCAGACGTTATTATGGACACGGTATTCTCCGTCCATTACGTTAAGCGTGTCCCCTCTTCCGCAAAGTTGATCCGCCTGCGCATAATAAAGCGGCGTGAGTGAACAAAGAATCATACAAACAACAACTTTAATAAACCAAGTTTGAAGAATCCCTACATGGCGTCCAGCACAAGACCTCATATCTGTCTCCGGCTTCATCGCCCTAATCTCCAGAAAATCAAATGATAGCGGCAAAAATCCGTCTTTTTTATACGCCGTAGGTGTATTTACCTCCTGTTTTATTACGTCAAGACTATCATAAATCACTGATTCTGTCAAGAATTAAATGGTACTATGTAAGCACAATTTATGACCAAATTGACGGATTTTTGACGAACTCAGGGGAAATGGCTGATTTCGAAGGAAAAAAGAAAGGTTACAAACGTAACTACTTACAAGCTCTTAACTTGCAGCCAACGCGCCCGGCAGGACTCGGACCTGCAACCTATGGGTTCGAAGCCCATCACTCTATCCAATTGAGCTACGGGCGCAGCAGTTCACAACTGCCTACAAAATAACCCCTCCCCGAAAAACTGTCAATTAAGAACAAAAAAGCTATTGTAGGCCAAAAAAACAGCGACAAAAGCCTACAAAGTGAACGAGCAAAACTCTTGCATAAGCAATTTCGTGTATCTGCCCGGCTTACCGTCTCCGATAACCTTGCCGTCGAATTTCACCACAGGAACAACATCTTTAGTGGTTACAGCGATAAAAAGTTCATCCGCATCTCTCGCCTGTTGCGGCGTCAATGATTTTTCGACTATTTCCAATCCGATATTTTTAGCCGCTTCAATTACAAATTTGCGCGTAACTGAAGGCAGAATATTAGCCGTAAGTGGAGCAGTTTGCAGCGTCTGTCCGAAGACTGCAAAAAACGCCGAACCGGCCCCTTCTGTTATCAGGCCTGCATCATCAACAAGTATCGCCTCGGCACAACCTTTTTGCGCCGCATCCTGACGGGCAAGAACATTCGCTAATAAATTCAGCGACTTTATGTCACATCTTTTCCATCGCCAATCAGGATGTGTTGACGCTGCAATACCTTTATTCTTTTCTTCCCTGCTGTCGGATAGTTCCGTAACTGTCAGAAAGAAATTGGGTTTCAGGTCGGCCGTCCACGTATGGCTGCGAGGCGCCGAACCGCGGGTAATATGAAAATATATCCTGGCGTTGGAAATGCCCGCAGCATCAAAGGCCCTTTTTATTCGGGAGCGAATCTGGTTGATGTCCACGCTGACTATTTCAATTGCAGACAGACTTCTGGCGAATCTTTGAAGGTGTTCTTCAAGTGCAAAAATTTTGCCGTCGTAACTTCGCACCACTTCGTACACCCCGTCGCCGAAGTAGATTCCGCGGTCGTTGTAAATCGGCTCAAGCTCGGCCTGCGGCACGATTTCGTCGCCTATCATAGCTACCTGCATATATCGCTCCCAAAGTTACCATTATCTTTAATCTTCGGTTACTGTGCAAATAATAGGATACAAAAATATCCGATAATTTGCTTTACAAAAAAGGGAAAAACATTATGATACTGCGGTTATTCGGATTTTTGAAGGTAAACCTCAGGAGTTTTTGGAATGTATGCAGTGATTGAACAAGGCGGAAAACAGTATAAGGTTGCCGAGGGCGATTGCATAAATATCGAGCTGACCGACGTCTCGCCCGATGCCAAGACTATCGAGCTGGATAAAGTTTTGCTCGTAAGCGACGGCGAAAAAGTCGAAATCGGCACACCCCTGGTGGAAGGTGCAAAGGTTATTGCCTCATTTAAGACCACCGCTGCCGATGCTGTCGTTAAAGGGAAAAAGCTCTATCCGATGCACTTTCGCAGACGCAAAAACACCCGCAGGCGTATCGGACACCGCCAAAAGTATCTGCAGGTAACAATCGACAAAATCCAGGTCTGACAGGTTCGACAAGCTCACTATAAACAGGACTCTTGTAAGGAACGCCCGATATGAAGAAATTTTCCATTATCCATGTGCCGCTGTTATCTTTTTTCTCCAGGGAATTATATCGAGATGTCGGCTTGAACTGGAAGGGGGTAGGGTTCGGGTATCTGTTTTTGCTTTTGGCAATTTGTACGGTTCCAGGAATGTTTAAGTTTCAAAAGGGCTTGTCGAAATTTATTGATGAACAGTCACCCCAGTTTGTTAAACAGGTCCCCAAAATCACCGTTGAAAAAGGCAAGGTTCATATCGATAAGCCGCAGCCCTACTATATCACAGTACCTGACAGTAATAAGATTGTTGCCATCATTGACACAACCGGGCAAATCCAGTCTTTGGATAACACTGATGCGTTTGTCTTGCTGACAAAGACCAAGCTGGTATCGCGTCAAAGCAAGTCGGAGCTCCGAACATACGACCTTGCGAATGTGCAACACTTCGTTCTGGACCAATATAAAATTACGAACTGGTTAAATACCGGCAAAAAGCTGTTGGTCCCGATGCTTTATCCCTTTGTTCTTTTGGGCTCTTTTATTTTTCGGATTATTCAATCTCTTGTCTATGCGGCAATCGGGCTGGTTTTTGCTGGGTGGTGCAAAACGAAATTGTCTTATCCCGCCCTTCTTCGCCTGGCGGTGGCAGCGGTAACGCCCTGTATCATTGTTAGAACCGTTCTTGAATATGCTTCCGTGAAACTTCCGTTGGCTGGCTTATGGTTCTTTCTGGCAGCAATAGGATTTCTCTTTTATGGCGTCAAGGCGTGTTCTCAAATAACAGAACCCGCGACTATAGAGGACGAATTAGGCCCGGAAAATCAAGACCAGTCGCCGGGCTATTGAATTTTAACCTTGGATAGGTAACCCCGCCTGATTTCTTGAGCATAATTACGCCAGGCCTCTGGGCCGTTTTGAACGAAATACTCGAACGACTTGTCATCAACCAATTCGCCTAACAAAACCTTACGCTCGGCCTGGTTCGGCACATCTTCGATAATGCGTTTTCGTAGTTTTTCCAGTTCAGCCAGAAATTCGCCGTGTTTATCGGTAAAGGTCTGTTCTAACTTCTTCCGTAAATGGCCGGCGTAGGCAGGGCAATGTCCTTCGGTGCCGATGGCTATCTGCAGGTCGCCGCGCTTCACGACAGCAGGCACGATAAAATCGCAAAGTTCCGGTGCATCAACAACATTGCATAAAATCTCCAGTTCCTGACAATCTTTATAGATTCGCTTGTTGAGTTGCTCGTCACTCGTTGCAGCTATAACTAACACCGCCTCGGCAATATAATTTTTGGAATATCCGGATTTTACCAATTCTGCATTCGTGCCCTGACAAAGTGCGGTTAGCGCATCATCGATGTCCCTGGATACCACCACCAGCCGCGCCCCTGCTGCCAGTAGTGCTTGTGCCTTTTGTCCCGCCACCGCTCCTCCCCCTACTACAACCACACGACGACCGCCAAGTTCAAGAAATATGGGATATTTAGCCATGATAATAACATTATATCCGCACTTCGCACAATTCAAAGAAAATTCTTAGCTTTTCAATTCGCAAAAAATACCAATATATTGTAGACTTTCTGTGCTTTCTCAAATAGGAAAACCAAAAAATGAGCCAAATTAAAAAATTACAGCCGCCTCTGACCGATTCTGTCGTGCGTTCGCTGAAAGCAGGCGATGAGGTTCTCGTCTCCGGCGTAATCTACACCGCTCGTGATATGGCCCATAAAAGATTGTGTGAGGAGATAGAAACAGGCCGGAAACTCCCCTTTGAGCTTGAAGGAGCGGTCATTTATTTTGTCGGCCCTACGCCCGCCCGCCCCGGAAGAATAATCGGCTCCGCCGGCCCTACCACCTCATCGAGAATGGACGCCTTCAGCCCAATGCTCATAGCCAAAGGCCTCAAAGCAATGATTGGAAAAGGATATCGAGGTGCCGAGGTCAGAGATGCGCTGAAAAAATATGGTGCCGTCCATCTTTCTACTATCGGCGGAGCAGGAGCATTGCTCAGCAAACACATCGTTTCCGCGGAGATAATCGCTTATGAAGATTTGGGGACCGAAGCCGTCAGAAAACTGCAGGTGGTTGATTTCCCCGCAGTCGTCGCGTACGACTCTCACGGAGGCACTATTTATAAGTAATTCGACATTTGTCCGCCTGCGGCGGAATCCTTTTTCAAAATCACAAATCAACAATCAAAAATCGCAAATGCTTTCGGCCAGCCGATTCTATTTATGCGAAATGGCCCTCCCTTTTGGCTTTTTTCGCAAGGCGTTTCTCTTTTAATGTTCTTTGCGGCTTCTTTCTTACATCTTTCTTAACATCATGACTTTTAGACATACATTATCCTTTCCAAATTACGCCGTATTCTATTTTACAATTGCTTCTGCTGCCTAATTTTATGGATTTCAATGAAAACAGGCAAGATAAAAATAGTCTCCCCCGCTGCTGGTGTTAATGCTTGTTTTCCGTCCGCCATTCTTCTATAATCACTGCCGGATTGCGATGGTTAAGGAGATACCCCGTTGAAAGTCGCATTAATCGGTTTGTTGGAATCGGGTAAAAGCACACTGTTTGCCGGACTAAGCGGCAAAGCAATCCCGCCGGTCGGCTCGACCAAAATTGAAGAAGCCACCGTGCCGGTTCCCGATGCTCGGCTCGACTGGCTGACCAACTATTACAAGCCGAAGAAGACAACATACGCAACGATTGATTGTCTCGACCTGCCGGGTTTCAATTTTACCGATGAGCACGACCGTGCTGCAGCACGACGGCTGATTAATCAGATAAGAACCACTGACTTACTTGTTCTGGTTGTGCGGGCGTTTGAAAACCCGGCAGTGCCGCCCTACCGAGGCAGCATCGACCCAGCCAGAGATTTAAAGGAGTTAAAAACCGAACTGCTGCTTACCGATTTAGAGCTTGTTACGACGCGCGTAGAAAACCTCGAAAAGCAGATTCACAAACCCGCCCAGGCCCACGCACACGATAAGGATAAAACGGAGCTGGAATTGCAGAAAAAATTACAGCAGGCAATAGAATCCGAAAAGCCAATCAGCACCGTTATTGAAACAGTTGGGCAGTCTGAAATGGTAAAATCGCTCGGATTTTTGACCTTAAAGCCGATGGTAGTTGTGGTAAACACCGGCGAAAAACAATTAGACGCAAAACTTGATTTCACCGGCGTAATTGATAGCTCCGTGCCGGTCATTACACTTTGCGCCGAGCTGGAATATGAGCTGGCACAATTAGACGCCGACAGCAGGCGGGAATTTATGGCTGATTTGGGCATAACCGAGCCGGAAGCGGGTAAATTCGTCAATAGCTGTTATTCGGCGATGGGGGTAATCAGCTTTTTAACGGTTGTCTCCGACGAGCTGCGCGCCTGGCCTATAAAACAGGGAACCGTTGCCCTCGATGCAGCCGGCAAAGTGCATACCGACATTAAACGGGGCTTTATTAAAGCTGAAATTTTCAGTTTCGACGACCTGAAAAAGTTCGGCAGCGAAAAGGCCGTCAAGGCCGCCGGCAAAATCCGGCTTGAAGGCAAAGACTACATCGTTCGGGATGGCGACATTATCAATTTCAGGTTTAACGTCTGACCAAAAATGGTCATTGCGAGCGAAGCGAAGCAATCTCTTCGTTAGGTTAATGAAATCGGTGTTTGACCGGCTGTTTTTTCAGTTCCGCCGCTGTCGGCAGCAGTTCAAATGAATCTATCTTTTCCGCCTCGGTAAATTTGTTTATCAAGTGCTGAATCTCGCCCATACTCCTGCCGTGCATCATCGCAAACAGATTATAAGGCCAGTCTTTAATAGTTTCCCTTTCGTAGCAATGGCTCACCGCCCCGAAGCGGGCCAACGCTTGGCCCGTTTCGACGATTCTGTTTTGTGGAACCTTGCTGCAAAACAGGATATTTGCAACAAATCCTAATTTGCGATGGTCAACTATCGCTGCTACGCGCCGAATAACCCCCTTATCAATTAACCCCTGTACAATTCGCAAGACCTCTTCTATCTCTAATCCTTCGCTGCATAGAAAATTAAAAGGTTCTGAAATCACCTCCAGGTCATCCTCTAATCTTGAGAGTATCTGTTTCTCCACCTCATTAATCTCCACCGTTTCGCTCTTTGGAATCTGCTCGATATCGCCGGCCAGTTGCCCCTCGCCCTCGGCGTCAAAACGAACGTCAAGCTTGAAAACACGTTTGACAGGCAGGCTGTAAAAATCAATTCCGAAGCGACCTGAAAGATTTGATACTGTAACTTCAATTTGCTCGGCTGAATCAGCTTGTAATGTGAACCATAAATTGTAGTAATGCTTCCTCAAATAATTATGGGAGACATTTTCCAAGCCGTTAACTGCCTCGGTAACCTCCTGCAGATTCTCTTCCGGAATATGTGCGGCAACCAAAGTACCTGTCAACCCCAGAGCGAGACTATTTATCAGCGCACAAATCCGCCGGATGACCCCTTTCTCTTTTAACTGCCTGACTTCCTGCAAAACTGTTTCCTCGTCGCTGCCTAAAAATTCCGCCAAGTCAGCGTATGGCTTTGGACAAATCGGCAGACCTTCTTGGAGCGCATTGCACAGCCGTTTTTGCAGTTTTGTCAGACGCACGCTCACCCTTTTTCTCCTTGCGAGTAATTACAAACCGGGTCCTCCCCCATATAATCCCCGCTCATTGCATAAGCCCTTGCTCTGCACCCGCTGCACAAGCCGGCATATTCACAAATCCCGCAGTTGCCCTTGTATTCTGACACGTTGCGAATCTTTTTCAGGAATTCCGATTCCTCCCAAATCTCACCGAAATCGAAATTGTTCCTGATTAGATTGCCCGCCGGCACGTCAAGGAAGCCGCAGGTCTGCACATCGCCGCGATAACTTATAAACCCGAACCCCCTGCCACCCATACACCCGGCCACTTCCTCTGTTAGCCCTTTGGCCTCGGCCTGTTTGCATACTCGCGCAAATTGCGGCCCGCACGTAACCCTTACCTTGATTTCTGATTGGAGCTTTATCCGTAGCAGCTCGTTCAACAACACCTCATACTCTATCGGGTCAAGAACGGCATTTTCAATTTCCTTCCCTCTGCCGGTTGGAACAAGAATAAACGGATTGAAGCAATAAGCTCCGAGCTCCCTGGCCAGTCTCGCTATGCCGATAACTTCATCGACATTGATTCTGCTGATTGTGGTATTAATCTGGAAACGAATGTGCGCCTTGTGAGCTATTTTAGCGGCGTTAACTGCCGAATCGAAAGCGCCGGCAGTCCCCCTGAATTTATCGTGGGTTTCTGCATTGGCTCCGTCAATCGAAAAAGATAAGGCCATAACGCCTGCCTTTTTCAATTTGACAATTGTTTTCTCGTCAATCCTGTAGCCGCAGGTGGCTAAGACCGGCCGCAAACCTATCTTGCGTGCGTATCGAATAAGCTCATAAATATCAGCCCGTTCCATCGGCTCGCCGCCTGTCAGTATCAGGATGCACCCCTGCTTTCGCAGGGGCAGGCTTACATACTTCGCTATGGCTCTAAGGATTTTTTTGCACTCGCTTGTGGATAGTTTATCTTCGCCGGCTTCACCGGCGCTTGCCCGGCAGTGCAGACAGCTATACCGGCATCGGCGGGTAACTTCAAAAGCTATAAGGCGTGGCTTGATTGCTTTCTTGCTCATATTTGTGTAAATGTAACGGAATCTGTAGCCGGATTCAATCGAATCTTTAAGCCTCGGCGGATAAACCCGCCAAACGGAGTGGCGGGTAAAATTGGGTTCGTTTGGGTTCGTTTTGACCAAATGTCCAATGTCAATTTTTCGCTATAAATCATTGTTGAAATTACGGTTATAGACATTTGACTTTTTAAAAAATTGGCTTTGTTTGGCATAATTTAGTTCATTTTGACTGAAATTTTCACTGTAAATAGACAATCTCCGTTGCCGCAGTTTCAGCCACAGAGAAAAAAAAGAAAAGTAAATTATAAATAAGTATTAAGTGGCTATTGTTAACCGCCCATTGGTAATTCCTTTCAAGAGAGACTGCCTCTCTACAATTGGACGAACTTGCGCGATTGATGCGAAGATTACGGAGTTTTCGGAGGCGGTGAATTCGTAAATGCTTACACGAAGAGGAGTAAAAAATTTTCAGAAAAAAGGATTTTTGCTTTTAACCTACTGCGCATTTGATTGACCCGGCTTCGTCTGCGACTACGCCGCGGCGAGCCGTTTTTTAATCACTGATTACGCTGATTGATGTGGGAAATTTTGCCGTTGCAACAATGGCGATTTTGGAGGAAGAATTATAAGGCACGTCAAAAGACAAAATAATAGGTAGCTAGCTGTCTCTATTATTTTCGAAGAGGGAAAACCCAGTTCATTAAAGCTCATTAAAATTCACATGCTGGTGTAGGAAGTCATATACTGTTTTTGGCTGTAAGGTTTCTTGGAAACGAAGGCCTATATCAGCCCGTTCAATTTCCCGTCTTTGTTGATACGATAAACCGTAGCATGTCCCCATAATTTTAAAAGGTTTTTTCTGTAACGACTTTATGGCTAATCTCTCCAAATTCGACGGATGGTATCCGAATCCGAGGAAATATAATGCTTGGGCTGATTCTATTTTCCTGCGTGCCTCATTAAATCTGTTTGTAACGGCTGGATTATCTCTTCCTTCAGGCAGGATCTGTATATTATTCATCGCAAGGGTAACTGCTTGTAGCCAAAGGTGTTCGGGATTAAACCGTCCAGGTATCAACTGTTCAGACATATACTTTTCTAAGTCATATGGTATTGATCTGCTAAATGCATAGGGTGTTTGATTCACTGCTTGATTCGTGTCTTGCCAGGGCAATGGTGCTAAACTGCCGTAGACGTGAATTATTGGGATAGCAGAAGTTAGTTTTTGAGCATATTCTGATTCTGACTTGCCGAAATATGTGCTTTTTAATCGTGTGAACAAATCCTGTTCAAGTGAACGGTCATAATTGAAAGTAACGATAGCCAATAATTTATTCTGTTCCAATGTCTCAAAAGTGGCATCATCGGTGAATGTGTGCCAGAGAGTTTGATACCAGTTAGGTTTTGGACGTAAGTTTGAGGTGTTTTCACGTTTCAATAGATAAGTGGCGATAGCAGCCTTGCCAACTTGTTCAAATCTCTGGTTTTCTTTTTGTTCAAGCCAAGCATCCACTGAGCGAGGGCGAGCGCCATCAAGAGCGTTCCGAAAAGCGGTGATATTCCTTGTCTGATCTAGGCTGGTGCCTCCTACAAGCCTAAATTCCGGTGTATCGCGACTACTAAGCATCGCACATATTTCTTCCACAAGATCAGCAGCTTTAGGAAAATTGAAAGGTTTACTTGCTCCAGCACCCAAAACTAGTACGGTTGGTATATTAATCATTAAGTAAGATTATAAAAATATGAGGAAATAAAACAATCACATATTTTGTATGGTTTAAAAAGGCAGAAATCGGGAACTTTCCCGAAGTACTACCGGAAACCACAGCAGCAAAAATTTTTACCTATCGATTTCCCCCTACCCAAGTGACCCGGTCAGCTCTTTTATATTTGCGATATTATGGCTGGCACAATATCGCTTCAGACCATCGATGATTTTTGTTGTGCAATTCGGCTCAATGAAATTGGCCGTTCCGACCGCTACCGCCGAAGCCCCCGCAATAATAAATTCGATGGCATCCGATGCTGTTCTGATTCCACCCAACCCGAGAATTGGTATCCCTCGTTCCTTCGTAACTTCATTATACACCTTATTAACTAAATATACCGCTATCGGCTTTATCGCCGGCCCCGATAGCCCCCCAGTCCTGTTGGCCAGGATGGGCTTACGAGTCTCTATATCAATAGCCATCGCCATAAAAGTATTTATTAAACTAAGCGCATCGGCGCCAGCTTCGACCGCCGCACGGGCGATTACGCTTATATCCGTAACGCACGGCGAGAGTTTGACCATTAAAACCTTCTCCCCCGCCGCCTTTTTGACCGCCGAGGTAATCTCCGTCACCTGCGCCGGGTCAGTCCCGAAACTTAGCCCGCCTTTAGCGACATTGGGACAACTGATATTCAATTCGAACCCTGCTATCACCTGCTCCGCCGCTAACCGCTGCACCACAGACACATAATCATCGATAGTTTCGCCTGCCACATTAACAAAAACCGGCACCGTGAGCTTGCCAATAAGGGGCAATTTCTCCTGAACGAAAGAATCCAGGCCGATATTGGCCAGTCCAATCGCATTAAGCATACCGGAATCTGTCTCGACGACCCGCGGCGTATCGTTACCCTGCCGAGGCTTAGCGGTAACGCTTTTAGTAATAAAACCGCCGAGCTGGTTTATATCCATAAAATCAGTTAGCTCATCGGCGTATCCGCACGTGCCGGAGGCCGTGAATACAGGATTAGCCAGCTTCAACCTCGCAAATTCAATCGATATATCAATCTGTTCTTCCATAACTACTCCCGTCATTGCGAGCCCCTTAGGGGCGCGGCAATCTCATCCGTTACGCTTTAGATTGCTTCGCTGCGCTCGCAATGACACTACGAACTAAAAATCACTTCCTTACTGTCAAATACAGGTCCATCTTTGCAGCATAACTTATAAATGGTCTGACTTGAACCATTAACTTTGCATTTAACGGCGCAGCTCTGGCAGACGCCGATTCCGCAGGCCATTATTCGCTCCATACTTACCTGACAGTCGATTTTTTTATCTTCTGCAATCTTCGCCATCTGCGCAAGCATCGCTTCCGGGCCACAGCTATAAATAACCGCATCTTTGGGCGATAAGTTTCGCTGCTTAAGCCATTGCGAGAAACAGTCCGTTACAAACCCTTTGTGTCCTGCCGAGCCGTCGTCCGTTGCAACCAGCGATTCTACGCCATATCTGGCAAACTCGTGCAGTGAATAACCTAACTGCTGTGAAATCTCATCCGTCGGCTTTTCAAAAGGCAGCTCCGTCTTCGTCTTTGCGCCGGCAAATGCCATAATTTCAATCTTAGGATAATCAGTTATGAGGGTCTTTGCCAGATGAATTAAGGGACCTGCCCCCATTCCGCCGCTTACCAGCAGGGCCATATTCTTACCTGCCGGCACCTGGAAACCATTTCCCAAAGGCCCGATTATGCTGACCGAATTGCCAGCCGATAAATTCGTCATCCGCAAAGTGGCCGGCCCGACGGCACAATAAAGAATATCAACTCGGGTTTTCCCCTTTCCACCTTCGCTGACGCTTCGGTGGATAAACTGGCTGCTGACATCACAAAAACTAAAGGGCCTTCGAAGCAATATCTTTCGCTCGGCCGAATCACGCAAATCTTCCGCTATCTTCTCTGCCGGCGGCAGTGTAATACCGGAAAGGTCTATCTCGGCGAATTGCCCGGGCCCGGCTTTGGCAAAAGCCGATGCTGCCTCGCCGGAAAATTCCAATCCAAGCCGATAGAACCTCTGCCTGATTTGCTTATTGGCAAACACAACTGCATCAAACATTCCTCTATCAGGTTTGGGAATTTCATCTGTCATAATCGTCAAGCCTGTCCCGAGCGAAGTCGAGGGGATGGCTTTCGCCACCGTCTATCCGAGCAAATTATCATAAACCCTGACCCCTTCCACCATTTTGCAGGTATGAACGGCGTATTTATCCTTGTATTTGGGACACTTTATCGGATAAGCGGCATCGACCGCCGACTTCAAGCCATCGACGCTGTCTGCCCTGACCAAAGCACCCGCCGCTCCTTTGTCGCCGCCTCCCAACATCCGCTCTCCCAGAACGCCGGGCACAGTACGCGCAATATCGCACATCGTCTCCAGCTCCGGCCCGGAAATTCTATAATCGTCTCGAAGACCGATACCGTCCTCGCGGAATATAATTCCCACGCTTTCGATGTCCCCACGTTTCCAGGCATCGAGCATCTCATAGAATCGTTTTTGGGCGCCGAAAATATATTTTAACCGGTCACATAAATCCGGATATTCGCCCCTGAACCGGCCCAATATCTTATCATAAACTTTCCGGTCCTTAATATCAGCCAAGCAGCTTATATTATATTTGGCCTTCTGCAACAGCGAAACTAACTCTTCACACTCAGCCCTTCGAATTTTATAAGTTGATTTCTCCAGACCAGGCCGAACCGTGCCGGTATCGAGCACCACAATGCGAAAGTCCATCGCATCACCACCAAGAGGCACATAACTTATACTCCTCGTTTTAGGATTATAATGGGTGCCCGTACCTTCCTGCGCAAATAGTATCATAATCTGGTCTAACTGCCCGCACGGCGAACCGATATAATCGTTTTCCACCGCCTGTGCCATATCAACAATCTTAAACGCATCTTTAACTTCAACATTGTTGGCATCTAACAGCGACAAAATGAGATTCAAAGTCAGCGAAGCCGACCTGCTCATCCCGCCGCCGGGTATATTGCCGTAGATAACGGCATTTATGCCCTGTTTTACTTTGAATCCTTCGCGATGCAGCACAAAATCCACGCCGTAAGGGAACCTCGCCCAGGTATCTGCAATTTCAGAAGACTTCGGTTTTGGGACATCCCCAAGTTCAAATTCGACAACGCCGTCGTTTGGGAAATTGCCGCTGAACAATCGGCATTTGTTATTGCCGCTGGCCCTGTAGCCCATCCAGATAAATCTGTCGGTCCCCACACCGAACAGCTCCGTCCCGTTATAATCGCCGTGCTCAACCCCAAGGCAAAACCTCGATGATGTCCTGCGTACCTTGCCATTGGCAATGTCGATGCTTTTTCCCTTTGCAAGGTGTTTGAGTGTTTGTAATGCCGAGCTGTCTTCTTTCGTCGGTTCCATTATTGTGCCATTTTCTTTGCTGTTCGCGAAGAACGCCACGCCATTATCAGCATAAAGGCACCGAAGGCAAGCATAACCAGTCCCCACCAAAGATTTACGTTAATGCCCAGCGATTGTTCGTAGATTTTCTTGTCGGATACCAAACCAAAGATTGTGATTATCGCTCCGATTAAGGTAAACATCCCACCTATCGGAATTCTGACATCAAGCCTCATTCCAGCGCTCATATTTTGCTCCTTTATCCGCCGAAGCTTTAGCGAAGGCGGATGCTACCAAAAGATTATATTTAGGATTATCGCTGCAATCAGCACTATAATACCAAGAGTTGCCGGCTGCTTATACCACGGCAGACCTTCCTCTTTGATACGAGGCGTCAGCGAATACACCAGACCTTTCAGCTCATTATCCGTCTTTTTCCTGGCTGTTACCAGCGATACGACGATTGTCACCACAAAGCAGCTTGTCCATGCGTATATGGCCGCCCAGAAGTTCTGTGCCATTTCCACAGGATAGGTGTGCAGCACATGGCCGCCCACCAGCCAGCCTCCCTTTATTCCAACGCTCGCTCCCATCGGCAGTGTCAGGCCGTGGTGAAGCGCTGCTGCAAGTGTGCCTGCGAGCAATCCAAAAAATGCCCCGTGGCCCGTTGCTCGCCTCCAGAACATTCCCAGCAAAAACGTCGCAAACAAAGGTGCGTTCACAAAACCGAAAACAAGCTGGAGCATATCCATTATGTTATTGAATGAACGCGCCACATAAGCGCAGGCGATACTGATTAGAATGCCGACCACCGTGATGATGTGGCCCATCCGAAAATAATGCTGGTCCGGCTGGCCGGGTCTGATGTAACTCTGATAAAGGTCGTATGTCCAGACGGTGTTGAACGCCGTAACGTTGCCTGCCATCCCCGACATAAACGATGCCATAAGAGCAGTTATGCCGACACCGAGAAGCCCAGTGGGAAGGAATCTGGCCAGCATTACAGGCACCGTCATATTGTAATCTATGGCGCCGCTCTGGTCTTTAGGGAGAAAGTTACCCATCTGGTAGTGCATAGCGATGGCTATCATACCGGGCAGAATCACCAATGCAGGGAACATCATTTTCGGTATCGCAGCTATCAAGGGCGTTCGTCTCGCCGCCGCCATTGAATTAGCCGCCATTGCCCTTTGCACGACCAAAAAGTCCGTGCACCAGTAACCGAACGACAGCACAAATCCCAGCCCCATTACCATCCCGAACCATTCAACACCCATCGGGTTGGC
>Ga0187886_1000775_pt1 | contig 34409 bp, 42 predicted proteins | sample June2016WEW_20_1_FD_133001 | JGI IMG/M metagenome (GOLD analysis project Ga0187886, IMG submission 133001) | Peatland microbial communities from SPRUCE experiment site at the Marcell Experimental Forest, Minnesota, USA - June2016WEW_20_150 | ecosystem: Environmental > Terrestrial > Soil >...
GAATCTTCAAGTTCTTCCAATTCTTCAAGTTCTTCGGAATCTTCCAGTTCATCCAGTTCTTCGAGTAATTCTTCAAGTAGTAGTAGTTCTAGTAGTAACTCAAGTAGTTCAAAATCCAGTAATTCATCTTTAAGTACAAGTTCAAGTAACTCGTCAAGTTCTTCGAGTAATTCTAGCTCTAGTTCAAATAGTAGCTCTTCTTCAAATTCTAGCTCCAGTTCTTCAAGTAGTCTAAGTAGTTCGAGCAGTTCAGAATCTTCGCTTGATTATAGTAGTTCGAGCAGTTCAAGTTCCAGTAGTTCATTTGGTTATAGTTCGAGTTCTTCAAGTAGTTTTTCAACGTCGTCTTCAGAATCTCATGGTGGAGGATGGTTGCCGGGATGGGATAAACGTATTCCTGTTTATGTTGATTCCACTAAAATTTGTAGTAATCTTACTAATTTCCCAATACTATTACATTTGTCTGCAAGTTCTGGAATTGGTTCTACAGACGTAACAGATATATTTGCTGACTTAGGTTCTAATTCTAAGAAGATTGCAATTACTACGGCAAATGGTCTTACTCAAACATATGCTGAAATTGAAAGATGGAATTATACAGGAACGCCATCTACGTCAGAGGCTTGGATTTGGACAAAGCTACCCACCGTGTTATTTAACGAAAATACTTATTTCTATTTGTATTTTGATAAAAACCATGCAGATAATACTACTTATATAGGAAATACAACATCTTCTCCTGCTGAAAATGTATGGTCATCTGTTTATACTTCAGTTTATCATTTGGCAGAACAAGGAACTGCAGCATTAGATGAATTTAAAGATAGTACTATTGATGCTTATGATGGGCAGGGTGGTGGAGGAGTGTTAGGTCAAGTTCCTATTAGAACAACGGATTCTATTTCGGGATATGCTCAAAATTTTGTAAATACTGATTTTAAATATATTAATTTAAGACAGTCTTCAGATTATATACCATCTGCTAATAGTCCGATATCTATTTCTTGTTGGTTTAAAGCTACGACTATAAATAATGCAAGCGATAATGATAGAATTATAACTTTTCACAGACTAAATGCTGGAGGTACAGATATTGCAATTGGATTGGGAGATAGTAGTAATGTTTATGCATATAATTTTTCTACTCCCGGAGACGTTGCATTTTTAAATCCTATTATAACTGGAACATGGTATAACGTAGCAGTTACATTTGATGGTACTTCATATGCTTTCTATTTTAACGGACAATTTGACAGTGGTTATAGTGGTTCTCTAGTGGCTGGCAGTATATACGAGGCAATAATCGGTGGAAATTTAGGACCGACAAGTAATTTTAATGGTATTATAGATGAAGTAAGAATCGCAAATACCAGTTTAACGTCGTGTTGGATAAAAGCTGATTATTATAGCGGCAAGGATAATTTACTTGTATATGGTGCGGAGGAAGATTTAAGTTCAAGTAGTTCTGAATCTTCAAGTTCATTGAGCAGTTCTTCGAATTCTAGTAGCTCTTCAAATTCTAGTAGTTCTAGCTTTAGTAGTTCTAGCTCAAATAGTTCTAGTTCTTCAAATTCCAGTAGCTCTTCAAGTTCTAGTTCAAATAGCTCAAGTTCATCAAACAGCTCAAGTTCATCAAATAGCTCAAGTTCATCAAACAGCTCAAGTTCATCATATAGTTCAAGTTCATCAAACAGCTCAAGCTCTTCAGAAAGCTCAAGTAGCTCATCTGAATCTTCTAGTAGTAGCTCAAATTCTTCGAGTAGCTCAAATTCTTCGAGTAGCAGCGAAAGCTCTAGTTCATCTGAAAGTAGTTCAAGTTCTTCAAGCAGTAGTGAAAGCTCTAGCTCATCCTCAAGTAGCTCAAATTCTTCGAGTAGCAGTGAAAGTTCTAGTTCTTCTGAAAGCAGCAGTAGCTCCTTAAGTTCTTCGAGCAGTTCTTCTAGTTCTACCATAATTCGTTCAAGTAGTTCTAGCTCATTAAGCAGCTCAAGTAGCCCAAGCATATCGGAATCTTCTTCAAGTAGTCTTAGTTCTTCTAGTAGTTCAACTCAAATAAGAAGTTCTAGTTCGAGCAGCAATTCTAGTTCGAGCAGTAATTCTAGTTCGAGCAGTAATTCTAGTTCGAGCAGTAATTCTAGTTCGAGCAGCAATTCTAGTTCGAGCAGTAATTCTAGTTCAAGCAGTAATAGTTCAAGCAGTAATAGTTCAAGCAGTAGTAGCTCAAGTAATTCTAGCTCAAGTTCTTCCAATTCTTCAAGCAGCAGTTCAAGTAAGAGCAGTAGTAGTTCAAGTAGTAGTAGTTCAAGCTCTAGTAATTCATCTTCTAGTTCATCTGTCAGTTCATCCAGTAGTTCAAGCTCCAATAGCTCAAGTTCCAATAGTTCATCAAGTTCTAGTAAGTCAAGTAATAGTTCGTCTAGCTCTAGTAGCTCATTTAGTTCTAGTAGTTCATTTAGCTCCAGTAGTTCAAATAGTAGCAGTTCAAATTCTAGTAGCTCATCTAGTAGTTCGGTGTCATCCAGTTCTTCTAATAGTTCGTCATCTTCTAGCACATCAACTGTAATAAAAAGTTCTAGTTCTTCTAGTGGTTCATCGACCTCTAGTAGTTCAACCGAAAGAAGAACATCTTCAAGTTCGTCTAGCTCCTCTACCAGTTCTAGTTCTTATATATTGTCTATTTGGAATAGGTTAATGATATATTCAAGTGCCTATATTCCTCAGGGTGGACCTACAGATGGAAATAATGGAGTTGTTTTGGTAGGAGAACATCAACTATTTGATCAGAGAAGTGGTGATTTGGGTGGAATTTGTACCGATCCTTCTGGAAATATTTTTGTCGCAGATCCAATATATCATATTATTTTAAAAGTTATACCTGACGGAACTGTAATGGTATGGGCTGGAAAAACAGGAGTAAGTGGTAATAACGGCAATAATAGAGTCAAGGCTAATGATGCTAGATTTAATGAACCATCCGGTATATCTACTGATAATAGTGGTAATTTATATGTTGCTGATACTGGAAATAATCAAATCAGAAAAATAACTCCGGATCAATATGTTACTCTGGTCGCTGGTAGTCCAAGTGGCGCAAGTGGATTTAAAGGAGGCATGGGACATAATGCCCTATTTAATACCCCTAATGATGTTTCTATTGATAAGACTGGAAATATATATGTATCTGACACAAACAATCATGCTATTAGGTTAATTCAAAATGGTACATCTCAGGTTAACACGGTGGCAGGTAATGGATTTCCGGGAGATGGTTATAATGGATGGAATGATGATGGATCAATGCAGGCCATATTAAGATATCCATATTCTATAGCTGTCAAACCTAATGGAGAAGTATATATTTGTGATAGCGGTAACTTTAAGATTAAGTTGTTAGATAAGAATTTTAGAACCCTAAAATTTTCAGGAAGTGGTGTTGAGGGTAGTTATATAGGAGATGCTACGACGTCTCAATATAACAACATGCGCTATTCAGACGTTGATCCTTCTGGCAATTTATACGTTATTGATTTTAAGGGTACCGTAGATAGCAGGTTATTGAGAATAAACGGTAACGGTATTCCAGCTATTATTAGAGATTTTGTAGACTTTAACGACAACTGGATATGGGAAGACGGCAGTAACGCTATATGGGAAGACGGCAATAACGCTATATGGGATTTAATTATTTCTATAGAAAATAACTATGTAGCTGGTGTTGGCGTTAATAATTCTGGTATTTTATACGTTACGGAATCACAATATGGTGGAATATAGAAGGAATTTAAATGATATTTTTGAATAATTATAAGAAGTAAAGAGAGGTTAAATATGTCTGACGTAAAAATTTCACAATTGCCAAGTACTACAACTTTAAATAATACTGACCTTATTCCTATTTCTCAAAGTATGGGCGGCGGAAACTGGCAATCTAAATCTATCACTGCGTTAAATATAATGCATGCTTTTACAAACGCTAGAACAATTAGCGTTTCTAAAACTGGTGCAAGAGATGCCGATACAATCAAAGATGCTATAGCTATTGCAGTATCAATGTCTCCCACAGAATTTAATCCAGTTACGATACAAGTTTATCCGGGTGCCTATATAGAAGATAATCCTATTAATATTCCTCAATGGGTTTCGTTATATTCCGAAGGTGGTCAATATGGTGCAGGTGTGGTTGCAAGTAACGATGGTGATATTTTTATTGGAAATGGAAATTCATCGTTAGACGGCTTTTCAATTATTGGCATGCCTTTATTTTCCAACGTGGCATATCAATCTGTTGGAACTTTAGTTAGTATAATAGAAAATTGTATTTTAATAAATTGTTGGACAGGAATTTTGTCTGATAACGGTTCGCTTGTTGCTAATTACGTTACAGGATTATCTTATGCAGGAACGCCAGATAAATTTTTAGGGTCTGTTAACGGCGGTTTTCTTACTGCAACATCTTGTAGTGTTACTGGCATTTCTGCTTCTCCGAACAATGCTTATTATTGCTCCGATGCTGGTTCAGAATTATATTTATTTTCTTGTGCGGCTAGTAATTGTGTTAATGGAATATATGCCAATAAAGGTGGATATATAGATGCATTATCTAATCATTATAATGGATGTACTAATTCTATTCGTATAGGGCCGATAGGTGCCTCTAATATAAAATGCTTGGGTTCTATAATAGAATCGTCTGTAACCAATGATATTTTTGTTGAGTCTATTACTGCTAGTCTTGGATATTTTGGACGTGTTGATTCTAGTAAATTTGCTATTGTAAATGGAGCAACGGTTACTGTTGTTGCAAACGATGTAAACTTTGGAGGCGCTTTAATTGTTGGACAATCATCATTACAGGGGAAAGTATCAGTAGGAACTCCCGGAGCATTATTCTTACAAGAAGACATGCAGCTTAACGTTGGTGAGGGTTCTTCTTTCGTTAATGATAAACAAGGGAATCCGATAGTAGAATATTGGGCTTATGATGCTTCTGCGCCTTCTAGCTCAAAGTTTACTAGGTTTGTTAACAATGCAGGAACTCAACTTGCTAATTCTAATGATGCACTTTATGTGGGATGTAAATATCCCTTTCCCGCTATAAGATTGGATGTTGATGTAGCTGCTGTTTTGGGCGCTAGTTATTTTACAACCGAATATTGGAATGGGCACATATGGGTTGATTTAACCGCTCGTTTACCCGGTGGCGGAGTAGCGACTTATAAAAGATCTACATTTACACCCCATGCAAATAAAATCTTTCAGGATGTAGAAAATCAATTTGTTGAATTCAGTGCGGTTCTTTTTAGCAGTGGCAATTGGACTGCAGCTAATAACGTATTAAATGAAATACCATTGTGGAATGCCAACGAACCATTTTATGCTATACGCTTTCGAAATAATGGAGCTATAACCTCTGGAATGCAGTTTAAAAGTGGTAGAGTTAAGCCCCATGGTTTTATGGTTTCAACTTCAGGTCAAAAAGCTAATTTTGGATTATATAGAACGGATAAAAATCTTTATATTGATTCTATAACCCTATATTCCGATCCAACATGGCCACCGACGATGGTTGATGTACAAGTATCAACAAACATAGGTTATAAAAACGTTCCTTCTTGTTTAAGAAGCGTTTCTCATAGTAGGGTCGCCACTGAATTTGCTATACCTTCAGACATAGATACTTCTTCTCCATTATATATTTATATAGATGGTGTCGCTACAACCGCCGCTACTGGAAATATACATAGCTGGTTATACAGGGCGAGAGTAGATATTACTGCCCCGCCACTGCCCCTACCAATTTCAGAGGTTTCTGTTGATCAGGTTACGGCAGTACCCGGAGTTGCTAACAGCTTTTTAACCATAGAACAAGATTTGGATATATCTGGTTTTAACGTAGGTGATTTAATATTCTTAGCCTTTGAAAGAGACACTACCGATTTAAGTTTGGACACTTATACTGGTGATTTTCTTGTTGCAGATATAACTTTGGAATATAAGGTTAAATTTGTTTAAAAATAATAAAGGATAAAGATATTCGGGTGTTGAAATATTTTAAAAGATATGGAGAAAAAAAATGGCTGCTTTTAATCAAATAGTAAATTTTAGACAGGGTTACGTTTCAAGTATAGGTAATACAGGAATAGGATTAATTGCCAACCTAACGTCCTTAGCCCTTAAAGGATGTACGGATATCTCTGGTATTTGTACTGATTATAGCGGAAATATCTATGTTACTGATGCTATTAGAAATATCATTTTAAAAATAACAGATGGCGGAGAAATTACCGTATTGGCTGGATTGGCTGGAACGTCCGGTAACAATAATGCTAGTAATAACGATGTCAGTTGTGCCAACGCCAGATTTAATTATCCTACTGGTATAACTTGTGATAAAAATGGCGATTTATATGTTTGTGACACCAATAATCATCAAATAAGAAAAATTTCTAATAATAGAGTAACCTTGGTCGCTGGTGATGGCGTAACCATTCCTCCTGCTTCAGGTACTGCTGATGGAGTTGGATCAGATGCAAGGTTTAAAAGGCCTTATGATATTGATATTGATTATTCCGGAGTTTTATATGTTGCGGATACCTTTAATCACGCTATTAGAGTTATTAGCGGCGGAGTTGTTTCTACAATAGCGGGTTTAAAGGGCACTTCTGGCAATGTTCCTGTGTGGGCGGATATGACAACATCAGAAGGTATTTTAGGAACAAATGCAAGGTTTAATAGTCCATACACCTTGGTTGTTAATGCTAATGGTTATGTTTTTGTCGGAGATACGGACAACCATGTGATTAAAAGAATTGACCCCGCAGGCAGAGTAAGAATTTTTAGTGGATCGGGATTAAATGCAAGAACAAATGGTACCGCAAAAGTTTGCGCCTATCAAGATTTAAGATGCTCCGAAGTAACTCGTTCAGAAGAACTCTATTTTATAGATTATAATGAAACTGGTCCAAGTCGATTGATGTTTGTTAATAGAGAAGGTGAAGCGTATCCAATTATAGATTGGAACGGCACGGCAGAAGGTCCTTATGCCGTTGCCGTAGCATGTAATCAAACAGCTCATTTATTTGTCGTTGAATCTGATTTTGCCGTTTATGAATATAGCTCTAGCAGTTCTAATTCAAGTTCAAGTACTAAGATAAGATCAAGCTCAAGCTCTTCAAGCTCTAATAGTTCTTCAAGTTCGAATAGCAGCTCAAGCTCGAATAGCAGCTCAAGCTCTAATAGCAGTAGCAGTCAATCACAAAGCCCTTATGATGGAATCAAGGAATATTATGAGGTGACTACAACTGAGACTTTTAGATAATTTGGTTAATTTTATTTGAAAAAAATAAAGGATTTTGACTGATCAGATAGAAATATATAATATTAATAAGTAATTAGGAGGAATCAAATGACTGTTAGATTAATTAGATTAGCGTTAAGTGATGCGGGTACAACCGATGCAGAAGGTGTAAATTTAACTAACCAAGAAGTGTTAGATAAAACTGAAGTTGGTCCTGCTTTATTTGCTGCAATTCCGTTAGATTCGGGAACTATGATTTCAACAAATCTTACCGATATGTGTCACGATTATTCTGGAAATTTATATATTTGTGACTATCTTCGTAGCTGTGTTATAAAAGTTTCTGAAGGCGGAGATGTAAGGTGGATCGCTGGAAGTGAAGCTGGAGTTGCTAGTAATAATGGTACTTTGCAAAATGTACCTGCAGGAGATGCACGTTTTAATCAACCTCAAGGCATATGTTGTGACAAATGGGGTACTCTTTATGTTGCTGATACTGGAAATAATCAGATCAGAACAATTAAAGATGGCAAAGTTAATGTATTGGCTGGAAAACTAGCTGCTGGATTTGTAGATGGACCCGGAACTTCGGACACTTCTTCATCCACGGCCCAATTTAATACCCCTACCGATGTTTGTGTGGATAAGGCAGGAGTTGTATATGTTGCCGATACTGCAAATCATTCGGTTAGAAAGATAATGAATAATGGACAGGTTGTTACAATAGCTGGGGCAGGCAATTCAGGAGATGGTATAGCAGAAAATTATTGGGATGCAAACGGAGTTATATCTCCTAATTTTATAACCGAAACCGCAACGACTTGGCCTTCTCGTAGAATGATGTTTACTTCTCCTACTAGTATTTCAGTAGATCTTCAAGGTAATATCTATGTAGCACATTATGATGGCGTTGCCCAACATCTTGGTTACAAAATTAAGAAAATTTGCCCTGATGGTCAGGTTCATTTGTATTCAGGTAGTGGTATCGCTGGTCTTAGTTTGGGAACAGCAGGTAGTGAGTGGAAGACTTGTCAATATACTTATATCTATGATATGGACGTTGATGAATCAGGTAATGTTTATGTTGCAGATTACAGGGCTGCAGGTAGAAGCAGAATTATAAAGATTGATTGGACTGGAACACCTTCGGTAGTAGCAGACTTTGACTCAAATACTTACAATGCTGGTCCTTGGTCAATTTGTACGACACCCGGACAGACCATATTTGTTGGTTTGACCTATTAATTAGTTGATTGAATTCAAAAAGGCGCATCTTAAATGGTGCGCCTTTTTTGTTTCTATGTATAATATATCGAAATATATCTTGTATTATTTTATATTTGTCCTAAAATAGTATCAAAGGAGAATAATAATGAGGGAAGTTCATTTATTGACAAATAATAGGTTTCTTAATATAAACGAAGTCGTAGATCCTGAAAATAGTGTTAGAGGTTATCAGTTTGCGGAAAGAAGAGGCGTTGATTCTATAGCTTTTGTTTGTTATAATAAAAATGCAAAAACGGTTTTGCTTAATCTAGAATATAAGCCGCCCGTTGATGCTTTTATACTTGGAGCCTTTGGTGGTTCAATAGATAAAGAAAAAAGCTATGAAGAAATCACTCAGGCCGAAGTTAGAGAAGAGGCTGGGTTTGAAGTTCAACTTGAAGATATAATTAATTTGGGTAAAGTTTTTGTTTCTACTCAAATGAACCAGTTTTGTTATCTTTATCTTGTTTATGTCGATGCAAAAAATCAAAAGGATAGACAGCCAGAAAATGCGATAGAAGCTAAGGCTAAAACCGAATGGCGTAATGTTTATAATCCGGTGCTTTTTGAAGAATTGGCAGACTGGAAAGCTATAACAATATTGGCAAAAGCAGAAAAGAAAGGATTAATATAATGTCTAAAAAAACAAAAGAAGTTATTGAAGTAATTATGCCCGAAGATGTAACTGATCAGTTTATGACTTTTATGCGATCTTATAAAAGTTTTAGAAAATACGCTGGTTTAAAAAATAAAATTTCTAATATCCACGAAATACTTACTGGCATGACTGATAAACATGGCAGGATATGTCGTTATATTAAACATCAGGAACGCAATGATCCAAAAGATAATTGGAAAACAGAAATTGCTTCCAGTTTAACAGGGTATATAGTATATGCTCTTATGCTTTTGGAACATTATGGAATTGATATTGATACGGGCATGGAAAAAGAACTGAATGAAGCAATGAAACAACATGGGAAGGCCTAATAAGGTTTCTATAAATAGTTCTTGCATTATTAATTCTATATGGTATAATCTTAGATAGATAAAGAAAGGAACAATATATGCCCACAGAGGTTTTTAAGGTAAATGGAATAACCGTTGCAAACATTAAGAATGACAGCGAAAATGTATTTTTTGGCATCACCGTTCTTGCGGGATCTAACTACGAAGCACCAGAAATAGCTGGGATTTCACATTTTGCCGAACATCTGGCCTTCAAGGGAACTAAAACTCGTAACTGGAAGCAGATAAATGAATCAATCGCTAAATTAGGTGTAAGTAATAATGCCTATACCAGTAATAATGAAGTTATATATTTTGGTACCTTTCCTAAAGATAATACTGAAAAAGTGATCGAAATAGCATTAGATATGTTTTTTAATTCTACTCTTCCGGAAGAAGAAATGGAAAAAGAAAGAAACGTTATCTTGGAAGAAAAGAACATGTATGAAGATAATCCTAAATATGCCTTTGAGAATAGAGTCGGCAATAATTTTTTTATTTGGTCGCTTGGACATGATACGATAGGAACGGTTGAAACTATTAAGAGTATTACTAGGGAACAAGTAATAGATTATTTGAGGCAGAAAACAAATCTTGAAAACCTAGTGTTTATTTGTTCCGGAAACGTTGATTCCAATGATCTTAAACGGTACATAGAGAAAAATGTTCCGTCACAGCATCCATATTTAAGAAATGACATTGGAATTCATAATCTGCCAAATGGGTTGTGGACAGATATCGTTAATAAACCAGAAAAGGTCAAGTATCTATATGAGAGGGAAAATATAGAACAATCTACGGTTTATATGATGGTTCAGGGGCTTTCTAATGAGGATGTAATGTATCATACTTCTCAGGTGTTATATGAGGCGATTGGCGGAGGTATGTATAGTTACCTTTTCTCCAGAATAAGAGAAGAGTTGGGATTATGTTATTCGGTAGGAGTGAGCAATATGTGTATGTCTTATCCAGACAGGAATATTACTAACACCTACGGATTTACTTCTCCTAAGAACGTCGATTTATTTATGGAAGAAACCGAAAAAATTATTAGAGGCATAATGAAAAACGGTATTAATCAAGATATTTTTGAATGTGCTAAGACAGATCACTTGGCTTCAACCCTGAGAGGGACAGAAACATCGACTGGAAAAGCATTTTATCTTGTTAAAAAATTATTATTCCAGAAGAAGGGGTCTCTAGAAGAATCATTGGAAAAAATAAGGGCCGTTAAAATAGAAGATTGTAATGGGTTGGCAGAAGCAATATTTAGTAAAAATTGGAATTGGGCGATAATGAATCCTAAGAAATGAGGCTAATATGGAGGCAGTAGTTCGGGGATTAGTAATACCCAAGGTGTCTTTTATTGGCGAAATTCGAGAATTAGATGGAGAACATCTTTTTGCCGACGTAAAACGCTTTGATTTTTATGTTGATGCAGAGGGTGCGACTTATAAATTTGATGATGACGATAAGGAAAAGCTTAATGATATTAGACAAGAAATTATTAACGCTATTAACAGTTATTATAGAAACGTAAATATTAATTTTTCTAACTGGAACAAGGAGAAATAATGATATCAGCGATTGCAGGAGACATTATAGGTAGTGCGTTCGAATTTAATAATAAATTGAGGGAAAATTATACTACCTTATTTGTAAACGAAAGCAGATTTACGGATGATACGGTTTTGACGATAGCTACGGCAGATGCAATTCTCAATAGTCTTCCTTATGTTAATAAATATCTTGAATATGGTCTAAAATATCCCGATAGAGGTTATGGTAGTAAATTTAAAGAGATGCTTAAAAAAGGTAAACTTGAACCAGCTAATAGCTATGGTAATGGTTCCGCTATGAGAATTGGTCCTGTTGGATGGGCTTTTAATCTTAGAACCGATTTGTTAGAAGAAGCCAAAAAGAGCGCTGCATGTACTCATAATCATGTTGAGGGCGTTAAAGGGGCGCAAGCGATAGCCTATGCAATATGGATGAATGCGGCTGTTAAAGGAGAACATAAAAAACCGAAATCACAAATTAAGGAAACAATAGAAGCAATTTTCGGGTATGATCTTAATAAAAAGGTGTCAGATTTTGAGGTTGACAAATTTGACGTAACTTGTCAGGGAACTATTCCATTATGTTTTGCAATATTTTTTGAAACAAATACTTTTTTTGAGGCTATGAGAGAAGCAATAGAAATGGGTGGAGATGTCGATACTAATTGCTGTATTATCGGTTCTCTTTGTGATTCCTTTTATGGTTTGCCTCCGAATGATGTAGTTGAAAATGTTTATGCAAGATTGCCCGAAGAGATGAGTAAAGTAGTTACGGCATTTACACAGTTACACATAGACCCTTCATTTGTAGCTCCTCAGGTTGCTCAAATTACTCAAGTTGCTGGAACCGTTTCGGATTTTAATCTTCCTATAGATAACTCAATAACTTCTTTAGACATATGAAAAATCCATTGGTTAGTTGTCTTACTGCTACTTATGGACGACCTATTTTGCTTGGAGAATGTATAAAGTGCTTTCTTGATCAGGATTATGATAACAAAGAGCTAATTGTTCTCAATGATCAACAAAGCGTAGAATTGGTTTTAGATCAAGATTATCCCAATATAAAACTTTTAAACCATCCTAGAAGATTTAATTCATTAGGAGAAAAAAGAAATTATTTGAAAATGTTAGGTAATGGCGAACTTTTTTGTATATGGGACGATGATGATTTGTATATGCCTTGGAGAATTAGGGAATCGGTTAGGTTAATGAAAAGCGAAGGCAATAAATATGACATTATTAAGGCTAGACTTGCTTTCATGAGTACCCATAATAGCAGCTATATAGTAACTCAAAATTTGTTTCATTCTCAGGCATGTGTTGCGAAAGAATACATGGATAAAACTAATTATCCCAATATATCTGTTGGAGAAGATATGAAATTTGAAGAAAAGGCCCGGATAGGTTCTTTTGATATTAAACCATTCTATATTTATCGGTGGGGATTGGGGATACATCATCTAAGTGGTATATCAGATCAAAAACAATCTTGGGATAAATCGTTAATCTTTGAACCTTATACGAAACTGAGTGGAAAGATTATAATCAAACCAGAATTTCAAAATGATTATTGGAAAGCAATTGATTCTTTTTTTAGAAAATGAAACCCTTGATAAGTTGTTTATGTTGTACTTTTAATCGGCCAATTCTTCTTGGAGAATCTATTAAGTGCTTTTTAGATCAGGACTACGATAATAAAGAACTCATAGTTATTAATGATCAAGAGGGTGCTTCTTTAAGAATGTCTCCGTTGCCCGATAATATTCAGATCTATAACCACCCTAAGAGATTTAATTCTTTAGGAGAAAAAAGAAATTATTTAAAAAGCTTGGCACACGGAGAATATTTATGTACATGGGATGACGACGATCTATATTCTCCTTTTCGTCTTTCTGAATCTGTATATTTTATGGAAACATACCACGAACCTGACATAATTAAACCTCAAGATGCTTTTATAAGTTTTGATAATACGAACTATCAGGTTGCCACTAATAGATTTCATTCTCAAGCCGTAATTAGAAAATCATATATGGATAAAACCCAGTATCCTTTAAAATCGATTGGAGAAGATGCTGTTTTTGAAAAAGCTGCCAATATTAAACTTATAGATATGTTTCCTAGTTTCTGGGCGATTTTTAGATATGGAATAAAAGACATTTATCATATAAGTCAAGTTCCCAGCAGTTTAGAGAGCGAATCGTGGAATAATGCCTTAAAATATAGTAATATTAAGGGCGAAATAATGGTTGAAGCAAAATTTCAAAAGGATTATTGGGCGGAGATGTTTGATGTTTTTAACAATATTAATCCTTGTTTAGGCAAAGAATGGTATAAGAAAATAGGAAGAATAAAATAATAGAGGATTTTAGTTGACATTTAAGAAGATATGTACTATAGTATAAGAAGACAGTGCAGGAGGTTTTATGAGAAATATGATGATTGGTTTAATGTGTCTTGGGGCGCTAGTATTGATACTGAGTGCTATGAATACGGATGCGGCGACAAAAACCAAGAGTAAAACCAAGAAAGTAGATAAAGATGCAGAAACCATGCAATGTCATGAAATAACTTTAATCGGCGTTATGTCAGAAGCTAAAGAAGAGGAAATAAAGGATAAGGATGGCAAGGTAATTCAGAAGGTTAAATATTGCGTTCTTGCCGACAGTAAAAAGAAAGAGTGGAGAATGCCTAGGGACGCTGATATAGCCAAGTTTAAAGAATTTGAAGGAGTTAAAGTTAAAATTGTGGGAATGGTTTTGGGAAATGGTAGTACATTGCTTTCTATTAAGCAAATGGATAAGTTAAGTAAATGAATATGAAAAATGGAAAATATTTTTATTTTAGCAACCTACTCTTGAGCGGGATGCTATAATTTTTAGCATTTTTAAAAGCCCACTCAAGGGAAACTTGGGTGGGCTTTTTTATTGTATAGAAAGGAAAAGTTATGAAAAATCCGTTAGTTATAGGTTACAAAGGTGAAATTGGTAGTTTTATACTAAATGGGCTTTTAAGAGTTATGCCCAAAGCTCTAAATATTTGGTGTGTGGATGTTAATGAAACAGAAGTAGAAACAATAGAAAGGATTAAGATATCTGATACTATTTTTCTCTGCATACCAATGGGGAAGACGGTAGATTGGCTAGTGAGTCATAAAGAGCTATTAAAGGGCAAGGTTATCGTAGAACAGTGCTCTTTGAAGGAATGGGTATATAATGAGAAAAGTCTAAAAGAACTTGATATAAGGTCTATGCATGTGTTATTTAGACCATCTCAGACCCCGGATAAGAGGGATCGGAAAGTAGCGTTATTTAGAGGGCAATTTGATGAAGAAATGGCAAAGAAAATAGAAGAAATAACTGGTTCTGAAATAGTTTGGCTTGAGAATGCGGAAGTTCATGACAGGGAGATGGCTATTCAGCAGGCATTAACTCATAGAACGTTATTGCTTTTAGGAGATGCGCTAAAAAAATGTCATGGCTCAACATATATTAGCAAGAAAGTAGTGGAATTGAGCGACAGAATAAAGCAAGGTAATTTGGATTTGTACAAGTCTATTCAAGAAAATAGACATTTGAATGATCATTTAGAAAAAATGATCAATAATTTTAAGGATTTTAAAATAGAAGATTTTTGGAAATAATTTTAATGGTGAAATAGTACAATTGGTTAAGTACCTATGCCTGAAGAGCATAAGATTCGGCTCGACACCCGATTTCACCACCAATTTAGGGTGGGGTAGCTCAATGGTAGAGCGCTAGTTTGAAGGGCTAGGCGTTGGGGGTTCAAGTCCCTTCCCCACCACCATTTTTAAAGGATTATCATCTTTCTTTTTTGAAATATATTATAGAGGGATATGTCCAAAAGAAATAAAAATCTTACCAACATAGAAAGACATAAAAGAAAAGAAAAACTCGTTAAAATGTTAGGCGGTTGTTGTAAAAGATGTGGTTATAAAAAGTCCCTTGCGGCTCTCTCGTTTCATCATATTGATCCTAGCACTAAAGTATTTGATCTTTCTCATAATGGCAATCTGCTTCATTCTTGGGAAGAAGTGGTAAAGGAAGCTCTAAAGTGCGAATTATTATGTTTGAATTGCCACTCAGAAATTCACAACAAATAGTAGGATTATTTCTTTTCTATCTTGAATAATTATAAGGAGGCATATTATGAATGGAATGGATCTATATAAACAATGGACAGTTATATGTAGTCGTTTTTTGTCGCAAATCACTTCTGGTAGATGGTTAATTACTCTTGCGGCCATATATTGTCTTATTAGGCTTACTGATACATTGTGTAAGCTTATAGAGTCGGGCAAGATTACATTAGAAGCAGCAACATACGTAGCGATAATAATGGCAGTTTTAAATACAGTAGGCATTATCGTAACATTTTATTTTAATAAAATTAGACCAACAGATAACGGAAATGGCGATAGTAACGGAGATAGTAATGGGGATACAACAACTACTACCACTACTACTCTTTTGACAAAATAAAGGGATAAATATGAAACTTAAAATATCAAAAAGTCAGTGGGAAGAAATGGGTAAGAAAGCTGGTTGGATGAAAACGGCAGCTGTAGCAACGGAAGAAAAAGGTCCAACAGAAGAAGAAAGAAAAGAATGGGATAAAATCATAGACGGAATTAAGAAACGATACGAAAAAGGTGAAATCACTAAGCAGCAAATGGAAACTCAGCTTACGGAATTTGCAAAAAGAAATAATATCAAAATTAAGATGTCCTAATTCATTTGGGATGGCAAAATGAAAATACAAAAAGTAGCTTTAGAATATGACAAAGGAACCATTGGACCAGCAGTAAATGAAATAACTGGCAAAAATTTTCAGGGATTTCTTAATGCCGCTGTTGACTGGAGAGCAAAGTTTATGAGGGCGGTTGATGAATTGGAGAAAGCTAATCCTCAAGAAGGAACAATGGATAGAAAGAGATTGATTTGGGCTAAAAATATCTCTAACGCCCTGAATTCTTGTATAACGGCGTCTTTCGGTGATAGTGCTAGAAATTTATATAAATTATAGTAGGAGTGAAGATATGTATATTGATTCTGGAAATATAATTTTGTTTAAAAAGGCCCAAGAACTTCAGGTAGTAAAAACGCCTGACAAATTTACCGACAGAGAATTGACTAGGGCCATTAGGGATGCCATTATTGCCGAAGAAGGAGCAGTAAAACAATACGAAACCGTTGTTGATGCTACTGATAATGCTAAAGCCAAAGAAGTGTTACAATCCATTGCCGACGAAGAAAAAGTACATGTAGGTGAGTTGCAGGCTCTTTTAAAAGAATTACTACCGAACGAACAAGAAAAACTCGATGAAGGCAAAAAAGAAGTAGAAAATAAATAAAGTAGTTGTTTTCTTCTCGTTTTACTGTATAATACTACAATGAATTAACATGGAAGGAATGCAATGAAAATTGTTAGTCGGAAATTTCTCGATATTAAAACCTCAACTTGTCATGCTTCTACTGTTACTTTTTATCATAATAAGTTGATTTTTGCGTGGTTTGGTGGGACTAGAGAGGGTGCGGTAGATTCGTCCATTTATATTCAATATGATGATAAAGTATTTAAGATGGAACATGCCGATCAATTGCCTCGATGGAATCCTATTTTATTTTCTCATAAAGATCAACTATATCTGTTTGTTAAGCTTGGAATATTTTGCGACAGATGGCAAACCCTTATATACAATATAAGTGATATTTTAGATGTCGATTTTAACATTACTAAAGTTAAATTTCAGATTCTTCCAGCAGGTTTAAATGGCCCAGTAAAAACCAAACCTGTCGTAGATGATAAGGGTGTTATTCATTGTGGTAGTTCTGTTGAAACGGTAATGGATTGGACTTCATATATTGAAGGTTATAAGATTAAAAAAGGTGAATTTATTTTTCAATATCGTTCTGACCCCCTAACCATCCCTAAAATAACATATGACGATCCTATTTATGGTGGAAAAAGACAAACAAGTGGTATAATTCAGCCATCTTTGTGGTTTGATGGGAAGGAAATGCCGCATGCCTTTTTTAGATCGTCTAGGGGATTAGGAAAAATTTATCACTCTGTTAGGGAACGTGGTGTTTGGGCAGATCCTATTCCTACAAATCTCGATAATCCCAATAGCGGCCTTGATACTGTTTATTATGGTAAGAATTTATATTTAGTTTACAATCCCTCAAGTATAAATAGATATCCTTTGGTAATAAAACAACTCAAAGATAACTTTAAAACAATAGATGAATTAACCGTAACAAGTGCAGAAGATATGATAGCTACGGATGGTTATAGCAGAGAATTAAGCTATCCCTATATGATAGAAAATGATGACAAATTATATCTCACTTATACGTTTAGAAGATCAAAGATTGAATTCGTTACAATAGAAATATAACATGCCTATCGAAGAATCCATTGAAGTGCCAGTCGAAGATATTCCTATTGAAATACCTGTCGTCGTGGACAAGGTTATATTCAGGAGTCCCAAGGGTTTTGTCATTTTGGCCTGTTCGACAAATCCTTATTCAGATAAATATGATTTTAGGTTAAACAGACTTGTTGAAGAAAACGTTGAAAAAAATAAATACAACAATTTCCCGATAACCCTAGGCCAATTAAGCGACGACGAAGAACCGGAGGGAAAACAATATATTTTCAAGGGCAAATTCGTAAAGCATGAAAAGTATGGAAGGCAATTTAAGGCTGAAAGTTATTATATAGATATGCCTCATACCGAAGAAGGTTTTAGAAAATTTTTAATGGATCTTCCTAATATTAAGCAATCTATTTCCAGAGACATAATAAAAACATTCGGTGTAGAAGAAGCAATTAGAATATTGGATGAAGAACCGAACAAATTATTGCAGATTAATTATATTACCGAAAAACGCCTGCCTGCCATTATAGAAGAGTGGAAAAAAACAGCCATTAAAAGAACCCTAAAAATACAACTTATGGGTTATGGCATTTCTTCTAATCTTGCAGAGAAAATTTATAATTTATGGAAAGCAGAAAGCGTGAATATTTTGACGAACAATCCTTATCGTTTAACAGAACTAAAAGGTATCGGTTTTGTTATAGCAGACATGGTGGCGCACAAGATACTAAAAGATATTCCTAAAGAATATAGAACTAAGGCATGTATGGAGTATGTTTTAACCGAATATCTAAATAAGAATGGTAATCTTTGTATGCCACTTGAGAACCTTAAAACGGAAGTTATAGAACAATTGGCAAAGGGTAGTGAAGTTAATGATCCCGGAACCAACTTTATTGAGTCGGAATACAAGAAGTTAATTTACAAATGTATTAAGGAAAATCTGAATGCATTTGCGGCGGTCAAAGAAGAAAGTAACGGGATATATATTTACTTAAAGAAGGTGTGGGAAAGAGAAAAATATATTGCTACTCAGATTTATCATAGAAGGGCAGACGAGCAACGTATTTCGGATGATGCTGAGGAAACAGGTGAAAAAGATCCAGAAGATGTTTGTAGCGAAAAGGACATTGAAGAAGCCGAAACAGATATTGTTAATTTTACGGGAAGAACAATAAAATTAGATGATTGTCAGAAAGAAGCGGTTGCGAGTGCTTTTAAACATAAGATAACTGTTATTACTGGCGGTGGAGGAACGGGAAAATCGACCCTGTGCAGATGTATATTCCATTTGGCTCAAGAAAAACATTTGAGTGTTAGAATGATGAGTCCAACGGGGAAGGCCGCACAAGTTTTAGCTACAAAGACTAGTTATCCTGCTGAGACCATTCATCGTTCACTTGATATGATGCCCGGAGAAGATTTTCCCAAAGAGACCATAACCCAAGATATTATAATAGTAGATGAGGTCAGTATGGTGGGAATAGATACTATGTTTGCTATAATGTTTGCCATGGAACAAAATTTATATGGGCATTTGGTATTTGTTGGGGATTGCAATCAGCTTCCTAGCGTTTCTCCGGGCAATTTTCTTTTTGATATAATGAAGTCTGGATGCGCCAATGTTGTACGGTTAGATATAATTCATAGACAGGATGAAAATAGTTATATACCATTGTTGGCTAATGATATCTCTAATGGAAAAGTAGTTAAAATACCAGAGAGTGCTACAGATATTAAATGGCATAGTTTAGCTACTATTAGTCATTTTGATATTGAACTTAGAAGAATTGTTAAAGGGTGTATGGACAATAACAATCTTAACGATTTTCAGATTCTTTCACCTATGTATCGTGGAGAATATGGTGTGAATAAAATCAACGAAGTGGTTCAGGACGAAGTAGCTGTTGTTAGGGGAGTTAAAGATCGTCCATTTACTAAAGGCTTTTTAACTTACTATATAGGAGATAGGGTAATTCAAACAGTTAATAACTATGATAAAAAAATATTCAATGGAGATATGGGAATAGTAATTGATGCTGGACATAAAATAATTAAGCCAGACGAGTCCGATAAAAAGCAAAGTTATTTGGTTGTTAAGTTTTATGGTAACGAATTGATGTTTATTGATGAGGAAATGGATCAACTTAAATTGGCATGGTGTATTACGGTTCATAAATTTCAGGGATCTCAGGCTTCGAACATAATGTTTGTTCTTTCTAGTGAGGCACAAATAATGGCGTCTAAGGAATTGGTTTACACTGGCATGACAAGAGCTGAAAAACATTTGGATATTTACGGGGATTGGGGAACTTTTCAACTGGCCCCAATGAAGAGTGCTATTAAGAAGAGATACACTAATATGATCAATATAATATCTGAGTTGAGGGATAATAAAAAATTGCTAAAGGTATTGGAATAAAATGCCTAAAGAAATGAATATTTTGGATAAGGCAAAAATGGAACTTGTGGTTGCTCGTTTTGATTTTAAGTATATTCATGAGCTTATGACAAAAATGAACTGGGAATGGGCAACTAGAAATGGGGAGACAAGGGTTAGAACCGTTGCCGATAAATCTTGACATTCCTATACAAAGATGTAAAATAGTTGAAAATAAATAGAGGAAAATGATGTATAATTTAGTAAATACTTAGGAGAAGATTAAATGAGGTTTAAAAAGGATAAGAAAATGAAGGTGATAAGATTAACAAAAACAGAGTTTGAGTTGGATAATGGGGATATATATCCGCTTCCTTTTGAGTTAGACGAAAAGCTTACTTTAAAGGAATTCAATGAAATCTATGCTAACTCAAGGATTCTAGTTGAAAATCTTATACACCAAAGCAAAAACAAGTCCTTTAATACAGAAGATGAAAAAGATACTGACAATTAAAGAAGTAGCCGATTTGGTCGGAGTGAGTTATAAAACCCTTCATCGTTGGGATGAAGATAAAACGCTTCCTTCTCTTCATATGACCAAAGGAAAAAGAAGGTATGATTCTGATTTAGTAGAAAAGTTTCTAGGGCAATACAATCCTGAACCCATTAAAAATAGACCAGTTTGCGTTTATGTTAGAGTTAGTAGCCATGAACAGAAGCAAAAGGGAGATTTAGAACGTCAGAAGAACAGGATGATTGAATATTGTGCCAAGAATGGATATAAGGTAGATTATGTTTTTGAAGATGTTGGTTCGGGATTATCAGGCAGTAGACCAAAGTTGTTAAAATTGTTTGGATTAGTAAAAGAGAAATTAATATCCAAGGTCATTATTGAACACAAGGACAGATTGACGAGATTTCAGTTCAATGTTTTTGAAGAGTTTTTTGGAGCATTCGATGTAAAAATTGAATATGTAGATGATGGTAAAAATCTTCCGTATGAACAAGAATTCGCAAATGATATTATGGCACTTATATCTTCGTTCAGCGGTAAGTTTTATGGTAAGAGGTCGGCTGACAGAAGAAAACTACAGAAATTAACAGGAAATATGGAGAAGAAAAAATGATTATTGACGGTGACATATTGACCATGTGTAAGATTGTTGCCTTTGCTGATGCTGAGAAGGAGTACGCATTGTCTGTTAATTTAAATGTAGAAGAATATGCCCAAGAGGTTCTAAGAAGGTTTCGGGTATTATATCCCGATGCAGTATTGATTCTTGATGATTTCAAAATAGGTAGCCCAGAGTGGCATGAATCGCTAACTAAAAATCATGTACATTGTCGAATAAACGGAACATGGGAGTTTTATACGGTCAATCCATGCATAACTATTGAAGTGACCACAGACGGGAAGATAGACTTAAGTGAGGGAATTGCTGAACAAATTTTTAATTATGTTAATGATTAAAGGAAAAATGAAAAAATGAAAAAGAATAATATAGGTTCAGGGTTCGTTAGAATAAGCAAAAAACAACTTATAGACGAAAAGCGTATTGGTCTTTTTATTAGAGGGGCAAATATTGCTCTTAAAAAATCGGGGGTTGGAAACATCAAGTTTAGAGAAATAGATAAGGATTTGAAGGAATATTTTTCTTTTGATATTATAGAAGTCGAAGATACACAAAAACATTTGGAATAAGATGAAAATAGTAAGGTCAAGTAAATGTAGCATTAAATTTGCTACTAAAAAGAAGAAAGATGAGTTACAAACTATACTGCAAGAGTATAGTAATGTAGTTAATATTTTCATTGAATATTTTTGGAAGAATGGTGTAGTTAAGAATACGGAGCTACTCAAAGATATTGTTGATATACCGAAGAATACTTGGCTTTCCGCTCGTTTACGTAAGGTAGCGGCAAGAGAGGCATTGGGCATGGTCGGTTCTGCAAAAGCCGTTATGGAATCCAATAAGCAGATGATGTCTAATAGAATTAATGCTATTGAGTCTACCTTGAAAAAATTAAAACCTACAACCAGAAAGATTCGTAGAAAGATTAATAAACTGCATATGGAACTTAAGAGCAAGAAAATGAGGTTGAACTCTTGGAAACCCACAATGCCTAAACATAGTGGTAGAAGTATGAGCGTATCTTGTACTATTGCAGAATTACAGGAGGTAAAAGAAGCAAAAGGATTTGATGCATGGCTTCACTTAGCTTCCATTGGTAATAAGATTTCTCTTGATATTCCTATTACGTTCCATAAACATTACACTCAATTAGTGAAAAATGGAACAAGGCTCAATAGTTATGTCATATCAAAAGATGCTGTGGTTTTTGCTTTCGAGATTGAAACTGGACCCAAGAAATCAGTCAAGAAGATGATAGGTGTAGATACGGGAATGACAGCTTTAGCGGCTCTATCTACAGGCGAATTACTTGGTACAGATATAAAGGAACACATTGCTAGGGCAAAGCGTTGCTCTTATGGCTCTAAGGGGCATAAGAGGGCTTCTAGGGCATTAAAACAGGTAATGGATGAAGTAGCCAAGAAAACGATTTCAGATACAGATTTAGTGGTAGTTGAAAACCTGAAAGGGATTTCTGCTAATACAAAACTCAAAGGACGCTTGAGTCAAAATATGCGTTCTTCTATTGGCAAGTGGAATCAGAGATATTGGATAGGCAGACTTGAACAAAACTGCGAAAGAAACCGTGTTTCATTTCGTAGCGTCTCGCCTTATAACACCAGTATTACTTGTTCTGCGTGTGGCAATGTTGATAGGGCGAATAGGCGTAGTCAAGAAATGTTTGAGTGCTCAGTATGTGCTCATACTGAAAATGCAGATGTAAATGCTGCCAAAAACATTCTTAGCCGATTCGCTACAGGAAAATACGGTTCCTGTTACAAACCAGAAAACAAGGAGATTTTGGCATGTCCAGAATTGTCCAGTTTATAAGGAACGGTATCCGATGAGACTCTTAGGAACTGGCATAGGGAAGGTAAACTTATTCCTACCACGACTAAGGGAGGACATCGCAGGTATAGGGAAAGCGATATCAATGGTTTAATGGGAGTTAAGGTTGTTAGCGAAGAAGATAAGAAAAGAATTAACAATATGGTAGCGATTTATGGTAGAGTAAGTTCCCATGATCAAAAACAGAAAGGTGATTTAGATAGGCAATGTCAAAGGCTATCTGAATATTGTGCTAAGAACAAGTATGCCGTTGAACATATTATTAAAGATGTTGGTTCAGGGCTATCAGACACTAGGGTTGGCTTGAACAGATTGTTTGATTTAGTTATTGAAAAAAAGATAAGTAAGGTTATAATAGAGAACAAAGATAGATTGACAAGATTTCAGTTTAATGTTCTAGTAAAGTTTTTTGAGAGCTATAATATTGTTATTGAATGCGTAGAGGCAGAGAAAGCAACCGATGAACAGGATTTGGTTAATGACATAATGATGTTAATGGCAAGTTTTAGCGGCAAGTTGTATGGAAAAAGAAGCGCAAAGAGAAGAAAAGAAAAGGCGGGACAGGCAGAATTAAATGAAAAACGATAAATCAATTAATCAAGTCCCAGTATGGCACGATGAAAAAAGAATTAGCTGGACTTATTGCGGTAGATTTATAATATATACTAATCTCAGCAAAGATCGCTTTAATTTATTTAAATGTCCTTCTTTTAATTTAACCACAATAGGCACTTTTACTTCTCTAGAAACCGCAAAGATAATAGCAGCAATAATAAAAATAAACGAATGCAAAGAATAAGGAAAACGAAACGACAACAAAAACAGATTCCGATGGAGGACAAGTTATGAATGAGGCAAGTACTGATGTTTCGGCTACAACCATAGAAGAGGAATTGCGGAGAAAAATTGTTATACTTGAAGGCGATATTGCAAGCTGGGGTATCGTAGAATTTATGGTGCGTAATCCTAACGTGAATAGTTTTGTAAAGGAAAAGGAAGAAAGAATTATCAAGGCAGAATCAAAAATTAGAGAGTTAGAAAAACATGAGCGAACAAAAGAAAACGGGCCAATGGATGAATTACGAACAAGGATAATTGAAAGAGGTAAATGTCTTGGGGTGGATTGGAATGAATTGTCTTGGGTGCTAGGACAGATAGATGATATTCAGAAAAAGGAGAAGAAATAACAATGACTAAAAATATCCATTATAAACATCCATACGAACCCGGCGACTTAGTTAAATTGTTAATTGATATTAAAAATGCTGGCCCCGAAATATACTACAACAAGGGTGACATAGTAAAAATAACAGAAATAGCCTTTAACGGAGAAGGTTTAATGTTTAATGATGGCTTGGGCGTTGATTATAGAAAAGTTAAGCTATTTAAAAAACATAGGGAGAAGAAATGAATAAATCACAGTTAAGAACAGATATTGAAATGGCAATAAATAGAAATAACGCAGAGAGTGGAAGTGATACTCCTGATTTCATATTAGCAGAGTATCTTATGACTTGTTTAGAGGCTTTTGATAAAACATTACATGCAAGAAGTGCTTGGTATAATCATCATTGCCGTATAGGGAGTTGTGATCATCATGAAACTAAAGTTACTGAACCGCCCGTTGAATTAATGGTAGAAGAGGCAGCGGATTCACCATCTTTCTCTTTATTTACTTGTAAGGTTTGCGGGAAGAAGTTTAGTGAGTATGGATGTAGAGAATATATTTGTCATGCGCCGCCAAAATACATGGGCAACAATGATCCCAAAGAAGATTGTAAAGTAAACATCAAAGTAACATTACTTAAAGATTTACCATATTGTAAGGCGGGAACCGAATTACTTTATTATAATAAAGAAGGCTGTTATATTGCCAGACATATGAGTGCCGATATTGATTCTATGTTATGTTGTTGGGAATATAAGTTTACATTATATACTTGCGAACATACTCCTGAATGGTTTAAGGTAGAGGAAGATTTGTTATCTAACAAAAATGCGAAACCTTTATATCAAGAGCCTAGGCCACCAAAACCTACCGTTGCAGAACTTGAAAGTATTTTAAACGGACCTGCTCGTAAAATTAAGGTTCAGGAAAATGGTTCTTTAATCACAGAACCCTTGGTTGGACAATTAAAAAAATTTTGTAAGACTTGCAAATTTAACACCGAGCAGAAACAAACAGCCTGTACCATACTTGAACCCGATGGAACACATTGTTTTAATTGGCAACCCCTAAAAGGAATACAGGCGGAAGATGGATAGAAAATAGATAATATAGTAGATGGATTAAAGAAAACAAATGAAAATAATTCGCTCAAGTAAATGTAGTGTTAAATTCGCCACAATAAAAAAGAAGCAACAACTGCAAACTATATTACAAGAATATGGTAGAGTAGTTAATGTTTTCATTGATTATTTTTGGGATAAGGAAGTTAACAAAACTCAATTACTTAAACCTATAGTAGATATTCCTGAGACTTGGTTGTCAGCACGTTTAAGAAAAGTAGCAGCAAGAGAAGCCTTGGATATGATTTCTGCTTCTAAGGAAAGATGGAAAAATCAACCAAAGAAATTAGTTAAGCCAGTTCATAAGGGTAAAAGAATGTATGTTTCTTGTACCATAGCAGAACTAAAAGATAGCAAAGAGGCAAAAGAGTTTGATGCTTGGCTACATATTGCTTCTGTAGGTAATAAAATAACAATGGACATACCTATAAAATTTCATAAGCATTACAATGAACTATGTATCAAAGGCAAGAGACTTAATTCATATATAATCACGAGTAACTATGTTCAATTTGTATTTGAGACAGAAACAGGAACTAAAAAAGAAGGCAAGAAGTGCATTGGAATAGATACTGGAATTAACGCCTTGGCTTCGTTGTCAACCGGAGAACAATTGGGCAAGGATATTAAACAGAACATAGAACGAGTCAAGAGATGCAAGCAAGGTTCTAAGGGCAAAGATAGGGCTAGAAGGGCTTTAAAACAAAGAATCAATGAAGTAGTCAAGGAAGTAATTAAAACCAATCCTGACTTAATTGTGGTTGAAGCATTAAAGAATTTAGGCAAGAATGGTAAGCTCAAACGACGATTGAGTAAAAATATTCGTCGTTCTATCGGCAGTTGGAACTGGAAATACTGGTTGGGGAGACTAGAACAACGTTGCGAAGATAACCGTGTTAGCTTTCGTACCGTTTCTCCTTACAATACCAGTATAACATGTCCGATCTGTGGTCTAGCCGATAAGAAGAATCGTGACGGAGAAGTATTCCGCTGTTCAGGTTGTGGCCATACTGACAATGCAGATATAAATGCAAGCAGGAATATTTTGTCACGATTTCTTACTGGTCCATACGGTGCCAGTTACAAACCAATAAACACATAAAATAAATGATGAAAAACTATGACACAGATTTTTGTAGGTTTAAAGGAACGGTCGTAGAATGGGTCGTAACGTTTTTAATCAGGCATACAATACTCCTGAAAAAATGAAAGAAATCGAAGAGAGCATGAATGGTATTACTCATACTAAGTTTGGTAGGGCTACTTCTCGAAAAGGTAAAGACTTGGGCATGATGGATGTGTCAGAGGCTCCTCAGGCATATAAAGACATAGAGGAAGTTATAAATAACGAATCTGATTTGGTATCGGTTTTGTTTAAATTACGTCCTATTATTAACTGGAAAGATAGCGGAGAATAAAATGAACGATGATAATGATATGCAAACCGAATATTTTGATTGTACCTGTTCAAGTTCAGAACATACTTTAAGGTTTTGTTATTTTAAGCCTTATAAGGGAAAAGATTTTACGGAAGATGCTGAGCTTTATGCCGAAATACATTTGAATCAATATCGTAATATTTTTAAAAGAATTTGGGTAGCTATTAAATACGTTTTTGGCTATAAGTGTAGGTATGGTCATTGGGACGTATGGACATTAAACCAAAAAGATTGCGAAAGACTTAGAAATTTAGTTGATAAGATAATTGAATGGAAGAAGACTCAGGGAGCGAAATAGATCCTTAATAGGTGCTATGGCGTTTTTCTATATCTTCTAATAACATAAACACCTGAGATAGTGTTATCTTTAAAAGCACAGTATTAATCATTAAATACCGTGCTTTTTTGTATAATAATAACATGTCTATTTCAGTGGCATTTATTATTAAAAACGGTATAAAACAAGGATATTGTTTTTGGGAATCCTTGCAGTCGTGTTTGCCATTTGCCGATGAGATAATTATCAGTGAGGGCCATTCAGAAGACGATACATTTAAAACCCTGTTATCTTTTGAAAGTAAATATAAAAGTCTTCTTCCTATAAATATTTTTCAAGATAAATGGGAAGATAATTCATATGTCGGGGAAGTAATTGCTAGGGTTTCTGAGAGAGCCATAAAAAAAGCAACGTGTGATTGGATATATTTATTGCAGGCAGATGAGATAATTCATGAAGATTTGGCCTTTTGTATAAAAAAGATTTCTGGTTCTTCTCAATATAATTCTGTCAATTTTCCATTTTTTCATTTTATAAGATCTTGGGAACCCTATAAAAATCCAGCTTATAAAAATGCGATAAGAATGATACGCCGAAATAAAAATTGTCATTTAAAGGGAGATGCTTGGACCTTTAGTCAGATTAATCCTGTTTATCCAGCTAATTTATTGCCCAAACCTATTTTTCATTTTGGTTGGGTCTTTCCTAAACAAAATGATATTAAAGATATTGAACACGCAAAGTTTTATCAGAACATAACAGAGTATCAGGACAAAATGAAGATGGCCTGCCGAAGATTTAAGCAACCTAAGACGCCATATCCTAGAACCGATTTCGATGATTTTCCTAAGTTAGCTAGAAGATTTATAGGAGCGGCAGAATATACTTTGCCCGATATCACATGATTGATCTTAACTTTGGATTATGGTGGAGTGGTGCCAAATTGTCTTATTTGAGATATTTAACATTTAAGACGTTAAGACATTTTCATCCGCATTCTAGAATACAATTATATTTTTCCAAGAAGTTTAGTACCGAACTCAAAGAAAAAACCCAAGAATTTACTACTCCAGATGTTGTAAAAAAAGATTACTTGGAAGATCTTAAGAAACTAAATGTTGAATTCGTCAGGTTTGATTATGTTCACAAATATGCTCCAAACCATCAGTCGGATTGGTTTCGTTGGTTTTTTCTAAAAGAGAATTGTGGGGTTTACCTAGATACCGATCAAATAATATTAAAGTCATTTAAGGGGTTGCCGCTATCAAAATATAAATTTATTTATTCATATTATGACGTAGTTTCTCCATATGCTAAAGATGGTAAGTTTTGCCCTGTTGGAGTTTTAGGTGCGAGTAAAGATTCTAAAATAGTAGAGTATATTAATAGGGAAATAACGAATTATTATCAGGGAAATAATTATAACAGCATTGGCCCATTAATGATGTTGGATGTGGCAAATAAAATAGATATGTCAGAAGCTTTTAATGCACCCTATAATTATTTTTATCCCGTTCCAATTTGCGATTATACGAGTAGTATTTGTGATGGAAGTTTAAAACTTAATAGCAGTAACTTTTCACTTCATTGGTTCGGAGGCTGTGACAAGATAGTCAAGTTTAAAAATGGATATACCGAAGAATTTGCTAAAACATCTAATGATGCTATTTCAAAGTTTTTAAGGGAGAAGAAATTAATATGATAGAATTACGGTTTGGATTATGGTGGGCAGGAAGCAAATTGTCTTATTTAAGATATTTAACATTTAAGACGTTAAGACATTTTCATCCTGATTCAAAAATCGAGCTATTTGTAAATGATCAATGTAAAAAAAAGGATTATTGTTGGAATGTAGAAAAACAGGATTTCGAGAACCCAGAGGCTATTCGCAAAGATTATATAGATAAATTAACAGATTTAAATATTAATATTAAACATGTTGATTTTTTTTCTCAATATCTTCCAAATTATCAGTCTGATTTGTTTCGATGGTGGTATTTAAAATCTTACGGCGGAATTTACCTAGATACCGATCAAATTATTTTAAAATCTTTTAAAACTTTGCCATTAGATTGTGATTTAATATATAGCGGATATTCTGCCGTAAGTTGTGGCTATTATACTCCCGTTGGTGTTATAGGTGCTTCTAAGCAATCTGAGATAGTTGGAGAGATAGTGAAAATCTTACCTAGATATATTGATCCGATTAACTATAACTCTGCTGGTCCGTTTATGTTTAGGGATATGCTAGGACAGAGAAAATGGAAAGATAACATGGTTAATACCCCATCTCATTATTTCTACCCCGTTGCAGAATCCTTTGATGTTTTTAAAATTTTTAATGGATCTTTGAACGCTCCCAGAGAATCATTTGCTCTTCATTGGTACGGTGGAAGTCCTAGTTCTCAGGAATTTAATAAGAGATACGATGAACAATTTGCCAAGAATTCTACGGACACCATATCTTGTCTCGTAAGGGAAATGGGGCTGTTATGAAAAAAATATTGCTGGTGGCCGACGAACCGGGCTGGATATTCGAAAGGCATTGTCAAGAAATAAAAAAACGAATAACTGAATATCAAATCGACATAGTATATCATAGACAAAATATACCAGAGATATCGAAGGGATATGATCTAGTTTATGTCTTAGATCCAATGCCAATGAATTATCCACCAGCAGAAAAAACAATAATGGGATTGAGATGTGAATTTCTATATAAAGAACATCTAGATGGCCCAAAGGGATTATATGAGAATGGTTTTCCCGGAAGATGCGTTTCAATAAAAGATAAATGTTGCATTTTTCATGTCGTTAATAAAAATCAACTTAAGGAATTTGCGCCAGTAGTTACAGACAAACCATTATTTTTGGCACAACATGGAGTGGATGAAGATATTTTTGATAGGGCGAAATATGTCAGAACAAAAAGCAATGTTTTGGTAGCTAGTGCATCAGGAAGAGGATCTAGTAATAAGGGTTTTGATATGGCGCAGGAAGCTTGTATAAAAGCTGGGTATAATATATCATTGGCAAATTATGGAAGATATAAATTAAGCAAGGAAAAAATGCCTTTGTTTTATAATGGCGTAGATGTTCATATTTGTATGTCTTTAACAGAGGGTTTGAATAATCCCATTCTTGAAGCTGGAGCCATGGGTGTTCCCGTTATTTCTACTCGTAATGGTGCTGTCGAGGAAATGATCAAAGATGGCGAAAGCGGTTTCTTAATCGAACGAAATGTAGATTGTCTTGTCGAAGCATTGAACAAATTAAAAGATAAAAATTTGAGGGAATCAATGGGTAATAAATTTTATGAAGAAATTATGAAAAATTGGACATGGAAAACAAAAATAGAAGATTTTAGAAAAATGTTTGAATTCTATTTTAATATAAAAGGTTAATAATGTCAGCATTTGATGATTTATTTGATAAGAGTCCATTGCCTATAGTCTTTAAACAGGCTAAAACTATTTCTAAGGAAGAATGCAGGGCTGTTTATGATTATATGAATGAATGTCGTCCCAAAACCATTTTAGAATTTGGGACGCAATACGGTTGTTCTACTTGTATGTTTATATGTTTGGCAAAATGGTTAAAAACAGATATTAAGTTGCATTCTTGGGATATTTTAGATCAAGTAAAAGGTATATGTATTAATAAAAATCATTTTATGCTTCATATAGAAGATATTACGGGTAAAGAAGAAGAGGTGTTTCAAAGATATAAACCAGACATGCTTTTTTTAGATGCCCATCCTTATATTCTAACTAGAAATTTAGTTAAAATATGTTTAAGAGATAAAATAGATTTTATGTGCCACGACGTTTCTTTGGCGATTATAAATGCACTAAAAGCTAGATCGAATAACTTTAAAGACACTACTATTTACGGTGCGTGGGAACCCTATGTTTTATCGGAATTAATCGATAAAAAGATACTAACGGATGATTATTATGAAAATGATCAGGTAGTTGTTAAATGTATAAGAGACAAATATGGTTTGGCCATTGTACGAAACAAGAAATAATTATGTTATCTAAATTTAAAATTCTTTTGCTCAATGTAAATCGTGACGGATGGCATAGCGGAAACATGATTTACGATATGGAGGTTATTAAAAAAGCGTGTGACACTAAAATATATGGTCCCGGTTGGCCAGAATATAAAAATGTAGATATTCGAGAGATTATCAAGCAGTTATATGGTGATGATAAACCCGATATCATATACAGTTACTTTTATAACAATGAGAGAGTTGGCGATACCTATATGCAACATTATCAAATTCCAGAGACGTCGAGGTTTTTCCCGACGCATCTTGAAAAAATCAGAGACATTACAAAGATTTTTGCCATTAGTGATTTTTGGCAGCAGAAGGATCAGGCTTTAATAGGTCAATCCAATTTTCAATATTGTTTTGGATGTTTTGTTCCACCCTATTCTAATCCTAAAGATTTCTATGCTTTTTTCTCCGAAGAAAATCAAAAAAAGATGAAATTCATACCCTGTCCAAGATGCATAGATAGAGACTGCTATAAAGACTATGGCTTGTTTAAGAAATATGATGTAATAAGTGTTGGAGCTATGTGGCATTTTTATCCATTAAGGGTTTTTATGCATAATTATTTAACGCAATATGCTGAAAAATTGGGTATTAGATACAGAAATTATCCTCATTGTGGAATTAATTTTTCTCATAACGATTTTGTTCGTGAAAAATATGCCATGACTATTAATGGATCTAAAATGTTAATTAGTTGCGGAGGAAGATATCATGTGGCTATGAACAAAATTTTTGAGGCAATGGGGTGTAATACGGCATACGTTGGAGAAAAACCATATGGCGAAGAAGAATTGCATTTAAGGGATGGATATAACTATATTGCTGTTGCTGGAGAGGACTTTATTGGAAAAATTCAGCATTATTTAAAATCAGAAGACGCATTATCTTATATAACAAAAAATGCCAAAGATACTTTTGAAAAATATCATCATATAGATGCAAGAGCTAATGATTTTGAGAAACTGATAAAAGGGATACTAAATGAAGCCTAAAGTATTTTTATTTAGCGCATATAACAAATGGGCGATAGGGGACGATCTTTTACAGACTAAAAGGGCGCTTCAAAATATTGTAGAATTCACCGATTTAGCTCATGCCGAAGTAGTACATTGCGTGTGGTGGGAAGAAATTTTGGGATTAGACGTCAGGCAATTAATGGGGAAAAGAATTGTTTGTCATATGAGCGGAGAACCGTCGAGATATTTGAAACTACCACGATTTGCAGTAATGCCCAAAATGGTAGGGTTATGGATTTCTCAATCAACCGAAGCCAAAAATCAATTAAATAATCTGGGTCTTAAAAACGTATTGATACCTTATGTGGTAGATACTGAAATTTTTAAACCTACCATAGATGTTCAAGATATTGTCGAAAAGTGGAAAATTCCGTCGGACAAATATTTGATATGTAATTTTCATAGGGATACGGAAGGTTCGGATTTGATAAGTCCAAAATTAGTTAAGGGACCAGATATTTTTTTGGAGATAGTAAATTGCTTGCATCGCACCAAAAACATACATGTTATTTTGGCTGGTCCTAGACGATTTTGGATTAAAAACCAATTGTCTCAACATAAAATAAGTTATTCGTTTATCGGCAAAGAGATTACTGGCGATGATATGTCTCAAAATGTTTTGCCCCAAGATATTATTAATAAACTGTACAATATATCAGACCTATGTGTTATATCTAGCCGTTCAGAGGGTGGGCCAAGAACTCTAATAGAAGCAATCGCCTCAAAATGTAAAGTTATAAGTACGGATGTGGGACTAGCAAGAGATGTCTTGTGTGATAAAAACGTATATTCAACGGCAAACGAAGCGTGTTTAATTGTAAAAAAAGACATAGAAGATAATTTTTTAGGTGATACGATAGAACTCCAATATGAAAAAATGATAAACAATAATACGCTGTTTTATTCTATTCCTATCTTCAAGAAGCTCTACGACGAAATTAATGATATACCCTTATTAAATGGATAAAAATGAAAATATCTTTTAATAGAGCTATTGTCGAAGGTCCTTATGGAGGAGGTAATCAAATTTTAATGCTCTTGGTTGATTATTTTAAAAGGCGAGGAATAGAAACGTGTTTTGATTTGGCAGATGATGTTGATGCTATTTTCGCCGTTGACGTAAGGGATGAAGTCTGCTGTTATGGAATTAATGATATAATTAGTTTTAAGGGTAAACACGCAAAAGTTAGGTTACTACATAGAATTAATACTAACGGTAGTCACATTAAAAATGATGGCAAGAGAGACGAGAGAATTATCGATTTTAATAAAAGATGCGCAGATATTACAGTTTTTATTAGCTCTTGGGTTAAAAAATATTTTAGAAATTTAGGATTAATATCTAAGGGAGTGGTTATTGAAAATGCTGCTGATCGCTCTATTTTTTTACCGTCGAATGATGTAAGAAATCAGAACGATCCGCTCAAGATCATTACACATCACTGGTCTGATAATATGGCTAAGGGATATGCTGTTTATGATTATGTTTCTAATTTTTGTTATAATAATCCTCAAATAGCAGAGTTCTATTTTATGGGTAGACATCCTAGAAAAATGTGCGATAAAGCAAAATGTATTTCGGCTCAATCTTATGCAAATATACCCAAGTATTTAAAAGATAAAGATTTGTATGTCACGGCAACGACTTTTGAAGCTGGGGGTTGCCATTTAGTGGAAGGAATGGCTTGTGGGTTAGTGCCGTTTGTATTGGAAGGTTCTGGGGGTCCTGAAGAATATATGAAGGATTTCGGTTTTTTATTTAGAGACTCTAAAGAATTATTAGAAAAAATAGTCATGCTTAAAGATAATTATGATTTATTTTTAAGATATAAACATAAAATTTCGGATGAGTATACATATTCGTCTAATGATATGGGAAGAATGTATTATGATATTATAATGGAAAAGCTATGTTAGATCCTAATATATATATAACAGAATATTTTAATGGGACAACAATTAATATTAGAAAAAGCGCTGGCAGTCATGTCCCGATGCTTAAATTTATTGGACAAAACTTAAAAATTAAAAGCGTTGCAGAATTTGGAACGGGGATTTATAGTCTTGGTGCGTTTTTGGATAGAAAAATTTTTAAGGATATACAGAAAATACATTCATATGAAACAAATGAACAATGGATTGATTTTGTTAAAAGTAGATATAGTGATAGCAGATGGAATATTTTTTTGCTAAAAAACGATCTTGGCGATTTGTTCTTGTCTGAGGTAGGGGATTTTGATTTATTCTTTGTTGACGGCTTGGAATCACACAGAGAAGTGATATGTAACAGATTTAAAGACAAAATGAACTACCTCAGCCTAAAGGCTAAGGTTTCCTGCTTCGCAGACGATACTTGTCTCAGATGAGGCAGAGGTATTTATCTCCACAGGCTTAATCCTACGTTCCGTAGGAACAATATTTTTTA